>Ga0209808_1000525_pt1 | contig 18982 bp, 21 predicted proteins | sample GraSoiAngelo_157_FD_186171 | JGI IMG/M metagenome (GOLD analysis project Ga0209808, IMG submission 186171) | Grasslands soil microbial communities from the Angelo Coastal Reserve, California, USA - 14_1009_16_20cm (SPAdes) (version 2) | ecosystem: Environmental > Terrestrial > Soil > Grasslands ... | reverse complement strand
CCAGCCCCGCCTGCTTCATCGCGTTCAGCGTGATGCTGAGCGCACTGATTCCGACGGTGTTGGAGTTCTGGTGCTGGAGGTCCGAGAGCACGAGCCCCGCGGTGCCGGTGACGGCGCCCGCCGCGCTCGCCAGATGCGACGGCGTGAGGGTGGCGGCGGTCGGGTACTGGATGCCAAGATCCTGCAGGCGGCTGCGCGAGAGCTCCAGCACCTCCACTTCCAGCATCACTTCGGGCTCAGCCACGTCGAGCGAGGCGACCAGCTTCTCGGCCATGCGCACGGTGTCCGGCGTGTCACGTATCACGAGCGAGCTCGTGCGCTCGTCGATGAAGAGCGTCTTCGCGCCAAGCACGGTCTTCAACATGTTCTCGACGTCCTTCGGTACCGCGTTGGTAAGATAGAAGGTGCGCACGATCAATTGCTCGTAGTCCTTCTGCTTGGCCGCGATGTTCGGATAGATGAGCACCATGTTGTCGGCGAGGATCTGCCGCGCGAGTGCGTTCTGATCCAGCACCAGATCGATCGCCTGCTCGACCGGGACGTCCTGCACGAAGATCGTGGTCTTGGTGTCGCTCTTGACGTCCTTGTCGAGGATGAAGTTGATGCCGGTCTCCCGCGAGAGCACCTCGAACACCATCTTGGTCGGGGCATCGCGCAGCTGCAGGGTCACCTTGTGGTTGTCGCGGGTCTTGAGGCGCGGGGCGACGGTGATCGGGCCGCGGGCGGTGTTGATCTGCGCGGCGAGCTCCTGGGCCGGAGCGTAGCCGGGGTCCTCGTTGAGGACCGTGCGCAGCTTCGCCTCCGCCGCATCGTAGTCCTTGCGCTCGAAGTCGCCGCGTGCCCGCGAGACGGTGAGTGCGTGGCGCGCATCGGCCTCGAGCCCCAGCAGCCCGCGCTGCGCGCGGTCGTTGCTCGGATCGATCGCGAGCACGCGCCGGTAGTCGCGCGCGGCAGCCTCGAGCTGCTGCGCGCCGCGCTCGCTGTCGCTGCGGGCGACGAGCTGCTGAACCGCGACATTGCGCTGCGTCTGCAGATCGAGCCTGAAGGTCATGTTGCGCGGGTCGTCGTGGGCGGCCTGCTGCAACAGTCCGACTCCACTCTCGTAGTCACCGCGCTCGATGGCTGCGAGGCCCTGGCGATGCACCCGGTCCGCCGCGCACCCCGCGAGCAGAATCCCGAGCAGAACCATTGCCATATTGCGCGTGTGGCGGCATGCGTGCCTCACGGAGCGCCTCCAGTGATGAGTTGTTGTTGTTGGTTGAGAGGCTTATACGTGAAGATGAGCGCACCGTTCGTGAACGCGTCCACACTGTAGGTACCGCCCTCGAGCGTGTCGCCGACGTGGACGTCATAGACGCGATCGCCCTGGGTGAGGAAGAACACCGGGTTGGCCCCGTTCGGGGCGTAGCTGCCCATGTAGGTGAAGGGCAAGGGCGGCGCGACCGGCTTCGCAGGCACCACCGGCTCCGCGGCAACCGTGGGCGGGGGCGGCGGGGCCGGCGGCGGGACGTACCAGGAGTGCGTCGCGAACAGCGCGCCCGCGGCAGTCTGCTCTGCCACGCGGTGCGCGAGCGCGAGGAGCGAGTGTGCCATGGGGGCCGACACCGAGCCCGCGGTGCGCGTCTCGTGCGTGGCCGCCGCCCGGGTGGTTGTCCGCGTGGGCTCCACCGAATCGGAGTCCTTCGGACCGAACATCACGTAGGCCGCGATCAGAGCCGCGATGCCGGTCAGCCATTTGCCGCGCCTGGTGAGATTCAAGGCCGTCACTCGCTGCGCAGGAAGATCACGAAGCCGATGTTGGCGTTCACGGTGGCATCGCCCACCGTCTTGCGCTCGACGTGCAGCTTGGCCAGCGCGGCTGCCGGGACCGCGGTCAGCGTGCCGTTGATGAAGCTGCGGATCTCGGGATAGCCCGCCTTCACCGGGAATTCCACGTCGTAGCGCGCGAGCGCACCCGCTTTCGGGGCACTGTAGCTGTAGTGGCCCGTATCCAGCGATACACCGTTCTGCTTCGCCTGGGCATAGATGACGCCGATCACCACGGGGACCTGTCCCCGGGTCGGGAGGGACTCGACCAGGCGCGGCGCCGCCTGGTCGGGGCTCTGTGCCGCGGAGGGCTGCTGGGCGCGCACGAGATCGGCGCGCAGGGCATCCAGCGCGTGCCGGACGGGCAATAGCGTGCTGGTCGCGAACACGAGCGCCGCGACCAGCGAGGCGAGGCCCGCCTGACCGGCCGGCCCGAGCCGCGTGAGCTGGTAGTGCAGCCGTGGAGCGAGCTCGGTCGCCGCGGCCTGAGCGCGCGTGAGAGCCGAGCGCTGTCGGGCGACGGCCTGGGACGACGCCGCTGCCGCGGCGAGCGGAAGCGGGGCGCGCGGCGGCGAGGCTGCGGGCAGTGCCGGTGCGCTCGCTGCGGCGCCCGGCGCCGCCACCACCAGCGTCCCGGCCGTCTCGTGTCCTTCCGCCCGCCCGCTCATGGCGCTTCCCTCCATTCGGCGGTCATCGCAAACCGCACGGGATGCTGCGGGTCGTCGGTCTTCAACTCGTGGCTGTCGAGCATGGGGTAGCGCAGCAGGCGGCTCGCCTGCAGACGCTCGACATAGGCGAGCGCGAGCGGCAGGTCCTTCGCCTCGGCGGTGACGTGCACGTTGTGCTTGGCGTGATCGGGCTCGATCGAGAGCACTGCGACCTGCCCGGTGCTGTCGCGGCTCGCGGCCTCGAGCTCGGCCAGAAGCGCCGTCCACGGCGTGCCGAGCTCCGCCGCCATGCGCCCGGCGGCCTCGGCGAATCCGACCGACCGGGCGTCCGCGCCCGGTTCGTGGCGGTTGTGGCGGTTGGCCGCTTCGAGCTTGAGCTCGAGTCCCGCGCGGCGCGCGGTCAGCAGGCGGTACTCGGCATAGGTGCCCGCGGCGACTGCGGCGCCGAGGACGAGCAGCACCACACCGAGGGGCGTAACCCTCGCGCGCGGCGCCGCAAAATCGATCATGACGGTGGGAGCCCTCATGCGGCGAGCCTCCGTGTCCGCCCCAGGCGTTGCAGCGTCGTCATCGGTCCCTGCGGCTCCTCCAGCCACTGCAGGACGCTCGCCTCCGCCGCACCCGCCGTGCCCGCGGCGACTTCCCGCCACGCATGCGGGGCGTCGACGTAGACCTGCCCCTCCTGCGGGCTCGAGCTGGCGAGACGCCCGAAGGTCTGAAGCCGCTTGAGCTCGCGCATCCAGTCCGAGCCGATGCGTACCCCGTGCACGCGGTCCCAGCCCTGCCGGCCGAAACGCGCCGCGGCGAGCGACCCTTGTTCGACGCTCACGAACCACGCGTTGGACGACGGCAGGCTGGGCCGCCACGCCTCGTAGGCGGCCACGAGCTGCGGCTGCAGCGACAGGATGGCGCTGCCGTGCGCGGCGCAGGCCGCACGGACGGCGGCGATCAGCTCACCCGGCACGGCACAGACGACCCGCGCCGCCCCCGGCGGTGCCTCCGAGATACGCACGTCCCAACCGTCGACCGCCTCGCCGTAGAGCCCGGCGAGGAGCTGGCGGCCGTGCGCGAGCCGCTCCTGCGCCGAGCCGAGAGCCGCCACCCAGGGGACGATCGCGTAACGCGCCCAGTGATCCGCGATCACCACGCGCGTCGCGGTGCCCTGCCAGGGCGACTGCGCCAGCATCGCCGCGAAGGCTTCGAGCGCGGGCCCGAAGGAATCGCCTTTGACGCCTTCGAGCCGCTGCTCGTGCTCGGCGACGGGGGTCGGACGGACACCGCGCTTCATGCGCACCAGGCACAGCCGGTACGGGGAGAGGTAGGCGCCGAGCTCGTCACGCCATAATGGTGACACGGTTCACCTCCTCGACCGTGGTCTGTCCGCGCCGCACCAGATCGAGCGCCGCGGTGCGGATCAGCCGCACGCCCGCCTGGTGCGCCAGCTCCTTCAGCTGCCTCACCGGCACGCGATTGACGATCGCCTCGCGGATCTCGTCGTTCAGCACCATGAGCTCCCCTACTGCCTTTCGGCCGTGGTAGCCGGTGCCGCGGCAGTGACCGCATCCGCGCCCCTTGCGGAACTTGTAGGCGACGCTGGTTACGATTGGAACGTGCGATTCCTCGAGGAGCTCGCGCGAGGGCATGTAGGCCTCCGCGCACTGCTCGCACACGATGCGTACCAGGCGCTGCGCCAGCACCGCCGAGAGCGCCGACACGAACCCATGAGAGTCCACTCCCATGTGCGTGAAGCGACTGACGACGTCGAAGACGTTGTTGGCGTGCACCGTGGTGAACACCAGGTGCCCGGTGAGCGCCGACTGGATGGCGATCTGTGCCGTCTCGGGATCGCGGATCTCGCCCACCATGATCTTGTCCGGGTCGTGCCGCAGGATCGAGCGCAGCCCGCGCGCGAAGGTGAGCCCCTTCTTCTCGTTCACCGGGATCTGCAGCACCCCGGGGAGCTGGTACTCGACCGGATCCTCGATGGTGATGATCTTGTCGCGTCCGGTCTGGGTCTCGGAGATCGCCGCATAGAGCGTCGTGGTCTTGCCGCTGCCGGTGGGACCGGTGACCAGCAGCATCCCGTACGGAAGCGAGGACAGCCGCCGCAGCTGCTCGATGATCGACCATTCGAAACCGAGCACATCGAGCCTGAGCCCGCTCATCTTGGTGAGCGCCTGCTTGTCGAGGATGCGCAGCACCGCGTCCTCGCCGAAGATGCTCGGGATGATCGAGACGCGGAAGTCGATCGGGCGGCCGTTGATCGCGATCTTGAAGCGCCCGTCCTGCGGCACGCGGCGCTCGGCGATGTCGAGCTCCGACATCACCTTGATGCGCGAGATGATCTGCTCGGCGAGCTCCGCGCCGCGCACCGTGGTGATGTTGACCAGCACGCCATCGAGGCGATAACGCACCACGAGCCCGCTGGCGATCGATTCGAGGTGGATGTCGCTCGCCCCGGCGCGCAGCGCGTCGTACACCGTCGAGTGCACCAGCCGCACGACGGGACTCTGATCCTCGCTGATCCTGACGTAGGAGAGATTCTCGACCCCCTCCTCCGCTCTCGCGCGCTCCTCGGTCTCGGGCAGCACCGTGTCGATGGCGCGCAGCGACTCGGCGCGGCGCGCGATCAGGTTGGCGAGCTCCTCGCGCGCGGCGAGCGCCCACTCGAGCGGGGCGCTGATGCGCAGCTCGAGCCACCCCCGCAGCGTCTCATCGAAGGGGTCGGTGAAGACGGCGAGCAGCCGCTCGCCCTCGTGCACCACCACGCAATGCCGCCGCGTGGCCTCCGCCGGCGGCAGGATCGAGAAGTCGGGCTCGAGCTGAGCGAGCTCGCCGCTCGACACGAAGCGGTAGTCGAAGGCGTGCGCGAGCGCCCGCGCATAACGATCGCCGGCGAGACCCGAGGTCTCCGCCAGCACCTCGAGGGCCGGACGGTTGGCCCGCTGCGCCTCGTGCATGGCGCGGGCGATCGAAGGCTCGTCGATCAGTGTGAAGGGAGTGACCGGCGCTCCGGGCGCCCCCGTCGCTACCGGGGCCGCGGCTGCAGCAGCGGATGTCGCGGCCGCAACCACCGGCCTCGCCGCGGCCGGGGCCGCCGACGCGACGGCCTTGGCTTCGAGCTCGTCCACGGCCGCGTTCATCGGATGCTCCCGGCGAGCTGGAAGATCGGGAAGTACATGAGCACCACGATCACGCCGATGACGAGGCCGATCACGATCATCAGCACCGGTTCGATGAGGCGCGTCATGACCGCCACCCAGCGCCCGAGCTCCTCATCGCAGAAATCCGCGATGCGCTCCATCATCTCGCCCATGTTGCCGCTGCGCTCCCCGACCCGCAGCATGCGCGCGGCGACGGGGGTGGTGAGGCCGTTGCGCTCCATCGCGTCGGCGAGGGACTGTCCCTCGGTCACCGCGCGGGTAGCGGCCGCGTACGCGGCGCGCGCTCCGGCGAGTACGACCCCTCCCGACATGCGCAGTGCCGGCACCGCGGGCATCCCGCCTCGCACCAGCATGCCCACCGTGCGGTAGAGCCGCGCGAGCTGGTAGACGTGAAGCTGCCGGCCGATCGCGGGAATGCGCGCGAGCCAGGCGCCCGCCGCCGCGCGCACCGTGGGCCGGGCGAGGCCGTAGATCGCCCCGGCGAGGCCGCCGACCACTCCAGCCGTCACGAGCGCCGCGTGCGCGTCGATCAGCTTGCCCCACTCGAGCAGCAAGCGCGAGGCGAGCGGCAGCTCGGTGCCGACGTCCTCGTAGATCGAGCTGAAGCGCGGCACGACGTAGCCCATGAGGAACAGCGTCACGAGCAACCCCGCGACGAGCAGCACCGCCGGGTAGATGCAGGCATTGACGAGCGTCTTGCGCAGCGTGTCCGCCTGCTCCTGGTAGGCGATGTAGCGGGTCAGCGCCTCGCGCAGCGCGCCGGTCTTCTCGCTCGCGCGCACCGAAGCGACGTAAAGATCCGGAAAGGTCGCGGGATGCTCGGCGATCGCCGCCGCCAGCGTCTGCCCCTCGTAGAGCCGCGCGAGGATCCGGTCGAGCGTGTGCTTGGTGCCGGCGTTCGACTCTTTCTGCGCCAACGCCTCCAGCGCCTCGACCAGCGAGAGTCCCGCCTCGAGGAGCGAGACCAGCTGCTGGCTGAAGACCGCGATCTGCAGCTGCGGCGCCTGAAACAGCCGGCGCAGCCGCCGCACCGGCTCGAGCGAGATGATCTTGAGCTCCCGCAGCGCGAGCTGCCGTCGTGCTTCCGCCTCGTCCACCGCGTCGATGACGCAGGAGACGACGCTGGCGCTGGCGTCGAGGGCCTTGATGCGGAATTCCACGGTGATGCGTTTCGGTGAGGGTGTGCGGGCGGCTAGTAGTTGGTGATGTCGGCGTCTTCTCCCGTGCCGCCGGGCTGACCGTCGCGACCGTAAGAGAGAAGATCGAAATCGTTCTGGTGAGTTCCCGGCTGACCGTACACGTACGGGTGGCCCCAGGGATCGAGGGGCACGTCCTTCTTGAGGTAGGGTCCCTCCCAGTTGGTCACTGCCTGCGGGGCGACCTGCAGCGCCGTCAGACCTTCCTCGGAGGTCGGCAGCCGGCCGATATCGAGCCGGTACTGCTCGAGCGCCTTGTCGAGGGCATCGATCTGCGCTCTCGCCGCCTTGACGCGCGACTTGCCCACTTGAGCGAAGTATCGCGGCGCCACGAAGCCGGCCAGCAGGCCGATGATCACCATGACCACCAGCAGCTCGAGAAGCGTGAAGCCGCGGGCGCCAGGTTTCCGGTAACGGGCAGGGTCGTACATCGTGTACATCGTAGGTGCCGCCGTGCGCGCCCGAGGGCGCATGAAGGGTGGTCTTATTTGCCCCATAGTCCTCAAAGACGGCGTCTCTAGACAGTGGGCAGGGCCTCTAGAGAATGGAGGGGAAGCACCCAAGGGACGGTAGGTGATTACCTTAGATCGGCGCTCGCGGGGCGCCGTTCGGTCACTGCGCGGTGCGCTTCCTTAGCCTCGTTATGTTTCGTGCGGGTCGAGCGCTTCGTACGGGTATCAGCTGTTGTGCTGCTGAGCGAGGAGCTTTCGGTACACGCGCAGCACGGCCGGGACGTAGTGACGGGTCTCCGAGAAGGGCGGAATGCTCCGGCCGTAGCGCTCCACCGCCTCCTCGCCCGCGTTGTACGCCGCGAGGGTGAGCTCGAGATCGTTGCCGAATCGCTGCAGCAAGTCGCGCAGGTAATGCGCGCCGGCGGTGATGTTCTGCTCCGGGTCGAAGGCGTTGGATACCCCGTAGCGGCGCGCGGTGGAGGGCTGCAGCTGCATCAGCCCCTGCGCCCCCCGCTTGGACACGGCGCGCGGGTTGAACGCGGATTCCACCACGATGACTGCCCGCACCAACTCGGGGCGCAGCGCGGCCGCCCGCGCCGCCCGCTCGATCATGGGATCGTAGTCGGCCGACCGGGCGAGGTACTTTCCGGGCGGGTCTGGGCGTTCCGCGACGGGCGTTGCCAGCAGCAGCCGGTAGCGGCTGTCAACCGGGACGTTGCTGAGGTGGGTGACTCCCGAGGCGTCCACGAAACTGTAGATGTCCGCCCGCGCAGCCCCCCAGGCCGCGGCCGCGAGCAGTATCATGGCCAACCGCAGGCCCTTTGGTGCGTACATTGCTTGTCTTTTACTCTTCGCCCGAAGGACATAACAGGTAGGGTAAGCGGGTATCTTCGAATAAGTGTGAACCATGCACCGCCCACCCAGGTAGACCCACATTGACTTTCGCGGCATGATCGACGCAAGGAAAAATAGAACTCCCTGATAATGCCTACAAGAACGCAGGGACAGACGCCGCAACAAGGCGGTACCGGTGGGAGTACATGACGGACACTTCGGCAAGCATAGTCCTGGTTGAGGACCACGCGATCCTGCGCGAGGGGCTGCGCGCGCTCATCGACATGGAGCCTGACCTCACGGTGGTCGGCGAGGCCAGCACCGGCGTGGAGGGGGTCCGGGTCGCTCGGCAGGTCAGCCCAACGCTCGTGATCACCGATCTGGCGCTGCCCGGCGGGTCGGGACTCAAGACCATCGATGAGCTGCGCGCGGTCTGCCCCAACGTCCGGGTGCTGGTGCTCACCGCTTACTGCACGGACGAGTACATCGGGGCCGCGCTCAGCGCCGGTGCCGACGGCTACGTGCTCAAGGATGCCAGCCGCGCGGAGCTGCTGCAGGCGATCCGCTCGGTCGTCGCCGGTCAGAAATACTTCTCCGAACCGGTGTCCGCGCGCCTGGTCTCGGGCTACCTGCGACGCAACGACCCCACGACCGAGAGCTGTCCGAGGATCACGGAGCGCGAGCGCGAGGTGCTGACGCGCATTGCACTCGGCGACTCCAACAAACGGGTCGCCCTGGCGCTGCGCCTGAGCGTCAAGACGGTGGAGAAACACCGCGCAAACCTCATGCGCAAGCTCGAACTGCACAACACCGCGGCGGTCACGCTGTTCGCGGTGCGCAACGGCCTGTTGCCGGCGCCGGACGTCGCTCAGAGCCCGGTGGAGGAAAGCGTCCGCTGACTTCCCTTCTCGGGCCGATAGCTATGTACGTGTGGATCCTGACTGTCACCTATCTGTACGGCAACCTGACCGGAAACACGGTGCTGGTCGCGTCTTACCCGTCACGTCCGCTGTGCGAGATCGCGGCGAACTACGCGGGCAGCGACGAGAAGCGCATCGTCGCCGAATGTCGCGCGGTGCGCGTGGTCGGCGACGCCCCGTAGCTCAGGCGGCGTCGGACTTACGTCCCTCGCCCGCGGCGAGCTGCCACTCGATGCGCGCCTGAGTACCCACGCCGGTCGCGCCGGCCGTGAGCCGCATCTGCCCGCCGGTCATCTCCGCGCGCTCGCTCAAGTTTCGCACCCCGCGGCCTGAGCGCATCGAGGCGCTCGAGGCAGAAGCCTCGACTCCCACCCCGTCGTCGGTCACTTCCAGCACCAGCTGGTCCCCGGTGCGCGCGAGTGACACCGCGACGTTCTGCGCCTGGGCGTGCTTCGCCACGTTGTTCAGCAGCTCCTGCAGGCTGCGGAACACGGCTGTCGCGAGACGCTCCGGAATATCCGCGTCCACCGCAGCCACGGTCTCGCGCAGCGTGAGGCTCGGGTAGCTCTGCGCGAACTCGCGGCAGAACCAGGAGACGGCCGACGCCGCTCCCAGATCATCGAGCACCGCCGGTCGCAGGTTCATCGCGATGCTGCGAATCTCGTCCATGCCTTCCTGGAGCGACGCGACCGCCCGCTGCAGGATCGGCAGGGAGTCCTGAGGACGGCCCTGTTGCAGCAGCTCCGCACACCGCTCGAGACCGTACTTGATCGCGCCCAGCTGCTGTCCGACCGAGTCGTGCAGCTCGCGCGCGATGCGCTTGCGCTCCATCTCCTGTGCGCTGATCAGCTGCCGCGACAGCGCGGCGAGCTCGTTGCGCGAGCGGCGCAGCGCCTGCTCGGCGGCTTCGCGGCGCGCAATCTCGTTCTGCAGGTCACGATTGGCGTCCGCCAGCGCATCGGTACGCGCCCGAACGCGGGACTCGAGCTCGAGATTGATGGTGTTGAGTGCTTCGCGCGCCAGATGGAGCGCCGTCACGTCCGCGACCACGGCCACCGCGAGCGGCTCGCTGGCGACGCCCGCCGTCCCCGGCGTCATCCGCCTGAGTGTCACGTGCAGGGCCCGCTCGAGGAGCGCATCCCGCACCTCGAACTCCGCAGTGCCCTCCTCCCGCAGGCTGAGCCACGCCGAACGCAGCGATTCCTGCAGCTGGCAGCGCTCCGCCGCGCAGCGGTTATGCAATAGGCGGTGCAGGTCGCGCCCGAGCACTTCCGCGATCGAGCCGAGGTTCCAGCGCTCACAGACGCGGTTCACGCGCAGCAGGTGCCCGCTCGCGTCCAGCAGACAGATCAGGTCGGGAAGGGCATCGACCGTGCCCTCCCACTCGAGCTTGGCGCGCGCAATCGCCGCGCGCACGCCCGGCGCGTTCGCCGTTCCCACCGCCGTGTCCGCGGTGGCCTCGCCCGCATTGTCGCTGTTCATTGGATTCTTCCCTGTTGAAGCCGACCGGTGCTCACGAAGCCTCACACCCGGAAATGCACCTGACAACCGTCGCCGATCGCAAACAGCTTCACCCTGCGGCCGCTCGCACACTCGCTATCAAAGCCTTCTCGTGCCTGACCCTTACTCCTTCTTATCGGGAAGACGATGGTCGCGATGTCGGCGCATCGGAGCGGCCGAGAGACTTGCGGAAGCGGTAAACGCTCCACAGGAGTGCGTTCAGCGGCACCAGGTATGAGCACAACACCTCCACCACATGCAATCCCCTCCCCCGCGCGTCCGAATCACGCACGTTGCACGTACACGTCCGTACGCTAGCGCTCGCACCTTGATCCGTACATCGGCAGCAACCAAGGGAACCCTTGGGGCACACTATGAATCCCGCGGTAGGGATCTCCCGTAGAGAATTCGCCTGATGCTTAGCCTACCCTGCTAGCTGTGCCTTATCCATATAGTGTCGTGGAAGGGGGATCTTCGACCACGACCGCCCTGCCTGCAGCGGCCGCGGCGGAAGGTGCCCACGCAGATCCCACCAAGACCCTGGTCCTCTTAATCGATGAGCCGGGCATCATGCGCGATGGCCTCTGCGGGCTGCTCGAGAGCGACGGCACGATCGAGGTGGTGGCCGCGAGCGCAAATCGGCGCGACGCGATCGAGGCACTCGACACCGTCCAACCGCATGTAGCGATTATAGATTTCTCGACCGACCTGAAGGGCGGTCCCGAGACGATCGCCCATCTCAAGCGGCGCTGGCCGGCAGTGCGGATCCTGGTGCTCACCGTGCGGCGCGATGAGCAATTCATCGAGACGGCGCTGCGGGCGGGAGCCGACGGTTATGTCCTCAAGAGCGACAGTCGGGCGGAGCTCTTCAACGCCGTCCACCGCATCGCTTCGGGCAAGGGCTACATCAGTCCCTCGGCCCTGGATCGGATGGTGACCGCATACGCCCAGACCTCAGACCGGCTCCCGGGGCGGGCCCGGCCACCCGGCGCGCTGACGCACCGCGAGCAGGAAGTGATCGCGCTGATCGCCAAGGGCTACCGCACGCGCGAGATGGCGCAGCTCATGTCGTTGAGTCACAAGACGGTGGAGAAGCACCGCACCAATCTCATGCGCAAGCTCGGGCTCCGATCGGCAGCGGCGGTCGCGGCATACGCCATCACTCACGGCTTCGCCTGACGGCGCGCCCTTTCCTCCGGACGCGGCCAGAGCAGCGGGAAGAGCGGATGCTGCATCGGCGCATCGGCCGGCAGCGCTTCCGCGAGGCCCGGAAAATCCGGCGAGGTCTTCCAGCTCCGCGGAGCGTGACGGATGTCATCGCCCAGGAGGCGCACGGAGAAGACCCGACGCCGGCTGTCACCGGCCCCCACACCGCCCGAAGCATGCAGCGTCAGCATGTGAAAGCACACCGCGTCCCCCGGTCGCAGCTCCCAACCCAGGAGCCGGTGGCGACTTCGGTCGGCATCGATGTCGGGCAGCTCGGCAAGAGCGCCTTCGGGGAACCACCGGGCCTGTGCGTCCAGGAACGAGCGCGGCATCAGCCACGGCCCGCGATGGGACCCCGCGACGAACTCGAGCGTCGACTCGCGACTGACCGGATCCACGGGGATCCAGAAGCTGCAATTCTGCCAGCCGCTGATGTTGTAGTACGGCTGATCCTGGTGCCAGGGCGTGCGCTGCCGCGTGCCGGGCTCCTTGGTCAGCATATGATCGTGGTAGAGCCGTGCCGTGGTGCTGCGCATCAATCGTGCTCCGACCTCGCCGAGCGCCGAAGCGAATATGAACTCCCGATAGCGCTCGTTGTCCTGCCAGCACCAGAAGTCCTCGAGAAAGAAGCCGGGATCGCCGGGAGCGCTCGCGACCTTCGCCCGGGGGCTGGGATGCGCCAGATTCTCGTCGATTCCCGCCCTGAGGAGCTCGACCTCGTGCTCCTCAAGAAGCTGCCGCAGCACCACGGCGCCGTCGGCGTGGAAGGCATCCACCTCAGCCTGTGAGACCCGCAGGCGCTCGCTGTGCTTCGCAGACATTCCCGACTCCGGCCGCGCGGCCCGCCTAAGCGTGCGGCTTGAGCTTGCCGCGCTCGTACCGGGAGTAGAATCGATTTCCCCGCTAGCTGGAAGGGCCGCCCCGCATGATCTACCTCCTGGCGCTGCTGCCGGCGACCGCACTCGCCGTCGCCGGCTACTTCGTGCTGTTCCTTTCCGCCCGCTCGGAGGGCGCGCTGCGGACCTTCGGGAAATACCTCGGTTTCTGGGCCTTCACTCTCGCAGGATTGGTCATCCTCGGCGCGATCTTTGCCGCCGCGCACGGCCGGCACCACTGCCCGTTCGGGATGCACGGCGCGCACGAGCGGATGTACTGCCCCGAGTCGCGGATGGAAGAGCCTCGGGATGCCGGTGCGCCACCCGCTTCGCACTAGGTGTGCCGGGGTAGCGGCGGGTGAAATGCTTCGCAGGTGCCGTGATTGGCTGCCGAGGAACGAGGAGTTGGCATCGTGAACCCAGATGAGTTGCGCGCCATCCAGGCGCCCTTGAAGCAACGCTATCGTGAGACTCCCGAGGCTGCCCTGATAACCCTGCGTGCGCAGGGCCGGCTGGCCGACGGCATCACGTGCAAGATCGAGACCGGCAAGGCGCTCGTGTCAGCGGGCCTGCACGCCGCGACCGGCGGCAGCGGCCTCAACGCTTGCTCGGGCGATATGCTGCTGGAAGCTCTGATCGCGTGCGCGGGAGTTACCCTGAATGCGGTGGCCACCGCACTCGGAATCGAGGTGCGCGATGCGACGATCGAGGCCGAGGGTGACCTCGACTTTCGCGGAACGCTCGGGGTGTCGAAGGAGGTCCCAGTCGGCTTCCAGAATATTCGCCTGCGCTTCCGCCTGGACACGGGCGCATCCGAGGGGGAAATTGCCAATCTGCTGCGCCTTACGGAGCGGTACTGCGTTGTTTACCAAACACTGGTTCGCCCGCCCGCCCTCACCGTGATCCGGTGACTCCAATGGACATTATCACGTGGAAATGTGGTGACGGATGATCATCGAAGTACCACGTTCTTTAAGGTGGTCTCTGCGAAGTCGATAGCGCCGGTGAACCCGCGGATTCCGCAGTACAAACAGGGAACCGGTCATACAGTGCCTGCTGTGCCTTGTCGTACACCACGTACGCAGAATAGCTACGAGCGCCTTCGCGTTTCGCACTCTCCGACCACCACTGTTCGAGGTTCTCTCTATCCAACCACCACTGTTGGACAACCCCGAGTGCCCACTGTCCGTTGATTCGGGACAACTGCAAGCCCAAGGTTTTGCCGGCTCGATGAGCGACAGTCCAAACCTGGTCTGAGCACCCTGGGCCCTCCTCACAGGGACAATCCGTAACGACACCGGATATGTTTATGATGGACCCGGGCAATATTCGGAGTACCACCGATTGGATTTCGCGTACCTCAGTGTCGCTGAGGTTAAGCTCTCGAAGCGGCGCGTCCCTGCGGGCCGGGTGCGTCTTCTGCATACGCTCTGAGAGTAAGCTGAAATTTTTCCGCGATACCCCGTTCGGGTAGTTGTTACTGTCTACGACTTCAAGTACTGCCCTCAGCGTGGATGGATTTGCGCTCAGCGTCCATTCGCCAACTTCGCTCCACCCCGAGCGCCCGAGACAAAAGGCGACCGCGTGGAATGAGTGGCTGCGCCCACCCTGTTCATAAGCAACAAGTGCGGCAGTTGAACTCGCACCGCCCACAACGAATCGCCGCATCGGGAGGCGGCTATCGACCACATCTGTCGCATTGAATTTTTCCCGGACGTCGGCGATCCCTTCGAGGCCCGCCTTCTGCCGGCCAAGGGCAGAGGTCACAGCTCTCGGAAGCGCCGCGAGCGTCCGCACCTCGACGAGAGAACGAGTGTCGACAGGCAGCCCGGTATCAGCGGCCGCGGCACACGTCACCACCACGACAAGCACAATACGAACCAGTCGTGCAACGCGATGAGACATCTTGCGGCCTTCTCGCTAGTGCTGCACCGGGAATCGACGCGGGTCGAGAATCGATCGCTCAATTCTGTCAGCAAACGTAGGTGCCGCCCGCGATCGCCTCCCTGACCACGCCTTCGTAAGCATCCTCCGCATCGTGATGATACCTGTACGTGATGGGCCTCACGACTAGCTTGTGCGGTGTGACGGATGCTTCTAGTGCCTCCAGCGTGGTTTGTATCGCGACGCCGCGTCCGCGGACCCCGTCATCATTGCTGCCCAAGGGTCCTGACGGCGCGCGCGGCCGTCTCGATCACCCGGGCGACGGCGCGGGGGTGGGAGATGTGGACGGCGTGGCTCGCCTTGAGCACGGTCACCTTCGACCCGGCGCGCTTGGCCATCCACCGCGCGAGCTCGGGGTTAAGCGCACGGTCCTGGGTAGCGACGATGGCGTAGCTCGGCTTGTCGCGCCAGGCCGCGGCGGTCAGCTTGGCGTTGAAGGCAGCGCCCGATACCGGCATCTGCGAGCGCGCCATGAACTCGGCCTGCGCCTTGGGCAGATCGGCGCCAAAGTCGGCGGCGAACTTCGCCGGATCGAGGAAGACGAAACCGTCCTTGGTCGGCTTGAAATCATTGCTCACCGGCGGCATGGGCGGGGCCAGACAACAACGGGTGCGTCACGGCCCCCTCCAACGATTGTTGGCAGGCAGCCTCATTTGATCAGGACCCGTATCCTGGCGCTCCTCTGTGTCTTGAATGTGTTGTCTGTGTAGAGCGTGATCGGCAGGCGCTGCGCAGCGAGAGCTCTAAGTGCCATCCCTGCCTCCGGAGGAACCTTATTTTGAGTGTCGGCGTACGCGTAGCAAGCCTCGGCGGGTGGAGGCTTCAGAGATGCCAGGGTTCGTCGTAAGTCAGCAGTTCTGACCACCGTGTCATTGACCGTGATGATCCCCACAGCGTCCACATAGACTCGCACAGCCGTTTGCGGGCACCCGATGGGCGCCGTCTGTGTGTCTCCGAGAACCGGTGCCGATGCTAAACAAACGGCGAAAATTCTTGCGCAGCAGCGCCAAACCTTCGCGATAGCGTCAGAGCTTGAACGTAAGCGCACGGCTGCCTGCTAACTGAAGTCATCTGACCGACAGAGCACGGAGCCCCTAAACCGCTCGGCCGGGCTCGCGAGGAAGGATCTTCGGCCTCCGCTTCGTTTGCGCCTGCCAAAGATCGTAGGACGCCTGATCGAGCCGCAGAACATTTGATGAATTAATCGACGCCCTGCGATATCGATCCTGCAACCGCGAGTCATGGCCGATTTGGGAAAGTCACCGCCCGGCCTCCTCCTCATAATACTTGCCGTTTACCTCGTTCCCAATCACGGCAAACGCTGCCGCCGGACACTTATCAATCGGGTCGCTTCTCCAGCTAAATCCCATTGACGGCACCGCCACGCGTGCCTCCATCCGACAGATCGCGAGAAACCCCGTCACCCGAAAGAGCTTCGCCTTGTCGTCATAGGTAACGGCCTGGTTCGTGGCCTCGAAAATCATCTTGAAGCTCATGCGAGCTGGCGTCGCCGGTGCCTTCCGGGCTGGCCATTTCGGCTGGTCGATGACCGCGACATCCTGCATCTCGATCGTCGCGGATCTCCCTCCGTCGCTCCACTGCAATGCTCCGGCCGGCACCGGAACCACCCAGTACAACCCGGCGTCGGTAATTGGCGGATGGAAGTCGTGCACCTGATTTTCCGGACCAAACTGGCCACGGAAAATCGTCAGTCAGATGTGGGTAAACGTTCCGGTTTGCGGCGCCCGGGCTGCCCAGTATTCACCATCCATGATGCCGTAATCGGTCGTCTTGGTGCCAAATAGTAGGCGTTCGTTCTTGCCGTCCGTGCCCATGCCGCTGAAGCCGGAGCACCGAGCGACGCGGCCTCTGAAGTGGTAGATATGTGATGGTTCAAGGTGAGGCCCTGCCGGCTGGTTGTGGCTGCCGTTCATGTCCAGCCAGGGAATGGGATACGGGCCGGAGGGACCGTCCGGATCGATATGGCCGACAGGCCCTGTTCTCGCCGCAGCTTGAGCCGATGCATTGCCGCCTTGCATCAGCCAAGCACCTCCTGCTGCGCTGGCCACGAGAAATCGGCGGCGCGATGGAATATGAGTGGTCCGGTTCATGGTACGTTTGTACTCCTCGTAGGATGACTGTCGCTTCTTGGCCCGTGGAGGCCAAGTCTTCAACGAGTCCGAGCCGCTCGTCGAGGGGAAGTTCTCGCCGCTTCGCGTTCATCGGCCGGTCTCATCGTTCAGAGTTGGCCAGAGAATATCGCCGGCCAAGCGGCCTCGCCAGCGGGACCGTCATCTGCCGAACAAGCGTAGTAGCGCGTAGTAACCGACCTGCATCAATCCGAACCCTACCGACACGCCGAGCATGAGGGCGAAGGGGGAAGTGCGGCACGCCGTAGAACTTGAAGAACAATGCCGTGAGAACCCCGAGCAGCGCGAGCGCCCCGAGGATAAAGCGGACTACGGGCTCGAGGATCGCGAGGAACATGAACACCGGCAGACGCAGCGCGCACCAAAGAAGCCGGAGCATGCCTCGGAGAAGATCGCCGGAAGTCATTAGCCGACTCTTCCCGCCGGCTCTTAGACTCGAACAATTCATGGCGTCGAGGTCTGTCCCGACACTACCGCGACTGCCGTCGCAGTGGAATCACTTGCGCCTCCGTACGCAGGCCATCGAGGTAATCAGCCCAAGCCTGCATCAGTATGCGGCGCTCCGGAAGCCGTTGCGCCTTGTTATACGCCGCCCGGACCCTGTTGCACTCCGAGTGCGCCAGCTGCAGCTCGATGACATCCGGGGCAAACCCCTGCTCATTGAGGAGCGTACTCGACATACTGCGAAACCCATGACCGGTCTACTCGTTGCTCGCGTAGCCCAGCCGCCGCAATGCCGTATTTATGGTGTTATTCGACATCGGGCGATCGCGAGTAAGAAGAGACGGAAATACGTAACTCCCGGCGTCGAGGAAGCGCTTCAACGTCGCTGAAGTAAGAGTGACCACCCCCTCTTAGTCTCATGAAGCCACGCACGCAGACTGACCGGACCAAAATCCGCAAGCGCCTTGCAGCTCGGCGGCGCCCCATCGAGGTGCGCTGCGGGAAATGCGATTGATCATGTCACAATGCGGACAGACGATCTGCAGCGCTTCGGGCATGCCTTCCGCATATGGGGACCAGTGAGGTGATTTCGACATCGCGAGGGTCACCGCCTTTAGCGGTGATGCTATGCACCGCCCTGCTCTGCGCCTGCGCAACCGTGCCCCGCAAACCTGCACCGCCCGTCCTGTTCGCGAATGTCGCGCCGTCAGGATTCCCGAAGACCGTGCGCTTCCTCGGCCTGGACCGCGGCTTCATGCTGGCCCATGCGGGAGAGACGTTGAGCCGCCTCCGCGAGGCGGCCCACGGCGAGACACTCAACATTCTTGCGCTCTCGGGCGGCGGGGCCGGAGGCGCGTTCGGTACCGGCGCGCTCGTCGGCCTCACGCGCCGCGGAGATCGTCCGCAGTTCCAGATCGTCACGGGAGTCAGCGTCGGCGCGCTGATCGCCCCGTTTGCGTTCCTGGGCCCGGAGTGGGACCAGGCTATGGTCGAAGCCTTGGGCACCGACCGGACCGCCCGTCTCCTGCAATCGCGCGGGCTTGGCGTGCTGTTTCGACCCGGCGCCTATCGGAGCGAGCCGCTCGTAGAGCTGGTCGACCACCTGGTGAGCCGCCGGCTCATCGAGGCCGTTGCCACTGAGGCTGCGCGCGGCAAGGTGCTGTTCGTAGCGACGACCGACCTGGATAAACAGGAGGCGGTGATCTGGGACATGGGGGCGATTGCCGCACACGGTGGCGAGGCCGCGCGGGTGTTGTTTCGCGATGTGCTGGTGGCCTCCGCGAGCGTCCCCGGCCTGTTTCCCCCGGTCCTGATCCGGGTCGACGGTCCCGACGGTGAGTCCTTCGACGAAATGCACGTGGACGGCGGAACCGCCACGCCGTTTTTCGTTGCCTCGGAAATCGCACAGATTCTCTCGGCGGACTTCGAGGTGCTGCCCGGCGCCGAGGTTCTGCACGGCGCCAGGGTATACGTGCTTGTCAACGGCGAGTTGGGCGGGCGTCCGCAGACCACGCGCGAGCGACCGGTCGTGGTGATTACGAGAAGCTTCTCCGCCGGGCTCATGCATTCATCACGACGGGCTCTCGAGCTCAGCGCCGTGTTTGCGCGTCAACACCAGATGGATTTCCATTTTTCCTATGTCCCGCTGAACTATCCCTTCGCGGGCCCGTTCAACTTCAAAGCCCCCGTGATGCAGGCTCTCTTCGACTACGGACTCCGCTGCGCCGAGGCGGGACAGCTATGGATGACTTTCGAGCAGGCGGTCGAGCAGGGGGAGAAGGCTGCGCGGAGCGTTCTCAAACAGAGCAACGACTGCCCGCTTG
>Ga0209808_1000519_pt1 | contig 19057 bp, 12 predicted proteins | sample GraSoiAngelo_157_FD_186171 | JGI IMG/M metagenome (GOLD analysis project Ga0209808, IMG submission 186171) | Grasslands soil microbial communities from the Angelo Coastal Reserve, California, USA - 14_1009_16_20cm (SPAdes) (version 2) | ecosystem: Environmental > Terrestrial > Soil > Grasslands ... | reverse complement strand
CTACGTCCCGGAAGACGTGGAGCTGCTGTTCCGCGAAGCGCTCACCTGCTTCTGGCAGGGCGCGTTCAACGCGTTCGCCTCCATGTGCCGCCGCACGACGCAGGCGATGTTTGCCGACCTCGGTGAGGCCGGCCGGCTGCGCCTGTTCGATGAGTTCAACGCGGTGCGCGAGCTCGCCGACATCGCGCCGGAGGTCTTCGCCAAGCTGAAGAGCGTGCTGTTCGGGGCGGAGCTCGATGCGCGCTCCGCACTGCCGCTGCTCGACGGCTACGAGGCCGGGATCATGCTCGAGGTGGCCAAGGACCTGCTGTACGAGGCCTACGTGCGCAAGGGCAAGCTGCAGCAGGCGATCATGGTGCGGCGCTTCTTCCTCGACGAGACCAATCCCAACGTCCCACCCATGGATCAGCGCGCCCAACTCTCAGCGGGCTGATTCTGCGCCGGCTTCAGTCCACGAAGCGGCGCGCATTGCGGAACAGGCGCATCCAGCCGCTGTACTCGCCGGCATCCCGCGGCCGCCAGGAATTCTGCAGGTAGCGGAACGAGCGCTCCGGGTGCGGCATGGTGATGGTCACGCGGCCATCGAGGTTCGAGAGCGCCGCGATGCCGAAGGGCGTGCCGCTGGGATTGGCGGGATAGGCACTGGCGAGGCTGCCGTCGTGGTTGACGTAGCGAAACCCCACCAGGCCACTCGCTGCGCAGGCCGCGGCGGCCGCGGGGGATTCGAACTCCGCCCGCCCTTCGCCGTGCGCCACCGCAACGGGCAGAACCGAGCCCGCCATCCCGGCGAGCAGCACCGACGGGCAGTTCAGCACCTCGACCAGCGAGAAGCGTGCCTCGTACTGCTCGCTGCGGTTGCGCACGAAGCGCGGCCAGTGCGCGCTGCCCGGGATGATGCGCTTGAGCGCGGCGAACATCTGGCAGCCGTTGCAGATGCCGAGCGCGAAGCTGTCGGCTCGTGTGAAGAAGCGCTCGAACTCCTCGCGCACCCGCTGGTGGAACAGGATCGATTTGGCCCAGCCCTCGCCCGCGCCCAGCACATCGCCGTAGGAGAAGCCGCCGCACGCCACCAGACCCTTGAATTCGGCGAGCGAGCGCCGCCCGCCGAGCAGGTCGCTCATGTGCACATCGTGCGCGGTGAAACCGGCGCGCTCGCAAACGGCCGCGGTCTCGATGTGGCTGTTGACGCCCTGCTCGCGCAGGATGGCGAGCGCCGGGCGTGCGCCGCGCGCCACGTAGGGGGCGGCGATGTCCTCCTCGGGATCGAAGCTGAGCGAGACCGACAGGCCGGGGTCCGATTCCGCGCTCTGCGCGGCGAACTCCTCGTCCGCACATTGCGGCTCATCGCGCAGGCGCCGCAGGCGCCACGAGGTCTCTGACCAGGCACGCTTGAGGTCCGCCCAGGACTCATCGAGCTGCGTCTCGCCGATCCTGATCTGTACGCGCAGCGCGCTCACCGGCGCACCGAGGTACAGGGCGGCATCGGCGAGCTCGTGGCGCGCCAGAAGCTCGGCGAACCTGGGCTCATCCGCGGCGAGAATCTGCACCACCACGCCGGGTTCCTCGGCGAACAACTGCGCCGGCGGCGTGCCGCGCTCCCTGGGCAGTGCGATGTCCAGTCCGCAGTGTCCCGCGAACGCCATCTCCAGCAGCGTCACGAGCAGTCCGCCGTCGGAGCGGTCGTGATACGCGCGCAGCATGCCCGCGGCGCGCGCTTCCGCCAGCGCCGCCGCGAAGCGTATGAGCCGCTGCGGCTCGTTGAGGTCCGCCGGTTCCTCGCCGAGCTCCCCGTATACCTGCGCCAGCGCCGAGGCGCCCAGGCGGTTGCGATGACCGGACAGATCGATGAGCCACAGTGAGGTCGGGCGCTCATCGAGCTGCAACGTGGGAGTGAGCGTGCGGCGCACGTCCTTCACCGGCGCGAACGCCGACACGATCAGCGACAGCGGCGCCACCACGCTCTTCTCGACGCCGCCCTCGCTCCAGGCGGTCTTCATCGACAACGAGTCCTTGCCGACGGGAATCGCGATACCGAGCTGCGGGCACAACTCCTTGCCCACCGCGCGCACGGTCTCGTAGAGCGCCGCATCCTCGCCCTCTTCGCCGCAGGCGGCCATCCAGTTGGCCGACAGGCGCACGTGCGAGAGCGACTCGATGTCGGCCGCGAGGATGTTGGTGATCGCCTCGGCGACCGCGAGGCGCCCGGAGGCCGGCGCGTCCAGCACCGCGACCGGCGTGCGCTCGCCCATCGCCATCGCCTCCCCGGCCGTGCCGTGGTAGTCGGCGATGCTCACCGCCACATCGCTCACCGGCACCTGCCACGGCCCCACCAGCTGGTCGCGGCTGATGAGGCCGCCGACGGTGCGATCGCCGATGGTGATCAGGAAGGTCTTGTCGGCGACCGCCGGCAGGCGCAGCACGCGGTAGGCGGCCTCGCGCAGCTGGATGCGGGCGGTGTCGAAGCGCCGGCGCCGCACGGCTACGCTGCGTACCTCGCGCGTCAGCTGCGGCGGCTTGCCGAGCAGCACCTCGAGCGGCATGTCGACCGGCTGATCGCCGAACAGCGGATCGCGCACCGTCAGCTGGCCGCTCGCCTCGATCTCGCCGATCACCGCGAACGGGCAGCGCTCGCGCTCGGCGATGGCGGCAAACCGCGGCAGCCCCTGCGGTGCGATGGCGAGCAGGTAGCGCTCCTGCGCCTCGTTGCACCAAAGCTGCAGGGGCGACATGCCCTCTTCGGCGCTCGGAACGGCGCGCAGATCGATGCGCGCGCCGCGGCCGCTGTGGGCCACGGCCTCGGGCACGGCGTTGGCGAGGCCGCCCGCGCCGACGTCGTGGATGAGCGCGATCGGGTTGTCCTCGCCCGCCGCCCAGCAGCGATCGATGACTTCCTGCGCGCGGCGCTGCATCTCGGCATTGCCGCGCTGTACGGAGGCGAAGTCGAGGTCGGCACTCGAGCTGCCGCTGCCGACCGAGGAGGCGGCGCCGCCGCCGAGCCCGATGAGCATGGCCGGCCCGCCCAGCACGACGAGCTGCGCGCCCACGGGCACGTCGGCCTTGTCCACGTGCGCGCGCCGCACGTTCCCCAGGCCGCCGGCGATCATGATCGGCTTGTGGTAGCCGCGCAGGCGCTCGGGCGGGTCGCCGGCGGCGCGCTGCTCGAAGGTGCGGAAGTAGCCGCACACCGCCGGGCGGCCGAATTCGTTGTTGAACGAGGCGGCGCCGATCGGGCCCTCGAGCATGATCTCGAGCGCGGAGGCGATGCGCGCCGGCGCGCCGAACGGCTGCTCCCAGGGGCGCTCGTAGCCGGGGATGCGCAGGTTCGACACCGAGAAGCCGGTGAGCCCCGCCTTGGGTTTGGCGCCGCGACCGGTGGCGCCCTCGTCGCGGATCTCCCCGCCCGCGCCGGTCGCAGCTCCCGGGAAGGGCGAGATGGCGGTGGGATGATTGTGCGTCTCCGCCTTCATGAGAATGTCGATCGGCTCGGCGCTGGCGCGGTAGACACCGTCGTGCGGGTCGGGGAAATAGCGCTCTCCCGTGGTGCCGGCGATGACCGCGGCGTTGTCGCGGTAGGCGGACAGCACGCCCGCGGGACTGCGGGCGTGGGTGTAGCGGATCATCGCGAACAGCGACTCCGCGCGCGCCTGCCCGTCGATGATCCAGCGTGCGTTGAAGATCTTGTGGCGGCAGTGCTCGGAGTTGGCCTGCGCGAACATCATCAGCTCGACGTCGCTCGGATCGCGCGCGAGGCGCGCGAAGCTCGCCATGAGGTAGTCGATCTCCTCCGACGACAATGCCAGCCCGAGCGCGCGGTCGGCGCTCTCGAGCGCCGCGCGGCCGCCGGTGAGCGACACCCGCGCGAGCGGCCGCGGCGGCGCGTGCTCGAACAGGCGCGCCGCCTGCGCGCCATCGAGCAGCGCCATCTCCGTCATGCGGTCGATGAGCAGCGGCGCGAGGCGCGCGAGGCACTCGCTCCCCAGGGGCCGGGCGGCGCCGACGCGGTACTCGATGCCGCGCTCGATCCGCCGCACGCCCTCAAGGCCGCACACGCGCGCAATGTCGGTCGCCTTGCTCGACCAGGGCGAGATCGTGCCGCTGCGCGGCACCACCAGCAGGCACTCGCCTGCGCCCGCCGGCGCCGGCGCGCGCAGCTGCGGCCCGTAGGTCAGCAGCTGCGCGAGCACCTCGCGCTCGGGCCCGGACAGCGGTTGCGCGAGCTCGACGAAGTGCATGAAACGTGCAGCGAGCCCGGTGACGGCCGGCTCGAGCGCGCCCAGACGACCCAGGAGTTTCGCGATGCGGAACGCGGACAGCGCTGGCGGACCGGGAATCTGCAGCATGGACTCATCGCGCCTCACTTCTTCTCCCCCGGCGGAGTCGAATAGATCGGCAGCGGGAACTGCGCGACGTTGGCGCCGGGCTCCAGCACCGTGATCTTGGCCGCGCCGTGCTTCTTCACCTCGTCGATGCGCAGGATCGAATGCATGGGCAGAAAGGTGCGCTTCACGCCGGAAAATTCGCCCTTGATGCGCTCCTCGGAAGGGTCGAGGACCACCGAGGAGCGCTCCCCGAACAACAGCTCCTCGACCTCTATGAATCCGAACAGCTCTCCATGACTCACTTTGCCGGCATAGACCTCGTAAACCTTGCCCTGATTCACGAACATAATCCGGAAAATGTGACTGGTTGCCATGGGCTTAAGGCGGGTCGCTGCTAGTTTTGACGCTGGCATTATATGTCCGGGGAACCATGCTGAGGCTCCGTATCGTCAGCGATCAGCGCCGCTCGCTCGCGGAGCGCAGCAGCGCGACCTTTTCCGTGGAAGGCGGCACCATCGGCCGCTCCGCCGACAACGACTGGGTGCTGCCCGATCCGCTGCGTTACGTCTCTGCGCACCACGCGCGCGTGCAGTTCCGCGAAGGCCACTTCTATCTGCAGGACGTCAGCACCAACGGCGTGTACCTCAACGACGACATGCAGCCGCTCGCCAAGCGCGGCTCGAGCGGCTACCGCCTCGCCGATGGCGACCTACTGCGCATGGGCGAGTACCACATCGTCGCCGCGCTCGAGGCGCGCCAGGCGCAGGACGCCCCCGCCGCCGCCGTTCCCACCAGCATTCACGCGCTGCGCAGCCTCGGGAGCGGGGCCGACCATGACATCGGCGCATCGCTCGATCTGCATGAGCTGCTGCAGCCGGCCAACGCCACGGACCCGGTGCTGCCGGTCAATGCCTACGGCCAGTCGGTCGACTCCGGACGGGTGCGCGCGCTCGCCCGCACCCACCAGGCCGAGCAGATACCGGAGGCGGTGCCCGAGTTGCTGCCGCCGGACGCCCCGGACGCGTCGTTCGGAGAGCGCATGGCGCGCCTCGCCGAGGCGGTCGGGCGCGAGCCGCGCAACGGCGTCAGTCTGATCGCGCTCGAGGACATGCGTAGCGGACTGGACGCCTTCTGCCGTGGCGCGGGCATCGAGCCTGAGCGACTGCCGGCGGAGGCCCAGGGGCGGCTGCTGCATCTCGCCGGCCGGCTGTTTCGCGAGGCGCTGGTCGGCTTCAAGGATCTGGAGCGCAGCCGGTGCGAGACGCGCAACCGCTACCGCATCGAGTCCGCGCCGCAGGAGCCCGATGACCCGCGCCCCGCGCTGGCCGACTCGGTGGTGGAGGAGCTGCTGATCGCGCTGTTCCTGCAGCACGAAGGCCGCCGGCTCGACTCGGTGCAGTGGCTGCGCGAGGCGGTCCTCGAGGCCAAGCTGCACGAGACGGCCACCGCGCAGGCGACGCGCGCGGCGTTCGTGGAATTCCTCGGCCGGCTCGACCCGGCGGAGCTGGAGGCGCGCTTCGAGCGCGCCGCACGCCGTGGCAAAGCCCGCTCCGCCGACAAGGCGCAGTACTGGGACCTGTTCACGACGTTCTATCGCAATCTCATCGAGATGCCGGCGGAGCATCTGCCGCACACGTTTGTCGAGGCGTTCGCCGCGGCCTACCGTGAGGTGTTGAAGAAGCCGGCAGCGTGAGGGGAACGCCGTACGCGTGGCGGAAAACTGTCTTGGCTTGGCGACTTTCGCCTGCAGCTGTGCATGACCGAATGGCGGAGAGGGTGGGATTGTTCGCGGCCGGACGGCCGCTCATCCCTCGCTTCGCTCGGGACCGACCGCAGGACTGCGGTCGTCTCCCACCCTCTAGCCGCGAGCCGCTGCGCAGATTCTCGCTTTGGCTTGGCGACTTTCGCCTGCAGCTGTGCATGACCGAATGGCGGAGAGGGTGGGATTCGAACCCACGTGCCGGTTTTACCCGACCATCCGATTTCGAGTCGGCGCCGTTATGACCGCTTCGGTACCTCTCCGGCTCCGCACGGGTGTCGCGGGGCTGGTATTCTAGCGGAAAGCCCGCGTGACCAGGGGAGGGTTCGTGCGCGCATTCCTCACCGCCGTCGTCGCCCTGCTTGGCTCGCTCGCGGGCTGCGCGAGACTTGCACCCGCCCTTGATGCGATCCGCGCGCGCGGCGAGCTGCGCGTCGTCACGCTCAATCTGCCGACCTGTTACTACCTGGGCGCGCAGGGCACCGAGGGGCTGGAGTACGAGCTGGCGCGTGCCTACGCCGCGCGCCTCGGCGTGCACCTCATGATGTCCGCGCTCGCCAATGAGGGCGCGATGCAGGCGGAACTCGCCGCCGGCCGCGCCGATATCGCCGCGGCCTCGCTCACCGACACGCCCGACTGGCGCCGCGCAGGCGATGCGGCCCAACCCTACGCGCGCATCCCGCAGCTGGTGCTCTACGAGCGCCGCGGCGTGCAGCCGCGGGCGACGCTGCAACTGGAAGCGGCGAAACTCGCGGTGCGCGCCGGCAGTCCGCAGGAGCGCATCCTGCAGCGTCTGAAGGAGACCGTCGCGCCCACCCTGCAGTGGGTGGAAACCGCCCCGAGCTCCGCCGACCCGGTGGAGGACGTCGACTCCGGCGGCGCGGATTACGCCATCACCGACGCGCGTGAATTCTCCTTCGCGCATCATCTGTATCCCAACGTGCGGGTGGGCTTTGCGCTGCCGGAAACGCGCCCGGTGCAATGGCTGGTGCGGCACGGGGCGCCGGATCTGCTCTCGAGCGTCAACACTTTCTTTCATGACCTGGAGGCCTCGGGCGCACTGGCGCGGCTCGTACAGCAGTCCTCCGGCGACACGCGCCGCTTTGCCTACGTGGAATCGCGCGAGTTCCAGACCCACGTCGGCGACCGGCTGCCCGCTTACCGTTCCTGGTTCGAGCAGGCGGCCGCGCAGTGGGGCACCGACTGGCGCCTGCTGGCGGCGATCGGCTACCAGGAGTCGAAATGGGATGCGCGCGCCGAATCCGGCGACGGCGCCGTCGGGGTGATGATGCTCACCGCCGACACGGCCCACGCCATGGGCATCAAGGACCGCAGCAACCCCCAGCAGAGCATCTTCGCGGGCGCGCGCTATCTCGCCCAGGTGCGCGCCAAGTTCCCCGGGCGCATTCCCGAGCCCGACCGCACCTGGCTCACCATCGCCGCCTACAACGTGGGCTTCGGGCATCTGGAGGACGCGCGCATCATCACCCAGGCGCTCGGCAAGAACCCCGACTCCTGGACCGAGGTGCGCGCGCGGCTGCCGCTGCTCGCGCAGGAGCGCTGGTACACGCGCGCCCGGCGCGGCTACGCCCGCGGCTGGGAGCCGGTGCAGTACGTCGATCGCATCCAGCGTTATCTCAGGCTGCTGGAATGGCAGCCGGGCGAGGCCCGCAGCGCGACGGTCACCCACGCGCCCGCCCCCCGCGGCGGGCCGGCTCCGGAGGCGTTCAGCCGCGCGATTCCCGGAGCCTGAGGCTGCAGTGCACACGCGCCCGGGGCGGCGGCCGCGCCGAAGCAGCTCACTCGCGCCGGGGCAGGAAAAACTCCTGCAGCAGCCGCGCGCACTCCTCCATGAGCACCCCGCCGAACAGCTCGACGCGATGGTTGAGGCCCGGCAGCGTGAACACGTTGATGATGCTGCCGGCCGCGCCCGCGCGCGCATCCCACGCGCCGAACACCAGCCGGCGAACGCGCGCGTGCACGATCGCGCCGGCGCACATGGCGCACGGCTCGAGCGTCACGTACAGCGTGGTGTCGTTGAGCCGGTAGCTCCCGAGCGCCTGAGCCCCGGCGCGCAGCGCCTGGATTTCCGCGTGCGCGGTCGGATCGTCGCTCGCGATCGGCCGGTTGCCGCCGGTGGCGATGATGTCCTCGCCGCGCACCAGCACGGCTCCCACCGGCACCTCGCCCGCCTCGCCGGAGGCGAGCGCGTGGCCGAGCGCGATGCGCATGAAAGCGCTGTCGCGAGCACCCTCAGCCGGACCCGTCATGTGATGCATCCGGGGGCGGGGCGGGCGGCGCCATGAACAGCGCCGGATCGACGAACGTGGCATTCAGCGCCACCCCGAAGTGCAGATGCGGCCCGGTCGCGCGCCCGGTGGATCCCACCTTGCCGATGATGGCGCCCGCCTTCACCCGCTCGCCCGGCTTCACCGCGATGACCCGCAGGTGACAGTACATGGAGATGAGGCCCGCGCCGTGATCGAGGAACACCGTCTTGCCGTTGAAGAAAAAACGCCCCGTGTCGAGCACGCGGCCGTCCGCTGCGGCCATGACCGGAGTCCCGGCCGCCGCGGCGATGTCCATGCCGGTGTGCGGACTGCGCGGCTCGTTGTTGAAGATCCGGCGTGAGCCATAGGAGCTCGAGCGGATGCCGGGAACCGGCTGCAGGAGCCTGAGAGTCGCCGGCGAGCTTTCCGAGAACGTGCCGATGGCGCGCAGAATGCGCGGCCGCTCGCGCTCGACGCGCGCCAGATCCTTGACCGACAGATTCACCTGACGCGGTGCGACCGTGAGGCGCTGCACACTGTACTGCTTGTCGGTGATTTCGAAGCCCACCGTGGTATCGGCCGACGTGCCCTCCTGCACCCGCAGCTGCGCATGGCCGGGGGCCTGTGACAGAGGGATGCCGACCACGGCGAGCCATTTGCCCTGCACCGGCAGCACCAACACCCGCTGCTCGCCGAAGCTCGCCCGTGGCGCGCTTGCGGCGGCTGCGTCGAGGGTCAGCAGGGCGACGCCGCCCGGAACGAGCTCCTGCTGCGGCAGGAGCGCTGCCGCGGGCGAGTCCGCTGCGGCGGGCAAGTCCGGCGCCTGCGCCAGGCCCGTGACGACCGCCCCCCCCAGCAGCACCGCCGCGCAGCGGGCGGCGCCCCGCAGCGCACGCCGGGCGCGCAGCGCCAACGCTGTGCCGCCGCCTGGCACGTCAGCTCTCCTGACGGCGGGCGGTGACCCGCGCGCTCAGGCTCCCGCGGGCGAGACGCGCCTCGATCTCCTCCCCGGGGGCGACCGCGGCGGCGTCGGTGAGCAGCGTACCGCCCGTGGCGCGCGTCACGATGGCGAAGCCGCGCGTGAGCGTCGCGAGCGGGCTGACCGCGTTCAGTGCGCGCTGCGCCAGAGCGAGGCGGTGCTGCGCGCGCGACAGGCATTCGCCGGCGGCGTGCTCGAGCCGTGCCCCGGCTCCCTGGTGCCGCGCGCGATATTCCCGCACCAGCCGGTCCGGCGAGCGGCGCACCAGTGCCGTGATGCTGTGCGCGAGGCGCATCTGATCGCGGTGCAGGCCGGTGTGCGCCGCCCCGCTGAGGCGCTGCCCGAGCTCATCGAGACGCTGCATCTGCTGCTGCAGGCGCACTCCCGGATGCGCGAGCTGCAGGCGCCGCGCGGTGTTCTCGAGGCGCGCGCCGTTCACGCGCAGCTCGCGGTGCATACCCGCGGAGAGGCGTTGCGCGCCGCGCGCCAGCACCTCGAGGCACGCGCTGCGCTCCGGCACCACCAGCTCCGCGGCACCCGAGGGGGTGGGGGCGCGCGCATCCGCCACGAGGTCCGCGATGGTGAAGTCGATCTCGTGCCCGACTCCCGAGACCACGGGCAGGCGGCAGGCGCCTATGGCGCGCGCGACGCGCTCGTCGTTGAACGCCCACAGATCCTCGAGCGAGCCGCCGCCGCGGGCGAGGATCAGCACCTGGCACTCGGCGCGCGCCGAGGCGCTCTCGAGCGCCGCGACCAGCGCCGGCGCGGCGGCCGCGCCCTGCACCGCCGTCGGATAGACGAGGACCCTTGCGGGCGGGAAACGGCGCGCGAGGATGTGCAGGATGTCGCGCAGCGCGGCCCCCGATGGCGAGGTGATCACGCCGATGCGCTGCGGAAACCGCGGCAGGCTTCGTTTGCGCTCGAGCGCAAACAGACCTTCGGCTGCCAGCTTCGCTTTCAGGCGCTCGAACTCGCGCTTGAGCGCGCCGATGCCCGCCTCCTCCAGGTGCTCGACGATGAGCTGGTAGTCGCCCCGCGCCTCGTAGACGCTGATGCGGCCGCGGACCAGCACCTGCGTGCCGGCACGGGGCGTGAAGCCGACGAGCGAGTTCTGCATCCGGAACATGGCGCAGCGCAGCTGCGCCTCCCGGTCCTTGAGGGAGAAGTACCAGTGGCCGGAGGCCGGTTGCGAGAGGTTCGACAATTCCCCTTCCACCCACAGCACACCGAGCCCGCGCTCGAGGAGCGCGCGCACCTCGCGGTTCACACGGGTGACGCTGTACACCTCCCGGGCAGGCGCGGCCCGGGCGCGGTCATCAGGATTTACGGGCATAAAGTACCTTAGCACGAGGTTTACCGGCCCGGGCCGGGCGCATATAATTGCGCATGCGCCTTCTCGAAGAAGCTCTCACCTTCGACGACGTCCTCCTGGTTCCGGCCTACTCGGAAATTCTGCCACGCGAGGTCGATCTCTCCACGCGCATCACGCGCCGTATCCGCCTGAATGTGCCGCTCATGTCGGCGGCCATGGACACCGTCACCGAGGCCCGCCTCGCCATCAGCATCGCCCAGGAAGGCGGTGTCGGCATCATCCACAAGAGCATGGGCATCGAGGCCCAGGCGCGCGAGGTCGGCCGGGTGAAGAAGTTCGAGAGCGGCATCATCAGGGACCCGATCACCGTCTCCCCGGCCATGACGATCCGCGAGGTGCTCGACCTGACGCGCTCGCGCGGCATCTCGGGCGTGCCGGTCGTGGTCGGCAGGAAAGCGGTCGGGATCGTCACGCATCGCGATCTACGCTTCGAGGAGAAGCTCGAGGCTCCCGTCTCCTCGGTCATGACGCCCAAGGAACACCTGGTCACGGTGCGCGAGGACGCGACCAAGGACCAGGTGCTGGCGCTGCTGCACAAGCACCGTATCGAGAAGCTCCTGGTGGTGAACGGCGAGCACGAGCTGGTCGGCATGATCACCGTGAAGGACTTCCAGAAGGCCAACGAGTTTCCGCGCGCCTGCAAGGACGACGGCGGCCGCCTGCGCGTCGGAGCTGCGGTCGGCACCACCCCTGACACCCTCGATCGGGTCGCGGCCCTCACCGAAGCGGGTGTCGACGTGGTGGTCGTGGATACCGCGCACGGGCATTCGCGGGGCGTGCTCGACACGGTGAAGCGCATCAAGGCGAGGTGGGCGGACAGCCAGGTGATCGCCGGCAACATCGCGACCGCCGAGGCGGCGCGGGCGCTCATCGATGCCGGCGCGGACGCCGTCAAGGTCGGCATCGGGCCGGGCTCCATCTGCACCACGCGCATCGTCGCGGGCGTCGGCGTACCGCAGATCTCCGCGGTCGCCGCCGTCGCGCAGGCGCTGCACGATGCGGACGTGCCGGTCATCTCCGATGGCGGCATCCGCTTCTCCGGGGACATCGCCAAGGCGATCGCGGCCGGGGCGCATGCGGTCATGATCGGCGGCCTGTTCGCCGGCACCGAGGAATCCCCCGGCGAAGTCGAGCTGTACCAGGGCGCTTCCTACAAGTCCTACCGCGGCATGGGCTCGCTCGGCGCGATGGGCGAACGCCACGGCTCGGCGGATCGTTATTTCCAGGACGCGGCCACCGAGCTCGAGAAGCTGGTGCCGGAGGGTGTGGAGGGCCGCGTGCCCTACAAGGGCAGCGTCGTCACCATCCTGCGCCAGCTGTCGGGCGGACTGCGGGCGGCCATGGGCTACACCGGCAGCCGCAACATCACCGACATGCGCACGCGCCCGGTGTTCGTGCGCATCACCGCCGCCGGCATCCGCGAGAGTCACGTGCACGACGTCAGCATCACCAAGGACGCCCCCAACTACCGGGTGTCCTGAACCCTTCATCCCATGGCGAGCGTTCCACGACCTGCCGGCACTCCCCACGCCAGCGGCGCACACCCCGACATCCATGCGCACCGCATCCTGATCCTCGACTTCGGTGCGCAATACACCCAGCTCATCGCGCGCCGCGTACGCGAGCTGGGCGTGTACTGCGAAATCCGCCCCTGGGATGTGAGCGACGCCGAGGTGCGCGCCTTCCGGGCGCACGGGGTGATTCTCTCCGGCGGCCCGGAGTCGGTGACCGACGCAGACCCGCCCCGCGCGCCGCCCGCGGTGTACGAGCTCGGCGTGCCGGTGCTGGGGATCTGCTACGGCATGCAGACCATGGCGCAGCAGCTGGGCGGGCGGGTCGCGCCGGGCGTCGAACGCGAGTTCGGCTACGCGGAAGTGACCGTGACCGGCGCCTCGCGCCTGCTCGATCACCTGCAGGACCGCCGCAACCCGGCCGGGGCGGCGGTGCTCGACGTGTGGATGAGTCACGGCGACCGCGTGGACGCGCTGCCGCAAGGCTTCGTCCCGACCGCGTCCACCGCCAGCATTCCCTTCGCCGCCATGAGCGACGAGCGGCGCCGCTTCTACGGCGTGCAGTTCCATCCCGAAGTGACCCACACCCCGCAGGGCGCGCGGCTGCTGGAGCGCTTCGTGCGCGAGATCTGCGGCACGGATGCGCTGTGGAGCGTCGGCAACATCATCGAGGATGCGATCGCCCGAGTGCGCACGCAGGTCGGCAGGGGCAAGGTGCTGCTCGGACTCTCCGGCGGGGTCGATTCCTCCGTGGTCGCCGCCCTCCTGCAGCGCGCCATCGGCGAGCAGCTGGTGTGCGTGTTCGTCGACCACGGCCTGCTGCGCCTGGGCGAAGGCGAGCAGGTGATGAGCACCTTCGCGCAGCACCTCGGCGTGCGCGTCATCCGCATCGACGCGCAGGCGCGCTTCCTCACGGCTCTCGCCGGCGTGACCGATCCGGAAGCCAAGCGCAAGATCATCGGCCGCACTTTCGTCGAGGTGTTCGACGAGCAGGCGCAGCGCTTGAGCGGCGTGCAGTTCCTCGCCCAGGGGACGATCTACCCCGACGTCATCGAATCCGCCGGCGCCCGCACCGGCAAGGCGCAGGTCATCAAGTCGCATCACAACGTGGGCGGACTGCCCGAGAAGATGCATCTGCAGCTGCTGGAGCCGCTGCGCGAGCTGTTCAAGGACGAGGTGCGCCGGCTCGGCATCGAGCTCGGCTTGCCGCGCGAGGTGGTCTACCGCCATCCCTTCCCCGGCCCCGGCCTGGGCGTGCGCATCCTCGGCGAGGTGCGCAGGGAATACGCCGAGCTGCTGCGGCGCGCCGATGCCATCTACATCGAGGAACTGCGCAAGCACGATCTCTACGACCGCGTGAGCCAGGCGTTCGCGGTCTTCCTGCCGGTGCGCTCGGTGGGCGTCATGGGCGATGGGCGCCGCTACGACTACGTGATCGCGCTGCGCGCGGTGGAGACGGTGGACTTCATGACCGCGCACTGGGCGCGCCTGCCGTACGAGTTCCTCGACGAGGTCTCGAGGCGCATCGTGAACGAGGTCCCGGGCATCTCGCGCGTGGTCTACGACATCTCGGGCAAGCCGCCGGCGACGATCGAGTGGGAGTAGAACCAACGCTCCAGTGCCCCTCCTGCGGCGCCCCAGGCATGGGGCGCTTCTGCAATCGCTGTGGCGAGAAGCGGCACGTTGATCACGATTTTTCGCTGCGACACTACCTGGCGGAAGCCGTTGAAACGTTCACGCATTTCGATTCAAAAATCCTGAGAACCTGTTGGCTGCTCGTGAGTCGGCCCGGAGTGCTGAGCGCCAATTATCTGGCAGGACAGCGCGTCCGCTACGTCAATCCGCTGCGGCTATTTCTCATACTAAGCGTCGTCTACTACCTGTCCAATTCGATCTTTCCGTACAACGCGTTCACGACGCCGCTTGCCGTACAGCTCCACATGAACAACTACTACCCGACCCTTGCGCTGGTCCAGGTTGAACAGACGATGCGCCACGAGGGGTTGCAGTACCCGGCGCTGGAACGGAAATACAACGAGAAAACGGCGATCCTGTCCAAGACACTGGTATTTTCCCTGATACCGGTCATTGCGCTGCTGTTTTACGCGTTCCTGGTCAGGAAGAAGCGATACTTTACCGAGCACCTGATCGTCGCAACGCACTTTTGGTCGTTCGCGCTGCTCCTGATCGGTGTATTCATCCCGATTCTCTTGCTGCTGCTCGTGCGCCTGGACGCGTTGTTCGGCCTGCCGCCAGGCATTGTGACCGCGGACATCGTCCCGACGATCATCATTCAAGCGGTGTTCGCGCCTTACCTATTCCTGATGCTGCGGCGGGTTTATCGCGTGAGCCGCTGGTACGCAGGATTGCTGGCCGCCTCGATTGCGTGGTCATTTTTCCACATAGTCTGGCTGTTCCGATTCTTGTTGTTTGTTGTAACACTGAGGTTACTCTGAGCGCCGCGCACGCTTAGCCGCCGCCGGAAACGCACGGTCCGCTGCCCGCGGCTCACCGTTTGAGAGACAGCCATCGTGCCCGGCTCGTGGCGCGTCGTCCGCGCGCCAGGTGTCCGCGCATCAGGCCACATAGCTCACTCAGGAGCATCGTGGTAGTGCCTACAGCCGAAAGTACAATCAATTCCATGTTTCATCCTCTGTCTTGCGTGGGACCGGAACGGACAGCGTCGCGGTGATCGCCAACCGTATCGGTTACGAGTCTGAAGCCGCGTTCAGCCGGGCGTTCAAGAAGGCAGTCGGCACGCCTGCGAGCCAGTGGCGCACGCACCGCAACGACAGCGGCGGGCGCCGGTTGTAGCCGGGTCCAGATCGCGGGTCAGTCGTTCTTCGATACCGGTGGCATGCCGAGACGCTTCAGCAAGGCGGCGTAGCGTGGATCGCTCATCAGCGGCGCGAGCAGGAAGTCGCGGCGGACATAGATGATCCCCGGGTCGTGCAAGGTGCGCGCTTGTTCGAGCCAATAGAAAGCCTGGTCCTTGTCGCCGAAGAACGCGTAGGTCTCCGCGACCTGAAACTCCGAGCCCGGTGAGTTCGCTACGATGGCGGCGAGTGCTGCTCGTGCCTCCTTGTCATGATGCGTGACGAGGTTGCCGAGTGGCAGTCCGAAACTCCGCCAGGACGGATCAGGCTCGTCCTCGAACGAGGCACGTGCAGCCTCGGGCTCGTTGAGCATCAGCAGCGCGCGTCCCTGCTCGTAGTGCAGGCCGGGGAATTGTGGGTTGAGTTCCATGGCGTGGCGCAACGCGGCGAGAGACTCCGTCGGCCGGCCCGCGTAGTGCAGCGCTCTACCAAGATACTTGCGGTGCAGTAGATTCAGCGGATCGAGGTCGACGGCGCGCCGGAAAAGAGCTACGGCATCGCTTATTCGGCCGACGGCTGCACTCAGATGACCGCCGACCTGATGGGCCAGCGCATTGTTGGGATCGAGCTTCGCAACCTGCGCCAGCGCCTCTGAGGACGCCGCCCAGTTGTGGTCGTATTGCAGGTGCGCGACAGCCAGCGTGACGTAGGGCTCGGGGAGATTCGGGTCAAGGGCGATGGCGCGCTGGGCGGCGCTCGTGACCTTCTCGTAGCCCGCGCCGGTCGTGTCCAGCCCCTGGCTGACCCGTCGCGTATGGCAGTAGGCGAGCCACGCCCAGGCGGGCGCATAGTTTGGGTCGATGACCAGCGCCTGCTGGAAGAGCAGTACCGCCTGATTGAGGTCCGCCGGCGTATCGCGGTCCATCACGTAACGTGCCTGCAGGTACAGGTTGTGCGCCTCGCTACTGGTTGTCTGTTTCGGCGCTACCGGCGCGTGGCCGAGCAGGCTGATCTTGAGCTGCTCGGCCACTGCGTGGGCGATATCGTCCTGCACGGCGAAAACGTCACGGACGTCGCGGTCGTAGGTCTGCGACCAGAGGTGAAACCCGTTATCGGCGCGCACCAGCTGTGCCGCGATCCGCAGGTGCTCCCCTGACTTGCGCACACTGCCCTCGAGCACATGTGTGACCCCAAGGGCACGCGCGATCTCACCGACAGTGTTCGCCTTGCCCTTGAACGAAAACGAAGAGGTGCGCGCCGGGACGCGCAGATCGGGAATTCTCGTCAGGACGTCGATCAACTCTTCAGCAAGGCCATCGGAAAAATACTCCTGATCGTGCTTCTCGCTCATGTCGGCGAATGGCAGGACAGCGACTGACTTATCCATGGAGCCACCGGAGGCATCCGGTGCCCTCGGTCTGTCGCTCATCATCCGCCACGACTGCCATGCGACGAGGGCTGCCATCAGCACCGCCACCAGCAGGCTGGCGACGATGAGGCGCGCGCGCCGTGATTTCGTGGCGAGCTGCGACGGCACCCCGGGGCTGACCGGCATGCCGCGCTCTGCCGGCGCCAGGGCATTGACCACGGAGGTCCCCAGAAGAGTCGCAATCCGCTCGACAAAGGCGCGCGGCGTCGTGCCTCCGGGAAGGCGCGTCCATTGCACGCGCAGGAATGACTCCGGCACGTCCGCGCCGGCATCGGGAGTCGTGTCTACACACACCGGAACGATGAAGGTCCTATTGCGCGCCATCATGTGAGTACGCTGGTCGGCGAGCCCCCATTCGAGGCGGAAGTAGCCCTCCCCGCGCGAGGCGGTGTTCGCGGAGATGATCGGCACGAACAGCGCACAATCGCGGATCTGCTGGCGGATCCTCTGGTCCCACACATCACCGCCACGAAGCTCGCTCTGATCGAACCATACCTCGATACCGGCGCCCCGCAGCGCCTCACAGATACGCCGCGCCGCATCCGCATCCTGCGATGCGTAGCTGAGGAACACAGCCCGTGAAAGTTCGCTCACCAAGTGTCGTTCCTGGAACCGTGTCTGTCGGCAGCAAACGCTCCGGTGCGCCGCAGATCCCCTGCGGCGGCACCGGGTCGTCGCGCCTCGATGGTTCTTATTGGAATCAATACTAAGCCATACGGGTTCGCGTTTGGCGTCCGGGACTGGAACTTTCGCGGACCGATAGCGTTACGCGCTTCGGAACTGCAGTCGCTGCAGATCGTGAGCACTGATTCTGCGTACGATCCTGGCTCCAACGCCGTCCATTCGACAACCACCCGTGGCTTTTCTGTCGGATTCGTTAGACCGATCTGATTCTCACTAATCTGCACTCGCCAAGACCTGGTGCTTGAAGAGCATACGGACTCCGCTCGCCCAGCCGTCGGCGCCGCCGGCGAAATTCGCTTCCTGCTCGTTGAGAATTTTGCCGGTCCGAGCGTCGCGAATTCGAACCAGCACGTAGTAGTCAGTCTGTGTGACTCTTCTCACAACTCCAATAAGGGACTGCTCGGCGCCAAGCTGCAATGCGATGCCGGTCTCGCACCCGTCGCAGTTTCGCAGCGACTTCTCCGTCACGGGCTTTGCGTCGACTTTACTCACATCGATGAGGCTGTAGCGTCCCGACTGCGCTAACACCCGACGTGCCTCGCTGCTGGCCCTCTCCATATTGGCGGCATTACTGGTGGTCTCGCCCAATAGTAACGATGCGGGACTGACATCCTCCAGCTCGAAATCGAATACCGCGATCTTGATTGGTGGTAATTTCTCCGCATCCGCAGCAAACGCGGCGAAGTTAGCACCGCTGAGCAACAGGACGCCGATAGATCCGATCGCCGACAGGGTGCGAGCCGATTTGGTTCCCAGGTGCATGGATATTCTCCCGATTGCGGCACACATGCGGTCGTAGGGATCCCGTAGCCTGGCCATAGTCGAATTCGCATCTCACTGACGTCCGAGCGCCGAGCTTCGGGAGCGCCGGTTAAACAAAGCTTGAATATTGAGCGGTCACCGTTCAATATGCAATGTATGCGGAAACGTCCGCAGCTCCTGGCCAGGCTGCGCGCAGGCCTGAAGATGGGCCCTGCGGTGGCGTTACTGGGCCCCCGTCAGTGCGGCAAGACTACTCTTGCGCGACAGCTGGTAGCGGGGTCCAAGAGCATTTACTTCGATCTGGAAAATCCAGTCGATCTGGCGCGGCTGTCCGAGCCCATGACGGCGCTCGAGCCGTTGCGAGGGCTGATCGTGATCGATGAGGTGCAGCGTCATCCCGATCTTTTTCCGATTCTCAGGGTATTGTTGGACCGCAAGCCGATTCGGGCGCGATTTCTCATCCTGGGTAGTGCCTCGCCGGACTTGCTGCGGCAGAGCTCCGAAACTCTGGCGGGCCGGATCGCGATCGTCGAGATGGGCGGTTTCACGCTTGAGGAACTGGGGAAGGCGGCACTCAATCGCCTGTGGCTGCGCGGCGGTTTTCCGCGGTCGTTTCTGGCGCGCACGGAAGCTGCGAGCACCGCCTGGCGCGAAGACTTTATTCGCACTTTCCTGGAACGAGATCTGGCTCAGCTCGGCGTGCAGGTTCCTTCGGGAACCATGCGCAGATTCTGGACCATGACCGCGCACTACTCGGGCGGTATCTGGAACAGCTCGGAAATTGGACGGTCTCTGGGCGAAGCTCATACCACTGTCAAGCGCCATCTCGATGCGCTATCGGGCGCATTGGTCGTGCGCGTACTCGAGCCTTGGTACGCGAATGTCGGCAAGCGGTTGGTGAAGTCCCCGAAGGTTTACATTCGGGATTCGGGCCTGTTGCATACGTTACTCGGGATAGCTGACCGCCCGCAGCTTGAAGGACATCCTGTGATCGGCGGATCGTGGGAGGGGTTCGTCATCGAGCAATTGCTTGCAGGATTGCCGAAAGCTAATGCTTACTACTGGCGAACGCAGGCCGGGGCGGAGCTCGATCTGCTGCTGTTTCTTGGAGGGCGACGTATTGGAATTGAGATCAAACGGGCAGATGCACCGACGA
>Ga0209808_1000516_pt1 | contig 19118 bp, 15 predicted proteins | sample GraSoiAngelo_157_FD_186171 | JGI IMG/M metagenome (GOLD analysis project Ga0209808, IMG submission 186171) | Grasslands soil microbial communities from the Angelo Coastal Reserve, California, USA - 14_1009_16_20cm (SPAdes) (version 2) | ecosystem: Environmental > Terrestrial > Soil > Grasslands ... | reverse complement strand
GCGACATGGTCATAGTCGAGCTTGAGTTTCTCGCGCGCGGGATGTGGCGTGTTGACGATGAACACGTCCGCCCACTTGGCCAGGCGCTCGACAATTTTTGCCGCGTCCGGCGATTTGAGATCAATCGCTACCCCACGCTTGTTGCGATTGTTCAGATGCCACATGTAGGGATACTTGGATTGTGGTTGCGGCGGAATCTTGTTCCCGATTCTCCATAACTCGCCCTTGGGCGGTTCGACTTTGATTACATCGGCACCGAAGTCGGACAGAATGACGGCCGCTCCGGGACCAGCCACGAAGCTTGAAAAATCGACAACTTTAAGTCCGGAAAAAATGTTGTCGGTTGGGTTTGTGTTTTGAGTTGCCATAAGTGTTTCCTTTCTTTCTTTAACGACCTTGGAATTGGGCGGCGCGTTTTTGCAGGAAGGCCTGCGTGCCTTCTTTTTTGTCTTCTGTGCCCGCGCAAAGGCCGAACAAAGAGGCTTCGAGTGACAAGCCTTCGGTCTGGCTGGTTTCCAGACCCTTGTTCACCGCCTCGAGTGAGTACTTCACTGCGATCGGAGCGTTGGAAAAAATTTGTTTCAGGATCGCTTCCGCGCGCGTGATCAGTTCAGTCGCCGGCACTACCTCGTTAACGAGTCCGATGCGATAAGCTTCCTGAGCGGTGATGATTTCTCCGGAAAGAATGAGCTGAAGCGCGCGACCTTTCCCGACGAGGCGCGGCAGACGTTGCGTTCCACCGCCGCCTGGGATTACTCCGAGTTTCACTTCCGGTTGACCGAACTTAGCGGTCTCCGCGGCGATTCGAATCGTGCATGCCATCGCGGTTTCGCAACCGCCACCAAGCGCAAAGCCATTCACGGCCGCGATCACCGGTTTGCCGAGATTTTCGATCAGATCGAGAACGGCTTGTCCAAACGTGCTCGACTTCTCCGCTTCGACGGCGCTGATCTGGGCGAGCTCGCTGATGTCGGCGCCCGCGATGAATGCTTTGTCGCCGGCTCCAGTCAGGATGACGCCGCGCACGGCGGTGTCATCCTGTGCATCATCGAACGCCGCCTTAAGATCCTCCCACGTTCTCTTGTTCAGAGCGTTAAGGACTTTCGGCCGATTGAGAGTTACATAGGCAATCGCGCCTTTCTTGGCATACAAGACAGTTTCGAGATTTAGTTCGGTGGTTGTTGTGCTCATAAATGGTTCTTCTTTGAAGTTGAGGTTATTCGTTAGGCATTTGGTTACAGAAAAGCGCTGAGGCCTGTTACGGCTTTGCCGACGATGAGGTTTTGCATCTGGAAGGTGCCCTCGTAGGTGTAGAGCGCTTCGCAGTCGTTGAAAAAGCGAGCGACCTGGTAGTCGGCCACAATGCCGTTACCGCCGAGGATTTCTCTGGCCCACGCGACGGTCTCACGACACTTGGAAGTGCAGAACGCCTTTGATAGCGCCGCATGGGCGTCGCTGAGCTTGCCTTCAGCATACAATTGCGCCTGGCGCACGATCAGGCATTGCGACGCCGTGATGTTTTCGATCATCCGAGCCAGAAGATCTTGAATAAGTTGGAACGAGCCTATCGGTCTTCCGAACTGCAGACGCTCCTGGGAATACTTAAGCGCAGCCTCATAGGCGCCCATCGCGCATCCCGTCGACATCCAGGCAACGGCGTAGCGCGTCATCTTCAGAACTTTCGCGGTGTCGCGGAAAGAGTTACCACCCTGGAGGCGGTTTTCTTCGGGCACGCGGCAATCTTTCAGGGTGATATGGCCGTTCTGCACGACCTTGAGCGCGACTTTGTTCTCAATCTTGTCAACGCTGAAGCCGGGTGTCGTCTTGTTCTCGACGATGAAGCCTTTAACCTGGTTGTCGTCGACATCGCGGGCCCAAATGATTGAGACATCGCACCACGGTGCATTGCCGATCCATCGCTTTTCGCCATTGAGAATCCAAGTATCGCCGTCGCGCTTCGCCGTCGTTAGCAAACCACCAGACGCGCCGGAACCTACAAGCGGCTCCGTCAAACCGAAGCAGCCGACCTTATCGAAACGCGCCATTGGTGGGAGCCACTTCTCCTTCTGCTCTTCCGATCCATCTATATAGATAGAGCCCATCGCCAGTCCGTTGTGCACACCCACGAAGGTGGAGAAAGATGGGTCAACGCGCGCGATCTCCATTTGAATAAAGCCCAACAGAGCGAGGCTTCCGCCGGCACACCCGTAGCCTTTCATGCCAACGCCACCGATGCCTAGTTCCTTTACCGCCGGCAGCAGATCAAAGGGAAAGGCATCTCTCACCCAGTAGTCCGTGATGACTGGCGCAACCTTCGTTTCCATGAACTCGCGTACGCGCTTGACGACCGCCAGCTCCTCCGCCGGCAAGGTTTCGTAGAGATAGTAGAAGTCACTGTTGGGCGCGGGCAGTGGTTTTCGCGGCTTGGCGCCCTTTGCCGTTGCCGGTGACGCAGTAGTTGTTGTAGCAGTAGGTGCGGTTGTTGTAGTTGGCATATTAGATCTCCTTTTCGTTAGGTTGAGAGTTGAACCGACCAGCCGTCGGTGTGATTCGAAACCGAGGGCAGCTTGGATCCGTTGGACTGACAGAGGGCCCAACCGAGCACGTAGTCCGCGATTTTAGTTTCGCGAAGCAGCGTGAAATGCGCTTCGTTAGGAAATTCCTTGTAATCAGTCTCAGCTGTCGATTGCCGATAGAGATCGAAGTTTGCTTTGACTAGCGATGGCCGCGCGATGCGATCCTTGCCGCCCGCAACAAGAAGGAGCGGTGCGCGCGTATCGTTGCGAAAATTAACCGATGTCGCAGCGTGTGGAGTGAAGTTCGCAAATGCAGCTTGCAACAGCACGCGGTTTGGACCCGGAACGGCATAACGTTCGAAGGCGGCTCGCGATTCCAATTTGGTCAGCGTGTTAGCAAACGTTCGATAAAATTGTGCCGGGGTTAGTGAACTAGCCTTGCGATCTTTTAAGGCGTCGCCGAGAAACGCTCGCAAAGTGGAGATTGGAATTCTGAGGATGCCTTTGATTGGAGCGGAACCGATTGCTACTCCCGCCGCGCCCCATCCGCGATCGAGAAGAATTTGCGTTACGAGGCCGCCGAACCCATAGCCGATGATGATTGGCGGAGTTTCGAGCTCGCGAATGATTTGCTCGTAATGATCGACAACTTCTTTCAGTCCAAGCGACGCGAAGCTGCCTGGATCGCGGCGCAGTTGTTCGATGTCGCCTTCCATGCCGGGCCAGCTTCGGGCGACGACGCAATAGCCTTTGTCCGGGTAATGTTTAACCCAGTGTTCCCAGCAGAGCGCTGTCATCCAGAGGCCGGGGATGAGGACGATGGTGGTGATGTTCATTGCGCGAAGCTGGTGGGGGGCGCGAGTCGTTGGCCAGGAAACTGGAGCCTGATCGGCGGGCGGAAATTGAATGTGGCCATGCTGTTAATGAGCAACGGATCGTGCCTGTAGTTGGACTCCCTAACAACTGGCCGCAAAATTCGACGCAACTTTAAGACGTGTGCTTTCATGTTAGTGCAAACCATGCGCTACGTGACTGGCTCAGTGGCGTTCGAGTTGCGTTCGTTTGTGAAAGCGGAACTAAGAAAAATCTGGAATTTGCGCGCCGCGCGTCCGCAGCGTCGGCTCCAATAACCGAAAGCGCCTAACGACAGATCCCCGAGCACCTCCTCGCGAACGGTTTCCGGCGCGAGATTCAGCGCCTGGCAGACGTTTAAGAACGAAAAGGGCCAGGAACAATCATCGGAAATGACCCAGCGATAAGCATCGAGATAGAATTCCCGCTCGATTTCGCTCGTCGCGTCATGGAACCGTCGCAAATCCAGCCCGGCCTGTTTTAGGATCCCGGCCGCCAAATCTTTTCGGCTCGTTTCGAATTGGTAATCGTCGGCAGCGTTCATGTTGTTGTGAATGGCCTTGTTATTTCTTTCTCAATCTTTCGAAGATCGATATTTTAGAAAATCTCAGATTTCCTTCGCAATTTTCCGTGCGGACGCTCGTTGTTAGCTGTTGGCGCGCTCCGCACGGCCTTTTCAGGTATCCCGACAAATCGAAGCCAGAGCCGCGTTAGTCCGCGATCGATCGCATCTACCCACCTCGGTCGGAAGAGCGGATGCACTAGTAAGACGAGGTATTTGGGGTTCCTGAGTAGGATTGGGTATTTCATTTGATTTGCTATTTGTTCCTCAACGTTTTGAACGTCGAGATTTCGGAAAATCTGAGATTTTCTTGTGCCCTGTCTCTAAGGGCAAAGACCTAGCGCTGACTGGATGACGCCTGAAACGATCCTAAGAGACTGTCTTGCGACACCTGAGCTACGAACTGGGCCGGCACTCTGCACTTAAAGCAAAGGCCAGAACATCCCAAGGCCAGCAGCGAGGACTAACACGATGGCAAGCACTGCATAGAAAACCTCGTTCCGCTGTCGCAGCATGAGATTATTACTAAACAGCAACCGAAGGGATGCAGGATGATTGTCGAAGATCACGATATGTCGGATCGTTTTTTCGCTTTCGGTGACGGCTCCCGACGCGACCACGAAGATTCTCTTCTGTCCCAGCGTTGTGGCATCCGGCAACCTGTCGGTTCGAATCATCATCATTCTTTTCTCAAGCGTTCCCAGATCGACATTTCACGTAGCGCGAAATTTCTTTCGGCAGCCGTTGAGCGGATTAATTCCTGAGATCCTTAAGCGTTTTCAGGTCGTCGACGACGTATGCCATGGAAGCGCGTATGCCTTTGCCACAACGCAGCGGGGCCAGGTCCGAGATTTCTTCGCCTCTGCAGACGGGCAGAGTGAGCGAGCCTTCTCCTATCCAGGCTTGTTCAATCTTTACGGAACTCGGGACGTTCTCGACCAGTTCGTGAATTGCCGGCTTGTCGTGCTTGTCGGCTGCGAGCCGCGGGACATGTAGGAGGTTGATGACCGGCTTCTGTTTCAGCAGTGACGGGTCCGTTACCGCTTGTCTTAAAGTAACAACCGCCTCAGCAATGAGTTGCCCGGCCGCGGTTAGGCTGCCAGCGAACTTCGATCCTGGTGCGAGAGCCGGACCTGCCTTGCTTGTCGCGGCGTAATACCTGGTCTGAAATACTTGGCCGAGACGCTTCGGATAACCTTGAGTCCAGCCACGCGCGAGCGCAGCATCATTATCGACGAAAATGTAGGGGCAGTACGATACTGACCTACCTTCGAACAATGCGTCCACGAGTATGAAGAACTCGCGATACTGATAACGCGCCGGATCAAGGTATTCTTCGTTATCACCGCTGAACTGCCAGTCGTAGAAGAGCGCGTTGCAGTGACCATTTGCGGCGGGATCCGGCTCCAATCCGTTAGGTAAGAGAGACGCCACTGCAGCCGGTTGCGCCCAAAACTCAACGTCGAGGAAGTCTGAAGAGTAATACCACGGCGGAGGTGGATTCAAGGTCGATTTGCCTTTCGGCGTCAGCGGGTAGTTGAAGCCTATAAGCTTTGCTGTGTTCATGATTCTTTCTCAAGCCTTCGAAGATCGACATTTCAGAAAAAGTTCGAATCTCTCTCCGGCTGCATTGAGCGGAGCCAGAGCACCCGCGGGTAGCTTAACGAGTAGCCACAAACTGCTGACAGCTAGTGGATGCTTTCTTCGTGAACGTCTTCGAACAGCCGCGCATTGTCCTGGTAATCGACATGTACTCCAATGAGCACCGGCCCCGGCGTATCGAAAGCCTTCTTTAGCGTTGGCGCAATTTGGTCCGCGCTTCGAATTTGAAACGCGGTGGCGCCGAACGCTTCGGCATACTTCACATAATCAACTGGCCCAAAGTCTACTCCGGAAGTGCGGCCGTACTTGAGTCGTTCCTGTGTCCCAACCATGTCGTAATGGCCGTCTATCCAAATCATGTGAACAAGGTGTGAATTCAGGCGGACCGCTGTCTCTAATTCGTTTGCGGAAAATAAGAAACCTCCATCGCCAGAAATCGAGAGCACCTTTTCGTGCGGGCGAACAATCGTGGCAGCGATGGCCCACGGCAGAGCGACACCGAGGGTTTGCTGACCGTTCGTAATCAGGAACTGGCGCGCGCGAAAACTGAAAAGATATCTGCTCAGATACATACTGAAACTACCCATATCGGAGCACACCGTCACGTCAGGCGTCAGAATCTTCTGCAACTCGCTAACCAAACGTAAAGGATGAATCGGCACTCCGGATTTTTTCGCCGCCTCGGCGATCAGCCGTTGCCGGTCCTGACCGATCATCTGAAGCAATCGAGCTGATTCGTCAGCGAGGTGTGAACGATGTAGGAGCGGAGATAAGGTCGTCAGTGTTTCCTCGATGTCCCCGATTAGCTCAACAGCCGGCGAATAGTCATTTTCGATGCTGGCGGGAACAACGTCGATATGAACGATTGGTCGGTCTTTGCCTTTGTTCCATTGAGAGGGCCAATACTCGACTGCGTCGTAGCCGATAGTTATGATCAGATCTCCCGAGTCCAAAAGTGCATCTGCGGGTTGATTGGCTATCTGCCCAACGCGACCGCCGAAATATGGAAACTCCTCGCGCGAGATTGCTCCCGCAGCTTGAAAAGTTCCAACAACCGGAAATGTCGTTGTGCTAAGGAGATTGCGAATGGCAGCGCTGAATTTTGGCTTGCTCGCCATAAGTCCGAGGAGGATCACCGGCGATTTCGCGGAATCGATAAGACGCGCGGCTTCGGAAAGGGAATGCTTCGCAGCAGGCCCTTGCGCAACCGGCGTGGACAGTCGGATTGATTTGCACTTAGCTGCGCTTGTCATGACGTCTATCGGCAGACTAACGAACGCTGCTCCAGGACGGTCGGATTCAGCTGCGCGAAACGCAGCGGAAAGCACCTCTGCGGTAGCCGCGGGCGAATCAACTTCTGCCGAATATTTTGTTATCGGTTTACAGAGACTGACCGCATCTAGGGTTTGGTGAAGAGATTTCAAGCGATCAGCAACTGCGACCGCGCCGCCCAGAGCAACGAGCGGATCGCCTTCTGAATTCGCAGTGACAAGGCCGGTTGCAAGATTCGAAACTCCTGGACCGGAAGTGACCAACGCTATGCCAGCTTTACCGGTCATACGTCCGATTCCACCGGCAATGAAGGCCGCGTTCTGTTCGTGACGGCAGACTACGGTCGTTATGTTTGAATCGCGGAGCCGGTCGAAGACTTTGTCGATCTTCGCTCCCGGAACACCGAAGATGTGCGTCACGCCCTGAGCTTCCAGTGTCTCAACAACTACGTCAGCTCCGGTTGCTATTTGTGACTTTGTCTTTGCTTCTACTTTTCGGATTGGTTCCGCTGTTATCACTTTTTGTTACTCCGTTTTTGCCAGATCGGACGCTGGGTCTTTGCTCAAATTGGTTGTTAAGAAAGGTCCGCTGTCCGGAAGCCGAATGTCGTACTCCGAAAGAACCTGGATCCCAGCTTTGAGTTTCTGCGTGGTGCAATCCAGGACGTGGCCACCTTTTGTTCGGTCTTTGGAAATAAAGTGAAGATGATATCCGGGGACGCTGAAAGAACTCGAGTAGCCCGGGGACCAGAAGCCGACGAGCGTGCCTTCGATGTTCTCGAAGTGAAACTCCGATTGCGTTTTTGCCGCGTCCAGTAACCGAGTGTTTTGCGGGACGGTATGAACAGCACGCGCGTGAATGGTTTCAAAGATGCCATCCAATCGCAGCGCGTAGAAAAGATTGTCGGAAATGCGCTGTTGGTCGCAGGCCAAGTCGATGCCTTTTAAGCAAGCGACGTTGTCGATTTCAAAAGATGATCTCGCACGAAAGTGCGTTATCGAAGCGAAGGGGACGAGAAAGTCATCCGTCCGATGCCGCACCCTGTCGGCAACTTGATAGATCTGGCTATCGAGGATGACCATCTCGCCATCGAGTCCTTCAAATGTGCCGAGGCCAAAGTCGCCGTGCTCCAGGAGAACCGAAGAACAAACCGAACCGGAGTAAACGCCTTCGACAAGAGCGCTGGAGGTCGAGATTTGATAAAGCGTGCTCATTTCTCATGGGGCGGCGGCGAAACCAACTACGATGGCATGACAATTTCGCGCAGGATCCGATTGTGGTCGTAGGGCGGGTAGCGCAAGCCGCCGATGTCGATTTTCGTGCTATGCGACAAGACTCCGCGCGCGTTTGAGTATGCGCGGAATCCCCATTCACCATGATATTTTCCCATCCCAGAGTTTCCGACGCCGCCGAATGGCAAATCGTGAATCGTCGGCTGAAGCGTGCAGTCGTTAACGTCAGCATCGCCCGAACTCGTCGAGCTCAGGATTTGTTCGGTTACCGAGCTGTCCTCGGAGAACACATACAGGCCCAGCGGGCAGGGACGGGCGTTAACGAACTTGATCACTTCCTGAATGCTATCGACCTCCAGGACTGGTAAGATCGGGCCAAAGATTTCCTCCTGCATCGCCGGTGAGTCCGGTGAAACGTTTGTCAGTATCGTTGGCGCGATGAAGCGATCGTTCCGGTCTTGCTGACCGCCGTGAAAAATCGTTCCACTGTCGAGAAGCTTTACCAGGCGATCGAAATGATGAGTGCTGACGATCCGGCCGAGATCAGGACTGTTTTGCGGATTGTCGCCGTAAAACTCAATCAGCGTTTCCTTCAAATGTTTGAGAAACTCCGCGGCGACATCCTTGAAGACGAGAACGTAATCCGGCGCGGTACAGCTTTGACCGGCATTAACCCAACGCCCGAAAGCGATGCGGCGCGCCGCAACTTTTAGATTCGCTGACGAATGAACGATGGTCGGATTCTTTCCACCGAGTTCAAGCACGACAGGCGTCAGGTTTTTTGCTGCCGCCGTCATGACGATCTTGGCCACTGTCGTGCCGCCGGTAAAAAAGATGTGGTCCCACGGTTGTTCCAGCAGCGCGGTCGTTTCAGGAACGGCGCCGAGCACAACGGAAAACGCTTTGCTGTCGAGGTATTCCGGAAGATACCGCGCGATCACTTCGCCGGTTGCAGGCGAAACTTCTGACGGTTTGATGACCGCACAATTACCCGCGGAAATCGCTGCCACTAACGGCGACAACGTCAGCATCACGGGATAATTCCATGTCCCGATAATCAACCCGACACCGAGAGGATCGAATCGCACTTCTCCATGTGATGGGGCCAACTGATAAGGGGTGCTTATCGGAAGCGGTTTCATCCAGCGCCGGAAATGAGCCAGCACGTGATCAATCTCACTGGTGGTGCATTTCACGTCGACCAGGTCGGCCTCGATGCGATTTCTGCGAAGATCGGACCACAATGCCGCGTAAAAATCCTCCGCGTGATCTTGCAGCATCGAGTGCAAGGCGCGTAGTTGGCTTTCGCGCCATTCCGCCGAACGAGTTACGCCCGACAAGAAGTAGGCGCGGTGATCGGCGACGAGGTTGCTGAAATCGGGGACGCCCGTTTTTGAGCCCTGCGTGATATTCCTGGCCCGTTCCGTTGTCGCAGATTTCGTGTTCTTCTTCGGTTGCGATTCCAAAATTGCTTCTGACATAGATTTCTCCTTTTTGTGTATGTTGTTTCGTTAGATCGCTTCTCCGTACAATTCCTTCAGGCGCGTGTGGGCGAAGGCTAGCCCTTTGGGCATATCCATTCGTCCGCCGATCACTTCGATATAGGCACCCGATTTGCTTTCGCGGGCTGCTTTCAGAGCGGCATCGAGCTCGCCCAGCGTTTCGACACGCGCGGTAAACCAATCGGTGCATCCGAGAGCGTGCGGCACATCCGCGTAACGCCATTTTGCCAGATCGTTGTAGGACCAGTCTGGATTTGGCTCCAGCGCCCGCTCCACCATATAGCCGTCGTTGTTGAGACAGAGAATGATGGGATTAGCACTGTAGCGGCCCATGTTTCCGATCTCGTTAGCAGTCAATTGGTGAGAACCTTCTCCGGTGATGAGAATTGTTTTCCGTTTGGGATCGGCGAGCGCTATCCCGAAGGTTGCTCCCGTGGCCCATCCAATCGAGCCCCAAAGCATTTGGATGTGGACCTGCACATCATCTGGAAGCGTCAGTGGCGGAACTCCGAAGCTCGAACTCCCGCTTTCCAAAACAACGTTGTCGCCCGATCGGATAAACTTCGCGTAGCGAGGGTAGAGTGCGTCCATCGTGATCTTGTCCGACGGTTTTCCGTTTATCGAAGGATTGTCCTCTGGTTTTCGCTTGTACCGAGGCGCGACCGATTTGAGTTTTGCGAGCGCGGCAAGTGTGTCGGCGAGGCGTACATTCCCGAATATCTGTTCGCCGACGCGGACATCATTGAGTCCTATCGAAATGAACCGCGCGGGATCGAGACGCGTGGAGAAGCCCATTGTGGTTTCGTCGTTGAAACTTACGCCACCGATATCAATCACGAGTTCCGCTCCCTCGACGATCTCGCGCGTCTCTTTCGTGGAAAGTGCTCCAGAATACATGCCCACAAATTGCGGATGACTTTCGTCGATGATGCTTTTTTCCATCGACGTGGTAGCAAACGGGCAACCCAGGGCTTCGATTGCTTCTCGCGCTTCCTTTCGTAATCCGACGCGAGATAACGTGAACGCCGGCAGGGCGACGATAGATTTCGCGTTCTTGATCCGCTCGGCTATAGCGGCGACAGCTTTTTTGAGGGAGGCTTCGTTGGACTTCAGCGTCAGAGGCCGCACCTCGGTCGGGGTGACCGGTGCCTGGGCATAATCCGATGGAACGACGATGTAAGCAGGCTGACTGTTGCGCCGAGCCTCTGCGATGACGCGTTCCATTTCTATCATGCAGTTATCCGGATTGATCACCGCATGAGAGCAGGCCGCTTGCGCAGAGATGTCGATGAACTTGTCAAAAATTCCGTCGCCGAGAGTGTGATGCATCGTTTTGCGCAAGCGCTGATTTTGATATGACGGCATGCCGACAACGTGGAAGACGAGCGAGCGCTCGGCCTTCGCGCCCATTACTCCGTTGATTGCCGACAACTCGCCGACGGCGTAGGTCGTCGATAGCATTGCCGCGCCCCGAGCGCGCGCGTAGCCATCGGCAGCATAGGCGGCATTCAATTCATTCGAGCAGCCGATCCACTTGATGTTTGGATTGCTATCGACTGCATCACCGACTGGAAACGCGTAGTCACCCGGTACGCCGAAACAGTGTTGGACGCCCTCATCAGCAATTCGCTGGACGATATAATTAATTACCGTAGCCGCTTTCATAGTTGTTATTTCTTCCTCAAGCTTTCGAGGATCGAGATTTCAGAACTCGGAGATCTCGCGTGCGATTCGTTAGCCGTGATTGTGTTTCCGGCGGGTCCTGATCTGTCCGGCCGAATCGAAACCGAACAGTAGAATCACCAAGGCGAAGATGATTGGTGTTATGCTCATGGTTTATTCGATCAGCGACAAAAAATCGCCGCGGCGAGGAAGGCGAGCAGAACACCAATCAACGGACTCGAGACGGCGAACCAGAAGGAAAAATCCCAGCCAGGGTCTTGGGCGATTGCATTTGTCTTCATGCTATTTTTCTCAAGCGTTCGAGCATCGACATTTCACAAAACATGAAGTTCTTTGGGACGCATGCAGCGCAATCGGGGCGCTCCGCATTGACGCGTGGAATGTAAGATGCCCGGCACAAAATACCTGGTACATTCACTAATTGTCATGATGGCCTAACGAGCTGGCCCGGAATTTCTGATAACCGCCGAACCTTTCTAAGCTGAAGGGTTGCTGTCTTACACCACTACGTCCCAACGCTCACCGAGGGAATCGAAGGTGCAGAAAAGATTCGCGGATTCCGAGTAGGTCGCAGAGACCGTAGCCAGAATTGAAGCTCAACGTTCTAATCGAAATCGCTGACTAAGAGGTATGAGAGCCCGCTTTCGAATGTCGCTTCGGATTTTATAAGAATCGTGAGTGCCGTTTGTTTGCTTACACGAAGAGAAGGAGGCGCGCTCCAAACGCAATTTCCACCGTCCAGAATCGAACTGCGGGGTTGCTATCAACTCTGGTTGTGGAGTGCTCATTTGGCTGATTAACAAACGTCCCAAATGCTTGCGCCAGGTTGGGTGCTGGAATTGATCCGGGATCCGCGCATCATCGCGGCTGCCGTCGCGAACGCTACTACAGCGCTAATGATGGGGCTGAGTGCCGCGACCCAGAGAGTTGTCTTCATGCTATGTATCTCAAACATTCGAAGATCGGCATTTCACAAAACGTGAAATCTCTTCCCCGAGGTTCGGAATTTTCCCTAACTTGGCGACGATTTTTCGCCGGTCCCGCCCGCCACCGGACGGACTCGCCTCGCCTCGGCGAGTTCGTCCATCGGCAAACGTGGCGAGTTCGAACTGCACGTCGTGTGACCACCCATTGCCATTTATCACAACCCAGTGACCGATCTCGTCCGGTGATACTGCTTTTTGCGGATAGGGCCACGCGAAACGCGCATCGGCGCTGGCCGCCGCCGCGATTAACAGCGTTGCAACTATTGCTTTGGTTTTCATAAATGAATTCCTAACGAGGTTGGGGAAGCTTCATCGTTACGATAAAGCGGACGTATTCAGGCGTGGATATGATTAGCACGTCACGGCATCCGGCTTGCTTAATAGCTTCGGCTGTGCGCCAAATCTGCGCCTTTGTTATGCGGACCTCATTCATGTGCGAAAATGTCGTTGGTCCGATCTGCCCGGCTTTGAAGCAATTCGCAGATGAGACCGCGAATCTGCCGACGCACCGTTTCCGGCCGCCTTTAGTGCGCCTGCCACGGTTTTCACGAGTCGGATTTCTTTTCACATTATTTTCTCAAGCGTTCAAAGACCGGGATTTCAGATAGGATTGAGAATTTTCCTGCACGCGATGTTGCCAAGAGGGATCCGCCAGCAAGATCATGCTGCTCATGAAACTCTGGAGCTGGCAGAAAGAGAATCTTCCATCCATCGGGCACTCCATCCGCACGGCCCTCGCGGCGACTCTGTCGGTCGTCGTCGCGCGGCTGGTACAGATGCCAGAAGCTTATTGGGCGGCAATCGCGACTCTGGTTGTGATGCAATCCACTCTCGGCGCCACGCTGACGCTCTCCGTCGAGCGCATCGTTGCCACCGCCGTTGGCGCGTCAATCGGAGCACTCGAGTCAAATTATTTCGGAGCAAATCTTGCCGCCTTCATGCTCGCGATCTTTTTCATCGGCGTACTTTCGTTTGGCTTTCGGCTGGAGAGGACCGCTTATCGATATGCCAGTGTCACCCTGACGATCATTGTTTTGATTCCGCGGGCAAATCCCGCGTGGATCGTTGGCCTGCATCGATTCATTGAAGTTTCAGTCGGGATCATCGTGGCTCTCGCTGTTGCAGCTTTCTGGCCGGAACGGTCTGCGATTGCAGCGAAGAATGCGGATGTATAATTCTTTTCAGTGAGAGACAGGCGCGGCGGAGCTCTCAGTCAACGCTTTGAAACGCGGATCGTTCCGGAGCGGATCGAACATCGGATCGAGCCGGAGCAGCGCAGGAGTGAGCGGCACGCCCCCAGCCAGTGGGCCAGCGTACGGTGTCGAGAGTAGTTTCTGTAGAGCAGCGATGGCGCGGTCGGGTTCTCCTACTTGCGCCGCCACCCGGGCTAGGATCTCGATCGGAATAGGACCATTCAGGGCGTCTTGTTCGACGGGCACCGTGGCCATGGCCCGCTCGGCCAAATCCAACGCGGCGGCTTTGTCACCAAGACCCATATTGGTCAGTGCGAGATATCCCATGAGGTAAAAGTTTTCCGGCTGTTTTTTGAGAAAAGGTTCCAGTTCGCTGCGGGCCTGCCGCCAACTTTCCTGGGCGGCGGCATGATCGCCGGCAACTTGTTGCGCCCAGCCTAACCAAAAGCGCAGGTCGCCATTGAAGTAACCCAACGCCGGATCAGGCTTGGCCAGTATTTCCTTTAGCCGAGCGATAATTTGTCCAGGGCGCCGCTCCAGGATCGCTTGGTAAATTTGTGTTTCCAATGCGTTCGGTTCGTCGGCCTTCGGGTGGAGCGGAGCAAGGAGCGCCGCGGCACGCGGCAGGTCGCCCTCCCCCTGTGCAATCGCCGCCTTGAACGCGAGGGTATTTACGTCGTCCGGCGTGATATCGAGAACCTGATCAAGCTTTCGCAGCGCTTCAGGAAAACGACGAAGGAGGATATACGAAAGCGCGTGCTGGGTGAGGAGGTTAACGTTGCGCGGGTCGAGCCGCTCGGCTTCGTTGAAATGCGACTCGCTGCGGTCCCACTGACCTCGCCTCCGCGCAACAAGAGCCAGCGATTCAGGAATCAGGCTGCTATTCGGTAGGAACTGACGTGCTTGCTCAAAGTAACGCACCGCCGTGTCGTAATCCTTTAGGCAGGCGTAGTGATAATAGCCCTTCGCATGGACCGCCTCGCCGAGGTTTGGCTGAAGAGTGAGCGCGCTTTCGGCCGCCTGCCGCACCTCTTCCCGCAGGGCGACCGTTGGTTGAAGAGCCAGTGTGCTGTAACTGACTGCATCCGTGTATGAGAGCAGCGCCCAGGCAAGCGCGAACTTCGGGTCCAACCGCACCGCCTCCTTAAGGTATTTCTGGGCGCCAAGGACGTTGGCGGGTGTGTTGGCAGTCTTGAGGCTATATGCCAGACCGCGCAGGTAGGCATCGTAGGCCTGAGGGTTGTCTGTCGGTTTAGCAGCGATGACTTGCTCTTCTTGACCCGTGAGTCTCGCCCGCAACTGGTCGGCGATGGCCTTAGCTACTTCACTCTCGACTGAAAAGATGTCGGTCAGTTTGCGATCGAAGGTATCGGCCCACAGATGGGAGTCGTTAGCGGCTTTGATCAACTGCACGTTCACACGCACTCCGTCGCCGCTCCTCTGGACACTTCCTTCCAGGACGTGAGCAACCCCAAGCTGCTTGCCGATCTCGGGCAAGTTTTCCGGCGCACTTTTGTAATGCTGCGTGGAAGTGCGCGAGATTACCTTCAAATCGGCGATCTTGGATAAGCGCGTCAAAATCTCATCCTGGATGCCCTCGGCGAAGTACGCATTCGCTTTGTCTTCGCTCAGGTTTTCGAAGGGCAAAACCGCGATCGATCGTTCGATCTCAGCGGAAGATTGCGCGCGTTGGTAGAGCCAGGTGCTGATTGCGATCCCCCCGACAACTGCAGTTACTCCCGCGGCCGCTAGGATGGATCGCTTTCGACGTAACCGCGCTTCCGTGCTGAATTTTGTGTAGCAGCGGTGGATTGCCGATAGCAGTTCGCGCGCTGTTTGCGAGCGCTTCGCTGGATCGATAGCCAACATCGACTGCAACAGCGCAATCACACGCGCCGGCACGTGAGCATGCTTCAGTTGCTCGAGCGGGAGTTCCTCCGCCTGTCTTGCCGCAACTTCTTCCAGCGTGCGCCCAACAAAAGGCGTTCGTCCGCACAGCAGAAACCAAAGTGTCACTCCAAGTGAATAAATGTCCGAACGCGTGTCGATGCGTGATTTACCGTTTTCGGCGAATTGCTCTGGACTGGCAAAAGCCGGCGTTCCAATAAAACCAGCTTGAGTTTGTTCGGCGCCAGCCCCGGCCTGAGGCGCGAGAACTTTGGCCACACCGTAATCGATCACCTTGACTACAAGTGCGCCGCTCGCGTCGGACTCGAGCATGATGTTGGATGGCTTGATATCGCGATGCACAACGCCGCATGCTTCGGCGGCGGCGAGCGCACGTGCACTCTGCTCAATCACTTCAAGCGCGAGACTGAGCGGCATCGGGCCCTCACGCCGGACCTTCGCCTCAAGCGTTTCGCCCTCGACCAGTTCCATGACATAGAAACACTCACCATCTTGCTCGCCGTAATGACTGACACGCGCGACATTCGGATGGTGAATTTGCGCAGCGGCGCGCGCTTCTCGGAGGAAACGCGAGCGCACGCCGGGATTTCCCGCCGCCGACCGGTCGATCACTTTGAGCGCGACCTCGGAGTTCAATACCGTATCGCGAGCGCGGTAAGTTACTGCCATCGCTCCTGCTCCGAGCTCGACCGGAAAACCATCCGGGCCAACTTCTACTTCGAAGTGATCGTACTTTAGCGGTCCAGGCGTCAATCGCCGACCCGATTCAGATTTTTCGGCTTCTCGACTGCCGCTCAAAAAACCCAGATCAGCGAGGCAACGAAGGCATTCGCCTTTGGGACCGACCTGCGTCAGCGGTCGTCCGCAGATCGCGCACGTGCGCACGGCTGGTTCAGGTTCCATACCCGTAAATGCGAGCGGTCTATTTAGCTCCGGAATGAGCGCTTGGTCGATGCCGTTTTCAATCACGCCGGTACCGTTCGAGTGGTTTCCGGAAGGCGCTTGCACCCGCCCATCGTCGTGTAGAGCCGATCCAATCCCCGCTGTTCTTCTGGTAGATTCTAAACTGCTACGGAAGAGTCAGTCCGTTCTGCCTCGTTCGAGGGAGAGCCTTGATCCGCGTATGACCGCTGATTCGCGGTTAGGAATTTCAGGTTCGGCGCTCAAACCCCGCGTGGATCGTTGCCCTGCATCGATTCATTGAAGTTTCAGTCGGGATCATTGTTGCCCTCCTCGTGGTCGCGATATGGCCGGAACGGTCTCCGATTGCCGCAAAAAATGTGGATCAATAAACCGAAGCGCCGGAGCTCTCAGTCAGCGCCTTAAAACGCGGATCGTTGCGTAGGGGATCAAACATTGGATCGAGTTTGAGTAGCGCCGGTGTGAGTGGGAGGTGTGTAGCTAACGGGCCCTCGTACGGAATTGAAAGTAACTTCTTTAAGGCGGCGATCGAGCGGTCGTGATCGCCCGTTGCGGCAGTCACTCGAGCAAACACCTCAAGTGACAAGGGTCCAGTCATCGCGTCTTTCTCAATCGGATTCACGGAGAGCCCGCGGTCGGCGAGTGTCATTGCCGAGGCGTTTTCACCAAGTTTCATCTCCGTGAGCGCGAGATCTCCAATGAGGAGATAACTGTCGGGTTGTTCTTTAAGGGAAGATTCCAGTTCATTCTTAGCTTGTGTCCAACTTTCGCGTGCACCGGAATGATCGCCCGCAATGTCCTGTGCCCAGCCGAGCAAAAAACGCAGTTCGCCCTTGTCAGCATCCGGTGCTGAATCAGGGTTGGAGAGCACTTCTTTTAGCCGGGGAATAATTGGTGCCGTGCGACGCTCCAAAATCGCCTGGTAGACTTGTGTATTCATCGTGCCGCCATCGTCAGCTCTCGAATAAAGTGGAGTTAAGAGCGCGGAAGCCCGAGGAAGGTCACCCATTGCTTGAAAAATAGCGGCCTGGCGCGCAACGGGCTGAGGATCGTCTGGTGTAATATTAAGAACGTCTTCATACTTGCGCACAGCGTCGGGAAAGCGACGAAGCATTTTGTATAACACTGCGTGCTGACCGATTGTGCGAACATTGCGCGGGTCTAACCGCTCGGCTCGGTTGAAGTACGCTTCGCTTTGCTCCCAGCGACCTCGCCGCCGTTCGACAAATGCCAGCGCCTCAGGAATCTGGCTGTCATTGGGTAACAGTCGGGCCGCTTGCTCAAAGTAACGCAAGGCCGTGTCGTAGTCCTTTAAAAAGACGTAATGATAAAATGCTTTAGCCGATACTGCCTCCCCAAGATTGGGTTGAAGTCTAAAAGCCGTTTCGGCTGCGATACGGGCCTCATCGCCCAGGGCGGTCGTTCGTGGAAGAGTATTAGTTATGTAACCGGCCGAATCAACGGACGATAGCAATGACCAACCAAGGGCGAACTTCGGATCAATTCGCACTGCTTCTTTAAGATACTGCTGCGCCGGGATAACGTTGGCCGGTTCGAAGCCACCACTCCTCAATGTATAAGCGAGACCGCGCAAGTACGCATCGTAGGCTTGAGGGTCGGTGGTGGGCTTCGCTGCAATTAGTTGAGCTTCCTTACCCGTGAGTTTTGCCCGTAATTGGTCGGCGACGGTGATGGCCACTTCGCTTTCCACCGAAAGGATGTCGGTCAGTGCGCGATCAATTGTATCGGCCCACAGTGGAGAATTATTGGCAGCTTCGATTAGTTGCACATTCACTCGCACTGTGCCGGCGCTCTTCTGTACGCTTCCTTCCAGAAAGTGGGCAACACCAAGTTGCTTTGCGATCTCACGCAGATTTTCAGGCTTGTTCTTGTAATGCTGCGTCGAGTTGCGCGATATCACCTTTAGCCCTCCAACCTTCGATAAGCGCGTCAGGATTTCGTCCTGTATTCCCTCGGCCAAGTAGGCATCTTCCTTGTCATTGATTAGATTTTCGAATGGCAAAACCGCGATCGACTGTTCGATCTCAGCGGAAGATTTGCCGCGTTGAAATAACCAAGCTCCCAAAGCAATTGCCGGGATGAGTAACGTGGTCCCTACCGCAGCCAGGGTGGATCGTCTCCGACGCGAACGTGCTTCGGTGCTGAATTTTGTGGAGCAGCGGTGGACCGCGGAAAGTAGTTCGCGTGCAGACTGCGGCCGATCTTTTGGATCGGGGGCAAGCATCGACTTGAGCAGTGCAAAAATTCGCACCGGAACGTCGAGACCCTTTAATTGATCAACTGGTAACGACTCTGCTTGCCTATCACAAATCTCTTCGAGCGTGCGCCCGACGAACGGCACTCGACCAGAAAGCAAATACCAAAAGGTGACGCCGAGGGAGTAGATGTCAGAACGCGTATCGAGCCGCGTTTCTGTCGATTGAGCAAATTGCTCTGGACTTGCAAAAGCAGGAGTGCCGATGAAACCGGTTTGCGTTTGTTCCGCACCGCGTTCCGCCTCAGGCGCCAAAACTTTCGCGACCCCATAATCAATTACTTTAACAATGGGAACGCCACTCGGATCCGACTCCAGCATGATATTGGATGGTTTAATGTCGCGATGCACAACGCCGCATGCTTCGGCGGCGGCGAGCGCGCGTGCACTCTGCTCAATCACTTCAAGCGCGAGACTGAGCCGCATCGGGCCCTCACGCCGGACCTTCGCCTCAAGCGTTTCGCCCTCGACCAATTCCATAACGTAAAAACATTCACCGTCCTGTTCGCCGTAGTGGCTGACACGCGCGACATTAGGATGACGAATTTGCGCGGCCGCGCGCGCTTCGCGCAAGAAGCGCGATCGCGCCCCGGGATTTTGTGCGACTGTTCGGT
>Ga0209808_1000512_pt1 | contig 19163 bp, 28 predicted proteins | sample GraSoiAngelo_157_FD_186171 | JGI IMG/M metagenome (GOLD analysis project Ga0209808, IMG submission 186171) | Grasslands soil microbial communities from the Angelo Coastal Reserve, California, USA - 14_1009_16_20cm (SPAdes) (version 2) | ecosystem: Environmental > Terrestrial > Soil > Grasslands ... | reverse complement strand
TGATCCCGGCCAGCGGCCCCACCTGGTACGAGGCCCTGCAGGGTGTGATCGGAGTCGTCCAGTTTTCTGATCGCGATCGCGATGTTCGTGGGTTACGCAAAGCCGGCGTCTGGGGAGAGTTCTGATCCTATGGATACGCGAAGTCGACGCGGTCAAGGGAACATCGAGCCTCGCTACCGTGGTTCGGCCCTGATGGAACGTCGGAGCCGGCGCCGGGTCACAGCCGGGTCACGCATTCTCGGCACCACACGGCTCCAGGGGCTCGGCGGTGGCCACACCGAATCACGTAGCTCCGGACGGGGCCTAGCTATTCTCCACGCACTCGACTCGTTCGCGCAGACGGTCTCTTCGTACGTGGGAGCTGCCGGCTTGGCGGACGCGATGGCCAGGCAGCCAGTGCGACGTCGGCGATCGCCAACAGGGTAGCCTCGTTGGCGCCGTCCCGCGCCTGTACCGACATGCCCTGAATGACGGTCGCGACATATCGGGCCAGAGTGGCCGGATCAGCCTCTCGAGGAATTTCACCTCTCGTCTTCCCCGCTGTGATCCGCTGCGTCAGCAGAGTCACCATCAACTCCCGAGCATCGGACACGCCATCGGCGATCGACCGATGTTCGGGTCCGCAGGCAAGCTCGCCGGAAGAGATGAAGCAACCCCCAATCGTGGCGCCGACCGGGAACAGATGGGCCGCTTCGCGCAGTATGCGCACCACCGCGTCCAGGGCGGTCTTCTCTTCCGCGATGGCGCGCTGGAAGGCGATCGGGAAACCGTAACTACGCATGTATAGGCCGAGTGCCTCACGGAAGAGTTCCTCTTTGGATCCGAAGGCGGCGTACAGGCTCGGCGGATTGATGTCCAAGGCCTCTGTCAGATCCGAGATCGACGTTCCCTCGAATCCTTGAGTCCAGAACAGACCTAAGGCGCGATCGAGCGCAGCCTCCCGGTCGAACGCTCGCGGGCGTCCTCGCGATCGGCCTGGTGCGGTGATGCGGCGGGTCGCACCGACCTTAGGTTGCATTGGAACGTCCATTTATGTAGCATACGCTACAGAACTCAGCGGTCGCCATCGAATCGGCTCCTCTGGACAGTCGGCATTCATACCTAGGAGGCTATATGAGAATCGCAGATAAAGCAGTTCTGATTACCGGGGCCAACCGCGGTATCGGAAAGGCGCTGGTCGAGGAAGCCTTGAGAAGAGGGGCGAAACGGGTGTATGCGGGTACGCGCCAGCCTTTGACCCACTTGGATGGGCGCGTCACGCCCCTGATCCTGGACGTCACGAACATGGCGCAGATTCAGGCCGCTGTCGAGAGGGTCGAATCCCTCGATATCCTCATCAACAACGCCGGCGTGGCGCTTTACGATGACTTGAGCGATCTTGCCGCGCTCGAACGGCACCTCGCCGTCAACCTCTTTGGTACGTATGGCGTGACCCAAGCTTTCCTGCCGCTGCTGACTCGTTCTCAGGGAGCCATCGTCAACGCTATATCTCTGTCGGCGTTTGCGGCCGTGCCGGTTCTTCCCGCCTACTCGATCTCAAAGGCGGCCGCTTTCTCCCTTTCGCAATCATTGCGCGCTCTTTTGGCGGGACGGGGCGTGAGGGTGCATGCCGTCATGACCGGCCCCGTTGACACGGATATGACGCGAAGCCTCGACATTCCGAAGGCCTCTCCGGAGTCGGTTGCGCGAGCCATCCTCGACGGAGTCGAGAAAGGGGAGGAGGAAATCTTCCCCGATGCAATGTCAGAGCCCCTGGCGGAGAGCTGGCGGATTGGCACGGCGAAGGCGCTCGAGCGCCAGAACGCGGCGCTCCTAGAAGCACAGCCCGTCAAGTTCTAAGTAGAGGGAGACAAATCGTGAATGCTAAAGATTTCACAACTACCTTTTTGGTGGACCAAGCTCCGGAAGAAGCCTTCGCCGCCATCAACAATGTTCGTGGGTGGTGGTCGGGAGACATTGAAGGTAGCGCCGACAAACTCGGGGATCAATTTACGTATCGATACGAAGACCTCCACTGTTCCAAGCAGCAGGTAACAGTATTCGTTCCCGGCAAGAAGGTCGTTTGGCTTGTTTTGGACGGTGGGCCGAACTTTGTCAAAGACAAAACCGAGTGGAAGGGCACTGAAATTACGTTTGAAATCTCGCAAAAGGGCGATAAGACTGAAGTCCGCTTCACCCACCTAGGTTTAGTTCCGGAATTCGAGTGTTTCAGTGAGTGTTCAAACGCTTGGGGCTCTTACATCAAGGGCAGTTTGCGCGACTTGATTACTACAGGTAAAACACCTGGGCATCACCCGAGCCGACCCGGGCTCGCAGGGCAGCCGAACGGCAAAGAAAGACGATGAGGAAAGGCTGATTAGCTGCGAGCGTTGTCTGGAGAGATCGGCGAGGGACGGTGTGCCCTCGTCGGTCTCAAAGCGGGACTCCGTGTCGACAAGGTCGTGACGAGTCGGAGACGCCACTCCTCGCCTGTGTGCGGCGCCATAACGAGTACGTGGGGACAGGCATAGGCGGTGGCCGCTCCTCCGCGGCCCCCGACCAACCTCCTACTTGCGCGTAGAGCGAAACGCCTTGACTTTGTTCGTGTGCGGATCGCCCAGTAGCTGCTTGTACCGTGACGATTCAACGGCGATCAGCGCGATTTTGCCTGCAACGTTGTTGTGAATGCCCCAGCCGTAGCGCTTTGCCAGCGGCGACACCCGCCGGTGCGGATGACCCTTGCTCAAGAATTTCTTGCGTTCCTTGGGCGAGATGTCCTTTGGGATGTCATGTAGGACGGCGTATGTCTCAAAAGCGATGTCTTCTTCGGTGTGACTATATGGATGCTTGACGAGGATCTCGTACTCAACCACCGCCTTGGTTTTCTTGCCACCTCTTGCCAGCGGCACCTGGGCTTTCTTTGTCGGACAGTCATCTGCGACTTCTATCAATGTGTCGAAGTAGTTCATGACCTAAGCCGGACCACCTCGTAGATGAGAAGAGCAAGATCGTCGACCGTCCTGGTGCTGACGAGGCGCATGGGTTTCTTTTCACTGCTATCGCGGAAGAGGCGCTCGCCGGCCCCAAGCACGACTGGGTAGATCATCAGGCGCAGCTCGTCCACAAGGTCGTGCTCCATTAGCGTGTGCGAGAGTTGGAAGCTAGCGGCGACAAGGATTTCGCCATCTAGCTCTCGCTTCAGCTTCGAGACCTTGTTGATCACGTCGCCCTTATTACCGTCGTGTTGTTCCAGACGGGAGCATCGAGAGTCGAGGAAACGACGTATTTGGGAAAGCTGTTCAACCTGTCCGCGAACGGGCCGCTTCGGGATGGCCACCGCGCGGCCAAGAACTCGTAGCTCCGCCGCCCCAGCAGAAAGGCCTCGGCGCCCAACGCCTCGTCGAGCGCAACCTTGGCCGCCTCGTCGCGACCGTGGCCACCGATAAGACCGACCCAGCCGCCGCGGCTGAAACCCTCGACGCCCGCCGGGTCCTGGATGACTCCGTCGAGCGAGACGTTCTCACTGACAACAATCCTTGCCGTTGCGCTTCTCCTTGCCGCTGGTCGACTAGGCAGATCGATGTCTATAAGAAGATTCGCCTAAACCTCGACGCGCTCACCAATCGGTTCACAACTTGATTCTTTCGCCGGTAAAGCCATCCGCGAGCCCGAATTTCGTCACCTGCCGTATCACAGCCGTATCACGCATTCGCGGCACCGGACGGCTATAGGGGGTCACCATAGGACACCAAGCTGGTCGATTTCGTATTCGCGAGGACGACGCGGGAGTCTGTCGGACACCGGAGGACACGTCCCCGCCACGGTTCGGGACCGTGAGGCCCCGGGTTCAAATCCCGGGCCCCCGACCAATCTCATGTCTCAGGTGTTAGCCGACAGCTGTCTCACCTGATGCCGGACCAGTGTAGGCGCGGCTGAGCGCTGGTAGTCGCGCCTGGGATCCAGGGTTAGTTCGCGCAGCAGAGCGCCGTCTTCGGCGATGACGCGCACGGGGTCGCCCGCGACCAATAGCATGACTTGCTGACCGCGGTGCTTGTAGCTGACTTGGAAGTGGCGCAGCCGGCTGAGATAGCGGAGAGTGACGCGGCCGCCGGCATCGAGGCGGTCGCGGCGGATGCGGTAATCGACCGCAGGCTGCGCCAGGGAAGGTGAGGCTTTGAGACGAGCGTGGAAAGCCTGCAGCGGGGTGCGGCCATCGAGAGCGCGATGCGGTCGGTGCCGGTTGTAGATGGTCCGGAAGGCGTCGAGCTGCAGTTGGAGGTGAGCCAGCGACTCAGCGGGAGCCTGCTTGGCGAGGAAGAGCTTGAGGGTCTGGTGGAAGCGTTCCACCTTGCCGCAGGTCTGGGGGCGATAAGGGGTCGAGTGCACGCACTGAATGCCCAGACGGTCGAGCTCTGACTCGAGGGCAACCCGACCGCGTCGCGACTTGTCGCTGAAAACAGCAGCGTTGTCGCTGAGAAACCTGGTCGGCAACCCGAACTCCTCGGCGGCTGAATAGAAGGTCTGGAGGGCGTCCGCAGCCTTCACGGGTTCGGACGGCGACCGAGCCAAGACAGAGACGCGAGTGGTCGTCGATGAGGTTGAGGATCTGGACCTTGTGCGGACAAGACCGCGGGCGGTGAGACCTCGGCTCTAGGGCAGCAGGTCCGTCGCGACGGTAGCGAGCGAGCAGTTCATAGAACCAGCTGCGCGAGATCGGGTATTCACGAACGAGCTGATTGGGGCTCTGTTTGCCTAGGACGACCGCCTCGACCAAGAACCGGGCCAGCTGCATGCCGCCACCTCCAGTGGCGGTCCGGTATCACCTGAAACATGCTATGGCCGATCGGTCCGGTAACTACTGAACTCTCACAAGGGGCCGCCCGACCACTTTGTCGAGGGGACCGACAGCGTGAGGATTGCGCGCCCTCGTGTCCACTGCCGACGGTGAGGTCGAGATCATCGGCGAGATCGCGATCCTGGTCAACGAGAGGTCCGGCCTTTTATATCGCCAAGGAGTGCGACGAACCGGGGGTGGGGGAACCTGAAGGACCGCGGCCTGCAGTAGTGAACGGAGGACGCGATTGGCAAATGAGCCCGAGTCGTTTCGAGGTCGCCTACCTTCAGGCGCCGCAGACTGGGCCGTTGTACGGCCACGGGATGCAGAGCTGAGGTGCAAGCGCCGACCACAGTGTCAGCGCCCCGATGATCGCGAGGCCGGCAATCCAGATCGTGCCTGTGATGACGTTTCGCTTTGGAGCGGGCCATTCACGCCAGCCAAGCCGTCGCGCGATGCCCGGACCAAGCCGGATGTCGAGCAGCGGCCAGAAGATGAGCCCGAGGACCAGACCCACCGGGACGAGGATCGTCGTGATTAGCGCCGGACCGACCTTGGCGAACTGAAAGAGCGCGAAGAAGTACCACTCGGGTAGCGGGATGATCGCAGCGCGCGGATCGGCAGGCTGTCCGGGCTGCAGGAGAGGCTGCCCGATCAGCGCCATGAAACCGAGCCCGATCAGGACCGCCATCGCGAGAACCGGGTAGGGCCAGACTTGGTCGGGAAAGTAGGGGTGAGTCCTGTTCTCGGGCATGTCGTCACTGACCTGATGGCCGATGGGGCCAACCATCAGGCCGACGAGCGCGTAAAGAATCAAGATCGGATAGAGGGCATGCCGGCGTGTGATGGGCATCCGGTCGGAGCTCGATCTAGGCGCCATCACGCCGGTTGAGCCGGACCCTGCTTGCGACCGAGCCGGAAGTGAATGTAGAGGATCAAGACCATCAACCCCGGCAGCAGGAATACGTGGGCCATGAAAAAGCGCAGCAAGGTCGCCGGCCCCACCAGGGGGCCACCCTGCACCGCGTATTTGATGAACTCGCTCACACCTGCGGGGAGCACTCCGCTGCCCGAGATGATCGACATCTCACGAGCCCGCGACAGGTACTCGTTGGCGTCCCACGGCAACAGAGAACCCGTAAAGCTGAAGAGGATGATGACCAGGAAGACAAGCACTCCGGCCATCCAGTTCAGCTCGCGCGGGGGGCGATAACCCCCGTTCCAGAAGATGAAGGTCATGTGCAGCAGCGCAACCACGATCAGCAGGTTGGCGCCCCAGAAATGCATTCCGCGGACGAGCCACCCCAGATACGCGGTGTGCTGGATGAAGACGACGCTGGTGTAGGCTGGGGCGGGGTTGCCCGCACCGTCTGGAACGTAGTAGAGGCCAAGCAGAAAACCGGTAATGAACTCGATCGTGACCAGGATCACCGCAACACCGCCGAGATAACGGTAGCCGGCGGACGCGTAGTTCGGAACCCGGCGATAGAGCTCGGCGTCAACCGCAGCCGTGAGCTCCAGGCGCTCGTCGAGCCAATTGACGATGGCGGTTTGCAATCCCATCGGCGCTAATCCGGCGCCTGGTGGCGCTCTGCACTGACGTCGAGCCTGATCGGCGGCTCCCGGAGCAGAAACAGCGCAGCCCAGTTGATCAGCGCCGTGAAACGGGCCCGAAGCGTGTCGACAATCAAGATGTGATAGGTCAGCCAGAACAGCCAACCGATCAACCCGCGCAATCGAAACGGCCCGATTTGAGCAATTCCCGAGCCGCGTCCGACGATCGCCATGATGCCAGGATCTTTGTAGACAAAGGGTTCCGGTTCACGATCCAACATTAGGCTGTGGATGGCCTTCGCAACGTATTCGCCTTCCTCGATCGCGGGCCGGGCCAGCATTGGCAGATCTGCATGCGCGGCCAGGTCGCCGATCACAAATACGTTCGGGAGTGACCTGACCCGGAGGCTGGGCGTGACCGGCACCCGTGCCTGACTCGTGAGCGGGACGCCGAGCGTGCCGCCCAACGGCGACGCCTTGACTCCCGCCGCCCAGATCACTGTTCCCGTTTCGATCCTGCTGCCGTCCGCGAGCTCGACCACGGCCTGGTCGATGGCCTTCAGCGCGGTTCCGGTTCGGACATCCACGCCCAACTTCTGCAGCGAACGCGCCGCAGAAGCAGCCAGTCGCTCATCGAACAGCGGCAGGATCCGGGGACCGGCCTCCAGCAGCACGACCTTCGCCTCGAGCTCTGCTTCTCGAAAATCTTTGCGCAGCACCGCCCGCAGCAGCTCAATCACCGCGCCCGCGTACTCCACCCCCACCGGCCCTCCGCCCACAACCACGAATGTGCTGAGGATCCGCCTTTGTTCCGAGTCTTCCGCCCAGCGCGCGCGCTCGAGGGCTTCCATCACGGCGTTGCGAATGCCGAGCGCGTCGGGCAGAGTCTTGAGGCTGTACGCAAGGTTTCTCACGGTGACGTTGCCAAAATCGTTGGTCACGCTCCCGGGCGCCAGGACCAGATAGTCGTAAGAAATCGAGCCGTGGTCGGTTAGGACTCGCGAGTTCTGAGCGTCGATGCCGATCACCTCGGCCTTGAGGAAGTTCGCGTTTCCGAACGAGCGAATCAGCTTGCGTACCGAAGGAGCAACGTCGCCCGCAGAAAGGATGCCCGCTGCGACCTGGTAAACGAACGGGCTGAACAGGTGATAGTTGTTGCGGTCGATCAGCGTCACATCCACAGGGACCGACCGCAGCTTCCGCGCCAGGGTAAGGCCGCCGAAGCCTGCCCCAACAATCAAGACCTGTGGCCGTCGCCGAGCCATCCGCTCGACTGCTTGAAGTTCCCCGTAAGGAGTTGCCGCTCCGGTTCTCTGTACTGCAGGATCTGGCAACATCCTTATCCTCCGTCCAGTCCTCTGTTGCCGCCTTCTCTCCCAATACAACGCTGGATCCGGGGCCGAGATTCCCAACGACCAATCATTTGATTAGGCTCCGCGCCGCAGTGCGGACAGACCTACCCGCGCCCGACGCGGGTCACGAGGGGACCTGGCGTCAAGGCTCGGCGGGAGTGAGCATCGCGACCCCGGCTCGTGTAGTAGTACGTGTAGCAATTCGGCGGAAGAACAGGTCAAATCAGGACGATGCTGTGGCAATTGGCTGAAATCTCGAATAGAAATTGATCGTTTCGGCGGTTTCTGGACGAGAGTCCTCAGAGTTCGGGACCGTGAGGCCCCGGGTTCAAATCCCGGCCCCCCGACCATTTGTCGAATACGAATCTGACATCGATCTTTGCGTCTAGCGTGAGCCCGCCTCGCCGAATGTAGTAACCATGTAGTAAGCCGGCCCGAACGAGAGCACTTCTGAATGGTTGTGACTATCGCTGATGGCCCCGAGCTCACTTGGCGATGGGTCGGCTGCCTCTATCGACGAAGCGGTTCACCCAGTCGTACGTGAACAAGTGGAGGTCTGCGCCCCACGTGGCAAGGACAGCCGGCCCGGGACGCTGGTCGTCGATGCGGGGAGTCGGCCGCAGAGTGAACTAACCGTCTACGGTTGGTCGCCGCAGGAAATCATCGGCTACCTTACAGGCACGAACTCAACACGGGGAGGTGACCGATGAGGGCGATTGTGGTGACGGATCAGGCTGCGGGAACGGCCGGGATGAAGTTAGTGGAGCGGCCCGAGCCACAGGGGGCGTCGCTCGCCAGCCTCTCGGGCGCGAACTACGGCGATGTCGTTGTTCAGGTTCATGCGTCGGGATTCACCGGGAATGAGCTGTCGTGGCCCTCGACCTGGATCGACCGTCTAGGCCGTGACCGCACGCCTTCGATCCCCGGCCACGAGCTGGCCGGAGTGGTCACCGCCCTCAGCTATGGAACGACGGGGCTGTCGGTGGGGCAGCGGGTGTTCGGCCTCACGGACTGGACTCGCGACGGCACGCTGGCGGAGTATGTAGCCGTCGAGGCACGCAACCTCGCACCGCTGCCGGGCGATGTTGACTTCACGTTGGGCGCGGCCCTTGTGATGTCGGGCCTGACCGCGTGGCAAGGGCTGTTCGAGCACGGCCGCCTTCGTGCGGGGCAGAGCGTCCTTGTGCACGGTGCGGCCGGCGTAGTCGGTTCGATGGCGACCCAGCTCGCACGTGAGGCCGGCGCGTACGTCATCGGCACCGGGCGCGCTGCCGGCCGTCAGACGGCTCTCGACTTCGGCGCGCAGGAGTTCGTCGACCTCGATAGCGACGCCCTGGAAGATGTCGGCGGGGTCGATCTGGTTTTCGATGTCCTCGGCGGCGACATCGCGAAGCGGTCTGCGGGCATGATTCGCGCCGGAGGAACGCTGGTGACCATTACCGGCCCGACCGAGGCGCGGCCTACTGACGGCTTGACTATCGACTTCGTCGTTGTACCCGATCGCGCCCAGTTGAGTGAGCTCATCCAGCGGGTCCGGGATGGTCGGCTGCGGACTAACATCGGCAATGTGGCTGCCCTTGACGATGCGGTTGCCGCCTTCAACCCGACCGAGCGGATCAAGGGAAAGACGATCATTCGCGTTCACCCGTGAGGACTCGGGGATTGCCTAACGCCCCCGCCGTATTTTTTCCATAACTTCGCGAATAGTGCTTGAGCATCGACGATGCCTGCGAGGTGATGGCTCGACCCGACCTCCAACGTTTCTGCGTCTCTGGCTCCCTAGAGCGTGAGCCGTCGTGGACGCGGAGGGACGCGTTCACGGCGCAGAGCGACTAAGCGTCTTAGATGCGTCGATTATGCCGGACGTGTCTCTGGGTTTACGCACTTTCCGACGATCATGTTGATCGCGGAGCGCTTATCAGAGAGCCTAGTGGCCTTCGTCAAGTTCGGCCATTCTCGAAGCCGTTCTGGACCTTTGCCGGGGCACAGCCGGGGCACAGAATCCCGGAACCAGGAGGATCTGGGAGGACCCGGAAGGACACGAAGCAGACAGCAATCAAATACGAGCCGACACTTGAGGAGCCGCGAGGATACTGGAGGACACGTCACTAACACGGTTCGGGACCGTGAGGCCCCGGGTTCAAATCCCGGGCCCCCGACGAAAGTTGCCTTAATTGAACTGACCGCAAGAAATGCCGGCGAAGGCTTATTTAAGAGCTACGCCGCCCAAGTGGCCACCCTTGATTTCGATTTTGGTTGAGTTCTAGGGCGGGCCGCCTGCTGTTGGGGTTACTCTCGCGGCTGCGTACGCCACGACCGCCGCCGCGACTCCGATGACCGCAAGGAAGACGTCGGTGGACCAGGCGACGAGTTCGCCGGCCTGTTGCGTGGTGAGCACCGCATAGATGATCAGCCAGGCGATTCCGACCGCGATCGACCAAGGCACGATGGCCATGTTCGGCCGAACGCTGAGCCAGAGACCGAGTACTACCGCAACTAGCCCACTGGCGATCGTCAGAACCCACTGCAGGGCATCGGTGCGAAACACGATGGTCAGGACGACGCTAATTACACCGCCGACTAGCCACAGGATTCCAGCCAGCCGCAGTCCCTTCATCGCGTCAGCCGCCCTGATGCCGCAAACCGTCCAGCCCCCAGCCGGCCCTGGACTGTGGCGGGACCGACAGTTTCGGGCCGGTCGCAATTAGTCCTAATTAAGTCGAGGACGCCGTTGCCGAGGTCAATTCGAGAGTTCAAATATTGTCCCGTCCCCCAACCATTTTCCGATCCCAACATCGTCAGGTCGTCGGCATGAATTCGCAGTAGCGACTCTCGTGGTCCGCGAACTCTTCACGGCATTGTCGTAGGGACCCCCGTCTGACGGGCGAAGGCCCAGTTGCGACCCGTGAGGTAGCCGCCGAGGCCGATCATGATCAACGCATTCACCCCGTGCAGTCCCGAGAGAAGCGGAATGCCCGTGTAAGCCAGGATTGACTGGATAAAGAGCAGAAGGAAAAGAATCGCGGTCACGATGGTTTCCGCCACGGATAACGCGCCCCGAACGAGCAACCGATCATGACGAGGATTGTCAGCGCAATGAGGTCGCCGTTCGCCCGGTGGAGTCCGGCAAATGTGTCGGCACTCTTGAACGCGGAGTAGACGTCCTTCGCATTGTCGTCGGCTTGGAAGATCGCGAGGACAGCCGCAGCGACGAGATAAAGCTGGGCGAAGAACTGGAACATCAGGACCACGCAAGCCACGGAAAAAGCCTTTCGGAAAATGCTCAAGGCAGCGCTCCCTTAGTTCTCAAACTCGCGCGGCCTCCGGCCTGACAGCACCGCGCCTGAGATTGGTTCGGCTGGGCCGGAAGCAGCACGGAAGAGAGATATCGCAAGCAACAAGCCCATTGCGATCTGCACGAATGGGCCCGCGACTTGTGCCAAATTGACATCCAGGAAACTCGCCGTGGATACGAATGAAACGGTTACCAGAAGTCCGCTAAGGTAGCGCGTCATAGTTCCGGATAGCCAGATACCGACCGCGAACAGCGCCAGTCCCCATGGGTAGATGATTGCGGCCAAGAAGGGAAAGACGACGAAGGGCTCTTTGTACAGCTGGTCGAGAACCTGAAGCGCCTCAACGTGACCGGAGGCGACAAGGGCCCCGATTGCAGGGATGCCGAAGCTCCCGAAGCCCGCGAACGCCGCGAAGATAGGGATCAAAGCGAGAATCCAAATCAACCCGACCAACGAGCAGCGTCTACCGGGGGTACGAGCCAAGTGTGTGTGGAGGGCGAGTGCGCCCAGCTGGAGCGGGGCAAACGAGGCAACTGCCAAGAAGGTCGCCAATCGCCATTCGAGGCTATTGGCGCCGAGGGCAAGCTCGCGGCCGTGGCTGGGGTCGGACAGCGGGTGGGGTGAGAACAGCATCGGCACCCACAAAAAGCCGTAGATCGCGAATGCCATCGCACCCCATCGCAAGCGCCAGTCAGCGCTCAAGTAGCAAGACCGATCATTTTGCGACGCATCTTGGGCTCCTTTTTCATAGCGTTACTGGGTCCGGGGCTACGGCCCCCTAGCCGCCAAGGAGTCCCTTTCATTGGGTCGCGAAATGGATTCTGCCGGCGTTCAGTCTGGGAACTGGTGGTTCTACTGGTGGCGCCACTAGTGTAATCTCTATCGAGTGGATGTCAAGCCGCCTGCGACCAGGGCAGGCCGGCGCGAGAAGGCCGCACAGACCCGCCGTCGCATTCTCGAGATGGCCTACCACCTGTTTGGCACGAGCGGCTACGAAGCGACCACCATGCAGATGGTCGCGGAGACGGCGGGGGTTGCAGTGCAGACCGTCTACTTCGTTTTTGGGACCAAAGCCCGTCTTCTGGCTGAGGTGGAGAGCCGAATGATCCTTGGTGACCCATCTTTAGCGCTATCGGGCCAACGGCCATGGATGGCACAAATGCACCAGGAGACCGACCCACAAAGGGTGGTTGCTCTGTTCGTCGAAGCCACCGCCGATGTGCTGAGCCGCATCAGTCCTTTCGTGGCTGCAGTCGGGCCGGCCCTGCCAAGCGACCCTGAGTCGGTCGCGGCGCGCGATCGAGGGCGTGATGAGTTCTTCGGCGTCGTCATCGATCGCCTGGCAGCCCTTAGGTCACTCCGCGACGGCTTGACGCCGTCGCGCGGCGTCGACATCATCCGAGCGGTAAACACTGTCGAGGCCTACGCGGACCTCACGGCCCGTCGAGGGTGGACTGTGGTCGAGTGGAAGCAGTGGTTGACCGACCTGCTCTGTATGCAACTGTTGGCGGACCGCTAAGGTTCGGCGAAGAGTCCTTCGGAGCGTGGGCCGGCGTTCAGGACTTCACTGACTAGTCGCGAGTCCTCCGCGTATGAGTCGAAGCTGGGTGCGACAGACGATCGGGAGTCAGTCTCCGAGGCCCCTGGAGGTCACAGCCGTGTCACGCATTCACGGAACCAGGCGGATACACGAGGTCACGGGAGGACACGAAGACGATCCAATTCAAGTACAGGAGGAACCGCGCGGACAGCAGAGGACACGAGAGGACACTGCATGACGCCGGTTCGGGACCGTGAGGCCCCGGGTTCAAATCCCGGGGCCCCCGACCAGTTTTGAACTCAAGAGCGTCAATTAATGCTTGACGGCTCGCGGTCCGTGCCACGTCCTTGTCACAGATTTCCCATCGTATGGCACTATGTATGGCGTGCAGCGGACCACCATTTACCTGCCCGAATCGTTGAAGCGAACCCTTGCTCGAGCCGCGCATGAAGAGGGTCGATCGGAGGCCGACTTGATCCGGGAGGGGCTTGAGCGGCTGCTTGAAGCCCGGCATGCCAAGCCGAAACTGCCCCTTTTCAAGAGCGGCAAACCTGACTTGGCCGAGAACGTCGACAGAGATCTCGATGGCTTCGGCGAGAGGTGATTCTCCTCGACACGAGCGGTTTATTGGCTGCCCTCGACAGCAGCCAGACGCACCATGCCCAAGCTGCTGCGGCGATTCGCGAGTCCAGCCCGCCGTTGCTTCTATCGCCTTTCGTCTTGGCCGAGCTGGATTACTTGCTCGCCGTCAGGGTGAGCAACCGGGCGCAGCGTGCCCTTCTTGATGAGGTCGCCAGAGGTGCCTACCGGCTGGAGCCCTTCAGCGCTCAGGACGTGGCTTCAGCTCTCGTCGTGTTGAGGAGTTATCCCAGCCTCGAGATTGGACTCGCCGACGCTTCGATCGTGGTTCTCGCCGAGCGCTACGGAGTTCTCGATGTGCTCACGCTCGATCACCGTCATTTCAACTCAATGCGCGGACCCGGGGGTCGCCGCTTTCGGCTTCTGCCCGCTCCGTAAGCGGAGCTGCCCGCCTTTAGACTGCGCACGGGCCAGGACCGTGCGTCGCCGAGGTTCGAAAATCCAACCCGGGGCTTCACAAATCCGGGCACGTTCAAAGATCCCACCTCGCGTTGATGCCGAACTACGCTAGATGCATGGCTCAAAAGTGGCGGGTGAACGTGACTACCGGCGCCCCTGATGAGGCGAAGGCACAAGACATCGTCCGTCGACTTCCCGATGACAGCCGGCCTGCCTACATCGGATACGGCGACGATCTGGCTCTTCGAATCGTCGCCGTGAGTGTTGAGGCCAACGATGAGGAAACCGCTCGAGCAAATGCGATTCGTCTGGTGAAGGACGCGTGTCGGGCAGTCGATTGGGATTGGGAACCAGAGGCAAGGCGCATCACTGCGGCGTAGCCTCGTAATTCACCTCAGTCTCGTGTGCGCCTCACGCGTTATCTGATCAGAAACCCTGTTTAGGGAGGTAATGTCATGGCAACCACGCGGCAGAAGTCGGCTGCCCGACGCAACATCAAGCGAGCGGTAGCGGCGTCAGCATCGCGTCGTCGCCGCGGCCTGGAACCCAAGCGCGGAAAGCATCCGCTCAGCTCGCACGCGGAGCGCGAGATCCCGTCGACGAAGTTTGCGTTCCCCAAGGAACGCAAGGAGCCTTTGACTGACGCGCGACACGTTCGCAATGCCGTCGCGCGATTCAATCAGGTCGAGGATGTCAGCCAGTCCGAGCGAAATGCGGCCTGGCGGCGCATCAAATCGGCAGCCAAGAAATACGGCATCGAGATCTCGATCGCCAAGCCCAAGGCGCGGAGCCGCTAACAATGACCCGATGTGAAGTTTGCGGAAACGAATACGACAAAGCGATCACCGTGGCGGCGGCTGGCCGCAAGCACGTCTTCGATTGCTTTGAGTGCGCCGTCCATGCTATGGCGCCGGTCTGTGAGCACTGCGGCTGCAAGGTGATCGGTCACGGCGTCGAGGTCGAAGGTCATTTCTTCTGCTGCGCGCACTGCGCGCGTGAGGGCTCTGGAACAAGAGCAATCAAAGATCGTGCAGAGGTCGCATGATGAATCGGCTGACCGACTCCGAGATCTCCGACCGGCTGCGGTCGCTGGAGGGTTGGGAGGTGAGGGACAGCCGACTGGTTAAGTCCTTCAAGTTCAAGGACTTTATGTCGGCCGTCCACTTCGTCGACGAAATCGCTCCGCTAGCCGAAGCGGAAGGCCATCACCCCGACCTGCAGGTGGGTTGGGGCAAGGTCGTCGTCGAGCTGACGAGCCACGATGCCGGCGGCCTTACAGAGAAGGACTTCGAGGTCGCCTCTCGCCTTCCCCGGTAGGCGGCTCCGCCAGATCTAATGGTTATGGGTGCCCCCGCTCGGCAGCAATCCTTTCCTCCCGTGAACATGGTCCGTGAGTCGGCGCATCGCTGGGTTCTGCCGCACCACGGGAACATGCGGGTACAGGGCGTCGTGTTCGCGTCCGAATCCCTGCTCCCGTCTGCCCTCGGAGATCGTTCGCTGTCGCAGGTGGAGAACGTCGCCTGCCTTCCAGGCATCGTAAGGGCCAGCTTCGCGATGCCGGACGTGCATTGGGGTTATGGCTTTCCGATCGGCGGCGTGGCCGTAACAGACGTAGAGCGTGGAGGAGTCGTCTCGCCCGGTGACGTCGGTTTCGATATCTCGTGCGGCATACGTGCTGATCCGAGGCGATGCTCTTGACACCCGCCTTTGCCCAAGGAAAAATTGAATAGGGTGGCCCTGGGCACGCGACCAGGCCAAGCGCTCGCCGGGCGCCGACCGGCCTCAGTAAGGTTTGCGCCGGGCCCATTCCAGGGCCACACCTAACTCCTACGTCGAGGCCGGGCCTGAGTCTGCTGCCCTAGCTGGTACTCAGGAGCTTTGAGGCTGTTCGACAGCAAGGTGGTCCAGGCGCGCCAACGGTGCCCACCCTGCACAACGTCGGTGTCACTACATGTCCGCCCTCGCGAAGTCTCTGTGCGAAGAGGCTGTTCTCTCCCGGGTAGCGGTCATCGCCACCCCGACTGGCAAGGGCGAGAGCGAGGACGATGACGATGGGGCGACGGAGGTCGACGCGAAGTGCTCCGGCCCCTGGGAACTGGAAGGGCCGGCAACCCGGCCCTTCCAAGACAACGTCTAGCTCTGCGAACCGACTCCGACCAGGTGCTTTTGCGACTTGCCGCCGATCGCGATCTTGCGCGGCTGCGCCACCGGCACCTTGGGGATCTCGATTACCAGGATGCCGTTCTCGAAGCTTGCCTTGATCTGATCCTCTCTGACGTCGCCCGGCAGCTGAACGCTGCGCGCGAAGCTCCCGTAGGTCAGCTCACGGCGCAGATAGCTGCCTTGCTTAGAGCTCGACTCCTGCTTGTGCTGTGCCGAGATGTTCAGCATCCCGTCGGAGTAGGTCAGCTCGACCTCCTCCGGCGAGAACCCCGGTACGGCGGCCTTGACCTCGTAGGACTGGCCCTGGTCGACCACATCAATCGGCAGGTACCAGGTACGCGAGCCGGTCTCGCCACTCTCCAGCAAAGGCCCGCCAAAGAAGTCGCTGAACAGCCTGTCCATAGCTGTATGCAGGCCGGCCAGCTCTCCCATCGGACTCCAGCGACTCAACGCCATCTTTCCTACACCTCCTGTTTTTGATGAACCAGGCGGATCGCTTGCAGGTGACATACCACGCTCCATGCGGGGTCTAAACCAGCCTCCAGCGGGGGTCTAAACCAGCCTCCAGCGGGGGTCTAAACCAGCCTCCAGCGGGGGTCTAAACCAGACCGTTTGAAGCCCTTGCCAGCCGGAAAATGACCTCGAAGCTCGGGGCGTGAGACTCCAGCAATACGGAAACGGAATTGGTCGCGCGCGCGTCCTCCATATGCGTGTGAGAGCCGTCCGTCCCGAGTTCCGGGCAGAATCGGCCCCAGGAAATCGGCGATGGCATGGGGGTGCGAACGCGCTCGTGCGAATCAGCGAGAACGCGTTGGTCTCGGGGCCTCGGGGACCGGTCTCGCCGGCGACACCTCACGGGTCGATGGCTCAACCGTGTCACAGATGTGGTCACGCATTCGCGGAACCAGGAGGTCACAGGAGGACACCACCGGACACGACGACGCACGAAATCAGGTACAGGAGGACACTGGCGGACACGGCAGGACACGGGAGGACACGACCTACGCAGGGTTCGGGACCGTGAGGCCCCGGGTTCAAATCCCGGGCCCCCGACCAACCCCTACGCGCGCGTAGAGCGAAACGCCTTGACTTTGGTCGTGTGCGGATCCTCCAGTAGCTGCTTGTACCGTGACGATTCAACGGCGATCAGCGCGATTTTGCCTGCAACGTTGTTGTGAATGCGCCCGCCGTAGCGCTTTGTCAGCGGCGACACCCGCAGGTGCGGATGGCCCTTGCTCAAGAATTTCTTGCGTTCCTTGGGCCAGATGTCCTTTGGGATGTCATGTAGGACGGCGTACGTCTCAAAAGCAACGTCTTCTTCGGTGTGACTATATGGCTGATTGATGAGGATCTCGTACTCAACCACCGCCTTGGTTTTCTTGCCACCTCTTGCCAGCGGCACCTGGGCTTTCTTGGTCGGACAGTCATCTGCGACTTCAATTAATGTGTCGAAGTAGTTCATGACCTAAGCCGGACCACCTCGTAGATGAGAAGCGCGAGATCGTCGACCGTCCTGGTGCTGACGAGGCGCATGGGTTTCTTTTCACTGCTATCGCCGAAGAGGCGCTCGCCCGCCCCAAGCACGACTGGGTAGATCATCAGGCGCAGCTCGTCCACAAGGTCGTGCTCCATCAGCGTGTGCCAGAGTTGGAAGCTAGCGGCGACAAGGATTTCGCCATCTAGCTCTCGCTTCAGCTTCGAGACCTTGTTGATCACGTCGCCCCTTATTACCGTCGTGTTGTTCCAGACGGGAGCATCGAGAGTCGAGGAAACGACGTACTTGGGAAAGCTGTTCAACCTGTCCGCGAACGGGCCACTTCGGGATGGCCACCGCGCGGCCAAGAACTCGTAGCTCCGCCGGCCCAGCAGAAAGGCCTTGGCGCCCAGCGCCTCGTCGAGCGCAACTTTGGCTGCCTCATCGCGACCCTGTCCGCCGATAAGACCGACCCAGCCGCCGCGGCTGAAGCCCTCGACGCCCGCCGGGTCCTGGATGACTCCGTCGAGCGAGACGTTCTCACTGACAACAATCCTTGCCGTTGCGCTTCTCCTTGCCGCTGGTCGACTAGGCAGATCGATGTCTATAAGAAGATTCGCCTAAACCTCGACGCGCTCACCAATCGGTTCACAACTTGATTCTTTCGCCGGTAAAGCCATCCGCGAGCCCGAATTTCGTCACCTGCCGTATCACAGCCGTATCACGCATTCGCGGCACCGGACGGCTATAGGGGGTCACCATAGGACACCAAGCTGGTCGATTTCGTATTCGCGAGGACGACGCGGGAGTCTGTCGGACACCGGAGGACACGTCCCCGCCACGGTTCGGGACCGTGAGGCCCCTGGTTCAAATCCCGGGCCCCCGACCAACCAACTGAACTCAAATTTCCCCGATCGGGCTCGAACCTGGCCCCGAATTCGGATGGCCTCACGGTTTTCAGCCGTGCGCAATTGATCTCGATCGCGTTCCCAAAGGCGGCCCCATGTAGCACTTCGTGTAGTAATCCGTGGCGAGGCCGGTCATCGAAAGCTCCCGATAGCTGGGCGCAGTTGGGGTTTGATCGCGGCCCTTAGACGGTGCGGGGTCGCCACGGCTCGTGCTCGTGCGCGAGCCAGACCAGCTCGGGGTCGAGCGCGCGCACCCGCAGCTGGCCTTCGGTGTGGGGCTCGTCGAGCTCGCCGAACCAAACCGCCACGTCGCCGCCGACAACCACCCGGCGCCCACCAGTCTCGACAACGACCACCTGCATGCCGCGTGTGTGGCCCGGCGCGGGGACGAGCCGGAGCCCAGGAAGCAGATCGAGCTCGCCGTCGACCGGCACGTACTGCACGCCGGGCGCCTCGACCCACTCGCGAATGGTGTAGTCGTCCTTGCTGCGCGCGTCGTCGAGCTCCCGACCCTGGACGTAGATCGGCCTGCCGGCGAAGAGGTGGTTGCCGCCGCAGTGGTCGAAGTGCAGGTGTGTGTTGACCACGATGTCGATGCCGGCGAGATCGAGGTCCTGCTTGCTCAAGGGACGGAGGCGGGGATCGAGGTCGGCCACCGCCGGGTGCAGCTCCGTCATGCCGGTGTCGACGAGCACGCGCGCATCGGGATGGTCGATGACGTACACGTAGACCGGCATCCGCTCGCCCTCGGCGAGCAGGTCGGCAACGCGGACTGGCGTGATGGTGATTGACGCGGGGGCGTTCATTGTGTTCCGACCGCCGCGGTGGTGGTGGAGATGTGAGTCATGATGACCTCCTCACCGGTTACTGGCTGGCGAGCGGCCGGCCGCACTAAAAGCCAACGGGAGGTAGCGATGAACTTCAACAGCATCATGATCGGATCGGAGGATCCCAAGCGGCTCGTCGATTACTACACGAAGATCCTCGGCAAGCCCGCCATGTCGGAGGGGGGCTATGACGGCTGG
>Ga0209808_1000508_pt1 | contig 19189 bp, 11 predicted proteins | sample GraSoiAngelo_157_FD_186171 | JGI IMG/M metagenome (GOLD analysis project Ga0209808, IMG submission 186171) | Grasslands soil microbial communities from the Angelo Coastal Reserve, California, USA - 14_1009_16_20cm (SPAdes) (version 2) | ecosystem: Environmental > Terrestrial > Soil > Grasslands ... | reverse complement strand
GAGCGGGAACGTCTACGTGGCGGATACGTACAACCACCGCATCCAGAAGTTCGACGCGAGCGGCACCTTCCTCGCCATGTGGGGGAGCTACGGCTCGGACAACGGACAGTTCAAGGGCCCCGCCTTCGTGGCGACGGACGGGAGCGGGAACGTCTACGTGACGGATGCGGAGAACCACCGCATCCAGAAGTTCGACGCGGGCGGTACCTTCCTCACCACCTGGGGGACTCAAGGCTCGGGCGCCGGACAGTTCATTTACCCCTCCGGCGTGGCGACCGATGGGAGCGGGGACGTCTACGTCGCGGACGCGAACAACTTCCGCATCCAGAAGTTCGACGCGAGCGGCACCTTCCTCACTACCTGGGGTAGCGAAGGCTCCGGCGATGGACAGTTCATACTCCCCTCCGGCGTGGCGACCGATGGGAGCGGGAACGTCTACGTCGCGGCTTGGACCAGATGCTGCCCCGTCACAGACAGCCGGATCCAGAAGTTCGACGCGAGCGGCACTTTCCTCACCGCCTGGGGGATCGAGGGCCCACGCAACGGAGAGTTCGCCTACTCCGAGGGCGTGGCGACGGACGGGCGAGGCAACGTCTACGTTGCGGATGCGGAGAACGACCGCATCCTGATGTTCGACGCGAACGGCACCTTGCTCACCGCCTGGGGGAGCTACGGCTCGGACGACGGACAGTTCGCCTCCCCCGAGGGCGTGGCAACCGACGGGCGCGGGAACGTCTACGTCGCGGATACGGGCAACGGCCGCATCCAGAAGTTCGCCTGCCCGTGAGCACGGCTCCTGTTTGCTCGTCGGCGGGGTTTGACTTCCGCTTGGCGCGCCACCTGGGCAGGGCCGCGAGCACGCCCGGGGGCGTCCTCACGAGGGAGGGGCGTCAGTCACCCCTCGGACCGAGCCTGAGCCGCACGTCGTGCGCCGCCCCGTCGCGCCGGAGCGCGATCCGGGCGGCGCCGTCCTCGAGCAGCGCCGGCTCGCCGTCGACGCTCGCCGCCACCACGGCCGCCGCGTTCCCCTCCGGGTTCTCGACCAGGATCTCGTAGCTCGTCCGCCCGTCCGGGAGCCGCAGGCGCACGGCGAAGCGCGGCCACGCGTCGGGCACGCACGGCCGCACGCGCAGCGTGTCGCCCGCCTCGATGCCGACGCCGAGGATGGACTCGAGCGCCACGCGGTACATCCAGCCCGCGGAGCCCGTGTACCACGTCCACCCGCCGCGCCCGACGTGCGGCGGCGCGCTGTAGACGTCCGCGGCCACCACGTAGGGCTCGACCCGGTAGACGGTGACTGCCTCGGGCGTGCGCGCGTGGTGGACGGGGCCGAGCATCTCGAGGAGCGCCGCGGCGCGCTCGCGCCGGCCGAGCTCCGCCATGGCGCGCACCACCCAGAGCGCGGCGTGGGTGTACTGGCCGCCGTTCTCGCGGATGCCGGGCACGTAGCCCTTGATGTAGCCCGGGTCGTGGGCGGTGCGATCGAACGGCGGCGTCAGGAGCCGGACGAGCCCCGCGCCCTCGTCCACCAGCTCGCGCTCGACGGCGTCGATCGCCCGGGCGGCGCGCTCGGGCGGCGCCACGCCGGAGATGACCGCCCAGGCCTGCGCGAGCGCGTCGATCCGGCACTCGTCGCTCGCCGCCGAGCCGAGCGGCGTGCCGTCGTCGTAGTAGGCGCGCCGGTACCACGCGCCGTCCCAGCCGGCCTCCTCGAGCGCCGCCGCGAGCGCCGCGCGGTGCTCGCGGTAGCGCCGCGCGCGCGCGCCGTCCCCGCGGCGCTCGCAGAGCGAGACGAAGCGGCCGAGCACGTGGTGGAGGAAGAAGCCGAGCCAGACGCTCTCGCCGCGGCCCTCCCGCCCGACGCGGTTCATGCCGTCGTTCCAGTCCCCCGTACCCATGAGCGGGAGCCCGTGCGCACCCACCCCGAGCGAGCGGTCGAGGGCGCGGCAGCAGTGCGCGTAGAGGTCGGCCACCTCCTCCGCGGGCGACGGCAGGAGGTAGACCTCGTCCTCGCCCGCGGCGAGCAGGCGCGCCGTGACGAAGGGGACGCGCTCATCCAGCACGCCCCAGTCGCCCGTCGTGCGGACATAGAAAGCCGTCACGTACGGGAGCCAGAGGAGGTCGTCCGAGATGCGCGTGCGCGTCCCGCGGCCGGCGGGCGGATGCCACCAGTGGAGAACGTCGCCCTCGGCGAACTGGTGCGCGGCGTGCAGCAGGAGCTGCGCCCGCGTCAGCTCCGGCCGCGCGTACACGAGCGCGGCGGCGTCCTGGAGCTGGTCGCGGAAGCCGAAGGCGCCGCCCGATTGGTAGAGGGCGGAGCGCCCCCAGAGCCGGCAGGAGACCACCTGGTAGAGGAGCCAGCCGTTCATCATGAGATCGAGCGCCGGGAGCGGCGTCTCCACCTGCACGGCGGAGAGCGTGCGCCGCCAGCTCGCACGCACGGCATCGAGCGCCCGGTCGAGGGCTCCGGGCTGCCGGTAGCGCGCGACCAGCGCGCGCGCGGCGCCGGCGCCTTCGGCCTCGCCGAGGAGGAACGCGCACTCGACGCTCGCGCCGGGAGGGATCGTCACCCGCACCGAGAGCGCGGCGCACGGGTCGAGCCCGGCGCCCGTCCGGCCGTCGAGCGCGCGCGCGGCGCACACCGCCGCGGGGCAGGCCGGCGAGCCGTTGCGGCCGAGGAAGGCGGCACGGTCGGCCGTGAAGCGCACGCGGCCGCCGGGCGCCACCGCGGCGGCGAACGTGACGCCGTGGCGAAACTCCCCCTCCGGGTTCCGCGCCAGGAGCACGCCCGCCCGCGCATCGAGCCGGGTCACCACGGGGCCCCCGGGCAGGACGCCCAGCACGAGGCGGAAATACGCGAAGAGCGTCAGCCGGCGCGCGCGCCGGCGCGTGTTCGCGAGGCGCAGCCGCACCACCTTCACCGGATCGTCGGGCGGCACGAAGAGGCTGGTGTCCTGCTCGAGCCCGTGGCTCGCGTGCCGAAAGCGCGTGTAGCCGAAGCCATGCCGCACCTCGTACGACGCGCCGCCCGGGACCGGGCCGGGGAGCGGCGACCAGAAGACGCCGGCCTCCTCGTCGCGCACGTAGACCGCCTCACCGTGAGGATCGACGACGGGGTCGTTGTACCAGGGCGTCAGCCGGTGCTCGTGGCTGTTGCGGCTCCAGGAGCAGCCCGCGCCGCTCTCGCTGACGAGGAAGCCGAAGCGCGGGTTGGCAATGACGTTGACCCACGGCATCGGCGGGCGCTCGGGACTGCGAATCACGTACTCGCTCCTGTCGGCCGCGAACCCGCCCAGGCCGTTGTCGAAGCGGAGCGGCTCCGGGTCGCCCGGGCTCGACCGCGCGCGCGCGGCGGGCCGGAAGCGCGCGGCGGCGCGCCGGGGCGCGGGACGGGCCCGCGGAACATCGGCGGGCTCGACGTCGAGGCCTTTGGCGCGCCAGTACGCCCGCGCCCGCTCGGCGTCGCGCCCGCGCGCCGGGCGGGAGGGGCGCCCGTACAGGATTGCCCCCGCAAGCTCCTGAAGCGCCTCGCCCTCGTCCTCGCCGACGCCGACGCGCGCGAGGAGCGCGCGCTCGAAGTCGCCGGCGTCGGCCAGCGCGGTCTCGGCCGCAGCGGGCGACGCCCAGCGCCCGGCGAGCGCGAGCGCCACCTCACGGGTGGGCGCCGCACCGAGGAGCGCGGTCAGCGAGGCCTCCCCGCCCGGGCCGAGCGCCACCGTCCGGCGGAGGCTCAGCACCGGGTCGAGGACGTTGCCGGCCGTCCCGGAGAGCGGGGCCGGGGCGGTGAGGGCGAGCGGCCGCGCGGCCGTGCGCCCGCGGCCGAGGAAGCGCGCCCGGTCCGTCTCGTGCTCGAGCGGCCCGTCGCCGGCGAGCGCGTGCACCAACCAGGCGACTCGTTCCCCCTGGCCGCGCGGCCGCCGCCGCGCGAGGAGCACGCCTCGCTCCGGCACGTGCTCCGTCTGCACGAAGAGCTTCGAGAAGGCCGGGTGCGCGGCGTGCGCGGCCGGGTGGTGGAGAACGACCTCGGCGTAGGTGGTCACCTCGAGGCGGCGCCGCCGGCGCGAGCGGTTCCGGAGCCGAACGCGGCGCACCTCGAGGTCGCCGTCCGGGACGACGGCAATGTCGAGCGCCGCCTCGATCCCGTCGTCGAGCCGCGTGATGGTGACGACGCCCGGCCGATAGCGCACCCCGTAGCGCGCGGCCGGCCGCTGGACGGGCTGGTGGCCGAGCGACCAGAAGATACCCCGCTCGAGGTCGCGCACGTAGAGAAAGAAGCCCTCGGCGTCCTCCGTGCGGTCGGCGCTCCAGGCGGTGAGGGCGAGGCCGTCCCAGCGCGAGAAGCCGCTCCCCGCGCCGGTCACCAGCACCGTGTAGCGGCCGTTCGAGAGCAGGCGCGCATGGGGCGCGGGGTCGTCCAGGCGGTCGAGCGGGGTCGTCGTCAGTACCCCAGCACGATGTTCGCGGGGAACTCCCGGACGGTGGCGCTGGTGGCGGTGTGCGTCGCGAGCGGCCGGCCGTTCACGGTGACCTTGCGCAGGGGCCGGGCGAGCGGCGAGCTCAGCACGATGCCTCCCGGCGGTACGGCGAGGTCCCCGGAGACGCGCACGCGCAGCGCATCTGCGCCCTCGGCGCGCAGGCGCAGGTCGAGTACCCCGTAATACGTCGGCAGGCGCTTCACGCTGATGCCCTGCTCGGCCGTCGCCCACGCGGCCGGGACTCCCGCGGCGAGGACGAGCGCCTGGTCCGACTCGCGCTCGTAGGCGAGCATCATGCGCACCGCACGGACGAAGGTCGCGCCCACCCAGGTGTGGGGCATGTCGCCGATGAACCGGGGGGCCTCCCGGTCGCGCCACAGGATCTCTGACCACTGGTTCCAGGCCTGCGGCCGCTGGTCGGCCAGGAGGGCGTCGAGGAGCTCGAGCGCGCGCTGCTTCTCGCCGAGGCGCACGAACGCGCCCACGTTGCGCAGCTCGTAGGGCGAGTACTCCTCCCAGTCCGTGTCGCCGTGGCGTCGCGCCTCGAACTCCCCCCAGTAGCGGTCGAACGTGCGCGTCAGCGCGGGCTCCGGCAGGTTTCCGATCTCGCCCGCGGGCGCGAGCGCGACGCTGGTCGACGTCGGGTCGAAGTCGCCGAGCTCGGCCGAGCCCGGGAGGAAGTCGATCCCGTGCTGCGCGATGGTCCGGCGGATCGAGGCGTAGAGCGCCTCGCGGAACGCGTCGCGCAGGGCCGCGAGCTTGGCGGTACGCGTCTCGTCGCCGACCACCCGGGCCATGTCGGCCGCGTCCTTCAGGCCCCGGAGCGCGAAGAAGTCGTCCCAGTAGGAGTGGACGGGGTACGCCGCGTAGCCCTCGTGGCTGATCGAGGCGGGCAGGATGGCATGGAACGCCGCCTTGTCGGGCGCCTTGAAGTCGTCGCCCATGCTCTGTTCCCGCAAGGCCGCCAGGTAGTCGACGGCCCCCAGCACGTGCGGCCACATGTCGTGCAGGAAGCCCACGTCGTGGGTGTAGCGGTAGTACTCCGCCACGGCGTACACGAAGGCTCCGGGGCTGTCGTGCTCGGAGACGCGGTCGGCGCCGCGCCGGTCGACGCAGCACGGCACCTTGCCGTCGGGGGCCTGGTAGCGGGCGTACCAGCGCAGGAATTCGCGCACCTCCGCCGTGCACCCCATCTCGAGCAGCGCGGAGGAGGTGATGGCGCCGTCCCGGATCCATGAGCGGGCGTAGTTGCGGGACCCGGGCTGGATGGCGGGGCCGTCGCGGTTGATCAGGATGTAGGCGAGGGTCGTCTTGAGCGTGTGCGCGACGTTGCTCGCCTCGGGGGGCAGCTCGATCGACACCCGCCCGAGCACGTTCTCCCAGTCGCGCCGCGTCCGCTCCTGCTGCTCGGCGACGTGCGCCGCGCCGTCGGCGCCGAGCAGGCGCGCGGCGGTGGGCGCCGCCTCGTGGAAGGGGACGGCGACGTCGACCTCGGCGTGCCCCTTCGGCTCGAGGTAGAGATTGTACTGGAGAGCGCCCGAAGCGAAACCGAGCGGGTCGGTGACCTCGGTGCGCGGCGGCACGCGGTCCGCGGCGAGAAAGCGCGTGACCGAGCCCTCCTCGAAGGTCGCGGCGCCGAAGTGGTCGGGCAGCGTGAGCGACACCACCGCCCGGTCGCGGTCCACCCACACCACGCGCCCGTCGAAGCGGATGCTGCGGATCTGCGTCACGCCCCCCGGCGCGTTGAGCGTCTGCCAGGGCGGGTTCACCTGGAAGGGACGGACCGCCACGTAGAGCCGCACCGGCTCGCCGCGGTCGCCGCGATTCGCGATGCGGTAGCGCGTGTAGAGCGTGGACGCTCCGGCCTCCCCGGCCGCGAACGCCGTGATGGTGAGCGTCAGCCGGTCGTGGTGCCAGGTGACCGAGGGGATGGGGAGGTAGCCGTCCTGCAGCTCCTGGTCGGTCGTGACGGAGTGCCAGGTGACGAGCCCGCCGTCGGCGTAGAGGAAGGGCTCGATCGAGAACCCACCCTTGTCGACCTCGAGCATTCCCTCCTCGTTCAGGAGCCCCTTCTTGTCGTCGCCGCTGGCGCCGACCAGCGTCCAGTACGTCTGCCGCCCGTAGAGGTATTTGGGATACGTCCCCGCGGGCGCGTCCCGCGCGATCGCCGCGAAGAAGTCGTTCGGCGAGGCGGAGAACGAGAACGGCTGCACGGTGAGCGCGACGATGCCGTAGCCCTGCGCCCGGCTGCTGCGCTCGAGGTCCAGGCGGATGAAGCGGGACTCGGCGTCCGGCATGTAGATGTAGTCCCGGCCTCCGTCGCCGGTCGCGGTCGAGAAGGTGGTCGTCCACTGCGTGCCGTCGTTGGAGACCTGCACCGCGAACGAGCTCGCGTAGTCGTCGGGGTCCCAGTCGATGACGAGGCCGCCGTACTCCCGGTTCTTGCGGAAGTCGAGGACCACCGACTGGGCGCGCGGGACCGGATCGCTCTTCCAGCTCGTGGCCGGGTCGCCGTCGAGCATGAGCGGCGGCTCGTGGCCGGGGAGCGAGGTCGAGGCCTGCACCTCGGGCAGGACGCCGTCCTGGGTGACCGGCTCGCGCTCCTCGAAGCCGAGGTCGTCGATCCAGATCGAGCCGCTGCCCCCCTCCCCGGCCGAGATCGCGAACTCGATGGCGCCCACCTGCTTCGGCTCGCGGGCTCGCGAGGCGCCCCAGGCGAGCGTCAGGCGGGACTTCCGGATCGTGACCGGCTGCCAGTCGGTGGGAAAGGAGACGTCGCGCTGGTTTCGCCACCAGACGTTCTTCCCCGTCGCGTCGAGGAGCTTGAACTCGAAGTTGTTCCGGGGCCCTTCCCCGCGCAGGTAGAAGGTGAAGGCGTAGTTCTCGGGCAGCGGGAGCGAGAGCTGTTTGTGCACGATGACGTAGCCGCCGCCCGAGCCGAGATCGTACCCGACGTGCATGCCCATGCCGGTGTGCCCGGGCTCCTGGAGCGTCCAGACCCGGGCGCCCTCGGAGGCGACGGTGGTCCAGCCGCCGAGCGTCTCGAAGTCGTCGAGGACGACGCCCTCGGCGCGTGCGGAGGCGCCGCCCAGGTGGAGCGCGAGGAGGAGAGCGGCCGGCCAGCTCGCGCGTCGCGCGGTGGTCACCCGGCGAGCTACCCCTTCACGCCGCCGGCCATGATGCCGGCGATGTAGTGGCGCTGCAGGCCGACGAAGAGCAGCACGACGGGCAGCACGGTGAGCACCGCCCCGGCCATCATGAGCTCCACGTCCTGCACGTGCTCGCCGGCGAGGCTCGCGAGCGCGACCGGCAGGGTGTAGAGGCGCGCGTCGGCAAGCACGACGAGCGGCCACATGAAGTCGTTCCACGTCCCCATGAACGTGAAGACGGCGAGCGTCACCAGGATGGGCGCGCAGAGGTACAGCACCAGCGAGCGGTAGATGCGGAGCTCGCCGGCGCCGTCGATGCGGGCGGCGTCGAGCACGCTCTCCGGGATGGAGAGGGCGTACTGGCGGACGAGGAAGATGCCGAAGACGCTCGCCAGGCCGGGGACCATCACGCCCGCGTACGTGTTCACCAGGTGGAGCTCCCGGAGCATCAGGAAGAGCGGCAGCATGGCCACCTGGGCCGGGATCACGAGCGCGGCGAGCAGCAGGCGAAAGATGCGCTCGCGCCCGGCGAAGCGGAGCTTCGCGAAGGCGTAGCCCGCCATCGAGTTCACGACCAGCGCGATCAGGGTGACCGCGGCGGCGAGCCCGGCGCTGTTGAGAAAGGCGCGCGCCAGGTCGAGGCGCGTGAAGAGCGCGCGATAGTGCTCGAGCGTGGCGGCGCTCGGCAGGAGCCGCGGGGGAACGGCCGTGGCCTCGCCGGCGGGCATCAGCGACGCCGAGACCATCCACAGGAGGGGGACGAGGACCAGGACGGCGCCCGCGACGAGCGCCGCGTGCAGCAGGACGACCTCGGCCCGACGCCTCATGCGCCCGCCTCCTCCGCCCCCCGTCGCCCCACCGGTGCCGTCGCCACCTCCCGCTCCCCGAGCTTGAGCCCGCGCAGCCGCAGTTGCAAGGCCGTGCACGCGAGGATGATGGCGAAGAGCACGAAGGCGATCGCCGCGCCGTGGCCCATGTTCCACCAACGGAAGCCCTCCTCGTACATGAGCAGCACGACGCTGAGCGTGCTGTCCGCCGGCCCGCCCTGGGTCATGACGTACGGCTCGGCGAAGAGCTGGAAGTAGCCGATCATCGTGACCACGCCGACGAAGACGAAGGTGGGCGCGAGCATCGGGAGCGTGACGTGGCGGAACTGCTGCCAGGCGCCCGCGCCGTCGATCCGGGCCGCCTCGTACAGCCGCTCGGGCACGTTCTCGAGCCCGGCGACGAAGATGATCATGTTGAAGCCGAAGTTCTTCCACACCGCGAGCAGGATGATGGCGGGCATGGCCCAGGCGGGATCGCCGAGCCAATCGATGGGGCCGAGGCCGAGCAGCGCGAGGCCTCGGTTCAGGAGGCCGAAGCGGGGATGGTAGAGGTAGCGCCAGACAACCGCGACCGCGACCAGCGTGGTCACCACGGGCAGGAAGAAGACCGTGCGGAAGAAGCCGCGGAAGCGCGCGAGCCTGGCGCTCACGAGGAGCGCCGCGCCGAGCGAGACGGCGACCGAGAGCGGGCCGCCGACGAGGACGAAGTAGAGCGTGTTCCGGAGGGCGGTGCAGAAGCGCGGGTCGCGGAGGAGTGTCGCGTAGTTGTCCGCGCCGACCAGCCGCAGATGGCGCGCGTCGGCGATGGCGTAGATGTCGAAGTCCGTGAAGCTGAGCACGAGCGAGGCCACGACCGGCACGAGGAAGAAGACCCCGATCAGGCCGAGCGCCGGCGCCACGAAGCAGAGGGCCGGATCGATCCGCCGCCGCCGGGTCACCGCGTCCCCGCCCCCCCGAGGAGCCAGCGGCGCTTCGCGAGCAGCGCGTCCACGTTCCGGTCGAGCGCGCCGAGCGCCTCGTCCGCCGTCATGGTCCCGCGGACCGCCGCCTCGGCGTGCCGCGTGATCTCGGTCGCGATCCGCTCCCACTCGGGGATCTTCGGGGTCGCGCGCACGGCCTCGAGCTGCGTCCAGAACGCGCCCGCCTGCGGGTCACGCTCGAGCGCCGCCTCCGTCCACGCGCTTCTCCGCGCGGGGAGGTCGCCGGTCAGCCGGTAGAAGCGGACCTGCTGGGCCGGCTCGGAGAGGTACTCGATCAGCCCCCAGGCGGCGTCCTTGCGCGGCGAGCGCCGGAACACGGCGAGGCTCGCGCCGCCGGCGAGCGAGACGCCGGGGTAGCCGCCATCGGGCGCCGGCAGGGGCGCCGTGGCCCAGCGGCCGTTCAGGCCGGGCGGCAGCCGCTGCCGGAACTCGCCGAGGTTCCACGGCCCGCTCACATACAGGGCGAAGTATCCGGCCGCAAAGTCCTGGTACACGTTGGCCACCGCGGCCTCCCCCGTGCCGGGCGCGAGGCCGCGCCGGAAGAGGTCGAGGTAGAAGTCGAACGCGCGCCGGAAAGCCGGGCTCCGGAAGTCGCCGTAGCGGTCGCCGTCGCGCAGGAGGCCCGCTCCGAGCTGCAACGCCAGGATGACCGGCGGCTGCCACTCGCGGAGGGGGAGCAGGATCGCGTAGCGCTCGGGACCCGCGCGCGCCTTCACGCGCGCCATCGCGTCGGTCCACGCCGCCCACGTCCGCGGTGGGTCGGGATGGCCGGCCTCGGCGAGCAGGTCGCGGCGGTAGAAGAGGACACGGGTGTCCACGTACCACGGCACGCCGTAGGTGACCCCGTCGATCACGTTGGTGTCGAGGATGCCCGGGAAGTCGTCGCCCCTCACGAGCGCCGGGGAGCGTGCGAGGCGGTCGTCCAGCGGCTCGAGGGCATCCAGGGCGGCGAACTCCGGGAGCCAGGTGTTGCCCGCCTGGAAGACGTCGGGCATCGCCCCGCCGACGTAGGCCGTCACCAGCTTCTCGTGTGCCGCGCTCCAGGGAATCTGCTGCACGCGCACGCGAAGGCCGGGATGGCGGCGCTCGAAGCCCGGCATCAGCTCGGCCACCACCTCCCCCTCCCGCCCCATCGCCCACAGCTCGACCACCACGCCGCCGCGCGAGTCGCGGCCGCAGCCGAGGGCGCCGAAGAGCAGCAACAGCGCGCCGGCGGCGGACGGGCGAGGCGCGCGACGAGACGGACGCGGCGCGCTCAAGGTGAGAGTGGCGGGGGCCCCGGGTGCGGCGCCCGCCCCGGGCGACCCCACCGGGCGGCCCGCTCGCGCTCGGGCAGCTCCCAGACGCGCCGGTGGATGGCGTCGGTCAGGTCGGGATCCCCGAGCAGGATGCGGCGCTCCCGTACCGTCAGGCTCGCCGGCCCCTCGGCGAGCGCCCGCTCGAGGAGCGCCTCGCGCGCCGCCCGGAGGCTCGGCGCGAGCGAGCGCGAGCGGCCGAGCAAGGCGCGGTGCAGCGCATTCACGTAGGGGTCGACGGCGGCCCGGACGAAGCCGTCGCGCTCGCGCTCGGGGAGCGCCCTCATCCTCTGACGCGCGGTGCGGGCCAGCTCGCGCAGGTCCTGCAGCTCCGGCGGTGGCGAGGTCTCCTCCGGGATCACGAAGAGCCCCCACCGCCGCGCGCGCTCGCCCAGGCTCGAGCGGCTGGTGTAGACGGAGAGCGGCACGGAGAGGATCAGCGCCCCGATGACCGGCGTCACCCACCAGAAGTAGCCCGGGCTCAGCCAGAAGAGGCCCGCGCCCCATGCGCTCGCGAACAGCGAGTCGAGCCCGTGGTGCCGGAGCGCCTCCCGCCAGCTGGTGGTGATCTCCTCCCGGCCCTGCGAGCCCCAGCCCACCGTGCGCCCGACGAGGTTCAGCAGGACGAACCGGCTGTGGAACACCATGCGGATGGGAGCGAGCAGGCTCGAGAGGAGGATCTCGAGGAGCACGCCGAGCGACAGCCGGAGGACGCCCCCGAAGGCCCGCGCGCTGCGTCGCTTGAGCACGATCAGGACGACGCTCAGGATCTTGGGGAGGAAGAGGATCATCGCGATCACCGCCAGCAGCCAGAGCGCCCAGTCGGGTCGCCAGATCGGCCACTCGGGGAACAGGCTCGCCCCGTGGGGGAAGTACTCGGGCTCCCGGAGCGCGGTCGCGAGCGCCTCCACCGTGCTGAGCGTGAGGAACACGAACCAGAGGAGGGCCGACATGTACGACAGCGCGCCGTTCAGGAAGAGCGCCCGGTGGGCGCCGAACAGGCCCTCGGTGAAGAGGAGCCGCAGGTGCTGCAGGTTCCCCTGGCACCAGCGGCGGTCGCGCTTCATCTCCTCGAGCAGCGTCGACGGCGTCTCCTCGTAGCTGCCCCCGAGGTCGTAGGCGAGCCAGAGGCTCCACCCCGCCCGCCCCATGAGGGCGGCCTCCACGAAGTCGTGGCTCAGGATCTCGCCGCCGAGCGGCTCCCGCCCCGGCAGCCGCGGGAGCGCGCAGTGCTCCGTGAAGGGCTCGACGCGGATGATCGTGTTGTGCCCCCAGTACTGGCCGTCGCCGAGCTGCCAGTAGTGGAGTCCGGCCGCGAACATCGGGCCGTACACGCGGCTCGCGAACTGCTGCAGGCGCGCGAACAGCGAGCTGCGGTTCACGGCCGCGGGGGCGGTCTGGATCATGCCGACGCCCGGGTGGCGCTCCATGAGCTCGACGAGGCGGACGAGCGTCTCGCCGGTCATCAGGCTGTCGGCGTCGAGCATGACCATGTAGCGGTAGCGCCGGCCCCAGCGCCGGCAGAAGTCGGCGACGTTGCCGCTCTTGCGCTCCAGGCGCACCTTGCGGCGGCGATAGAAGATGCGGCCGAAGCCCCCCACGGCGCGACACCAGTCGAACCACGCTTCCTCCTCCTTCACCGCCGCGCTCGGGTCGGCCGAGTCGCTGAGCACGAAGAAGTGGAAGCGGTCGAGCGCGCCGGCGCGCTCGAGCGAGCGATGGATCGCGCCGAGCCCCGCGAACACCCGCTCGACCGGCTCCTCGCAGATGGGCATCACGATGGCCGTGAGGACGCCCTCGGCCGGGACCACCGGCGGGTCGCCGCTGGAAGGCTCGAGGTTGGTGATCGCGAAGCGATCCCGGCGGCGGACGAGGGTGAGGAAGCCGAGCATGGCGGTCCAGAAGCCGATCGAGATCCACCCGAAGAGGGCGCCAAAGAAGGCCGCGATCGTCACCTCGAGCCAGGTGCGCCCCTGGTGGGGCAGGACGTTCACCATGAACTCGCTCGCGATGAGGGTGGGGACCAGCACGAGGAGACCGAGGAGGAGGCGGCGCCGGAATGCGACGCGCGTCCATGGAAGCCGCCGGCGCATCCGGTGGAGCAGGCTGCCGTAGAGCGCCCGGTCGGCCGGGGCGGCCGGCGCCCGCTTGCGGCGGCGGCCGAGGAGACGGCGCAGGAAGCGGCGCTCGATCGGCTCCGAGACCATCGCCCGGCGGCTGAGCTCGGGCATCGAGCGCAGCAGCCCGTCCCCGGTGGCAGTCTCCGCCCGCCGGCCCGGCGTGTCGCTCCACGGCGAGCGCCCCCCGAGCGCCCGCGCGAGGCGCCAGGCGAGGAAGCCGTCGGGGGCGCCCTCGGGCGGGGCGGTTCCCGGGCGCTCCTCCTGCACGAGCTGGCGGAGCGCGCGCAGCGTCTCCGAGAGCGCGTCTCCCGCCCGCTCCCACGGCTGCGTCAGGGCGCGCTCGACCGCCCGGGCCGCGAGCGGAGCGTCCTCCTGCGGGTCGAGCCCGAGCGCCGCAAGGTAGGCGAGCGCGCGCGTGTGGACCTCCCTCCAGTCGTGGAGGATGCGGCCCCCGGGCACGGAGAGGTCGCGGTCGCGCGCCGGGCCGACCGGTCGCCGCGCAGCTGGATCGCCATCCATCGTGGGACCAAGCGAGCGGGGTCTCTGCTCGCTCACGGCAGGATCACGTAGGACCACGTCTCCGTCAACGTGTCACCCCCCTGCTCCAGGAACGCCCGCAGCTCGAGCGGCTCCCGCCTCTTCGGCCGTACCTGGAAGGTGAGTCGCCAGCCGCCGGTGAAAGGATTCTTCACCACGTGCTCCTCGAGCAGCTCCCCGGCCTCGGCGCCGCCGGCCACGGTGACCACGCCGTGCAGCACCCGGTCGGCCGGTATGGCCGCCAGCTTCTTGCCGGCGAAGTCGATCACGAAGCGCTGAGCGTCCTTGGCGGTGCCGCCGTCGCGACGCGTGGCCACGGCCCGGCCGCCTGGCGGTCGGTTCGGGTCGTCCCCGTACCAGTAGAGGGTGTACGAGAAGGCGGCGGGCTCAGCGGGCTTCGGGGCCTTCTCCGGCACCCAGTACGCGACCACGTTGTCGTTCGTGTCCGACGGGGTCGGGATCTCGATCAGCTCCACGGAGCCCGCTCCCCAGTCGCCGCTCGGCTCGACCCAGGCGCTCACCCGGCGCTCCGGCTGCGTCTCCAGGTCCTGGTAATGATCGAAGTCGCGATCGCGCTGCAGAAGGCCGAACCCGCGGGGCTTCTCCATCCGGAAGTGGCTCACGTTCAGCGTGCGGCGGTTGTCGAGCGGACGCCACAGCCACTCGCCGCTCGCGAAGCTGAGCAGGAGCCCGTCGGAGTCGTGCACCTCGGGGCGAAAGTCGTCGAAGGACCGGCTGGTGTTCTCGCCGTGGAAGAACATGCTGGTGAGCGGCGCGATCCCGAGCTTGCGTACCTCCTTGCGCAGGAAGAGACGGCGGTCGACGTCGAGTGCCGGGCGGACCACGAAGCGATAGGCGCCGGTGAGGCTCGGGCTGTCGAGCAGGGCGTAGACCGTCAGGCGGTCGGCCCGGGGGGCGGGGCTGACCAGCCAGAACTCCTTGAAGTAGGGGAACTCCTCGCCCCAGGACTCCGCCGTGTCGATGCCGAGCCCGCGCGCCGACAGCCCGAACCCCTCGTCCTTCCCGACCGCCCGGAAGTAGCTCGCCCCGAGGAAGACGATGACCTCGTCGAAGTAGTCCCGCGCCTTGATCGGATAGTGGACGCGCAAGCCCGCGTAGCCGAGCTTCTGCGGCACCCGGCTGGCGAAGTCGGTCTTGCCGTAGTCGAACTGGTTGGGCGAGAACTCGACGGGGTGCACCCCCTTCGCCTCGACGACGTTTACCCGCACGGTGCGGTTGTAGTACAGCCCGGGGTGGAAGAACTGGACCTGGAAGGGCACCCCCCGGTCACGCCAGAGCCCTTGCTCGGGACGGAAGCGGATGTCGCGCCACTGGTCGTAGCTGATCTTGAGCAGCCAGTCGGGCACGCGCCCCTTGGCATCCTCGAACGGCTCCGCCGCGAGCCGGCGGGCCTTCTCCGCGACGTCGTCGAGACCGAACGCCGCGGCGCGCGCGGGGAGCACGGCCACGACGAGCACCCCGAGCGCATACAGCGCCCGCGACCGGCGCCCACCCCCCGCCGACGGCGGCCCCATTCCCGGCACGGCCATGCAGAGATGCGCTCGTTTCACACCCGCATCGAGACGGTCAAGTGCGGCGCACTCGGCCCGCCGGCGGCCTTCTCCCGGCCTCGGCCGTTTGCTATAGCGCCGTCCGCCCATGAGCGAGGCCCCATGAAGGTCGCCGTGCCGCGAGAGATCGCGCCGGGCGAGCGCCGCGTCGCACTCGTGCCGGACGCGGCGGCCGCGCTGGTCAAGGGCGGCCTCGGGGTGCTGGTCGAGAGCGGGGCGGGCGAGGGCGCGTTCCACGCCGACGCTGCCTTCGAGAAGGCCGGCGCACGGATCGTCCCCGACGCGGGCACGCTCTACGCGCAGGCCGACGTCGTGCTGAAGGTGCAGAAGCCGGCGCTCGGCGAGGTGGACCGGCTGCGCGAGGGCGCCGTGTTGATCTCGTTCCTCCAGGCGCTCACCAGCCCCGACCTCGTCGAGCGGCTGGCCGCGCGCCGGATCACCAGCTTCGGCATGGAGGGCATCCCGCGCATCAGCCGCGCGCAGAAGATGGACGCGCTCTCCTCGCAGGCCAACCTCGCGGGCTACAAGGCGGTGCTCATCGCGGCCGAGACGCTGGCGAAGCTCTTCCCCATGATGATGACGGCGGCCGGGACCGTCTTCGCCGCCCGCGTGCTGGTGATCGGCGCGGGGGTGGCCGGGCTGCAGGCGATCGCGACCGCACGCCGCTTGGGGGCGCAGGTGTGGGGCTACGACGTGCGGGCCGCGGTGAAGGAGCAGGTCGCGAGCCTCGGCGCGAAGTTCCTCGAGTTCGATCTCGGCATCGCCGACGCCGAGGACAAGAGCGGCTACGCGAAGGCGCTGCCCGCCGAGGCGAGCCGCCGCCAGCAGGAGATGCTCGCCGAGAAGACCACGGAGTTCGACGTGGTCGTCACCACGGCGCTGGTGCCCGGCAGGCCGGCGCCGCGCCTGGTCACCAAGGAGACCGTCGCGGGCATGCGGCCCGGCTCGGTGATCGTCGACCTCGCCGCCGAGGCGGGCGGCAACTGCGAGCTGACCGAGCCCGACCAGGTGGTCGTGCGGCACGGCGTGACCATCCACGGCCCGACCAACCTGCCCGCCACCATGTCGGTGCACGCGAGCCAGCTCTACGCGCGCAACGTGAGCGAGCTCGTCCGCGAGCTGGTCAAGGACGGCGCGCTGGCGCTCGACTTCGACGACGAGGTCGTCCGGGGCGCCTGCGTCACGCACGGCGGCGCGGTCATGAACGACGCGGTCAGGGCCGCGCTGGCGGCACGGAAGTCGGCATGACGACCGAGCTCGAGGTCGGCCTCTACATCTTCATGCTGGCCGGGTTCCTCGGCTACCACATCATCACCCGCGTCCCGCCGCTGCTGCACACGCCGCTCATGTCGGCGACCAACGCCATCGCGGCGATCTCGCTGGTCGGGTCGCTGGTGGTCGCCGGCAGCGACTACAGCCACGTCCCGAACGGCTGGGTGTGTACCCTCCTCGGCTTCGTCGCGGTGACCTGCTCGTCCACGAACGCCTTCGGCGGCTTTCTCATCACGGACCGCATGCTGCGCATGTTCAAGACGGCGGAGGAGCGCGCGCGGGGGACGCGGCGGCCGGTGGAGCTGCAGGCGTTCGCGCTCGTCGCGGCGGTCGTCGCTGCGGTGGCGGGCATCCTCTACACGACCCGGCCCGCCGGAATGGCGATGGGGGAATATCTCCACGAGCACGTCGCCGCGGAGGCGCTCCGCTACTGCTACATCCTGTCGGCGGGGATGTTCGTGCTCGGGCTGAAGGGCCTCGCCTCCCCCAAGCGGGCGCGCGCCGGCATGTCGCTCGCGGCCTTCGGGATGTTCGTCGCGGTCGTCGGCACGCTCTTCCATCCGCACATCGTGACCTACCGGTGGATCGGCCTCGGCTTCGCGATCGGCGCGGTGGTCGGGGGCACGATGGGGCTCCGCATCCCGATGACCGCGGTGCCGCAGCGCACCGCGCTGTCGCACTCGCTGGGGGCGCTGGCGGCGTGCCTCGTGGGCGTCTCCGAGTACTTCCGCTACCAGGGCGCGCTCGACCGCGTGACGCTGACGGCCCTCGACTTCGAGGTGGTGGTCGGCGGGCTCACGTTCACGGGCAGCCTGATCGCGGCGGCCAAGCTCCAGGAGCTGCTGCGCGGGCGGCCGATCACGTACCGGGGCCAGAACGTCCTCAGCCTCGGCCTGCTCTCGGTCATCGTGGCCTCCGGGGTCTATCTGGTGGTCACCCAGGCAGCGACCGCGTTCTTCTACGTGATGGTGGGGCTGGCGCTGGTCTTCGGCCTCCTGCTCGTCATCCCGATCGGCGCGGCGGACATGCCGGTGGTGATCGCGCTGCTCAACTCGTACGGCGGCCTCGCCGATGCCGCGATGGGCTTCGTGCTGATGAACAAGATCCAGATCATCACCGGCTCGCTCGACGGCACCTCGGGCTTTCTGCTCGCGCTCTTCGGCGCGTTCGGCAGGGTGTCGGAGGAGGCGGTGGCGGCCGCCGCCGAGGCCAAGGGCAGCGTGCGCAGCATCGCGCCCGAGGAGACGGCCGTGCTCTTCGAGACCGCCCGCAACATCGTCGTCGTGCCCGGCTACGGCATGGCCGTGGCGCAGGCGCAGCACGCGGTGGCCGAGCTGGGCAACATCCTGAAGGAGCGCGGCGTGGACGTGAAGTACGCGATCCATCCGGTCGCCGGCCGCATGCCGGGCCACATGAACGTGCTCCTGGCCGAGGCCAACGTCCCCTACGAGCAGCTGCACGAGATGGAGGCGATCAACCCGTACTTCCCGGAGGCCGACATCGCGCTCGTGGTGGGCGCCAACGACGTCACCAACCCCGCGGCCAAGAGCAACCGGTCGAGCCCCCTCTACGGCATGCCCATCCTCGAGGTCGACCGCGCCAAGTCGATCATCGTGCTCAAGCGGAGCCTGCGCCCCGGCTTCGCCGGCGTCGACAACGACCTCTACTACAACGAGAGGTGTATGATGCTCTTCGGCGACGCCAAGGACAGCATCACCAAGCTCATCAGCGAGATGAAGTCACTCTTGTGAACGGCGAGGCGAGATCATGAAGACGGTCACGCAGCTCTTGCGAACGAAGGGGCAGCAGGTCCTGTCCGTTTCGCCCGACATGCCCGTCTTCGAGGCCCTGGGCGTGATGGCCGACAAGAACGTCGGGGCCCTGCTCGTGGTCGAAGGCGAACGGCTGGTCGGTGTCTTCTCGGAGCGGGACTACGCCCGGAAGGTCATCCTGAAGGGCAAATCCTCCAAGGATACGCCCGTGCGGGAGATCATGAGCTCCCACGTGCTCTACGTGCGTCCCGAGCAGACGATCGAGGACTGCATGGCGTTGATGACCGACAAGCGCGTCCGCCACCTGCCGGTGATGGAGGAGGGACGGGTCGTGGGTGTGATCTCGATCGGGGACGTCGTGAAGGCGATCATCGCCGAGCAGGAGTTCATCATCGAGCAGCTCCAGAACTACATCACGGGGCGGTAGCCGCGCGCCGCGGAGCGCTTCCCGGGTGTCGGACGCTCAGCCGGACGGCAGCAGGCGGAGGACCGCGTCATCGAACTCCTTCGGCAGCAGATCGTGCGGAGAGATCAGGACGTTGGGCTGGGAATTCCGCATCTCGAAGCCGACGGTTCCCAGCACTTCCCGGTTGTCGGAGCGCTGGAGAGAGAGCTCGAGCTTCGCGCTCTCCGTATAGAAGAGAGCGCCGCTGTGGCGCTCCCACCGGAGGACGACGGGCACGACGGCATACCTGCCGTGACGAGCCGCACACGCTCTCGGCTCATCGCTCCGATCACCCACGGGGATCACCTTGACCTGGCGATGGGCGCGGATCACGTCCGCGATGCGCTTGGCCACCGCGGCTCCGCTGCCGTAGTACACGGTGTCTCCGGCTCTTCCATCCGCGGGCTGGACGACGCACACCACCTCGTTCGCGCTCCACACGAGCGGGGCCGCCCGGGGAGCGGGACCGGAAATGGCGAGCTTGGCACCGCACCCCACGACGTGAAGCAGCACGACGCCCAAGAGCCCGAGCGCGCGTCCCGACCCGGTTCGCCCTCCCCTCCCGCGACGGCGTCGTCGAGCGCCGGCCCGCGACCCCAGGAGTCTGTCCGGGTAATCGTGGTGAGCGAGGCGAACGAGCCGGGGAGCGAGAGCGGCAAGCGCAGCGACGACCGACGAGGTGCGGCGCGCGGGACGCGCGCCGGGAGTTGGTCGCCGCAGGAGGGAGGAGCGAGCAGCCATCTGGC
>Ga0209808_1000506_pt1 | contig 19243 bp, 17 predicted proteins | sample GraSoiAngelo_157_FD_186171 | JGI IMG/M metagenome (GOLD analysis project Ga0209808, IMG submission 186171) | Grasslands soil microbial communities from the Angelo Coastal Reserve, California, USA - 14_1009_16_20cm (SPAdes) (version 2) | ecosystem: Environmental > Terrestrial > Soil > Grasslands ... | reverse complement strand
GCAAAATGACGATGAACTTCATTGCCGGGTTGTAATCTCGGATTCGAGGCAGGGCCGGCCGCCAATAAAGATAAATCGGAGTGTTCTCGCCCGCGATACTACCGACACGGGCCGGTCGGAACATCTCTTGCAACGGCTCATAGGAGACATTGCCGCCGGCAAACAACTCGTCGTTGTCGAAAAAATGCAGCTCTTTTTTGATTGGAAGGGCGATTTGCGGATGGCGCTTTAAGTAATAGTTCAGGGCCGTCGTTCCTGATTTCTGCGCGCCCGCCACGATGAAATCAAGTTTCTGAATCGGGCGTCTGCCGAAGCCGAACATTGCACTAGCATTGCACTAAATGGTCGGAGCGTCTGCCTTAACGCTCTTCGTCCTCTCGCCGCCAGCGAAGTGAAGCAGCTCCAAAATCTCGCCACGCAATTGCAGGAACTCCGAACTGGTGCGGTGACGCGGCCGCTTCAGCTCGATTGTAATGATCTGATCGATCTTTCCGGGCCGCGGCGTCATAATGATGATGCGATCGCTCATGTAAATCGCTTCATCGATATCGTGGGTAACAAGCAGAGTCGTGCTCCGGCGCGCTGACCAGAGACGCAGCACTTCATCCTGCAGGCGCATGCGGGTAAAGGCGTCGAGCGCACCAAGTGGTTCGTCGAGGAGAAGAACTTTGGGATGATTGATCAGGGCTCGAGCCAGGGCGACGCGTTGGGCCATGCCGCCAGAGAGATGATGCGGGTAAGCATTCGCAAATGCCTCCAACTCCACCAGCCGCATGAATTCATCGACCTCGGCCCTTTTTTCCTGAAGTAATCCGCGCGCGACGAGTCCCGCCTCGATGTTACGTCGCACCGTCAGCCATGGAAAAAGATTCGGGTCCTGGAAGACCAGGCCACGCTCTGCGCTTGGCCCACAAATCACCTCCGAGCCGATGAGAAGCTCTCCCGCATCCGCTGTTTCCAACCCGGCGATCAGGCGCAACAAAGTCGATTTCCCGCAACCGCTTGGTCCGATGAGCGACACAAGCTCGCCGGCGGCAAGCGTGATTGAGATGCCCGGTAAAACCAGCCGCCGATTAACCGGATCGTCGGGATCAGGGAAACTTTTTCGAACATCGCGAAGCTGAAGGGTGGAACCTTCAGCATCCGTCGTCATCACCATTTGATGACTCCCTTTTGCCAAACCAGCATGCGGTCGCGCACCTTGAACAAAGCTGTCATGATGGTGGAGAAGAACGCCGCCATAATGATGAGCGCGGCGAAAACTTTTCCGTATTCGGCCCAGCCTTGTGCCCAACTCACATACCAACCGAGACCTGATTTCACGCCGACCGTTTCCGCGACGACCAAGGTCAGGAACGAGGCGCCAAGTCCCATGAAAAGTCCGATGAAAATATTCGGTAACGCTGCGGGCACGGCGACACGAAAAATGAGATAACCGCGCCCGGCGCCGAGTGTGCGCGCTACGTCGAGGTAAGAGGCGCGGGTATTGGAAATACCGGAAGCGGTCAACATCGTAACCGGAAACCACACCGCCAGAGCGATGAGTGCGACGGCCGAGATCAGGGCCGATGGAGATATCACCATCGAAAGCGGAATCCAGGCCGTGGCGGGGATTGGTCCGACGACTTTGAGCAACGGCATTCCCCAGTAGCGGACGGGCGGTGACCAGCCGATGCATAATCCGGTAATCAATCCGGCAATCACACCGAGCGCGTACCCGCTAAGGAGCAGAATGAGCGAGTGCCAGGTGCTGTCGAACAGCAGCATGCGATCGCTAAGGAGACTGTGCAGGACTTTGGCCGGACCGGGAAAATATGGCAGCGGAAGCAACCTCACACCAGAGGTGATGATTTCCCACAGACAGAGCAGCAACGCCGCAGCGGTGAGGATTGGATGCAGGTTCTGGCGGAATCGCCGCAAACGCGGCCAGAAGATTTGCGCGGGTGCGGTGATCAGGGCGATGGAGAGGACGGCGCAAAGGAAAATGGTGTAGAAACGCGTTTCGAGCGGCGGCTCGTTTTTGGAAACGATCAGGTGCACGACCAGAGTAAGCGCGACCGCGCCCGCAAAGATCGATAACGTCCGCAGGCTCGCCCCTACGGAAACCGGTGGTGCTTTTGGCACCGAGATGACACCAGTTCCGTCCTCGCCGTTTCTCACGGTCACGCTCTTTAACGAATGCTATTAATGGTTCGCCTTATCAGCGACCAAGTTCCTCGACAAACACGGCGCGTCCGGGTCGGCGAGATTCGGTGCTTCCTGGTCGGGTTGATCAAACATTTTCCTTCGACAACAGGAACTTTCCATATCTTTGCCGGCGAGCGACGCGAGCAAACGAGCATCTTCTGCCTTGGACAGCTGCCCGCCAGCCACGGTTTCGACGGCCAGATTCTTGATCCACTCATCCGTCACGCCGTCCAAATGCATGAAAGCTCGCTTCGCCAACGCGTCGGTGTCGGTTTCGGGCGCCAGCATTTTCGCGACCTTCATTTCGCGGCCGGCGGTGTGCAACGATTCCTCCGCCAGGTGCACGCTCGGAATGTAACGCAAACGTGCGAGCGCGACGGTATTTAGCTCGGGCGTGGAAGCGAGATATTTCTTTTCCACTGCGAGAATTGCGGCCGCTTTCGGATTCGTTTCTACCCACTTCGCGCCTTTCAACAGCGCGCGCGTGGCTGCAGCGGCCGCTTTCGGGTTCGCGTCGACCCATTTGCCGTTGGCCACGACTTCGCAGCAATACTCCTGGTTGTACGGTTCGTCCATTATTTGGTCGGCGATATTCCTTACCTTTCCCTCGGCGATCAATAGGCTTCCGATGGGTTCCGAATCTGCCACCGCATCGATTTCGCCTTTGTCGATCGCCAGACCTAATTCACCCGCCGGATAAACTTTCCAGGTAATGTCTTTTCCGGCATCAATTCCGTGGGTTCCAAAGACACGATTTGCGAAAACGAAGGGAGGTGTGCCCATTCCTGGCACACCGATTCGCTTTCCTTTCAGGTCCTCAATGGTGTGAATGTTGGTTTTCACACCTGCTTGAACGCGCAGGCAGCCGCGGTGGATTCCGGCCAGAAACCGGACATCCAAACCCTGTTCGATCGGTTTGAGGAAAAGCATCACGAGGTGATGAGTGATGTCGAAGCTGCCCAGAGCCAGTGCGTCCTTATAAGCTGCCCAGTTGCACTTCACCAGTTCAACCTCGAGTCCCTCCTCCTTGAAAAAACCTTTTTCGACCGCTGTGTAAATCGGCGCCTCGCAAGTGATGCCGATGTAACCAACGCGGACCTTATTGGAAGCAGCTGGCCGCGAACTGGAACTTTTGTTGCAGCCGCCCAAGGCGAGCGCGGCGAGAATTAAAACGACGGCGAAAAGATGTTTATTCATAACACAGGATTTGTGAATAACGCGATAAGCGGCGCCTATGGACGGCAATAAAGCCAGTGTCTCCGGCAAAGTCCAGCGAATTGCTTTTTGCGCTGGGTTCTCACAACCTGTTGCTTCCCTATGCACGATCCGGTTGAGGTGCGTCACCTGCGGTATTTCCTGGCCGTCGCGGAGGCGGGTAACTTCAGCCGCGCCGCGGATCGCCTCGGCATTTCGCAGCCCAGTGTCTCACAGCAAATCCGCGATCTCGAAACCGCGCTTCGGGTCCGACTGTTTCAGCGACGTGGCAAACGTGTTCTGCTTTCACCGGCCGGCCTGATCTTCCGGGAACATGCCCGGATGGTCTTGCGCCAACTGGAGAAATGTTTCCAAGAACTCGGAAGCGAGCCCGGACAGTTACGCGGGGTGCTGCACCTTGGCGTCGTGCCCGTCCTTAACGTCGCCCTGATGCCGGATTTGCTCGGTATGTTCGCAGCCGAGCATCCAGCCATTAACCTGATGGTGGAGGAAATTTCCTCGACCGAAATCGAGACGGCATTAGAGGAAGGGCGCATGGACGCCGGGCTCGGCTTCGTCACCCGTCATTCTCCGAACCTGCGCTATGAGCTTCTTTGCACCGACGAATTTGCATTGATTGTTGCCGAGAACCATTCCTGGGCGAAACGCCGCATCATTGCATTCTCTGAATTGGATCACCAACGCCTGCTCCAGTTGCCCGATTCATTCGTCATGCGCCGCATGATCGATGAGATTTGTCGCAAGCATCAGGTCCGTCCGCGTGTCGTTGCCGAAATCAATGCGATTGAAACGCTGCTCCGTTCGCTGGGCCCGCTGCAATCGGGCGCGCTCATGCCAAAAGTTACCCTGCGTGGCCGGCAAAATCTAAAACTGCGAGCGATCCCGCTTCTGGGAAAAAAACTGCGGCTGGAAATTGGTTTGTTGCGGTTACGCGATTCGCCGACAAACACGGCCTTAGCCGATTTTACCAGCCTCGCCAAACGCACCGTTCCCAGAATGGTCGCGAAGCAGAAGCGCGCGTTTCACAGCAATTGATACGGGTCGACGTCGACTGCGACTGCGACGTCCTCCGGCATGGGCAATTTGTCGAGGGTTTCGCGAATCAGCCGGCTCAAGCGCATGATCGCGCCGCCTCGCAATAGAATGTGAAAACGATATTGTCCTGACAGTTTTTCCATGGGCGCGGGCGCGGCCTCGGCCACCATGAATTCTTCCGGCAACGCTTCACGCAGTTTCCGTCGCAGCGTTTCCGCGGAAAATTTCCCGCGCTCCTGATGGGCGGAATGGACGGTGATAAGCACCGCATGCTTGAATGGCGGAAAATCACAGCGCTCGCGAAATTCCAGTTCCTGTTCGACGTAGCCTGCAAAATCGTGATGGCGTGCAAACTGGATCGACGGCGAAAAAGGCGTGTAGCTTTGCACGAAAACTTCTCCCGGCGTCTCGCCGCGCCCGGCGCGCCCGGCCACCTGGGTGAGCAACTGAAAGGTTCGCTCGCCCGCACGAAAGTCCGGAAGATGCAGCGCCAGATCGGCATTGATGATTCCAACGAGAGTGACGTTTGGAAAATGCAGACCCTTCGCGATCATTTGCGTCCCAACCAGGATGTCGATCTTGCCCGCACGAAATGCCCGCAATGTTTCCCGATAGGCTTCTTTGCGTGACATCGAGTCGGCGTCCATCCGCTTTACCACCGCGTTCGGAAAAATCTGCGCCACGGTTGATTCCACTTTCTCCGTCCCGAAACCGACATAAATCAACGCGTCCTGAGCGCACTCCGGACATTTCTTTGGCACCGCGGCGGTGTGCCCGCAAAGATGGCAATTCAGGCGTGACATCGAGCGATGAAAAGTGAGCGCCACGCTGCAATTCGGACAATCGCGCGCCTTTCCGCATTTGCTGCAAAGCAACGAGGTAGAAAATCCGCGCCGATTGAGAAACAAGATTGTTTGTTCGCGTTTTGCCACCCGAGCCGAAATCGCGCTCCGCAATCTTTCCGAAAGAATCGGAGCGCGCTCGCTTCGCTGTTCCTGCCGCAGATCGATTACGCGAATCAGCGGCATCTGGCAGTTGTCCACGCGCTGGGTCAGCGTGGCGAGCTCGTACTTTTTCGTGAGCGCGTTGTAGTAACTCTCGAGTGACGGCGTCGCGCTCCCGAGCAGCACGACGCACTTCTCAATTTTCGCCCGCACCACTGCGACGTCGCGGGCATGATAACGCGGCGCTTCCTCTTGCTTGTAGGACGTCTCGTGTTCCTCATCGACCACGATGAGCCCGAGATTTTTCAGGGGCGCAAAGACGGCGCTGCGCGCGCCAATCACGATACGGGCGCGGCCGGAATGCACCTTGTGCCATTCATCGTGTCGCTCGCCTTCAGACAAGTGGCTGTGTAAAACCGCCACGTCGTCCTGCGATTCGGCGAAGCGGCTTTTGAAACGCTCGACTGTTTGCGGGGTGAGGGAAATTTCCGGCACCAGCACCATCGCAGTGCGATTTCGCGCCAGGGTTTCGCGAATTGCCTGCAAGTAAATTTCCGTTTTCCCGCTGCCGGTGACGCCATGCAGCAAAATCGGTTTCGCTTTTTCTGGCGATGAAATGGCTCGTACGATCGTTGCGAAGGCTGCAGTTTGTTCTTCGTTGAGTAGCAATTCCGGACCGGGAATGAATTGTTCGCCAGCGTGCGGATCGCGTGCGACGGCGCGCTCGCTGATTTTCAACAGACCACGTTTCGCCAGTGCCCGAAGAGTCGAGACGTTGAGCGATAGCCGGCGCAAGATTTCTGCTGCCGGAACAGCGGCGTTCACTTTGGTCAGTTCTTCAAGCAGTTCCGCCTGCCGCGGGGCGCGACGCCGCAGCGCCTCCATCGTCTCGTTTGTTACAATTGATCCGATCTCGACGAATTGCTGCTTTTTCCAACCGACTTCGGCCCGTCGAATCACTTGCGGCAACAAACTGCGCATGACCGCTTCGATCGGGCAGCAGTAGTAGCTTGCGATCCAGCGGGCGAGCTCCAGCAGCGGTTCGCTTAAGGTCGGGCCTTCGCCAATGACCGCCTCGATCTCGCGAATGCCTTTGGCGTTCGTTTCCTCAAGCAAAGCCACCACCGTGGCCAGCGCTCGGCGATCACGAAATGGAACCCGCACTCGTGCCCCAATGCCGACCCGCGCACTCAACGGTTCGGGAATGGCGTAGTCTAACTCCCGACGAATGGCGCGATCGATAATGACGCGCGCGAATTTACTGTGCATGGTTACGCGGCATTGATGTTCCGGTTTCTCCTCAAGCTAATCATTTGTCTCGGCCTGGCGATTGCCGCTGGCCTGTTTCTTCTCGCCTTCCGTTCCGGTGACGTCATCTACACCGCTTACGAGTGGATTAGTCCGGCGCGTTTTCATCAATTTGATAATCTCATTCGCACAGTCGCGGCCGAGCACGAGCTCGACCCGATGCTGGTGAAAGCAGTCGTCTGGCGCGAGAGCCGTTTTGATCCGGGGAAAATCGGCAGCGCCGGTGAACGTGGCCTGATGCAGGTGAGCGAGCGGGCCGCGCGGGAATGGGCGCGCGAAACTCAGGTCGCAAATTTTCACGCGGACGATTTGCTCGACGCGAAAACGAATCTTGAAGCCGGCGCCTGGTATTTGCACCGGGCTTTTCAACATTGGGAGCATCAAAAAAAGCCGGCCGTTTTCGCCCTTGCGGAATATAACGCGGGGGCCAGCCGGGCTCAGCGCTGGGCCAATAACGAACCCGACGCGCCGATCTCGGACCGAGCGTTTCGCAACAACATCGATTTCCCCGGCACGCGCAACTACGTCACAAGCGTGTTGCAGCGCTTCGAATTTTATCGGAAACGCGGCCGGATGTAGTGGTCATCCCGAGCGTTAGTTGAGGGATCCCGCCATGAGATCTTAAAGCTTTCGCATCGGGATCCCTCGACTTTCGCTCGGGATGACGGGGCCTATTGCTGCGTCGTGCGCACACGAACCATTTTGCGGAGGGCAAATTTTACGCGGAAATTGCCGTCCTGCCAATCATGACGACGAAGGAACAAATTGCCGAAGCGCTCGAGGAAATTGCGACGCTGCTGGAACTCAAAGAAGAAAATCCTTTCAAAATTCGCGCCTATCAAAATGCCGCCCGCTCGATCGAAGCTTTTGGCGCGAGTTTTTCCGATCTGCAAAATCAGGAGGCGCTGGAAAAGATCCCCGGAATCGGGAAAGCCATCGCGGCGAAAATCAGCGAACTGGCAACCACTGGCGGGCTCAAGTTTCTTGAGGAGTTGCGCGCGGAATTTCCGTCCGCCATTCTCGAATTGTTTTCCATTCCCGGGCTGGGCTCGAAAAAGATTAAGGCTCTCTACGAGCAGCTGAAAGTCAGCTCAATTGCGGATCTGCAAGCAGCCTGCGAATCGGGCCGGGTGGCGGAGTTGCCGGGATTCGGCGAAACGACTCAGACGAAAATTTGCAACGCCATTGCTAATCGGGCCAAGCACGCCGGTTCATTTCAATTCGGGGAGATTGCGGCTGAGGCCGAGCAACTGCGAAGCGATCTGGCCGCGCACAATAATGCGCTGCAAGTGAGCGTGGCGGGAAGTTTTCGCCGTCGCAAAGAAATCGTGCGCGATCTCGATTTCATCGTCGCCAGCAAATCCCCCGACACCATTACAGAATTCTTCTGCGGTCATCCGTTCGTGGAAGGTTTGATCGCGCGCGGCCCGACCAAGACCAGCGTGCGGTTAAAATCGGGAATTCAATGCGATCTGCGTGTGGTGACGAATGCCGAATATCCATTCGCCCTGAATTATTTTACCGGCAGCAAGGAGCACAACATCGTGATGCGAAATCGCGCTCTCAATCGCGGTTGGACCTTGAATGAATACCGGCTTGGACCCGCGCCGAATCTGGAAACCAAAGGTAGGGGCGATTCACCTCAGTCGTCCGTTAAATCTAACAAGAAAGCTACGGGCGGGCGATCGCGGTCAATTGCGTCGGTCAAAATCCCGATCATTCGCGACGAAGCGGAATTGTATCGCGCCCTTGGGCTTGATTTCATTCCGCCGGAGCTGCGCGAAAACTGCGGCGAATTCGAAGCTGCGGAATCAAGGAAATTGCCGCACTTGATCGAGCTGGAGAATTTGCGGGGTACCTTCCATTGCCATACCACCGCCAGCGACGGGCACAATTCGCTCGAGGAAATGGTCGCGGCTGCGCAGGAACTGGGGTTCGAATATATTGGTATTGCCGATCACAGTCGCAGCTCGGTGCAGGCACACGGATTGGATTTCGCGCGGTTGAAAGTGCAGCAAGCGCAGATTCGAAAATTGCAAAGCAATCTGCCTGACATTCGGGTTTTCAGCGGAATCGAATGCGACATTTTGCGGGACGGCGCGCTCGATTTCGAAGACGAGATTTTGGCGGACCTCGATTTCGTTGTCGCTTCAGTACACTCGACATTTAATCTAAGCGAAGGCGAAATGACGAAGCGCGTCATTCGCGCGATTTCGAATCCATTCGTGACGATGCTGGCGCATCCCACCGGCCGTTTGCTCTTGAAACGCGAAGGGTACGCCATCGACATTCCAGCCGTACTCGACGCCGCCGCGGAAACCGGCACCTGGATCGAGCTCAATGCCGCTCCGAAACGGCTCGACCTCGACTGGCGCTGGTGGCCGCTGGCAAAGGAAAAAGGGGTGCGGTGCGTGATCAACCCCGATGCCCACCGCACCGCGCGTTTGCAAGACTTGTGGTTTGGCATCGGCGCCGCGCGTAAAGGCTGGCTGACGAAAGAGGATGTGGTGAATTGTTTGCCGCTGGCGAAGATCGAAGCTGAACTGAAGACAAAGCGCACCTCGCCGTCATCCCGAGCGACGTCGAGGGATCCCGTGGCGAAACCTTTGAGGTAACTTCCGCTGGATCCCTCGACTCCGCTTCGCTCTCGCTCGAGATGACGGCTAGACGCGTTCTCTTTGCGGCAGGAACATCGTCAGACATTTGCAGGCGCCACCGGCTTTAATGAATTCCGACATCGGGAGTTCGTGACAGATATAGCCACGAGTCGTTAGGGTCTTAACGAGATTTGGGGCGCCTTCCGGCAGCACGATGTCGCGCTCGAGCACGACGGCGTTGCAGGAAAAATGCTTCGCTTCGTCTTCATCGACATCGATGAGCTCGGGCACGTGAGCGCGAATCGCGCGCTGACCGTATTCGTCAAACGCATTTGGAAACCAGAAAGCGCTGCCGTCGGGCAGCGGACAAAAGCAGGTGTCGAGATGGTAAAAACGCGGGTCGACCAGCTCGACCGAGATGACGAGGCAGCCAAGCATGTCCGCGACCGCGCGATGCGATTGAATATCGCTGCGGAATTTGTAACCGCAAAAAAGGGCGTCCCCGCCGAAGAGCGCGTCCCCTTCCCCCTCGAAATACAAATTTTCCGGCAACGCTAGAATCTCATAACCGTGCTCTTTCATCCATTGCACGAAATAAGGTGCTTCACCGGCCCGTTCCTGATGGCGGAAATTACTCGGGATAAATTTCTTGCCGACGGTGAGCCCGGCGTTGGCAGTGAATACCATGTCGGGCAGTTTCGGTTGTGGCGGCACCAGCTCGATCTTCGCCTCGAGGGAGGTGAGCGTTTTGTGCAACCCCTGCCATTGCGCTTTCGCCAGCTCGGTTTTGGCGCCACGCGCGCGACTCATCCAAGGATTGATCTCGTACTCGATGCCGTAGTAATCCGGCGCACACAAAAGCAATTCGCGCATAGGAATTTCTAGCGCGAGATTTTCGCGTCCTTACGCAATGTCTTCAGACATTCGGTCAATTCCCGCATGAAAGGCTCGATATCGGTTACCAATCCGAGCGCGCGAAACGTCTGTTGATCGGTCAATTTCGCCACAACCGCGGGATTAATATCGACCGCGAGAGTTTTTACATTCCCCGGCAGCAGATTCGCCACTGCGATCGAATGGAACATTGTTCCCATCAACAAGGCCAGCCTTACGTCTTCGATTTTTTCACGAATCAGACGTTGTGCTTCCATCGAATCCGTCACTACCTCCGGTAATGGTCCATCATCGCGAATCGATCCGGTGAGAAGAAGATCCACCTTCTGTTTTACGCAGGCATGCATGATGCCACGGGTCAGCGTTCCCGCCTCCACTGCCCGCGCAATTCCACCCGCGGCACGGACAACGTTGATCGCCCGGAGGTGATTTTCATGACCGCTTTCGGACAAGCCGTCGCGTTCGAGATTTAGCCCTAACGCTGTCCCGAAGAGAGCGTTTTCAATATCGTAAACGGCGAGGGCATTTCCGGAGATGATGAGATCGACGTAGCCACCGTTGATCATCTCCACCAGATATTCGGCCGCGCCAGTATGCACGACCGAAGCACCGGCCACGATCAAGATTTTGCCGCTTGACTTTCGCGCTTCCTCTAATTCGCGCGCGATTTCACGAATCAAGACTCCTTTTGGGCGCTCGGCCGAAATGTTCGTGTTTAATAATTGAAAAACATCCGTGCCTGAAGTCGCGCGCTGGGCCGGGACCACCCGCACCCCTTGATGTCCGACCACGATCTCCATTCCCTTGCGCACGTCGGCGAAGCGCACCGTACTCGCTCTTTCTTTGCTCCGATCGATCATGATCGCGCTGTCCAGCATCGGCGCACGGACTTCCAATTCCTTGCCGCCAATGCGCACGAACGTCTGTCGATTTGTCGTGACATAAAAATCGTTTGGAAAAATTCCGTCGGCCGGCGCGGCCGCGAGTTGCGCGTCGCCTTTCTCCGCCACCTCCGCTCCATGTTGCCGCAAACGCAGAATCAGATCGTCGAGCGCATCACCCGATTCCGCCGACACTTCAATGCGCGCAAAGCTTTGATCGGCGCGCTGTTGTCCGATTTTGACCTGCGCGATTTTGAAATTCCCACCACCCTTTAGAATCTCATCGAGCACCTTCGGCAAAATGAGTGAATCGATGATGTGGCCGCGCAATTCGATCGTTTCAGAAAACATTGCTCGAACTTAGCCGAATGGCTTTGCTACGCCAGCGCGCGCCAAACTCTTGTAGCGGCGCTTGTGTCAAGCGCCGACCTTGGTAATTAGGCGTTTGGCACAAACGCCTCTACAAACTCGCAATATGGAAAAACCGAACGTGCGCGGACCCTCCCCCTCTCGCAAAGCACATCTTGCCCTGCGGGGAAAATTAAATCGCCCAGACAAACTGCCGCCGCCACCGCTTCTGCGGACCCCGATTAATTCTCGCGGAAGAAAACGTCACCGATGAGCCCGAACCTTATCGCAGTCGAAAACAAAATTGCGCGTGTCCTCTCGACCAAACCAGAATGTTTCATCACCCACCCAACCGAGCTTGCGGCATTGAAATCGATGTCGCCTGAGGAGATTGAAAAATTTGCTTTGGATCACGGCTGGCGCGTGGTTTTCCGCCTGGGCGGACGGCAAATCGAATTCTACAACGACGCCGGGGCGCGTGAATTAATGGCCAGGCATGCCGAATGAATCGAGGACGTCCGCTTCGTTAGCTCCAAACTAACACCGCGGGATGGAAAGCCGTGACTCGCCGGCTAGGCCGGCTGCGTTGCAGCCTCGACTGCGCTCGGCATGACGAGCTAGGAGGTCTTGGAAAAAAATTCGCTCACCGGACTTGTAGCCGAGGCGCTCCAACGTTTCTCGACCAGTCCAATCTCGCGTGCTTCGCGTCCCGCCTCGACCGCCAGCTTGAAAGCGCGCGCCATTCGATTCGGGTCGGATGCGATCGCGATCGCAGTGTTGACCAGAACTGCGTCCGCGCCCATCTCCATCGCTTCCGCCGCCTGGCTCGGCGCACCCAGTCCGGCATCAACCACCACCGGGACTGTCGCTTGTTCGATGATGATTTCGATCTGTGCGCGCGTCTCGATTCCGCGATTGCTTCCGATTGGGGAACCGAGCGGCATCACCGTCGCCGTGCCAACGTCCTGCAATCGTTTCGCCAAGATCGGATCGGCATTGATGTAGGGGAGAACGGTGAATCCTTCCTTCACTAAAATTTCCGCGGCCGCCAGCGTCTCGACCGGATCGGGCAACAAATAATGCGGATCGGGATGAATCTCGAGCTTGACCCAGGTTGGCAGTCCGGCGCTGGCGGCGAGCCGTGCAATTCGCACTGCGTCATTGGCATCACGCGCCCCACTCGTGTTCGGCAAAAGGAGAAATTTTTTCGGATCGATGAAATCGAGAATGTTCGCAAATGGATCGTGCTTGCCGGAAAGATCGGCGCGTCGCAACGCCACCGTCACGATCTCGGTGCCGCTGGCAACGAGCGCGTCGCGCATCGCTTCGTTTGAGGAAAATTTTCCCGTGCCGACAAGCAATCGCGAAGTGAATTCGCGATCGGCAATTTTTAACTTGGACGGTTTGTCCGACATTGATTTCAAGATAACGTAAGTCGCAAATGGTGCGAATTCGTTAGATATGTCCGCGCGAAAAAAATCCGATCAGCAGCCGTCGCAAAAGACCACTCATTTGCGCTTGGATCGAACTGAGATCGACACTTTAAGGAGCTTGCCGTCGGCTCATAGAAACAAGAGCGGCTTCGCCAATTTTATTTTTCAGCTAGGCGAGCGGGTCGACCCGAACACCGGTTCGATCAGATTAAAGCGTGACGAAGTGCGGCGAATCCAGCGCTACATCAAACGATACGAAACGGGCGGATATCAACTAATGCTCAAGAAAGCGTTCAAGCGGCCTCTGAATCTACGCTGAGCTAACGGTTCAACTTTTTTCTGTACAACTTGAGGAAGAGTGGTACGAACCACCGTGATGGTTCGGATTAAAGATCCAGTCGGACAAGAACTGTTCTCGTTTTTCTCCCACGATCTTCGTCTCGAAGATTGCATCGCTGGAATGTCGCGACTCCCTGAGACCTGCGTCGACGTGACGGTGACTTCTCCGCCATACAATCTAGGGATCAAATATGGAAAATATTCCGACAGTGAAGCACGCGAAGCATACTTGGAGTGGAGCCGTACGTGGACGGCGGAAGTGCACAGGATTCTCAAAACGAGCGGGTCGTTGTTCTTAAACGTCGGCTCTGCGCCGTCCAGACCGATGTTGCCGCACGAATTGGTTATCCTACTACGTCCTACCTTTGTCCTGCAGAACGTGATTCATTGGATCAAGGCAATCACCATGGAAGACAGAGATGGCGAGGTGAGGTCCTATGGTCATTTCAAGCCAATCAGCTCGACTCGGTTTCTTAACGATGCGCACGAATACGTTTTTCACTTTACGAAGAGCGGCCGAGTAGAGCTTGATCGCCTCGCGATTGGCGTCCCTTATCAAGATAAGAGCAACATAGCGCGCTGGTCGCACACGCGCGGCAGCGATTTGCGGTGTCGCGGGAACACTTGGTTCATTCCCTACGAAACAATTCAAAGTCGCGCGAAGGAACGCCCACACCCTGCAACGTTTCCCGTTAGGTTGGCTGAATGGTGTATTAAATTACACGGGCTTTCTCGCGTTCAGACCGTGCTCGATCCATTTTTAGGAATTGGTAATTCGGCAGTCGCAGCGCAACGCTGCGGTGTCAAACACTTCATCGGGTTCGAGATCGACGAGAATTATCTCCGAGAGGCGAGTCGAAGGATCGGGTAGCACACGCGGCTCGCGTGTTGGCGATCGCATCCTCGCGATCGCGGACTTCTCTGCAAAGATTTGTTTCGGCGAGACGCCGAATCCAGCACGCGAGTCGCGTGCGCTACCCGGATTGAAATTTCTCGAGCGATTTGACCAGATTCCCAGGCAACGGCCGGACGCGATCGAAAATGCGGTCGGCAATTGGTTTCGCCGTTAAATAACCGGCGGCAAACATTTCCAAACGCGCGTCCAGATTATCGATGTAATGCAGCGTCATCGCTTCCGGTGTTTTCGGATAAACTGGCGAGCCGAATTGCATGTCGCCATGATGCGACGCAATCAGATGCAGCAAATGCAGGCGACAATCTTCCGATGGTGGCACCAGATTTTCCCAGGCCCGTCCGTTCTCTTCCGTCTGCAATTTACGCCAGAGGGAATTGACCAGCTCGAGCCCGATCGAGATGTGCCCCATTAATTCGCCGCGCTCATCGAATCCCATGGTGAATCCATCTTCCGGCAAATGATTTTCCCAAAGCTTTCCCGAATCGTGGAAGAGAATTCCGGCGAGAAGAAGATCGAGATTCAGTTGCGAATAGATCGGGGAGAGCGCAAGCGCGACGCGCATCATTTGCGCGGTGTGCTCGACCAATCCGCCACGGCGGGCATGATGATAATTTCGCGCCGCGGCGGTGCGCCGAAAGCGTTCGCCAAAATCCTTCAGGAATAATTCGCAGATTCCGCGCAGCCGCGGATCGGAAATCGCCGCCACCGTTTGGGTGATGAAAGCGGAATCGGTCGATTGCTTGGCGCGAAGCTCGGCCGGCCCGGCAAGGAGATTCGCAATCTCATCCGACGTAAGGTTTCGAGATTTCCACGTCTTCGCTTCCAGGCCGAACTGCTGGTGCTGGGCAAATTCACCGTCGATTTCGATGAAATCGCCATCCTGCAGTGCACTGCAGGACTTGTAGTCGGGATGATTATCCCAAACCCGCAGCATCATTCGATCGCATGCATCGGCAAGGCTGATTTCGCAGTAAGGTTTTCCTTCACGCGTTGCTCGGGCTGCTGCGCTCTCGACTTGAGCATGCACCCGTGCCGTCACAAATCCGTTCTGCGTGCGCCGGCGAACTTCGCTGATCGTCAGCAGCTCGGTCATTCTCTGGCGCTCACGGTTTGGCCACGCCAATCACGCCGCAGGCGAGACGACCACCGGCATTGCCAGTCGGTTGCGTTTTCAAATCATCTGCTTTTTCGTGCACAATCACAGCGTGACCCACGATCGAATCAGCGCCGGAAAGTTTCATCACTTTATCGCTCCATTCCAAATGAGCCTTGCCGGAAGCGTCTGCTTCGATGTTGCCTAGATCGCCGGCGTGCCGGTCGCTCGCGTCTGGCGCGCCGTGTTGCTTATGCGTCGGGTTAAAATGGCCACCGGCAGAACTCCCATCACTGGAAGAACAATCACCAAACTCGTGAATGTGGAAACCGTGTTTGCCCGGTGTTAATCCGGTGATGTCAGCCACAACTTTTACGGCCTCGCCAGATTGAGTGAAGGTGACGGAACCGGTGACGTTATTGCCAGCCGTGGGGTGCAGAACCGCGATCGCTTTTGTTGGCTCCTGCGCGTTCGCCAGGCAAACGCCGAGCCCAAGCGTAAACAAGCCGAGAAGAAATTTCATTTTCATCCCCCAACCTACGCGGCGAACCGCCAAAGTGAAACTGCGCTAATCGATCAACCGTTGCTGAATTCCCGCGTAGGCATCGACCCGTCGGTCACGCAGGAACGGCCAGTGGGTGCGATGTCGATTGATTACGCTCCAATCGATCTCGGCCATGACAATTTCTTCGCGATTGACTGAACCTTTGGCGATGATTTCTCCATCCGGGCCGCAAACGAAACTTTGTCCCCAGAATTCGATTCCGTCGCCGCCAGCCGGCGCTTCATGTCCGATTCGGTTGGCAACCGCTATGTAACATCCATTCGCGATGGCGTGACTGCGCTGAATTGTTTCCCAGGCGGAGTGCTGCGCTTTGCCAAATTCTTTCTTCTCGCTCGGGTGCCAGCCAATCGCCGTGGGATAAAAGATAATTTCCGCTCCGCGCAACGCCGTTAGCCGGGCCGCTTCCGGATACCATTGGTCCCAGCAAACACAAACGCCGAGATTGCCGCGCGATGTTTTCCAACTCTGAAAACCGAGATCACCTGGCGTGAAATAGAATTTCTCGTAGTAAGATGGATCATCCGGGATGTGCATCTTGCGGTATTTTCCGAGGATGTTGCCGTCGGCATCGATCACTACTGCGGTATTGTGATAAACCCCGGCGGCGCGCTTTTCGAAAAGCGACGCCACAATGACAATGGATTTTTCTTGCGCGAGTTTTGTCAGCGCCTCGGTGGACGGTCCCGGAATCGTCTCGGCTAACGAAAAGTTGTCGTGGTTCTCCGATTGGCAGAAATATTGCGAGCGAAATAATTCAGGCAGACAGACGATCTCCGCGCCGCTTTTGGCTGCGTCATCGATCAATTCAAGCGCGTAAGCAAGATTCGCATCTGGCTCGGGGCCGCATCGCATCTGCACGAGCGCGATTTGCGTTGGCGAATTGTTCGACATTTTCAACTGTGAATGGTGATCAGTGACTCGTAAATGGAATCCATTCACCGATCACTGTTCACTGACGATGTCTTCTATTTTACCGAATCAGCTGGCACGATCTTGATGCTTTCCACCGTCACGCGCTTCGTCGGCTTGCTGCGTTCACCGCTGCCACTCATGGTCACTTCGACGTCGCCGATCTTTCCTAGGACATCGTCCCCTTTTATGAGCTTCCCGAAAGTTGTGTACTGATGATCGAGCCGGCTCACATTCGCAAGGCAGATGAAAAATTGACTGCCGGCCGAATCGGGATCGTTCGAGCGCGCCATGGAAAGAACACCGCGCTCATGGCTGCGATCATTAAATTCCGCTTTGATTTTGTAGCCAGGATCGCCGGTTCCGTAGCGACTTTCCTTCGCCGGATCCTTCGTCAACGGATCGCCCCCCTGGATCATGAAACCTTTGACAATGCGGTGAAACGCTGTGCCATCGTAAAATCCAGAGCGCGCCAATTTCTTGAAATTCTCGACCGTGTTTGGCGCCACGTCCGGCCAGAATTCGGCGATCATTTCGCCCTCGCTGGTTTTAATCACAGCCACTTCGTTTGCTGAGTTCATCGGTTTCTTTTCTTCGGCGTTAACCGACGCGATCGCAAGTGCGACGGCGAGCAAATTAATCAAGATCGATTTCATGACTGAAAAGTGACGCAAGTTTCCAAACTTGCGAAATCAAACCAAAGCGCGTTGAAAACTTGCTCTACTTTACCGCGTGGTATTCCTGGAGCGAACGCACTCTCACTTTATTTTTTTGCAGCGATCGAATGCCGTAAACGCTGGCTTGTGCCGCGCGCAATGTGGTCATGATCGGAATCTTTTGCGCTATAGCGGCGTTGCGAATGGTCACTTCGTCTTCGCGCGGAATTTTTCCGCTTGGACTATTAATGATAAAACTGATGTCGCCGTTTTTCACCCGATCGAGCACATTGGGACGGCCTTCGCGGATCTTGAACACCCGGGTCACCGGCACCCGCGCCGCTTCCAGTGCGGTCGCCGTTCCGCTGGTGGCAATAATCCCGAAACCGAGCGTAACGAATTCGCGCACGACAGAAACGACGGAGGTTTTATCTGAATCCTGCACGCTGACGAAAACGTTGCCCGATTTCGGCAGGGGCGGCGGCGCGGCCATCTGCGATTTGGCGTAGGCGAGCCCGAGGTCATGATCGATCCCCATCACCTCGCCGGTCGATTTCATTTCCGGTCCGAGGGAAATATCCTGGCCCTGGTAGCGCAGGAAGGGAAAGACCGCTTCTTTCACCGAAAAATGTTTCGGCACGATCTCTTTGGTGAAGCCGAGCTCGCGCAAGGTTTTTCCCGCCATCACTTTGGCCGCCAGTTTCGCGAGCGGAACGCCAATGGCTTTGCTCACGAACGGCACGGTGCGCGAGGCGCGTGGATTGACCTCGAGCACGTAAACCTCCCTGCCCTTGACCGCGAACTGCACATTCATCAAGCCGCGCACGTTCAACTCCCGCGCCATCGCCTTGGTGGCGGATGAAATTTCCGCTAGTACAGTCTTCGTTAGGGAGAAAGTAGGAATGACGCAGGCGCTGTCTCCGGTGTGGATGCCGGCCTGCTCAATGTGCTCCATGATGGCGCCGATCACGGTAGTCTCGCCATCGCTGATGCAATCGACGTCTACTTCCATCGCATCCTCGAGGAAGCGGTCGATGAGAATGGGACGGAGCTCAGGCATCTTGCCTGACCCGGTCGGCAGGCTTCTAGCCTGACGTCTGGCAGGAGAACGAGCAGGATGCTCGCCGGCCGAGGCAGGCTGGAAGCCCACCTTTCTTTCGCTACCTTCGATTGCGGCCGCAACATAGCGCCGCAAATCAGTCTCGTTATAAACCAGCTCCATCCCTCGCCCGCCGAGAACGAACGAGGGCCTAACGAGAACCGGATAGCCAATGCGATTGGCGATCGCGACGGCTTCTTCCATCCTGACAGCAGAGCCGTTCGGGGTCTGGCGCAAACCAAGTTTATCGAGCATGACAGCAAAGAGCTTGCGGTCCTCTGCCATCTCGATGCTTTCCGGCTGGGTTCCGAGAATGGGGACGCCGGCGGCTTTCAATCCATCGGCGAGATTGAGCGGCGTTTGTCCGCCGAATTGCACGACCACGCCTTCCGGCTTTTCCTGGTCGTAAATATTGAGCACGTCCTCGAGTGTGAGCGGCTCAAAATAAAGTTTGTCGCTGGTATCGTAATCGGTCGAAACCGTTTCCGGATTGGAGTTAACCATGATGGTTTCGAAACCGAGCTCGCGTAGGGCGAAGGCGGCATGGACGCAGCAATAATCGAATTCGATGCCCTGGCCAATGCGGTTGGGCCCGCCACCGAGAATCATGATTTTGCGCTTACCGCTTTCGCGGCGCTCGTTCTCGTTTCCGTAGGTCGAGTAGTAATAGGGGGTATAGGCTTCAAATTCCGCCGCGCAGGTATCGACCAGGCGGTAGGTAGGGGTGATGTTTTGCGCGATTCGTTGCGAGCGAACGTTTTTTTCCGAAACACCATTCGCAATTGCGAGCTTCCTATCGGAAAAGCCGAATTTTTTGGCGTGCA
>Ga0209808_1000504_pt1 | contig 19259 bp, 23 predicted proteins | sample GraSoiAngelo_157_FD_186171 | JGI IMG/M metagenome (GOLD analysis project Ga0209808, IMG submission 186171) | Grasslands soil microbial communities from the Angelo Coastal Reserve, California, USA - 14_1009_16_20cm (SPAdes) (version 2) | ecosystem: Environmental > Terrestrial > Soil > Grasslands ... | reverse complement strand
GGAACGAGGACCATCCGCTGAAGCCCGATCAGGCGACGGGTCGTGTGGCGAAGGCGGCGGCGCCCGCGATCGAGTGCGTGCCGGGAGATGAAACGCCGGAAAGACGCCACCCGACGAACGTACGCCAGGCCGTGTCAGAGCCGCCTCAAGATTGCGTCGTCCCGTCTCAAGATTTGCTCAAACCGCCCGAAAAGCCGGCAGACGGAGGGTCGACTAAGGCCGAGTCAGAACGGCACCGCGGCGGCCTCTTCAATCTCCGGGAGTTCGAGCACGAATGTCGAGCCTCCGGTCGAATCCGACGCCACTTCCACCCAAACCCGACCGCCGTTCGCCTCGGCGAACCCCCGTGCAATCGCAAGGCCGAGGCCGCTCCCGGGGCCGGCGTTGCTTCCACGTTCGAAGGGGTCGAAGATCCTTTCCCGGTCTGCCTCGGCGATGCCCGGACCTCGATCGCGGACGCGGACGGCGATGCGCCCACCGTCGGCTTCGACCGTAACGTCGACCGGATCGCTCGGGGATGAGAACTTCAAGGCGTTCTCGAGCAGGTTGACCAGAACCCGGTTGAGCTGCCGACCGTCAACACGAACGAGCCCGAGATCGGCGGCGAAGTGGATCTCGACGCGGTCGGCCTCGCGGCCGAGTTGCTCGAGCGCCGAGGCGAGCAACGCATCGACGGTCCACAGCTCAGGCGTTCGTCTCGCCGGACCGGCTTCGAGCCGCGAAAGATCGAGCAGATTGTTGACGAGCCGCTCGAGGCGGTGCACTTCGATCCTGATCGTCTCGAAGAGTTCTTCGCGCTCTCCGGCGCGCAGCTCGACGGACGGACTGTCCAAACCCTCGCTCGCAGCGCGGATCGCAGTCAGCGGCGAGCGAAGGTCGTGACTGACGGCGTGGAGGACAGCGGTCTTGACCGCGTCGGCTTGGCGAAGCGTCTCTGCCTCGACCGCCTGGCGGGCGAGCCGACGTGAACGCGTCGCGAGCTCGCCGACAACGACTCCGACGATCAGGTAGACGACGAGCGCGACCCAGTTTTCGGACTCGCGGAGGGCGAACGTGTGCACCGGCGGCAGAAAGAGGAAGTTGAACGCCAGCATCGAGCCGACGGAGACTGGAATCGCATAGGCGAGACCCGAGACGACAGCGACGGCCACGACGGCGAGCACGTAGAGCACGCCGAGGCTGACCACCGGAGCGATCGGACGGAGCGCATAGACGGCGCCGGTTACAACGGCAACGGCGCCGATGCTGAACGCGATCCCCGCACCCCGCTTCCCCCAGCCGCCGTTGAGGCCTTCGCTCTGCAAGGGTCAGGTTTCCCGCGTGAGCGGGTTCACGAGCCGGTAGCCGGCTCCCGGCTCCGTCAGCAGGTAGCGGGGCCGAGCAGGGTCGGGCTCGAGCTTCCGCCGCAGTTGCGAGACGTAGACGTGCAGGTAGTGCGACTCGGCGTCGTAAGCAGGCCCCCAGACTTCACGCAAGATCGCCGGATGCGTCAACAGCTTTCCCTCGTTTCGCGCGAACAGACTCAGGAGATCGAACTCATTCGGCGTCAACGCGACGGGCTTCCTCCCGAACGTGACTGCCCGCTTGTCGAGGTCGACGAGGAGCTCGCCGATCTGGAAGATCGGCCCCGTCTCGGGCGCCGTTCTGCGGAGAGCGGCTCTCAGCCGCGCCAGCAGCTCCTCGGTGCCAAACGGCTTGGTCACGTAATCGTCGGCGCCCGCGTCGAGCGCCGCGACCTTCTCCCCTTCGTCGCCGACTGCGGAGAGGACGAGGATCGGCGCCTCCGACCAGGCGCGCAGTTCCCGGCAAACCTCCGCTCCGTGCCGGTCCGGGAGAACCAGGTCCAGGATCACAGCCTTGGGAGGGCGAATCGCGGCACTTCGGAGCGCCTCCTCGCCGGTGGCGGCAGTGACGACCTCGTAGCCCGCGCCCCGCAGCGTGGCCTGCAGCGCGCGCAGGATGTGTGGCTCGTCGTCGACGACGAGAATGCGGTCGTCACTACGCGCAGTTGCCGCTGCCTTCACGGAAACAGGATAAGTCGGGCGGAGTAGCTCGCCGCGGCTGAAAGTAGAGTCCCGCCGTGCCGCGGCGGCGCCGCCAGCAGGGCCTCGAGCGCGTCCTGGGGACGCCGGCGCTGTTCGCGACCGCGTACGGGAACGTCGGCTCCTCGATCTACTACGCGCTAGGGCTCGTCGCCGGGATCGCGCTCGGCCTGACGCCGCTCGTCTTCGTGATCAGCGGGCTGATCTTCGCTGCGACGGCCGCGACGTACGCCGAGGGGACGGTTCGCTTTCCCGAGGCGGGCGGCTCCTCGAGCTTCGCGCGCCATGCCTTCGACGAGCTCGTCTCCTTCGGCGCCGCCTGGGCGCAGATGCTCAATTACGTGATCACGATCGCCATCTCGGCTTTCTTCGTGCCGCACTACCTCTCGATCTTCTGGGGACCGCTGCGCGACAACCCCTGGGACATCGTCGGCGGCGCGATCGTGATCGTGCTGCTCGTGCTCCTGAACATCGTCGGCATCCGCGAAGCGGCCAGCCTGAACATCTTCCTCGCGGTCGTCGACTTCGCGACCCAGCTGCTGCTCGTGCTGATCGGGTTTGCACTCGTCTTCAGCCCTCACCACGTATTCTCGGCGAACCTGCACTGGGGCGTCGCGCCGACGTGGTCGAGCTTCTTCCTCGCGATCCCGATCGCGATGATCGCCTACACGGGGATCGAGACGGTTTCGAACCTCGCCGAGGAGGTGCGCGACCCGCCCCGCGACATTCCGCGCTCGATCTCCTGGGTCGCGGGCGCCGTCTTCGCGATCTACTTCACGCTGCCGCTGATCGCACTGTCGGCGCTGCCGGTGCGGCATGTGGCCGGGGGTTACGAGACGAAGCTCGGGCTGACGCCGGACAAGGGCGGCTTCGCGAACGATCCGGTGCTCGGGCTCGTCGAGCACCTCGGCCTGCACGGGACGGTGCTGAGCGCCGCGAAGGTCTACGTCGGCATCCTCGCCGCGACAATCCTCTTCATCGCCACCAACGCGGGCGTGATCGGCGCCTCGCGAATCACCTACGCGATGGCGAGCCACCGTCAGTTGCCGGAGATCTTCCGGCGCCTGCACCCGAAGTTCAAGACGCCCTGGTTCTCGCTGGTCGTGTTCGCCGGGATCGTCGCGATCGCCGTCCTTCTGCCCGGCAAGACCACGTTCCTGGGCGACATGTACGCGTTCGGGGCGATGCTCTCGTTCACGATCGCCCACGCCGCGGTGATCGCGCTGCGGGTCAAGCGGCGGGAGCGCGAGATGCGCTTTCGCGCGCGCCCGAACGTGACGATCGGCGGCGTCGACTGGCCGCTGTTCGCGATCTTCGGGGGGCTCGGGACGGCCGCGGCCTGGGTGGTCGTGATCGTGCAGAAGCCGGACGCGCGCTGGGTCGGCTTCGGCTGGCTCGTCCTGGGCTTGCTCTTCTACGTGGGCTACCGCCGCTACGCCGTGCGGGCGCCGCTGCGCGAGACCTTGCGCGCGCCGATCCTGATCGGGCCGGCGATTGCGCTCGAGTACCGCAGCATCCTGGTGCCCGTGAAGCCGGGCCGGGAATCCGAAGAGGCGATCGACTTCGCCTGCCGGCTCGCGGCCGAGCGCGGCTCTTCGATCGCGGCCGTCAGCGTCGTCGTGATGCCGCTCGAGCTGCCTCTCGACGCCGAGTTGCCGGAAGCCGAGGCGGAGGCGAACAAGGCGCTCGACGCGGGGGTCGCGATCGGCGAGCTCTACGGAGTGGACGTGATCGCGCGGCTCCTGCGGGCTCGAAGCCCCGGCCGCGCGATCGTCCGCGAAGCCGAGCGGCGTCAAGCGGAGATCATCGTCCTCGGCGCGCCGCGCCTGGACCGGCCCCGGCGCGCGATCTTCAGCGAGACGGTCGACTACATCCTCAAGAACGCGCCTTCCCGGGTGATGGTGGCGGCGGGGCGGAAAGTGGCATGAATCTCTACCGCGGCGCGACCGCGCTCTTCGGGTTGGCGTTTCTGGGGATCGGGATCGCGCTGCTCGTCGTCACTGCGGCGGCGGGCGGCGGTGTCGTCGGGTACGTGCTGGGCTTGCTCTTCGCGGCCCTCGGAGTCGGCCGGCTGTACCTGTTGTGGATGCGTACGCCGCGGCGCTGAGCCGGGTTCAGTGCCAGCCGCGGGAGGGACAGTTCCTCGAGGGGATTGCCCTGAAACGGGCCCGGGGCGAGGCACTGCCTCGGCCGCCGGCGGGCATAAGCTGCCGCCGTGGCCCGCAAGCTCCCACGGTTGCAGCGCGTGCTCGACGCGCCGGCGCTGTTCTCGATCGCCTACGGCGAGATCGCCTCGTCGATCTACTTCGCCCTCGGAATCATCGCCTTCCACGCGCTCGGCTTCACGCCGGGCGTCATGCTCCTGACGGGCGTGCTCTTCCTGCTCGTGTCGCTCTCCTACGCGGAGGGCACGGCCGCGATCCGTGAGACGGGCGGCGCCGCAACGTTCGTTCGGATTGCCTTCAACGACCTCTGGGGCTTCGTCACGGGTTGGGTGCTCTTCCTCGACTACCTGATCGTGATCGCGCTCTCGGCCCTTTATGTTCCGCACTACGCGGCCGCGGCGATGTTCAGGTCGGTCCGGAAGCCGTGGGACGTCGTCTTCGGCTGCGCCGTGATCGCGGGCATCGCCGCCTTCCGCCTGCTTCGCAACCGCCGCATCTTCCGCTTCGCCCTCGTGATCGCGCTCGTCGATCTCGCCACTCAGATGCTGCTCGTCCTGCTCGGACTCGCGCTGCTCTTCTCGCCGCACGCCCTCGCGCAGGGAACGTCCCTCGGCAGCAATCCGAGCTGGCACTCGATCGTCTTCGCGCTGCCGCTGGCAATGCTCGCGTACACCGGTCTCGAGACCGTCGCCAACCTCTCGGAGGAGGTCCGGCGCCCCGGCCGCGATCTTCCCCGCAGCGTCTTCAGCGCGATCGGGCTCGTCGTCGTCCTCTACGCCGCGATCGCCGTCGTCGCCTTGTCGGCTTTCCCCGCCCGACACGGAACGGAACTCGGCAGCACCTGGGTCAAGGCGCCGTTGATGGGGATCGTCGCGCGCCTCCGCGACCACCTGCCGAACGTGCTCGGCGTGCCGCTGCAGATCTTCGTCGGCACGTCGGGGGCGCTGATCCTGGTGACCGCGGCGGCCACCTCGATCGCGGGCTTCGGGCGCCTCGCCTATTCGCTCGGCGAGCATGGACAGCTGCCGCGGGTGTTCGGACGGCTGAGCCGCCGCTCGGTCATCGCGCCCCAGTCGATCGTCGCCGCCTCGCTGATCTCGATGACGCTGCTGGTGGCGACGGCGGCGGCGCTCAAGCACCCGGTCTTCTTCCTCGCCAGCCTCTACAGCTTCGGCGTTCTGCTCGCCTTTACGGCGGCGCAGCTGGCCGTGATCAAGCTGCGCTTCAGCCACCCGGAGAAGCGCCGGCCTTACGTGGTGCCGCTGACCATCGGCCGGGTGCCGCTCCCGGCGGTCGTCGGCGCCTTCCTCACCGGGGTCGTCTGGGTGCTCGCGCTCGCGACGCACGCGGGCGCCCGCTACGGCGGCCCCGTCTGGCTGTTCGCCGGTCTGGTCCTTTACGTGCTCGTCCGCCGCTCGCGCGGAGAGGGCCTGCGCGAGCGCGTCGTCTCGGCCGACGAGCACCGGGACCTCACCGAAGCTCAGTACTCGAGCATCCTCGTCCCTCTGAAGCTCGGCCCGATCGGCGAGGAGATGGTCGCGACGGCGGTCAAGCTCGCCCAGGAGGCGGGCGCCTCGGTCTGGGCGCTGCATGTCGTCCGCGTGCCGATGGAGCGGGCGCTCGAGGACGCGCTGGCCGACGAGGAAGAGGGTGCTGCGGCCGCCCTGGCGGAGGCCCGGCTCCTCGGCGCGGATCACGGCGTCGAAGTCGAGGGGAAGACGGTTCGGGCCCGCTCGATCGGCGATGCAATCGTCAGCCAGGCGAAGGAGCTCGGCGTCGACCTGATCGTGCTCGGCTCGGCGCCGAAGTGGCGGCGCCAGTCGCGCTTCTTCTCCCCGACGGTGGAATACGTGCTCAAGAAGGCCCCCTGCGAGGTACTCGTGGTTGCCTTCCCGCAAGGGGTTTTGGAGGAGGAGGAAGAGCCTGTATATGCCTCTACATAAAAGAGGTCGTGAGCTATGGTGAGCGGGTGAAAGCATTGGTGATCGGCTGCGGCCGAGTGGGGTCGAACGTGGCACTTCAACTCGCCGAGGAGGGGTGGGAGGTGACCGCGGTCGACGAGAAGGAAGAGGCGCTGACGAGGCTCGGCGAGAACTGGCGCGGCGGCTTCGTGCTCGGCCACGGCATGGACGCCGACGTGCTCCGCGAGGCCGGAATCGAGGATGCCGACGCGGTCGTCGTCGCCACGAACGGGGACAACACGAACCTCGTCATCGCGCAGGTGGCGATGAAGCGGTTCGACAACCAGTGCGTCGTCGTCCGCATCCTCGACCCCGCGCGCGCCGACTTTTACCGCACGCTGGGTCTGCGCACGATCAGCCCGACGAAGACGGCGATCAGCGAGCTGCTGGACGCCGCGCGCGCCTGCGAGGTCAGGCCGCGCGAGACCGCGCCCACGGCATAGTAGTGCCTCATCCAGCAATACATGCCGGCTTCTGGCCCGCGATCACGCGGCGCCAGAGCCCACCCTCGCTCTTGCCAAGGCTGCCAGCCTTGGCCGCGAGCGAGTGCGGCCTCTGGCTTGGTGCTCGCGACCCTGAAGCTCGACGGCATTACTGGAAGGGGCACGGATGTACGTCCTGATCGCAGGCGGCGGCAAGATCGGTGCCAACCTCGCCCGGAGCCTGCTGCGCGACGGCCACGGCCACGAGGTGACGTTGATCGAGCAGCGCCGAGACCGCTACGAAAGGCTCGAGCACGAGTTCGAGCACCAGGTGCAGCTGGGCGACGCGACGGAGATCCACGTGCTCGACCGTGCCGGCATCGCGCGGCCGCCCGACGTCGTCGTCGCAGTCACCGGCGACGACGAGGACAACCTGATCATCTGCCAGCTCGCTCGTGAGAAGTACGGGGTCGGCAAGGTCGTCGCCCGCGTGAACGATCCCCGCAACCAGGCCCACTTCGACCTGCTCGGGATCTCGGCGACCGTCTCGGCGACGGCCAGCATCATGGCGCTGATCGAGCACGAGGTGCCCGAGCACGACCTGATCCACCTGCTGGAGCTCCGCAAGGAGAACCTCGAGATCGTCGAGGTGCAGATCGACAAGAGCGCGCCGGCGGCCGGCAAGCGCGTCGAGAAGCTGAGACTCCCGGAGGGCTCGCGGCTGATCTCGATCACCCGCAACGGCAAGTCCGAGATCGCGATCGGCTCGACCGAGCTGCAGCCCGGCGACCAGGTGCTTGCGATCCTTCAGCCCGGCAAGGAGGACGAGCTCCGCCGGGTGCTGCTGAAGGCCTGACGCCGCTCTGCGGTCTTCGGGCACGATTCCCTCGTCGTGTGGCGCCGCGTTCTCCTTTTCGCCATGGCTCTCGCCCTCGTGCTCGCGGCCTGCGGGTCAGCCTCTGTCCGGCAGAGCGCTGAGGTAGGCGGCGACTGGACCCGCTTCGGCTACGACGCTGCCCGGCATAACGCGGGTCCGAAAAACACCGGGATTACGGCCGCGAACGTGCGACGGCTGCGCCGCCAGCGCGTGACGCTCCCAGGGACTGTCGACGCGTCGCCGATTTACCTCCGCGGAGTCCGGATCCACGGAGCTCGGCACGACGCCTTCTTCGTGACGACGTCGTACGGGCGCACGATCGCGATCGACGCTGCGAGCGGCGCGATCCTCTGGCGTTTCACGCCGCGCAGCTACTCCTCCATGGCAGGCTCGTACCGGATCACGAACTCGACCCCTGTCGCCGATCCGAACCGCAAGTTCGTCCACGCCCCCGGGCATCGGCGGCTGGCAGGGCACGTATCGGATCACGAACGCGAGCCCGGCTGCCGATCCCGATCGCAGCTTCGTCTACGCCGCCTCGCCTGATGGACGGGTGCACAAGCTCTCGGTTGCCAGCGGGGCCGAAGCTCGTGGCTGGCCCGTCCGCGTGACCCTTTTGCCACAGCGGGAGAAGCTGGGCACCTCGCTCAACTTCGCGCGCGGCCTCGTCCTGCTCGGGACCGGCGGCTACCTCGGTGACGCACCTCCCTACCAAGGACACGTCGTCGCGATCAATGCTGCGACCGGCCGCATCGCTCACGTTTGGAACTCGCTGTGCTCGAACGTGCATCGCTTGCTCAACCCTCCGAGTTGCGCGCACAGCGATTCGGCGATCTGGGCCAGGTCGGGAGTCGTCGTGGCGCCCGGATCGGGGAACCTGCTCGTCGCGACCGGCAACGGGGCCTTCGACGGCAGGCGAAACTGGGGAGACAGCGCCTTGATGCTGACCCGGAACGCCGGCCGCTTGCTCCGGAACTGGACGCCCCGCAACTACGCGAGCCTGGAGAGCGGCGACGTCGACCTCGGCAGCACCGCGCCGGCGCTCATCGCCGGGTTCGCCGTGCAGGGAGGCAAGGACGGCAAGCTGCGGCTACTCAGTCTCTCGCGCCTGGGCGGCCGGCTCGGCGCGACTGGCGGCGAGTTGCAGACAGTTACGGCGCCCGGCGGCGCCGACGTCTTCACCGCGCCGGCGGTCTCGGGGAAGCGCCTGTTCGTCGCGACGGATTCCGGCCTTGACTGCTACGTACTCAGTGGTCGCCGGCTTCACCTCTCCTGGCACCGCCGGGAGGGCGGCACGAGCCCGGTTGTTGCCGGGCGATTGCTCTACGTCTACAACGGGTCGTTGAACGTCTACGCGCCTGCGACCGGCAAGCTGCTCGCCTCGTTCAGCGCCGGTGGCGCGGCGCACTGGAGCAGTCCGATCGTGACGGACGGCCGTGTTGCTTTGCCCGAAGGAAGCGCGAACGACCACAGCACGAGCGGGGTCCTCGACATCTTCCGCCTGCCCTAGTGCGCGCCGTCGGAGCAGCGGCCCTCAGCCGGCGCGGCGGCGGCGCACCTGCGGGCCCTGCTGGCCGAGCGCGGCATACGCGATCGCCTGCAGCGACTCGTTCAGGCTCCGCAGCTCGTGCGCCAGGCGGGCGAAGCCCTCGGCATGGTCGAGGCTCCGGTTGAGCACGTGGATCTCGTCGACCAGCTTGTCCAGGCGCTCGAGCACCGCGTCGAGCTGACGGTCATCGAGGGGATTGCGCTCGGGCATCGGCTCGATTCTACGCCGCGTCAGTCCACCCAACGACGCGCTCGCACGAAGACGAGCACGCCGATCAGGACACCCGTCGAGTCGATCGCGACGTCGAGCGGCGACGAGTGCCGGCCGCTGACGAAGTGCTGGTGCACTTCGTCCGTGATCGCGTAAGCGATCCCGAGCAGGAACGCCGGCAGCTCGCGGCCCATCGCCCGCATCAGCAGCAGCCCGAGGATCGCGTACTCGGTCACGTGCGCGCCCTTGCGGAGGATTGTGTCCCAGGTGCCGAGGCCCGTGCCGAGATGGGCGATCGACGAGAGCGCGAAGATCACCGCCGCCCAGGCGACGACCGGCAGCCATGTCGAAAGGCGCGAGGGTGGCACGGAAGGATGGTAGTCTCGGCCGAAAGGCGAGCGGTAAGGGAACCCGGTGCAAGTCCGGGACGGTCCCGCCGCTGTGAGGGGAGACGCTCTGTCGCCAAGAGCCACTGGCGCAAGCCGGGAAGGCGGCGGCAAAGGGAGCCCCGAGTCAGAAGACCTGCCGTTTCGCCGGAACCGAACCCCTCGCGGAAGGAGGATTCGTGTACCGACGCTCTTTCGCATTGGTGGCAGCCCTTGCTGCCGTCCTCGTCCTCGTGCCGGCGGCGCTCGCCGCGCGCGTGCACGTTCGCGTCGAAGGCAAGACGCAGACGATCTTCGGCTCGACCGAGCCGACCCTCAATGTGAAGGCGAACGCGCTCGACGCGCTCGACGCAGCCAGTCTGGCGGGCGAGTTCTACTACCACGTCGCGCCGACCGCCTTCGGTCCGTACGTCGATCAGATCGGCCGTTACCCGGCCCTACCGGGCTCGCCCAATGGGTGGGTGTTCAAGGTCAACGGGATCGTGCCGCCGGTCGGCGCCGATCAGGTCACCGTCAAGGACGGCGACACTGTGCTCTGGTACTGGGCGACGTTCACCGGTGCCGCCGGGCCGCTGACGCTCGAGGTCGAGACGTCGAGCGTCCGCGGCAAGCGCTGCTTCTTCGCGACCGGCCGCAACGACGCCGGCCGTGCCTCGAGGGTGCGAGGCGTTGTCTTCACCCTGAACAGCCGCCGGGTCGGCTCGAGGAGCGGAGTCCTCTGCACGCGGCTCGGTCGCTACGCGGTCCGGGTCGCCAAGGCCGGCGCGATCCGCTCGCGGACGTACAGCGGCCGGTGAGACGGCTGGTGGCCGCCGGGCTCGCAGCCGCCGCCCTCGCGGGCTGCGGCTCGAGCCACACCAAAGGGAGCGCGACGCTCTGGATCACCCGCGACCGCGGGCAGCACGTCATGCTCGTCGCCAGGGTCAAGGCCGGACAGACGGCAATGCAGGCGCTCCAGTACGCGGCGACGGTGAAGACGAGCTACGGCGGCCGCTTCGTGCAGTCGATCGACGGCGTCTCAGGCAACCGGTCGGCGCGCAGAGACTGGTTCTACTTCGTCAACGGCTACGAGGCCGACCGGGGCGGCGCTGACTATACGCTCCACCCGGGCGACGTCGAGTGGTGGGACTACCGGCCGTGGAAGCACGCAATCCACGTCCCGGTTGTCGTCGGCGCGTTTCCGGAGCCATTCCTCCACGGCTATGCCGGCAAGACTCGCGATGCGGCGATCGTCTTCGAGGCGGAGGCGCTGAGGCCGCAGGCGAGCGCGCTCGGAAAGCTGATCCACGCGAAGGCGGTGACCGCGGACGAGCTCGGCGACGCGAACGTGCTCTTCCTGACCAAGGCGGACGTGCCGCTGTCCGCGACGAGCAAGGGAGCCGGGGCGCCGGTGCGGTTCGTGATCGGGCCGACGGCGGCGCGCCGGCTGCTCGCGGATCCGAAGCTCGTTCGCTTTCGCTACTCGGGGCTGCGGTGAGGCCGGCTCCGGCAGCAGCGCTTCTGTTCGGGCTGGCGGCGGCTGCGCTGCTGGCCCGGCACACTGTCTCGGTGGCGGCGCTCGCGGCGCTGCTGCTCCTCGTCTGCCTCCGGGCCCCCGTCTCGCGCCGCTGGCCCTATCTCGTCGGCGCGGTCGGCTCGGCGGCGGCGCTGTTCGTGCTGACGCCGTTCGTCGAGCGGCTGCCCGGGACGGTGTACTGGAGCGGGCCGTCGATCCCGGTCGTCGGGACGCTGGACGTCACCTCGACCGAGCTCTCCGGCGCGCTCTTCAATGCGTGCCGACTCGCCGCGGTTTCGCTCGCTTTCGCCGTGTACGCGCTCTGGCTCGACCACGACCGCCTGGTGCAGGCGGCCGGATTCGCGAGGCGCTCCGTGCTCGCCGTCGCGCTGGCGACGCGGCTCGTGCCCGCGCTGGAGCGCGACGCGTCCGGGTTGGTCGAGGCCCTGCGCGGCCGCGGGGTCGAGCCGGAGGGGCTCCGCGGCCGCGCCCGATTACTGTCGCCGCTCCTCGCCGGGTCCCTCGAGCGGAGCCTGAACCTGGCCGAGGCGATGGAGGCGCGCGGCTTTGGCCGTCCCGGGGCTACGCGGCTACCGCAGCCGCGCTGGGGCGCGCGCGAGCAAGTGGCATTGGCCGGTGCGGTGCTCGCCGTCGTCGTGGGAGCGCTGTGGCTCTAGCGCGCACAGAAGGCTTGTCGTACGCGTACCCGGGCTCGGCCGCCCCGGCGCTACGGGACGTGTCTGTGGATCTGGCACCGGGACAGGTCACGGTGGTGCTGGGCCGTTCCGGGTCCGGCAAGTCGACCCTGCTCCGCGCCTTCGCCGGCCTTGTTCCCCACTTCCACGGCGGTCGCTTCTCCGGCCGCGTCGAGGTCGCCGGCCTCGACACGCGGCGGCACCACCCGGCGCGGCTGGCCGGCACGGTCGCCACCCTCTTTCAGGATCCCGAGGACCAGGTCGTCTTCACCCGCGTCCTCAACGAGGTTGCGTTCGGGCTCGAGAATGTCGGCACGCCGCCCCGCCAGATCGAGTGGCGGGCGCTCGAGGCCCTGCGCTCAGTCGGCGCCGAGCACCTTGCGGGGCGGCTCGTAACGGAGCTTTCCGGCGGGGAGCTGCAACGGGTTTGCCTGGCCGCCACGCTCGCGCTCGAGCCGCAGCTGCTCCTGCTCGACGAGCCGACGTCCCAGCTCGACCCCGAGGCAGCGAAAGCACTGATCGAGCTGGCGCTGCAGCTCGCCCGCGACCGCGGCACGTCGGTTGTGTTGTCCGAGCAGCGGCCGGTCTTGCCGTTCGAGATCTGTGATCGCGTGCTGTTCCTCGAGGACGGGCGCCTGGCGTTCGATGGCCTGGTCGGCCGGGCTCGAACCTGGCTCGAACAGCACCATCCCTTGTTCGTTTCGGACGGTGGGTGGGCCGGTGTACACCGGCCCACCCACGGGCAAGTCACGTGCCGTTTGGACGGTGTTTCGTTTGCGTACGAAGACAACCTGCTCGTCTTGGACAGCGCCAGCATCGAGCTCCGGCGCGGCGAGATCGTCGCGCTCGTCGGCCCGAACGGCTCTGGTAAGACGACGCTCGCGAAGCTCGCGGCCGGGCTGCTCGAACCGCTGAGCGGCCGGGTCGAGCGACGCGGTCGCCCCACCTACCTCTCACAGGATCCGGGCCGCTACGTCCTCCGCGAGCGCGCTGTCGACGAGGTCGCGGTCGGCGTCGACGGCGATCTCGCGGCCGCGAGTCGCGCGCTAGCCGCAGTCGGTCTCATCGGCTGCGAGGACCGGCATCCGCGCGACCTGTCGAGCGGTGAGCGCGAACGCCTCGCGCTGGCGGCCGTGCTCGCGCCCGACCCCGACCTGCTCGTCCTCGACGAGCCGACCCGCGGCGTCGACCCCGAACGCAAGCTCGAGCTCGCGGCGCTCCTGCGGGCGAACACAACTCGGGCGACGCTGGTCGTCACCCACGACGTCCTGTTCGCGAAGACGGTTGCCGACCGCATCGTCTCGCTGGCGCCCGACCGGGAGCTCGCGAATGTCTAGGACGGTGATCGGCGGCGCGGCTGCCGCTGCCTTCGCGGCCGCCGCGTGGGCGGCGACGACGCCGCGGCAGGCCGCGCTCGCGCTCCTCCTGCTCGCGGCCGCGCTGCTCGTCGCCGGCGCCGCGTGGCTCGAGCCGGGCCTCGGCGCGAGCAAGACGCTCGCGCTCGTCGCCACGCTCGCCGCGGCGGCAGCCGGCGGACGCGTCCTCTTCGCGGCGATCCCCGGCGTGCAGCCTGTGACGGTGATCGCGGTCGCTGCCGGCGCGGCGCTCGGCGCGCGCGCGGGCTTCGGAGTCGGCGCCCTAGCGGCGCTCGCGTCGAATTTCTTCCTCGGCCAGGGTCCGTGGACACCGTGGCAGATGTTGGCGTGGGGTGGGTGCGGGGTCGTCGGCGCCCTCGCAGCGCCGCTCGTCCGCAGGCGAATCCCGTTCGCACTCCTGTGCTTCGTGCTCGGCTTCGCCTTCAGCGGCCTGATGGACGTCTGGGAGTGGTACAGCTTCTACCCGCACACGTGGGCGGCCCTCACCGTCCAGCTCGGCCGGGGCTTCTGGTTCGACGCCGCACACGCGCTCGGCAACGTTGTCATCGCCCTCGTTGCGGGCCCGGAGCTGAGACGGCTGCTCGAGCGCTACGGGCGGCGCCTCCGCACGGAGGTCGTCTGGGCGTGAGGCTGGCGGCCCTCGTCGCAGCTGCAGCCGTCGCCGCCTCGCCGGGGGCGAGCGGAGTCGGCTTCCTACAGTCACGGCAGGCCGAAAACGGCGGCTTCGCGGAGGCCGGGCAACCGGCCTATCCGCAGCTGACCGCCTGGGCCGTCCTCGGCGTTCGCGCGGCCGGAGCGACGCCGAGCGACGCCGCGGCCCGCTACCTCGTCCAGCACGAGTCTGAGTTGAAGAGCACCACGGACCTCGCCCTCGTCGTGCTCGCCGAAAACGCCCTGGGGCAAAGAGCCGACCGCCCGCTGGCTCGTCTCCGCGTGTTCGAACAGCCGAACGGCTCGGTCGGCGGCCTCGTCAACGGCACCGCCTGGAGCGTGCTCGCCTTTCGAGCGACGGGTACGCCCATCCGCCGCCGGACGATTCGGTGGCTGCTGGCGCGCCAGAGTCGCGCAGGGGGCTGGGGCTGGACAGCGCGCGCCGCCGACTCGAACGACACTGCCGCCGTCGTCGAGGCCCTTCGCGCCACAGGCGTCGGCGGCCGCCCGATCCGGCGTGCGCTGCGGTTCCTGCTCGGCTTCCGCAACCGCGACGGCGGCTTCGAGCTGACTCAGGGCCGCGGCTCGGACGCGCAGTCGACGGCCTGGGTTGCCCAGGCCTTCCTCGCGGCAGGCAAGCCCCCGCCGCGCGGCGCGCTCGCCTACCTGCGGCGCCTGCAGCGCGCCGACGGCAGCTTCCGGTACTCGAGGCGCTACTCGGCAACTCCCGTGTGGGTGACCGCGCAAGTGCTCCCGGCGCTGGCGCGAAAGCCGTTCCCGCTTCGCTAGACGTCGCGCGCGAACCACTGCCGGCGCCAGAGTCGCCTGTAGCCGAGCGACCGGTTGAGCTCGAGCATGGCGATGTTGTCCTCGTCGCTCGCAGTCAGGATCTCGCGAATGCCGTGCTCCGCAGCCCAGTTGATCGTGTGCAGCTTCGCCAGTCGAGCGAGGCCCTGACCGCGGAACCGCGGCACGGTCGCGGTCCACTCGTTTTCGGCCTGGCGCCGCTCGGCGTCGACGAGCAACCACGAGAGCGAGACCGGCCGCCGGTCACCGTCGAGAATCGTGAACGAGCCGCTTCGCTCGAGGAGCGGGTTCTCGAACATCGCCTGGCGCCATTCCTCGAGGGTCGGCGCCGGCCCCGCCGGCACGAAGGCGCCTGCCTCGGCCCAGAGCCCGTAGAGGTCGCGCTCGCGACCGGCGAGTCCGTCCAGGCTCGCGACTTCGAAGCCGTCCCGCTGCGGGAGCTCGAGACGGTCGGGGGCGAGGCTGCAGACGATGTCGGCCTCGGTCGCTTGGTAGCCGCGAGCGATCGCAAACGCTGCGCCTTCCAAGTCGTTCTCGACGACCGTCCCGAGCCGCCTCGCGCCGGCCTCGATCGCGTGGCGCTCGACACGCTCAGCGAGCTCCGTGCCGAGGCCGCGACCGCGATGCCCCGGCCGCACCGCCACCCACGCCCGCGCTTCGTCCGTCGACCCACCTTCCCATTTGAGGTACGCGCTTCCGTAGCCGACGACCGCGCCGCCGTCGAGGGCGATCAGCGAGAGACGGCGGGCCCGCGCCGGCATCGCCGATTCTCGGTGCAAAAGGTAGGCCGCGGTCGTGAGAACGCTGCGTTGCACCGCGCGGAAGAGCTCGGCCGCCCCGGCCGCGCTTGCGGCGTCCAGTCGCTTGATTTCCACGCCTTCATACTGGCCGACGATGGCGTGCGCGGCGATCCTGACGATCGGCAACGAGCTCCTCAGCGGCGACGTCGAGAACACGAACGGCAGCTGGCTCGCGCGGCGGCTGGAGGCGGTCGGCGTCGATGTCCGCCTGATCGCAGTCGTGCCGGACGAGATCGACGAGATCGCGACGATGCTGCGAGAGCAGACCGACCGAGCCGACCTGGTCCTGGTCACCGGGGGCCTCGGCGGCACGCCCGACGACCTCACGCGCGAGGCAGTCGCCGCCGCCTTCGGCGCCGAGCAGAGCGAGTACGAGCAGGTCGCGGCCGACCTGCGCGCGCGTTTCCCCAGCGACCCGGAGTACGCGGCCCGCTGGGCCCAGCTTCCCGCCGGCAGCCGTCCGCTCGCCAATCCGCTCGGCGGCGCGCCGGGTTTCGTGCTCGAGAACGTCTATGTCCTGCCGGGCCTCCCGGCGGAGATGGAAGCGATGTACGAGACGATCGAGGACGAGTTGCGCGCGGGCCCGCCGATCGGCTCCTGGCGGCGCAGCTACCGAACGACGGAGAGTCGGATCGTCGCCGTTCTCGCTCAGGCACTAGAGATCCACCCGCACGTCCGTGTAGGCTCTTATCCAAGCTTCGGCGCCAGCGGTCCGTACGTCGAAGTCGTCCTCAAGTCCAGCGACCCCCCTGCGCTCGAGGCGGCTGCGGCCTGGCTCACTCAGGCTCTTGAGCAACGGCTCGATCAAGTCACCTAACGGAGGGGTCTTGCGGTGCGTCACGAACGCCGATTGCTCATTCAGATGTCGAGGCATCGCTATCTCTTCGGCTTCCTGTTCCTGGCGACCGCGGTCGCCGGGTACGCGATGGTGCGCATGGCAGGGAGCGGCGCGTTCCATGCAGCCGCCAGGCCCGATTGGAAGCTACTCGCTGCGGGCTTCGCTATCTGCGCGGCCGTGCAGCCGCTGCGCGCGCTCGCCTGGTCGTCGACCGTGCGCCACCCGGTCGGCTTCCGCGCCATCTACGCGTCGAGCTCGATCGGCTCCTTCCTCGACACGGTTCTCCCCGGCCGGCTCGGCGAGGCCTCCAAGGTCGCCGTCCTCAAGGTCACCTCGGGCTCGCAGTACCCCGGCTTCTCTCGCGCGGGCGGCTCGCTGCTCTGCGCGCATCTGCTCGAGATGATCGCTTTCGCCGTCCTCGGCGCCGGCGCGACGCTGTTCCTCCCGGTCCCGGTCTGGGCCCGCTGGACGCTCGTCGCCGGGATCGGCGGCTCGGTTGCGGCTCTCGCGGTTGCCGCCGTGCTCCATCGTTTCCTCGGCCGCCGGCTGCCGATCAGCATCACTTCGTTCCTAGCGGGCGCCGCCGCGCCGCGCGGAGTGCTTCTACGCGCCGGCTCGATCCTGATGGTGACCTGGCTCGCGCGGTGGTTCGGAGTCCTCTTCTGCCTCCACGCCGTCGGCGTCCACCTGAGCATCGGCGCCGCGCTGCTCTACATGTTGATCACCGGCCTCGCGAACACGGCCCCGATCCTGCCCGGCAACGTCGGCGTCTACCAGGGAGCCGCGCTCGGCGCTTTGGCGATCGCCGGCTACTCCGGCTCGCACGCGGTGGCGGCGAGCCTGATGACTCCGCTCGTAGTCACGCTGGCGACCGCAACGGCAGCGCTCGTCGGGCTCGCGCTCTACGGCAACCGGGTGCCGCAGCTCTCTCGCGCGGCGCTTCAGCCGCGCAAAGCCTAGCCAGACTAGGTATCGTTACGGCGCAATGCGCGCCGAGACGCTGAAGGGTCACCTCGATTTCCTCCTGCTCGCGACGCTCGCCGACGAGCCCGCGCACGGCTACCGGATCATCGAGGCGCTGAAACGCCGCAGCGCCGGCGCCTTCGACCTGCCGGAAGGGACTGTCTATCCAGCTTTGCATCGGCTCGAGCAGAGCGGACTGCTCGCGAGCTCGTGGGTGAGCGCATCCGGGCGGCGCCGGCGCGTCTACCGGCTGACGGCGCGCGGACGGCGCGGGCTCTCCGGCGCGCGGCGCGAGTGGCGCGGGTTCACGAAGGCGGTCGAGGCGGTGGTCGCGTGATCGAGCGCTACCTCCGCGAGCTCGAAGCCGAGCTCGGCGCCGTGGGCATTCGCGGCTCGCTGCGGAGGCGCATCCTCGCGGAGACCGCGGATCACCTGCGCGAGACCGGCGACGTGGCGCGTTTCGGCGAGTCGAAGCTGATCGCCGCTCGCTTCGCAGACGAGCTGGCGACGAACGGCGCTCGCCGGGTCGCTTATACGTCGTTCCTCGCGCTCGCGCCGGCGGGGATTGCCTACGCCATCCTCCTCGGCCTCATCCGCACTTGGCCCGACATCACGTCGGTCAAGGTGTTGCCGCTCGCGATCGCGACCGCGCTCACTGTGGTCTTGGCTCCACAGGTCGCCTTCGCCACCGGCCTCTTGACCGTGGCCCGTGCGTGGCGCCTGCGCTCGGAGACGGCCGTACCTGCGGCCGAGATCGGCGTGCTTCGTCGCCGGGCCGCCGTTGCGCTCGGCTCAGGCGCGGCCGCGTTTACCGGGATCGCCGTTTACGCCTACGAGTACAGCTCCGGCTTGCCGAGCTGGTGGACGACGACGGCCTTCGCCGTGTCCGGCGCTGTGCTTGTTCCGATCGCCGGCGCCGCGGTTGCGCTTGCACGAAACGCGCGGGTCCGGCCGCAAGCGTCGGGTTCGGCCGGCGACCTCTTCGACGATGTCGCGCCTCTCCTCGATCTCGTCCCATTCCGCCTGCGCGGCCGCCCGTGGCGCTTCTGTCTGCTCGTCGCCGTAGCGGTGGCCGCGGCCGCGCTCATCGCCGGCGGCCCCGACGAAGGGCCGCGGAACGCCGTCTTCGAGTTCGTCGCGGTCTGCGCCGGCTTCGCCGGTCTCGGCCGCTTCCTCGGCCTGCGGCGCTAGCTTCGAGCCAGGCGCGCGCGCCACTGCGCGAGCGGCAGCGCGTAGAAGACGGCGATGCCGAGGTAGAGCGCCGCGCTGACCCACGGCTGCAGAAAGGCGACCAGTGCAGCGCCGCCGTAGAGCAGCGTCCCCGGCGTGTAGGCGCGAGTGATGTCGTCGACCACGTCGTCCGGAACGTGCTCTCCGATCAAGCGCCGGCCGGCGGAGGCGTAGCGCCACCAGGCGAAGTAGGTGATCGCGGTCAGCGTCAGTGTCGCGCCGTAAAGGACTGCGGCGGGCCGCGCGCCTCCGGTCTCGATGAACTGCGCGAGCACGGCGGTCGGAAACGGGACGAACGCGATCATCATCAGGAGCAGCGTGTTCAGGAGCAGCATCGTCCGGTCGACCCGCGCGATCAGCTCGAACACGTAGTGGTGGTTGATCCACATGACGCCGATCGTCAGGAAGCTCGTCAGGTAGCCGAGGTAGGACGGCCAGATCCGCAGCAGCTCGTGCCCGAGCGTCTCGGCGTGCTCCCGGGCCGGAACGTGGATCTCGATGATCAGCAGCGTGATCGCGATCGCGAAGACGCCGTCGCTGAAGGCTTCGAGCCGCGCGGTCTCGCTCGTCACACCTGAATCCTCGCGACCGCGACGGACGGCCTAAGGCATCGCTTGCGATGCCGTCTAAATCCGCCTGAAGGATTGGCGTGAGTGCGACTACGGGAACGGGAGGACTCGCTGTCCGCTTTGCTACGCGTGGTGCGGGCGGTCGTCAGCAGGAACACGGGCTTTGGTCTCGTCGCCTACGCGTTCCTCGTGACGATGATCGGGACGACGCTGCCGACGCCGC
>Ga0209808_1000503_pt1 | contig 19272 bp, 14 predicted proteins | sample GraSoiAngelo_157_FD_186171 | JGI IMG/M metagenome (GOLD analysis project Ga0209808, IMG submission 186171) | Grasslands soil microbial communities from the Angelo Coastal Reserve, California, USA - 14_1009_16_20cm (SPAdes) (version 2) | ecosystem: Environmental > Terrestrial > Soil > Grasslands ... | reverse complement strand
CAGACGCAGGGCCGCTACAAGAGGCAGACCGGCGGTCACGGGCAGTTCGGCGACGTGTTCCTCGAGATCGAGCCCCAGCCCGCCGGCTCAGGGGTCGTTTACGCGACGCGAATCGTGGGCGGCTCGGTCCCGCGCAACTTCTGGCCCGCTGTCGAGAAAGGCGTGCGCGAGACCGCCGAACGCGGCGTGATCGCGGGATATCCACTCTCCGACTTCAAGGCAACTCTCTTCGACGGAAGCTTCCACGCCGTCGACTCGAGCGAGATGAGCTTCAAGATCGCCGGATCGCTCGCGCTGCAGAACTGCGTGAAGGAAGCGCAGCCCTTCCTGCTCGAGCCGATCATGAATCTCGAGGTCCTCGTCCCCGAGGAGCAGATGGGCGACGTGCTCGCCGATCTCAACTCGCGGCGCGGACGCGTCCTCGGGATGGAAGCGACCGGCGGCGGCCTGCAGCGCATCAAGGCACACGTCCCGATGGCCGAGACGTTCCGCTACGCGACCGACCTGCGCTCTATGACGGGTGGACGCGGAACGTTCAGCGCTCAGCTCCTCGGGTACGAGGAGTGTCCGTCACACATCGCGCAGAAGGTTATCGCCGCGCACGAGGAGCAGGTCGAGGAGCCGGCGGTGGCGCGTTAGGCCGGCGGAACCTCCGCAGCGGTCCCGCGTTAAAGAAGTCGTGCGCTTCCTTGCCCTGCTCGCGCTGCTCGCCTCGGCTGCGTGCACGCCATCTCAGACGGTCCCCATACCGAGCACCGCGCCTGTGCTCTCGTCGAGCGTGCAGCCGGCCGCCCGCGCTCCGGCCGCTGTAAGGGTCAACCTCTACGACCAAGGCCTGAGTCTCGAGATACCGCCGCAATGGACTTGGAACGCAGGCTTCGCATTCATCAACCGCGCCACGAGCCGGTACTTCCTCGCCGCAAACGGGCCGCTGACGGACTTGCCGGTCGTACCTGGGAATGGAGATGTGGATGCTTCGGCTCTTCCGACAGGTCGGGTCGTGCTCGCCGTGGAAGGGTTCTGCCGCCTCGGGTGCAGCGGTCCCACTGCCGAGACCGCCCTGCCTCTTGACTGGAGCACCGCTGCGCCGTTTTTCGGTCGGACCATGCCAAGCGACCGCCACGAGGCTGCGGTCGGCTTCCGAATCTTCGACCAGCCGCTGTTCGTCGTCGCTCGCTGGGCCGAGGACGCGCCCGCCGCGGATATCGCGGCGATCGCCGGCGTGGTGCGCAGCATTCGCGCCGACCCGGCTCCTCCCGCGACCGGCGAATACCGGGGATGGGATGGCCTTGGCCCCCTCGTCAACATCGCTGTCGGGAGCGTGACGCTCACGCCGCTTCCCGCTGGCGCAATCATTCGCCCGCCTTATCGCACCTACGACAACGCTCCTTTCTACGTGGTTCGCGGTAAGCAAGGTATTTACGCATTCGCTTCACGGGCGTTCTTCAACCAGAGCTGCGAGATTCAGTACGACTCGGCGTCCGACCGCCTCACATGCGCCGTTCCCGGCCGCGTCTATGAATGGACGCGCTTTGGCACGTACCTCGGCCCGGAGCCCGCAAGCAACCTCACGCAGCATCGGGTCATCGTGCGTGACGGTCAGGTGTGGGTCCGTTATGTCGAGGAGGGGATGCTGTGGCCCTCCGTGCCGGACGAAGCCGCGGAGTATTAGCGCAGCGGTTTGCCGATGAGCCAATGGTGGCCCGCCGGATCGGCGATCCGGCCCTGCCGCATCCCGTACGGCTGGTCGGCCATCGGAAAGACGACCTTCGCGCCGGCGGCGACCGCTCGGTCCGCCACAGCGTGGGGATCTTCGACGATGAGGCTCATACGCACGCTCGTTCCGCCGAGGGTCGTCGGACTGACATTGAATGCCGGTGGGTTCTCGTCAACGGCGTAGAAGCGCTGACCGTCGATCGACATCTCGATGATGAACTGCCCGGCCGGAGTCGACTGCCGCGAGAGCTCGATCGCCCCGAATGCCTTCTTGTAAAACTCGACGATGCCGCGCGCATCCTTGACCGTGAGGAAAGGAGTCATCTCTACGCGCGCCATACGTCGATCTCATCCCTGGCGTGGATCAGATGCGCTCGGCGCGCCCCGTCGCGAACGAGTCCGTTCGCCCAGCACACCGCAACGAGGGCGAGCCCACCGTAGATGCCTGCGGGGACGTGATGCCAGGCCGCATAGAACGCGACGCCAACGCCAAAGAGCCGTAACGCATATACCCACGGCGGCATGAAGCGGCGAAGGTACGCCCCCATCGGGCTCGATCGGTAGCGCTCGAGATCGCCCTCCCGCAGGAGGACAGTCGAGACAAGCAGGGGCGGGAGGAGCGCGATGATCAGGCCCGGCACAAGCGCGTGGCGCCAGAAGAGATCGATCGCGACCAGAGCGGTCGCTATGTCCGCGAACAGCTTCGCAGGGTGGATCTGGTGGTACAAGGCGCGCTCGGCGAATGTCACCGCTTTCCGGGGATGGTGGCACGCAGGCTCTGCAAGTGCTCGCTCACGTGCGGCAGGACGATACGCCTGAGCACGACGTCCGCAGACCTTGGGCGCCCGCCGAACACGAAGACGGCGCGCGACCAGTCCTCGTCTCTCATCCGAGCGATCACGCTCTGAAGACGGTCCCAACCCTGTTCAATCTCCTCCGCCGCGGTCTCCTTGGACATGGAGGCATGCTCGTGTGCGTTGATCGCGTTGATCGCATGGGTCGGCTCCCACGCGAAATCGAACGGTTCTTCCCCGGTGAGCGCGCGTGCGATGGAGCCGGCCTCGACTCCAGAGCGAGTGGAGCGGGACGGCACGGACAAACAGCAGAGCCGACAGCGGCGACACTCCTCCTCGTCGAGGCCGCGGGTCGTGGCGAGAGCGTCGCTTACAAGGACACGCAAATCCCCGAGTGTGGAACTGCGCTCCTCGCTCACGGCGTGTTCGCTACCAGCCGTCCCGCGAAGAACGAGAGAATCCATTCGATGAGCAGGCTCGCACGATTGCGAACGCCCAGAAGCTGCATGAGGTAATTGACCCGCCAGACCGTCCACGCCGGAAAGCCCCCCAGGACAAACCCGCCGAGCTTGGCGAACTCGGCGCCGGCCTGTGTCCGGCCGAGCGCGATCAGGTCGCCCTTCCGGTGATAGACGAATGGCACAGTCGGCTCTCCGCGAACAAGGGCGACGAGGTTGCGCGCAGCGGTTGGCGCTTCGAGCACAGCAACTTGTGCGAGCTGTGGCAGGCCCTTGCCCTGGTTCTCGAAGTACGCCGAGTCGCCCAGCGCGAGGACGTCGTCGCGTCCGTTCACGCGAAAGCGATCGTCGACCACGATCCGGCCGTCCTTGGACTTCGGTACGTCAAGCGATGCGACGAGCGGATTCGCCTTCACGCCGCCCGACCAGACGATCGTGCGGCCGCGCAGCTGGGCTCCGTCCTTCGTGTGGACGACACCGGGTGCGATCTCGGAGACGAGTGTCTTGAGAAGAACGCGCACCCTCTGTTTCTCGAGCCGCTTCATCGCGATCCTCGATAGACGTGGGTCCATCGCGGGGATGACCCGGTCGGCGCCATCGAGAAGGTGGATCGTGACGTCGGCGTAGAAGTCGATCGAGGGATAGATGCGGCGGAGCGTGTGATCCATCAAGTCGCGCAGAGAACTGGCGAGCTCGACGCCGACCGGTCCCGCGCCGACGATGATGAACGTGAGCTGCTCGCGCCGGCGCGCGATGTCGGTCTCGATCGCCGCCGATTCGAAGATGTCGAGCACATGGCGCTTCAAGCTTTCCGCGTCCGAGAGCCACTTCACGGGGAGGGCGTTCTCGCGTACGCCGGGAATGCCATAGTCGTTCGTCACCGAACCGAGCGCGATGACCAGGTGGTCGTACGGAACCTCGCCGTCGGCGGTGCCGACTCGCCGACGCTCGAGATCGATCGCCGTGACTTCGCTTTGCAAGAACTGGAACCCCGCTGGCGCGGTCGCATCGCGGAGCGGATACGCCACGGCATGCGGCGGAAGCTCGCCGGTGCACACCTGGTAGAGCAGGGGCGTGAAGAGGTGATAGTTCTGCCGATCGATCAGGGTGACCGACGCTTCCCCGCGATGCAGGCGCCGCTCGAGACCCCGGACGACGTGCAAACCTGTGAATCCGCCGCCGAGCACCACGATCTGCTTGGCCGGGCTCAATTCGCCTTTCCCGATTCGGCTTCGACGCGCTCGAGCTCAGCGAGATAGGCGCGCGTCAGCGGATCCCCGCCGTCGATCGTGCTCGCGATGCGCAGCCGCTCGCGTGCCGCCCCCAGATCGCCGGCGCGGAGATGCGCGAAGCCCGCATCCGCGATGTACGCGGCCTCTCCCGGGCGGAGTGCCGCGGCGCGGTCAAGCAAGCCGAGCGCATCGGCTTTCGAGCCGGACGCGAGGAGGGCCACGCCGAGCTCGTGCATGACATCGGCTTGCTCCGGCGCCAGCTCGAGCGCGCGACGGAACGAACCGGCCGCCGCGACGAAGTCCTCGGTGCGTCGCGCCACGAGCCCCAGCCCGAAGTGCGCCTCCCATATACGTGTGTCGAACGCGAGGATCCGCTCGAATGCCGCGCGGACCTCACCGAGACCCGTGGCCTCAGCGGACAACGCCCGGCGTCCAGCGCGCTCCAGCTCGGCCTCTAGGTCGGGACGCTCGAGCCCAAGCCGAAGCCGGTGTGCCTGGGCGAGCGCATCGGGACCGGCACCGGCTGTCGAAAGGACCTGGTCGAGCTCACGTGCGGCCTCGTCCCGGAGCCCGTCGGCAATGAGCAGCCGCGCCAGGTGAGCGCGCGCGCTCATCCGGCCGCTCCCGGCGGCGCGCTCGAAGTAGGCGCGGGCGGCTGACCGATCGCCCTTTCCAAGCGCGAGGATCCCAAGGAGCTCCTGCGCTCGGCCGAACTCCTCGCTGCCGGCGGCGATCCGCCGCAGGTGGGATGCAGCCTGGCCCGGCGCCTGTTCGGAGATGTACAGCTCGGCGAGGACGAGGAGGTCGACATCGCGGAGTGGGCGCAGTGCGTGCGCATGCTCGAGCGCAACGATCGCGAGGTTGATCTCCCCGAGATGCCGAAGGAGCTCGGCACGCATGTAATGCGCGCGCCAGGACTGTGGCTTTGCTTCAACGACGTCCTCGAGTGATCGCGCGGCCCGGTCCTCGTCGCCACGCTCGACCGATTCCGCCGCAAGTACGAGCAGGCGGTCCTCGGCGCGCACCGACTCGGGGTCCAGCTGGATCGCAGTGACGTATTGGTCGAAGGCCTGGGCCCGTGCGGCGTCGGCGGCGTTCGGATCTCCCGCCCGTAGAAGTGTGGCGTTCGTTTCGTCCTCGAGGCCTGCCAGAAACGCCTCGTACGACGGCTCGTTCGCCGTCTCAGGCTCGAGCCCAGGGGCCGGAACGCCAAGCGCTCCGGCGAGCCACGCCGCGAGTGCGGGCTCGGCCCGGTGAAGCTCGCCCGGCGCGACGACGAGGTCGAGCTCGCCGGCGACTGTGCGGCTCTTTACGTCCACGAGTGTCACCGCGATCCCGCGCCCCTTTTCGTCTTCGCGGAAGAGCCCAGTGAGCGCGTGGGTGGTGCCAAGCGACTCGCCGTACCGCGCCGCGAGATCAATATCCGGCGTCGAGCCAAATACCAGATACCCCGCGTCGCTCTTGGTTTCGGGCAGGGCGACGAGAAAGACCGGACGCAGCTCGACGTTGGAGTCGTCGGCGAATCGCTCGACGAGCCGGCGCGCGACCTGACGGCCTATGCCGCCGGCTTTCGCGTCGCGTCCTCTTGCACCGAAGGGGACGACCGCGACGACCGACCGAACGGTCGTCACCGGAAGCGGACGCGCACGGCCTGGCGCTTCCCGATTTGAACCAGCGGCTCGCCGATGACGGGCACCTTCGTGTCCTCGCTTGCGACCGTCCCGTCCACGCGCACGCCGTTCTGCGAGACCAGCTGTCGCGCCTCCCGCTTGCTCTTCGCGAAAGCGAAGACGATCAGATCGACGATGGGAACTTCCTTTTGGCCATCGACCGTGAAGTCGACCGTCGGCACCGCGTCGGGGGCGGCTCCCTCTTTATGCACACGGTCAAACTCGCGCTCCGCTTCCTCGCCTGCGGCCGCCGAGTGCAGCTCGGTCGTGATCGTGCGCGCGAGCTTGCGTTTCGCCTCGCGAGGATGCAGCTGCTTGCGCTCGAGGGCATCGAGCGTCGAGCGAACTTCCTCCATCGGGAGCTCGGTCGCCCACTCGTAGTAATGCGGCATGAGGCTGTCGGCGATCGACATCACCTTTCCATAAACCTCGCTCGGCGAATCGACGAGCCAGATGCTTTGCGCGGGCTTGGACTTGCTCATCTTCTCGCCGTCGAGTCCCTCGAGCAGCTCGACGATGAACACCGACTGCGCGCGCTGACCGACCATCTCCTGAAGCTCCCTGCCGGTCAGGATGTTGAAGAGCTGGTCGGTGCCGCCGAACTCCACGTTCGCTTCGATGGCCACGGAGTCGTATGCCTGAAGCAGCGGGTAGAGCAAGTCCTTGATGGGGATCGCGGTCTTTCTCTCCATACGTTTGCGAAACTCTTCCCGCGCGAGGATCTGCTGAGCGGTGAAGCGCGCCGTCAGCTGGATGACGTCCCGCAGCCCGAATTTCCCGAACCACTCGTCCTGGAGGACGATCCGGGTGTTCTCGCGAGGGACGATGAGATGGAATTGATCGAGGTACGTCTGGGCGTTCCGCATGACCTCGTCGCGGGATTTGAGCGGCCGGCTCTGGTCGAGATCGCTCGGGTCCCCGATCTGCGTCGTCCAATCCCCGACGATGAGGACGATCTCGTGGCCCCACTGCGACAGCTTTCTTAACTTGCGTAACGAGATGGCGTGGCCGAGGTGGAGATTCGCATGGGTCGGGTCGAATCCCTGCTTGATACGCAACTGACGCTCGCCTGAGGCGAGTGCGGAGCGGAGATCGCCGAGCACGCTCACTTCGCTCACGCCACGCGTGAGGAATTCATCGAGCTCGCGTTGTGATGGACGTGTCGGCACGCTCACAGGATACGTTTGGTGGCCGTTACCATGAGCGCATCGCCCATTCGAAGACCACGCATGACCACGCGCTCCGGCGCGGGGCATATCGCTCGAAACGGCGCCGGGGCGGCGGAGCGTTCAGCGGTTGGCGCCTCGCCCTGCCGTCGGGACTCTTCGCCATCATCATCGCCACCGGCGCACTCCTTCTGATCGGCGCCGGTGCCGCGCTCGCGTTCTTCGCCGGCGATCTCCCCTCGCCCCAGGACCTCGCGAAGGACCCGCTGGCGCAATCGACGAAGGTGTACGACCGCACCGGCACGCAGCTCCTCTACCAGTTCTCGGAAGAGAACCGCGAGGTCGTGAGCTACGACGAGCTTCCGCAGGTGCTGATCGACGCGACGGTTTCCGCGGAGGACAAGAGCTTCTGGACGAATCCGGGTGTCGACATCCTCGGGACCATCCGCGCCGTGTTCTCTGACGTGACCGGCCGCAGCACCGGACAGGGCGGCGCGTCGACCATCACCCAGCAACTGGTGAAGCAACGCATCGTCGGCAACGAGGTCTCGCTCAAACGAAAGATCCGCGAAGCGATCCTCGCGGTCGAGGTGACGAACACCTATTCCAAGCAGCAGATCCTCGAGCTCTACTTCAACCAGATCTACTACGGGAACCAGGCGTATGGCGTGAAAGCCGCGGCGCAGACGTACTTCGGGAAGTCCGATCTCTCGAAGCTCACGCTCGCGGAAGCCGCCCTGCTCGCGGGCCTCCCGCAGGCGCCGTCGGTCCTCGACCCAACGCAGGCGGACAACGTCGACCGCGCAGCCGAGCGGCGCGCCTACGTGCTCGGCCAGATGGTGGACACCGGTAAGATCACGCAGGCCGAATCGGACGCCGCGGGCACCGAGGAGATCAAGGTCGCGGGTCCGCCCGTCGCGACGATCAAGGCGCCGCACTTCGTGTTCCAGGTGCGCAACCAGCTCGCGCAGATCCTCGGCGGCGACGAGGCCGCCGTGTCACGCGGCGGCTACCGGGTCACGACCACGCTCGACATGAAGACCCAGGAGATCGGCGAGCGGCAGGTCCGCGAGTGGGTCGACCTGCTGCACAACCGCAACGTCTGGAATGCCGCGCTCGTCTCGATCGATCCGCGGACCGGCGAGGTCCTCACGTACGTCGGCTCGGTCGACTACAACAACCGCGACGATCCGCGGGTGCAGGGCCAGTTCGACGTCGCCGGCATCGGTCTCCGTCAGCCGGGATCGTCCTTCAAGATGTTCAACTACGTCACCGCGCTCAAGAAGGGCGCGACCGCGGCCACCGTGGTCGTGGACGCTCGAACGGACTTCGGCGGGAAGGCCGACCCGACGCGTATGAGCCCGGCCGCCTGCGGGTACTGTCCAGAAAACGCCGACCTCCAGTACCACGGCCCGGTCACCATGCGGCAGGCGATCCGCGAGTCGCGGAACGTGCCGGCGGTGAAATTCCTCGCGGAATATTCCGGGATCGAGGACACGATCCAGACCGCGTCCGACATGGGCATCACGACGCCCATCGATCCCGCGACCATCGGCCTCTCGCTCACGCTCGGCGCCAAAGAAGTCCACCTCGTCGACATGGCGAGCGCGTACGGCGTGCTCGCGAACATGGGTCTGCGCGTGACGCCGACCTACATCCTCAAGGTCGAGGACTCGCGCGGGAATCTGGTGTGGGAGCACAAGGACTACGAGCAGAAGCGCGCGCTCGACGCGGGGATCGCGTGGATCATGACCGACATCCTCAAGGACACCACCCAGCCGTCGAAGGACTTCATCTTCGGTGGGTGGACAAACATTGGGCGTCCCGCGGCGCTGAAGACGGGCACGACGGACAACCTGAAGGACGTGTACTCCGTCGGTTATGTCCCGAGCCTGGTGACCGGCGTCTGGATGGGGAACTCGAATGGCGAGAAGATGAGCACGGTCGACTTCGCGAGCGCTACCGGTCCGGGCCAGCTCTGGCGCGATTACATGAAAGAAGCGCTCGCGGATACGCCGGCGACGGACTGGCCGCGGCCGGCCAATGTCGTGAGCGGGACCGTGGTGTCGGCGCCCGGTGCATACGGCGGATACGGCTCTGGCCTCGTACCCTCGGCGCTATCGCCGTTCTCCATGTCCGAGTGGTTCGTCAAGGGAACCGAGCCGGCGAAGACCGACGACTGGTTCGTCGCGGGTTGCCCGCAGCCGGATGGCTCGGCGAAGGTGGCGATGAAGATCAACGACACCCGTGCGCCCATCCCGTTCCAGCGCTATACCGACCAGTGGATCCGGGACGCGATCGCCGGCAAACATGCCTACAGCCGCTACACCTGGAACCTCGTGGGCCCGGACGCCTGCGCGACGCCCTCGCCCTCGCTCACGCCCCTGCCGACGCGGACACCGGTACCGACGCGGACGCCGGGCGGGCCACCGACGCTGCCTCCCTTCCCCACGCCGACGCCAAAAAAGCCGTAGCGACCGTGGGCGAAGGCCCTCGGGTCAGCGCCGTGGTCGGCTGCGTCGATGCGGCTGGACGCATCCTCATCGTGAAGCAGACCGCCGGCCCATTCGCGGGCGCGTGGCTCCTGCCGGGCGGGAACGTCGAGCGGAACGAACGGGTCGAGGACGCCGCGCGGCGCGAGCTTCTCGAAGAGACAGGCTACGCCGTCGACGAGCTCCGGCCGATCGCCCGCTACGAGGTCCGGAGCGCTCCCGCCGGACGCTTCCACTTCCTCGTGCATCTTTTCCGCGGCGGTGCCGTCTCTGGAGCTCCGCGGGCCGAGCAGGGCAGCGAGCTCTTGTGGGCGGACCCTGGTGCGATCGCACCACATCCGAATCTTGCCGTTGCCCTGGTCGACCTTGAGCTCATCGACCGCGACCCGGAGGCCATCGACAGCGACCTCGCGCGGATCGGTGTCGAGATGCGGCGGCTCTTCTGAGCGGACGCTCCGGTCAGGCGTACCGGATGCGTGGGTCGAGGACCGCATACAGCACATCGGCGACGAGGTTGAAGAGCACGACCAGGATGGCGAAGAGGAACACGATCGCAGCGACGACCGGGGTGTCGCTCGTACCGATCGAACGAACGAGCAGCTCGCCGATCCCCGGGACGCGGAAGATTTGCTCGGTCACGATCGCCCCGGCGAAGACCGCCGGGATTCCCAGAGCGACGAGCGTGACGACCGGGATAAGGCTGTTGCGCAGAACGTGTCGCAGGATCACGAGCCGCTCCGAGATGCCCTTGCTTCGGGCCGTGCGCACGTACTCGAGCGGAAGGTGCTCGAGCATCTCGGCCCGGATGAAACGGGCCAGCGCCGCGGTGTTGAAGAGCGTCAGGACGGCGATCGGCATGATCGATTGCTTCAATTGATCGACGAACGAGGCAAGGTCCTTCACCTTGAGCGTCGAGTCGTAGATGAAGGGGAACCATCGCAGGTTGATGCTGAAGACGATGATGAGCAGGAGGCCGGTGAAGAACGTCGGCACGGAGAAGCCGATGAACGCGAAGGTCGTCGCGGCGTGATCGAACAGGGAGTAGCGCTTCACCGCTCCGAGCATTCCGATCGGAAGGGCGAGGAGGAGTCCGAGGACGTAGGCGACTCCGACCACCGCGAGGGTGTTGGGTAGCCGTTCGACGAGGAGCCCCGCGACCGGCGAGTGGCTCCCGAACGAATATCCGAAGTCGCCTTTGAGGAGCGCGAAAAGCCACTTCACGTAGCGGATGTGCCAGGGCTGGTCGAGCCCGAGAGATATGCGGATCTTCTCGCGGACCTCGGGCGGCACGTTGGGGTTGGCCGCAAACTGGGCGAGCGGGTCGCCGGGGGCGGATCGCGTAGACGACGAAGCTGATGATCAGCAGCGTCGGGATAGCGATCAGGAGACGGCGCGCGACATATCGACCCACTTGGCTCGGATACCGGTGGCGCCGACCGCGAGTTCAGGCCCGCGCGGACCCTAGAGCGTGACGATCGTTGCGCCGTCACCGCCTTCGGACGGCCCGGCCGGCTCGTGTGCCCGAACCAGCGGATGGCTGCTGAGGGCCGCTCGAATCGCCGTGCGCAGCGCCCCTGTGCCTTTTCCGTGGATGATCCGGAGGCGCCCCACGCCGGCGACCGCGGCGTCGTTCAGATACCGGTCGAGCACGGCGAGGGCCTCGTCGGGCCGCGCGCCCCGGATGTCGAGCTGCAGCGGAACGCTCGCCGCCGAACCGTGGACGACGGGGCGGTCCGAACGGAGCGGTGCTCCCACCGGTTCGGGTGCGGGCCGCAGCTGCGTCGCCGGGACCCGTAGACGGATGGCGCCCGCGGCCACCTCCGCCATGCCGCGGTCGTCGACCGCGAGGAGCGTCCCGGGCTCGGCGAACCCGTCCACGAGCACCGGCGCGCCGACCGCGATCGGCACGGTGACCGGAGCCGAGGCCGGCGATGTCGCGGCCGCCCGGACCGACTCCGCTTCGGCGAGCGCGGCGCGCGCTTCCTCGACGAGGTTGCGTTTGGCCGCCCGATCGCGGGCCTCCTCCGCCTGGCGCAACGCGCGCCGTGCCTGCAGCAGGAGCTCGTCGGCTTCGGCCCGCGCGCGCCGCAGTGCGCGCTGCACCTCGTCGCGAACCTTGTCGGCCTCGCGCCGTGCGTCGACCGTAGCTTCCGCCGCATCGGCAGCGGATGCGCGCGCCTCTTCGAGCGCGGTGCCGAGCTCGGTGCGCTGGCGCTCCGCCTCGAGCAAGGTGCGCTCGAGTGAACGGTGAAGCTCGGAGAGGTGGGTATCGGCGCGGCCGAGGACGCTCTTATCCAACCCGAGCCGCTCCGCGATGGCGAACGCGTTCGATGCGCCCGGCAGGCCGAGCCGCAGGCGGAATGTCGGCCGCAGGGTGTTCGAGTCGAATTCCATGCTCGCGTTGCGGACGCCCGGCGTATTGAGCGCGAACGCCTTGAGCTCCGGGTAATGCGTCGTCGCCGCGGCGAGCACGCCTCGCTCGAGGAGCGTCTCGAGCACCGCCATCGCGAGCGCGGCGCCTTCATCCGGGTCGGTCCCTGCGCCGACCTCATCGAGTAGCGCGAGGTCGCCGCGCTCCGCCTCGGCGAGCGTCGCGACGACGTTCCGAAGATGCGAGGAGAACGTGGAAAGCGACTGCGCGATCGATTGCTCGTCGCCGATGTCGGCAAATATGCGACGGACCACCGGGATGCTCCCGCGGTCCGCGGGAATGGCGAGACCGCACGCGGCCATCGCGGTCAGCAAGCCGATCGTCTTAAGCGTCACCGTCTTCCCACCGGTATTCGGACCGGTGACGACCAGAACGCGGAACTCGCCGCCGAGACGCACGTCGATGCCGACGACGGCGCCTTGCTCCACGAGGAGCGGGTGGCGCGCGTCGACGAGATCGAGCACGCCGTCGGCGTTCAGCACCGGCCGTGTCGCCTGCAGAGAATCGGCATAGAGCGCCTTCGCGAGGATGAGATCGAGAGCGGCGAGCGCCGCCGTCATCGCATCGAGGTCCTCACTCGACTTCTCGATGCGACGCGAGAGCTCGTCGAGGATCCGCTCGACCTCGAGGCGTTCCGCCAGCTCGGCCTCGCGTAGCGCGTTGTTGGCCTCAAGTATTTCCAGCGGCTCGATGAAGACGGTCTGGCCACTCGCCGACTGGTCGTGAACGATCCCCTTGACCGCGGCCCGGTGCTCGGCCTTCACCGGTACGACGTAGCGTCCCCCGCGCTGCGTCACGATCGGATCCTGCAGCAGCCGCAGCAGATCCGGAGAGTGGACGAGCCCGTCGAGACGCTGCTGGAGCCGCGCCTGCGCGGCGCGGAGATTGGCGCGAAGGGAGCCAAGCCGACCGCTCGCCCGGTCGAGCACCTCGCCGGTCGCCCCGATCGCGTTCTCGATCGCCACGGCCACGTCGGCGGGCGGTCGCGCGAAACGCGCGCGCGCCGCGAGCGGCGGATACGGGTGGACGTCCGTGAACAGACGCTCCGCTGCGCGCACCGTATCCGCCACCGCAATCAGCTGCACCGGATCGAGCGCGCCGCCCAGCTTCGCGCGCCGGACCGCGTCGCGGATGTCGCGTGCGCCGCGCAGTCCGCTCGACGGGCTCATCCTGAGGAGATTGCGCGCGGCCGCGGTCTCGTCTTGCAGCCGCTCGGCCTCGCGCAGGTCGGTCGTCGGGAAGAGTGCCTCTGCGAGCTCTCGGCCCGGGGCGAACGCGGTGCGCTCGGCGACGAGACTCCGGATCGCGGGAAGCTCCAGCCGGGCGAGTGCGCCCTCGTTCAAGGCCGTGACACGCCAGTCGAACCGCGCACATACAGGCGCCAGGGCGCGCTCGTCGTGGCGTGCTCGTTCAGTCCGACACGGACGGTCCGCACCACTCGAGACGGCGGGACAAGCGGCGCATCGTGAATCGAGAGCCTCGATCGCACCAGGTCGAGGTTGGTATGCGCCGTGGTGAGCCCGAAGGCGCGCGCGAGCTTGCCGGGGCCCGCGAGCGCCCGCGGCGCAAGGTCATCGAATCCGGTGATCGGTTCGGCCCCACGGAGGAGGACCGCGCCGGCCACGCCGTCGCGCTCGGTCACCACGTTGAGGCAGTGGTACATGCCGTACACGAAATACACGTAGCTCCTTCCGGGAGGGCCGAACATCGGCGCGGTCCGAGGCGTCAGGCCGCGATACGCGTGCGACGCCGGATCCCGCCCGCCGAGATAGGCCTCTACCTCGACGATCCGGGCTGCCTTCGTCGACCCGGACGCCTCCAGCGTAAGGACTTTCCCGAGGAGATCCCGTGCCACTCGTAGGGTCGATCGGGCGTAGAAGTCCCGCGGAAGGCGCTTGCCGGCAGCGGCCGCGCCCCGATCAGCCGCCTTTGCGCGGATCGAGCGCGTCTCGCAGGCCGTCACCGATGTAGTTGACCGAGAGCACGGTGAGGAAGATCGCGAGACCCGGGAAAAGGGCGAGGTGCGGCGCCAGGTCCAGGTAGTTCTGCGCGTCGAAGAGCAGTCGTCCCCATGTCGGAACGTCCGACGGAAAGCCCAGGCCCAGGAACGAGAGGGTCGATTCCAGGATGATCGCGCCGCCGACGCCCAGCGTGGCGGCGACGAGCACCGAGCTGAGCACGTTCGGAAGGATGTGCTTGGTGATGATGCGGAGATCGGTCGCGCCGACGGCGCGCGCCGCCTCGACGAACTCCTTGTTCTTCAGCGACAGGAAGTTCGCGCGGACGAGCCGTGCGACCGGCATCCAGGTGAGGATCCCGATGACCGTCACGATCATGAGGAAGATGCCAATCTCGGGGCCGAAGAGCTTACGCAGGGTGTCGCGGAACAGGAAGATGATGATGAGCAGCAGGGGCAGGATTGGAAGTGACAGGAAGAGGTCGGTGATTCGCATGAGCGGGTTGTCCAGCCGCTTGAAGTAGCCCGCCAACGCGCCGAATGCCGTACCCAGGGTGATGGCGAGGAGCACCGCGGTGATACCCACGGCGATCGACACGCGGCCGCCCCAGAGCACACGCGCGAGCATGTCGCGACCCAGGTCGTCGGTGCCGAACGGATGCGCGAGAGATGGACCTTCGATGGCGCGCGAGAAGTCGATCCCGTTGATCGGGGTCGTGTAGATGAAAGGGCCGATCGTGGTACCCAGGATCAGGATGATGAGCGTCACCATTCCGGCCATCGCGAGGGTGTGGCGCCGGAACTGGTACCACGCGTCCTTCCAGAGCGACCGCGACGGCCGGAGCATGTCCGCCGTTGCGGTTGTGGGCATTTTCCGGACGTTCGCGGTCGTCGCCATCAGGCGTACCTGATTCGGGGATCGAGGACGGCGTAGAGGACGTCCGCGATCAGGTTGAACAGGACGACGAGGACGGCGAACAGGAACACGATCGCGGCGACGACGGGTGTGTCGCTGTCGTTGATCGAGCGGATGAGGAGCTCGCCGATCCCGGGAACGCGGAAGATCTGCTCGGTCACGATCGCGCCGGCGAAGACCGCCGGAACGCCGAGCGCGACCAGCGTCACCACCGGGATGAGGCTGTTGCGGAGGACGTGACGCACGACGACGAGACGCTCCGCGATGCCCTTGCCTCGCGCGGTACGCACGTAGTCGAGCGGAAGATGTTCGAGCATCTCGGCGCGGATGTAGCGCGCCAGCGTCGCCGTGTCGAAGAGAGCAAGGACGATGATCGGCATGATCGACTGCTTCATCTGGTCGATGAGCGATGCGAAGTCCCTCACCTTGAGCGTCGAGTCATAGATGAACGGGAACCAGTGCAGGTTGATGCTGAAGATGATGATGAGCAGAAGGCCGGTGAAGAACGTCGGCACAGAGAAGCCGATGAAGGCGAAGGTTGTCGCGAGGTGATCGAAGAGCGAGTAGCGCTTCACGGCCGAGACCATGCCGATCGGGACCGCCAGAGCCACGCCCAGGACGTACGCGACGCCGACCACCGCGAGTGTGTTCGGAAGCCGCTCGACCAGGAGATTGATCACGGGAAGGTGGCTCATGAACGAGTAGCCGAAATCACCCTTGACTAACGCGATGAGCCACTTCACATACCGGACGTGCCAGGGCTGATTCAGCCCGAGCTGTTCGCGGATGTGCTCGCGGACTTCCGGTGGGACGTTTGGATTGGTCGCGAACTGACTGAGCGGGTCGCCAGGCGCGAGCGCGAGGATGCCATAGACGACGAAGCTGATGACGAGCAGGGTCGGAATGGCGATCAGTAATCGCCGAATGATGTATCGCCCCACGCTACCGGCTCCTCACCCCATCGAGGGCGGTGTGGGTAGTGCGGTGGAGGTCGTCCACCGCACTACCGTATCACCGTCGTTAGTCGTCGCTTACGGCGTCTTGTACCAGTCCGCGATGTTCCACATTTCCGAGTCCCACGGGTTGAGGTTCGTCCCCTGTAGAGCCTTGCTCTTCCCCGAGGCGACCTGGAAGCGGTTCACCAGCGGGATGACCACGACGTCCTTGATGAGGATGTCGTTCGCCTGGATGCCCAGCTGGTTCAGCTTGGCCTGGTCCGTCGTGGTGCGCATCTGGTCGACGATCGCGTCGTAGGCCGGGTTCGAGTAGCGGTGGTAGTTGTTCTGGTTCCAGTTGTTGGACTTCTGGGCGATCTGCTTGGTCGTCCAGCCGGCCATGTAGCCGGTGATGTCGGGTGTCGAGCCGTTCGTGAACATGGACAGGTCGTAGTAGAAGCGGTTCGCGCCGTCGGCCGCGTTCGAGAAGAACACGCCGGCGGAGATCGACCGGAGCTCGACCTTGAAGCCCACGGCCTCCCAGTTCGCCTTCAGGATGTCCTGCTCCTTCTGGCGCAGTGCGTTGACGGTCGTGGCGAAGAGGACGTTCAGCTTGATGCCACCCTTCGCGCGGACGCCGTCAGATCCCTTGACCCAGCCGTTGTCGTCCAACAGCTTGTTGGCGGCGGCTGCGTCGAACTTGCACACGCTCATTGACGCGGTGTTCTTCGAGGTCCACGCGTCGCTCCCGAGGAGCTGGTTGCACGTCGACGTCCCGGTCAGACCGTTTCCGTAGAGCTGGTCACCGATGGTGGCTCGGTCGGTCGCCATCGCGAGAGCCTGCCGGACGATCAGACCGTCGGGCCCGTTGAAGAACGGGTGCTTCGTGGTCGGCTCGGAGCGCTGCTCGCCGAGCGCCGGGTCGGGGTTCGCGAAGTTGACGTTCACCCGCTCGACGTTCGAGCTGGCCTTGCCGAGGTAGTCGCCCTTGGCGCTGCCCTGAATGAGGGACTTGAGCACCGGGGCCTCGACCTGGAGGTTCCATCCGTAGTCGACGTCGCCGGTCTGGAAGACCGCGCGCGCCGCGGACAGCGCGTCGCCGCCGCCCTTGAACTGGACGGTCTTGAAGAACGGCTTCTTCGCGTCGCGGTAGTTGGTGTTGATCTCGTAGGTCACGACGTCACCGGACTTGAACTCGGTGAGCTTGTAGGGCCCGGTGCCGATGGGCTTCAAGTTCTCCGGGCATTCGCTGGCCTTCGCGCCGAGGCACTTCTCGAACTGTGCCTTCTGCAAAATCTCGTTGCCGCCGCCCGTTCCGAACTGGTACGGGTTGGCGGTCGCGGCCTCATAGGTCACGGTGACGGTGCTCGCGTTGGTCGCGACCACCGACTTCACGCCCGACATGAAGTCGGAGTTCGGATCGGCGGTGTCTGTGTCGGCCATGTACTTGGACGTGAAGACGACGTCGTCGGCGGTGACCGGCGAGCCGTCGGACCACTTCAGGCCGTCGATGAGCTTCCACGTGACCGTCGTGAAGTCCTTGGAGACTCCGCCGTTATCGACGGTCGGGATTTCTTTCGCGAGGCCGTTGGCGGCGGGCTTGCCGTCGACGCCCCACGAGGCGAGCGGCTCCTGAATGAGACGCGCCGCGTCGTAGTCCTTGGTGCCGGTCGCTTGATGCGTATTGAGGATCGTTGGGGCCTGCCAGTACAGGATCTTGAGCTCCCCACCCTGACCGCGAGTGAACGTGCCCGCTGTGGTCGCGGATGCCCCTGGCGAGGGGCTGGTGCCGGTCGTCGCCGGCGTTGTGCAGGCCGCGAGTGCGATCGATGCTGTGACAGCGAGGGCAAGCCCTCTGCGCAAGTAACGTTTCTCCACTAGTTCACACACCTCCCTGGCGCTGGGCGCCGAGTCTATCTGGGTACCACCCCGGCTGCGCGCGGGTTCAGTCCCGGTCTGACCGGTCCGGGCTTGTCAGTCCCGAATCGTAGCGCCGAGGGCGTGCTGGAGGCGCCCCGTGATGCGCTTGACCAGGCGGTCGACGTCCGCTTCGCCCAAGGTCCCGGCGCCCGACCGGAACATCAAACGAACAGCGAAGGACTTCTTCCCTGCCCCGGTCTGCTGACCCCGATAGAGGTCAAGGAGGGCGACGGACTCGAGGTCCTTCCCGGTCGCCGCCCGGATCTCGCGCTCGACGTCGCCGTACGGTGTGGCCTCGTCGACCACGACGGCGAGGTCTCGAATGGCCGCGGGGAAGCGCGGCGGGGCGACCACGCGTGGCGGCCGTGACCCCTCGAGCCAGGCGGCGAGATCGATCTCCGCGAGAAATGTCTCGACCGGCAGTTCCCACATCTCGGCGACGCGCGGGTCGAGCTGGCCCAGGGCGAGGTGCGTCTTACCGTCGCGGCCAAAGGCGATGCTGCGCCCCGGATGAAGGCCCGGGACCTCGGCTCGCTCACCGGAGATCTGAACATCGACGAGCTCCGCGAGGCCGGACACGACCCCTTGCAGGTCGCGCACGTCGAAGCGTCGCTCGGGCAGGAGCCACGTCTCTCCATCCTTCACCGGTTGCGCGTTTCCCGCCAGGAGGACGCCGATGGTCCAGCGCTCCTCGGGAAGATCCGCGCGCCTCGGTAGGTAGATAGGTGCGATTTCGAAGATCGCGACGGACGATCGGTGCCGCAGGTTACGCCGCGCGGCGTCCAGCAGGCTCGCTCGCAACGTGGGCCGCGCCGCGGATTGGGACACGGTGGTCGGGTTCACGACGCGCAAGGGCTCCGGCGTGATGCAGGAGCCATCGGCCGTCAGCTGCTTCAACCACGCGGGGTCGATCAGCGAGTACGAGACGATCTCCTGGAGACCGAACCCCGCCAGACCGTCGCGGACCCGCTCCCGGAACTCTTCGAGCGGATGTTGCTCGGCGAGCGGGAGTGGGCCGTCGGGTACTCGTATCGGCAGGCGGTCATAGCCCGCGATCCGGCCGACCTCCTCGACGATGTCCTCGGCGATTGCGATATCGGTCCGCACCACCGGCGGTGTCGCGACGAGCGTGTCGCCGTCGGCGGCCGCCGTGAACTGAAGCCGCCGGAGGATGTCGAGCGTCTCCGCTGGATCGATCTCGATCCCCATGACACGGGGCACGTCCGAGAAACGCATGCGCACGTTCGCTCTCGGGCGCGGGTTCGGATAGCGATCGACGACGCCCTCGATTTTCGCTCCGGCGTGTTCGCGCAACAGCCGGCAGGCGCGCGCGAGGGCGATCGGCACGAGGTCGGGCGAGAGCTCCCACGAGAATCGACGCGCGGCCGCGCTTCCGGACGAGCCCCGCATGTCCAGCTTCGTCGCGGTTCGGCCGATCTCTCGAGGGTCGAAGGACGCCGCCTCGAGTCCAACGGTCGTGGTGTCGGCGCGGATCTCGGAGTCCTCGCCACCGATGATCCCTGCGATCCCGAGGGCCCGCTCGGCGTCTGCGATGACCAGCGTTCCCTCGGGAAGGACGCGGTCG
>Ga0209808_1000500_pt1 | contig 19301 bp, 18 predicted proteins | sample GraSoiAngelo_157_FD_186171 | JGI IMG/M metagenome (GOLD analysis project Ga0209808, IMG submission 186171) | Grasslands soil microbial communities from the Angelo Coastal Reserve, California, USA - 14_1009_16_20cm (SPAdes) (version 2) | ecosystem: Environmental > Terrestrial > Soil > Grasslands ... | reverse complement strand
GCATGTGGATCGAGACGGAGCGGATGTATACTCGACGGCAACCGACGGGACGCTGTCACGTTGCCTGGGACGCATCGGGAAGAATTCCTAAAGATTCCTGCGCCGTGGCTTTTTTCATCCACCTCCCTAACAAGGACGTCGGCTTCGGGCCCAAAATCTTGCGGCACGGATGGCAAGCCGACCTTCCACGGTTACAGAACACATAAGGGGCAGTGGTTCTCGCCTAGACCTAGGGCCCAGTTTGCAATCACCTTTTCGCGGACTTGCTCGCCAAAAACTGGACTGTAACTCTAAGCCCTATTGGCAGGGGTCGAGAATTGTCCTCTAAGTCGATCACCGCTTCTAAAACGTCGCGATCACTTTTGTCAGCAGGGTCGCCGGTCAAAATACTCTTTCTCCCCATCATGTCGGATATGCTCGCCACGGAACCTTTGAGTTTTTTTCCGCCCAGAGCATCAGCTTCGATTAACACCCTCTGCCCAAGAGAAACTCTGTCAACGTCTCTCTCGTCAATTTCCGCCCTAATGTGCCGAGCCGAAGTATCCGCGAGACTGAACAAAGGACGGGGAGTGACCGTGCTGAAGGACTCTCCACGCCTTGCGTAGACTCTCAGAACTGTCCCATCGATGGGGGCGAAGATAGAACACTTTGCAATCTGTTCCTGAACGGTCTTGACGCGGCCCTCCGCCGCCATTACCTCGGCCTCAGCTCGTGCCGTGTCTTCCTGTAAGGGAGGAGCGGCAAGTAGCTCCTCGGTTCGAATCGCAGCCTGAAGGTTGGCGTCGGCTACGTCACGATCGCGGACAGCCTGGTCATAAGCAGCCTTGGAGATCTGCTGCTTCTGGTAGAGGGCTCGTTGCATCTCCAGGCGCGACTTCGCTTCCTCGAAGGTTGCCCGGGCCGCTGCCGTCTTATCGCTCGCAATCTTTTTCTCTTCGTCGCGCGCGCCATGGAGGAGCCTGGCCTTTGCCTCGCGCGATCCATCGGTCTGCGCAAGGGCCGTTTGCAGACTCGCTCTGAGGTCATCACAGGCGATATCACCCAGCAGCTTTCCTTTCTTTACGAACTCGCCCTCCTTCACGTACACGCCCTTTAGAATCCCGTCGGCAGCTGCTCCTATTTGCGTGGTTTCTGATGCGCCCTCAACTCGGCCGGGAGACGCAAATATGATAGGCGCGGGTGAGTTGTCAGATGATGTTCCATGCGCTTCCACAGAATTCCTATTTCGCGATGTCCCAAGGAAGGCCACAACGGCAATCACCAGCAGGATCGCAAGACCGGCAATGGTCCATCGGCGATAAGCCTTCCATGCCTTCCAAGCGGTTACCAGGTCTAGCACCTTCATAGCACGCCCACCTCTTCTTCAACGCAACCGTCACAGAGAGTGACGATGCGGTCCGCGAATTTCTCCCATCGCGGGTCGTGGCTCACCACGACAACAGTTCTTCCATGCTCATCCACTTGGCTTCGAAGGATTTGACAAATGTTTCTTCCCGCTTCGGCGTCCAAGGAAGCCGTCGGCTCATCTGCGAGCAGAATTGGGGGATTCCCGGCGAGAGCGCGCGCAATGGCAACGCGCTGCTTTTCACCTGGGCTGAGCGCCTTGGGCTCTTGATGAAGCTTGTCACCAAGGCCGAATTGAAGGAGTAGATCTCGCGCCACTTCCGTGCGCCGAGACGCGGCAGGATCGCGAATTTCGAGCCCGAGCGCCACATTATCCAGCGCACTGAGAGAGTGAAAGAGGCGGAAAGCCTGGAAAACGAAACTGATCTTCTGTTGGCGAACGGCTGTTCTTTCCGCCTCGCTGAGGCCATTTACTGCGACGCCATCCACAAACACCGAACCTTTATCCGGTGATAGCAGGCACCCAAGCAGAGACAACAGGGTCGTCTTTCCGCTGCCTGAAGGGCCCATCACCAAAGAAAGAGTGCCCGGCTTGAACGAGAGAGAAACATCGCGAAGAGCGTGGACACGGGCTTCGTCGTGTCCAAATGACACACTCGCGCCTTCCACTCTCAAAAAATGGTTAGGCACGGAACACTCTCCCAGGCTCGACGGTGAGGGCGCTGCGAACCGAAACAATGGATGCTAACGAGCACATGGCCAAACTCGGAACGACCATCGCGCAGGGCAACCACCAAGGCGCAGATATCCATGGAATCAGCGATTTCGCGTAAGTGATGCTCGGGACGACAGCCAGCAAACCCAGGACGCTGCCGACTACGCCACAAATCAGAGCCTGAGTAAGAACGATGCGCGCCACGAAGGTCTGCGAGGCTCCCAGAGCCTTCAATGTCGCGTACTCCTCGATGTTTTCCATCGTGTTTGCATAAATGGTTTGCGAAACGACTACCAGACCTATCAAGAAGCCAAGTACGGCGGCCGTGAGAATCGCTCCTCCCGCTCCGGTTTTAATGGTCCAGTACATCCGGGCTTTGTGGGCAAACTCGTCGCGCGTCAAGACGTCAACTTCGGGGAGTCTTTGCTTAAGACTTTGCTGTACCTGGGATACGGGATACGCCTTGTCGACTCGCAAAAGAATGTACATCGCTTGGTCGGAGCCAAAGCCCATGTACCGGATAGCATTCCTATACGAGGTAAAAAGGAAAGGCACCCCAAGGAATGCGCCGTAGCCCTGGATTTCTCGCTCAATGTTGGCGCGGTGGCGGTTTATTTCTACTTCTGCCGGCAGCGTATCCACTTCCATCTGTTTGCGGTCACTTACGTCATAAAGAACTGCATCGGGAGACAACTGATCGGCAGATTCATGCCTATCGGGAACTGGAAATCGATTCCCAACGGTTGGGTCGGCGCCAACTAGGGCCACAACCTGCTGCTTTCCGATAGGTGTGCGATAAACGGCAAAGGCCATGCACACCCTGCTCGTCTCCGTCACACCAGGCACGCCTGCAGCCATCTCCCTGACACGGCTCTCTAGAGTTGTTCCAAACTCGAAAGCCTGCACGCCTCTTGCGGTGATCCAGATGTCAGAGTCACTGGCGTCGATCAACTTGGATGCGGCCTGCAAAAAGCCCGCCAGAAGACTGCCTTGAAAAACCATCAGGAACACTGCAAAGCACACGCCGAAAACAGTCATGGAGAAGCGCCCGCGGTCGTGCAAGATGTTTTGCAGTGCGAGTTTCATTGGGTTCCGACTGTAAGTTACCTAGGCTGCTCGCACATTCGCCACGTCGGCTCTCCCTGCAACAACGCCGTAGTACCTTCGGCCGACAGCGGTTTGGAGAAGTAGTATCCTTGCGCGTACTTACAGTGCAACTCTTTGAGCAAGGATACCTGCTCAAGCGTTTCCACCCCCTCAGCCACTACATCCAAGCGCAGATTATTCGCCATGGGCAAAATCGTTCGCGCGATTTCCATGCCTTCTCCGTCCTCTTGCATTTCCCGGATGAAGGAACGATCGATCTTTAACGTGTCGAGCGGAAAGCGGTGCAGGTAACTCAGCGAAGAGTAGCCTGTTCCAAAGTCGTCTATGGCAAGGTGGATACCGATGGACTTTATCTCCTGAAGCATTTCCACAGCGGCCGAGGGGTCCGCCATAACCGCGCTTTCTGTGATCTCTAATTTCAGCGCATCCGGAGACAGCGACAATTCATGTAGTAGCTTTTGAATGTCTACGACCAGGTTAGGCTGCAGGAATTGCTTCGCAGAGAGATTTACGCTGATGATCAGGTCCGGACGACCATTTGGACCGGTTCTCCAATCGCTCATCTGACGGCAGGCTTCCCGCAGATTCCACCAGCCCAATTCGCGGATCAGGCCGGTTTCCTCCGCCACGAGAATGAATTCTTCCGGGCCAACCAGTCCTCGAGTGGGATGCTGCCATCGTAGCAGCGCTTCGAAGCCGACAATCTGCCCCGAATCTAAAGACACGATCGGCTGGTAAAAATTCCGAAATTCCTCGCGTTCCAGAGCGCCACGCAGGTCGGTCTCCAACTGCAAACGTGCCATTACGCTGGCCCGCATATCCGCATCGAAAACTTCGAATCGAGCCTTACCCAAAGATTTGGCTCGATACATGGCCGTGTCCGCGTCGCGAAGCATATCCTCCGCCTGTTCGTAGGCGGTGTTGCTTAAGGCGATTCCGATGCTTACGGACGTGAATACCTCTTTGCCACCCAAAATGAATGGGGGAGCTAATGCCTTCATCAATCGGTCCGCAGCGCTCTTGGCATCATTGGGATCCTTCAGATCGTCGAGGAGCACGGTGAATTCATCCCCGCCGAGGCGAGCCACAGTGAACGATTCTCCCAGACGGGCCACCGTGTCCGTGGAACGCAAGCATTTTTCCAGGCGGTTAGCCACTCCGAGCAAGAGCTGGTCGCCGATCAGATGACCCATGCTGTCGTTGATCATTTTGAATCCGTCAAGATCGAGAAATAGAACCGCGAACAATATGTCCTTACGCCGTTTCGCATGTTTGATGAGTCGCCCGAGCCGGTCTATGAAAAGCAGCCGGTTAGGCAGGCCAGTCAGAGGATCGGACACCTTTCGCTCAGTGATGTCGGTCTGCGAGCCGGCCATCCGCAAAGTTTTTCCCGAATCGTCGAATACCGCGAGCCCCCTGTTCAACATCCACCGAAATGTTCCGTCTTTGTGGAGCATCCGATGCTCGCTCTCGAAGTGAGGCGTCGAGCCATTGCGATGGGCGGCTATCTCTTCTTTTACTCTTTTGCGATCTGCGTCATGAATCCGGTTGAACCATTCTTCCGGAGTGTTGCTGATTTCGTTTTCGTGCCAGCCCAGCATGGCTTTCCAGCGAGGTGAGTAGTACACATGGCCGGTCTGAATATTCCAATCCCAAAGACCATCATTGGCACCGCGCGCCGCCAATGCGTACCGTTCTTCACTCTCTCGCAGCGCTTCCTGAGCTCGTTTGTGCGACAACTGAGTTCCGATGCGGGCAAGCGCCACAGGAAGGTCCACTGGTTTCGTCAGATAATCGTTTGCTCCCAGATTTAGAGCCTTGACGATGTCTTCGCTTTGACTCTTCGCTGTTACCATAATGATCGGAAGCTGAACGGGGGAATAGCTTTCGCGCAGAGTTTTCAGTGCATCAAGGCCACTAATTCCGGGCATTTCGATGTCGAGAAGGACCAAGTCAACGGTGTTTTGCTTCACCCGTTGCATCAACTGCTTCGCGCTCTCCACGACGTCAACGAGATAGCCGTTCCGCTCCAGTCGGCGGGCAAGCATGTCCCGGTTCATTTCGTTGTCATCCACTATTAATAAGCGGCTCTGTTGCGAACTCATGACGTTTTCCTCACTAGCAACAACTTCTCCATCTTTTCACTCAGCCGCCCAAAATCAACGGGTTTGGTATCGAAGTCGTCGCATCCAGCCTCTAATGCCTTTTCTCGGTCCCTTATTAACACGTGGGCCGTCAGTACGATGATGGGAATATGGCGGGTTGCTTCTTCGGCCTTTAGAAGGCGTGTGACCTCCCACCCGTCCATCACCGGCAGGCTGAGATCCATCAAGATGAGGTCGGGTGCCTCCGAACGGGCAAGTTGATATCCTTGCCTACCGTCCTGAGCCATAACAACGCTGTATCCCCTGCGCTCTAGCCGTCTGGATAACATGTCCCTATTCATTTCGTTGTCTTCCACGAGCAAGATTCTCGGCATGACTAATCTCTCCTCGGACCGACGGGTTCGAGTTTTCGCGAGCTTTTCTGACTTTTAGGGGGCCAATTGGCCGGCGGTACGCCAGGTTTTCCGACCGTAGAGAAACGCATTGCCCGATGTTTTTCGATAAGAGTTGCAAGTCGTTCGCGGTCAACCGGCTTGACCAGATAACTAGAGGCGCCCAAGTCCAACCCCATCGCCTCGTTGTCCACGATGGTGACCATGATGACGGGAATTTCCGCCAATTCGGCATCTGCTTTTAGCTTGTTAAGAACTGTCCAGCCATCCCAGTCCGGCATGATAACGTCAAGGGTGATCACTAGCGGCCGAAGTTGTTTTGCTAGCCGTAAACCTTCTTCTCCGCCGGCAGCAGCCACTACGTGAAACCCGAGCTTTGTCAGGGAACGAGACATCAAGTCCCGCACTGCCGTGTCATCATCAATCACGAGAATCGTGTCGCCACGCGTTTTAACCTCCGGTGAGGCTTCTGAACTGACAGTTTCACCTGGCTGCATGGGCTCGATCTGCTCAGCAGCCGCTTGAACTGGCAGATCCACAGTAAACACGGCCCCCTGACCAGGCGCGCTTTCCACCATGATTCGACCCTTCATCATCTGAACGAAGCGGTGACTGATGGCGAGCCCCAACCCCGTCCCGCCGTACTTACGGGAAATCGAGATATCGGCTTGCGTGAATTCCTGAAAAAGGTTTCCCTGTTGTTCGGTGCTTATTCCAATGCCGGTATCGCCAACACGCAATCGAATCCAATCCTGACCAGCGGTGCGGAGACGGTCTACCTCGAGCGAAATGCTGCCGTGATCGGTAAATTTGCAGGCATTGCTCAAGAGGTTCAGCAAGATTTGGCGAACCTTTGTAACGTCACCACGCATCGTGCCGATTTCTTTGGGCATGCGCAGCTGAAAAGCATTTTCGTTTTTTCCTATGGCCGGTGTTAGTGTGGTAACGATTTCCCCGATCAGGTCTTGTATTTCAAACACTTCGATATGCAACTGCATCTTTCCGGCTTCAATTTTGGACAGATCGAGAACGTCGTTGATCAGCGCCAATAAGTGCTTCCCCGCCGCCTGAATCTTCTGCAGGTCCCGGATGTTCGATATTTTCCCTGAATCCTGGACTTCCTCCTCGAGCATTTCGCTGTACCCGATGACGGCGTTGAGCGGTGTCCGCAATTCATGGCTCATGTTCGCGAGGAAAGCGCTCTTGGCCCGGCTCGCCTGCTCCGCGGCTTGTTTGGCAGTCAGGAGTTCGTCTTGAGTCCGCTTACGATGGATGATCTCCACTTCCAACTCGTGCGTGCTGGTCTGCAGTTCATTATTCGCGCGCTGCAGCGCACTGTCTCTAAGCTGAATCTCGGAAAGCATGGTATTGAAACCGTCGATCAGCCTTCCGATTTCATCGCCGTAGAATCTAGTGGCACGAATCTCATAGTTCTTGTTTGAGGACACCATTCTCATGGTGTCTTCCAAATGCAAAACGGGCTTGGAGATCAGCTTCTGCAATCTGGAAGAAAGCAGCAGCGCGAGAGAACTACAAATCAACACAACAATGACGATGATCCCAGTGTAGCGTTTGGCCCGGAGATTCCACTGGCGCATGTCGGAAAGCATGTACAAAGTTCCAACGCGCTCGCCGTTCATGGTCACTTTTTGGAATACTTGAAGATACCCGCCCTCAAAACGATAGCCGTTTTCCTGCAAATGCGAAGGAAGTGAGGAAGGAAGGCGTTTATCTCCTTGGGAATAGTTGGCAAACACTTTTCCTTCGGGGCTGTACAGCGCGGCGGCCACAATGTCGTCTTTGGCCTTGAGGGCTGACAACGTCGCAGTGGCGGCGGCCTCGTCCTTGAAGGCCATCGCGGCTCCGCTGTTGAATCCGATAATCTCCGCCTGGGTCATCAAGTCCTGGCTAAGCTGACGGCGAAAGGAAATTAGGTCGTAAATCAGAAAGCTAACCGAAGACAAGATCAGCGCCGCGCTGCTGGTCAGCATGGTGATCAGCATCAGTTTTCGCTTGATGGATAGATTCTGGAGATTCATTCGGATTTCTTTCCATCCGCGGCTTGCGGGACGATTCGCGCGAGTGCAAGCAACCTGGAACTGATATTCAGGTTTGCTTGCTTGGCTGCTTCAATGTTCACTTCAAAACGGACTTTGTTTCCTTCGACAGTCAGATTGATGATCCCGCCGCGCACAGCAAAACCCGGCATTTCTCCGATCGTCAGGATAGGCAGATTCTTCGTGCTTTGAAGCACTTCCTCGAGATGTGCGGCTTCCGACGAACCTATAAACAAAATGTTGCAATCTCTCAGCGGTGCGCCGCGCTTCAGCCGCTTGACCACCAAGCTCCTACCATCGAGTTTTTTGTTTTGAACCACTCGATCGATAATTTCTCCGAAAGGGTCCGTCCCCAAGATTCCGATGACAATCGGAGAATCCGCCTGCGAAAAAGTTGCAGGAGGCCATTGAACTAATTGGGCGAAGTTATAAATGAAGCCGGCCTTGATCAAATACTCGGAGGACCCCGCCGAATCCGAAGATTGGGCGTTGATCCCCGCGACCGTGCTCAAACAGAGCAAAACGGCAACGATTAGGCGCAACCGCCTCATGCGCGCCGTTCTCCTGTAAAAGTAAGCGTCATGCCCCTTGACCACCAGAAAAACAACTTAGAATTTCCAAGCAATCCGTCCGCTGACGGTCCGCCGAACTTGCGTAGGTGTGGTATTGATGAACTCCGGAATGAACTCCAGGTGCTGGCTATTCAGGAGGTCCTGGCCCACCAGGGAGAGTTCCAGGTGCGTGCCTGGCCGCCATCCAAGATGGAAATCCAAAGAGTAGTAGCTGGGAATGTTGAGACTCGGCAGTTTGTCGACGTATCGAAGGCTGAGGTCCTGCTCGAAATGTTTGGGCAGGTCGATGGAAGATTGCACGAAGAATTGATGGCGCGGGTTCTGTCCATCGGGGTTATCGCCTGTCGGGTCCTGGCTATCCTTGTTTTTACGAATGTTCATTTGCAGGTAGCTGTAAGAACCTAGAACCTTCCATTTTGGAAGAACCTTCCATTCCACGAACGGCTCTATGCCGTAGGTTCCGCCACCCATTTTGTTGCTGGCGACAAAGGGCTGCACGATATCCGTTGGAGCCGCGCTCCCTTCGACAAAGGGCGCGCCAGGTTCCGCGGAACGCAGGTGGCTGTAAAAGTTGTAAAACGCAGCAATGTCCAACGAAAGAGACTTGGTTGCCTGGACGCGATACCCGGCTTCATACGCAAGAAGGTCTTCTGATTTGAACTGCGGGCTCCCGAAGATCGCTGCTACCACGGGGAAAGGAGTGGGATTGGGAGGATTGAGGTTCCCCGGTGGAATGACAGCTTCGTTCAGACGGAGGCCCTCCTCGGTCAAAGCCGGCGTTCGGACGGCACGAGAGACTGCCGCCCATACTGACTGATCCTTGCTGATGTTCCCAAGGAACCTGATATTCGGTTGCACCTCGAAGCCGGTGAAGTCGTTGTGCTCAAATTTGGATCCGATAGTTACGTTTAACCGGCGGTTAAAAAGGCTAATTTCATCCTGCAGGAACGAGCTAAATTGATTTAGGTTGCTGTGGTTTGGCTGAAGAGAGACGGTGAAGCTGGATCCATTCGAATCCTGGATGGATCGGTACCCCAACCCCCAAACCAGTTCCTGTGATTCTCCAACGTGGATGTCGTGTTGAAAATCTATGTCGTATACATTCTCATGGTCTGTGAACAACGAATTGTCGACAACGTTCGTATTGTCGAAATACACCTGCAACGATGTGGAAGAGCGCGAAAAGGAATGATTCCAGCGCCCAAGCAGGTTTCCACCCTTATAATCTCCGTCATTCGGAAACGTGCTTGAATACGGCGGATTTAAGGAAGGTATAGTCAGGGTCTCGTTATAATTACTTTGATAGAGATCTCCTTGCAGCGTGAGTGAATTCGGCCCCGTGGGCTGAATATCCATTCGGAACCCGCCGCGAACCGCGTCCCATCCATCGTTAGCGCGCTTCCCGGTTGCATCGTGGGAGGGCTGCCAATCGAAATATTTTGTGTAGATCCGGTAATAAGAGGAATTGCCGATTTTTCCGCCATAGCGAGCGCCTTCAGCCGTTCTCTCCTCTGTTCCAACCTCCGCAGTCAAGATCCCGGACTGCGTTGCCTTCGCCGGCTTGGTAATAATATTGATGACTCCGTCCACGGCGTTTGCGCCCCACAGCGTGGCGCCTGGACCGCGGATCACTTCAATTCGATCCACGTCTTCCAGCATCACGTCTTGGACATTCCAATACACTCCCGAAAAGAGCGGCGTATAAACGCTTCTCCCATCAATGAGAACCAGCAACTTGTTATCGAAGCGGCCGTTGAACCCGCGCGAGCCGATGGCCCATTTGTTTTCGTCGATCCGCGCCACTTGCAGTCCGGGAACCATGCGCAGCGCTTCCGGAATGCTGGCCGCACCGGAACGACGGATGTCTTCCTGGGTGATCACAAAGACAGCCGCCGCCGCGTCCGCTACTCTTTGCGGCCGCTTGGCTACCGAAGTGACTTCGACATTCATCAGCTCTTCGATGCTCATGCGGGATATGTCGGGCACTCCTTGATTTTGAGCGGATACACTGCTGCCAAGAAAAAGCGCGACGACAGCCAGCGATATAATCCGTCTCCCGACGGTTGGTGAGCCGTTGTTTTGATTGCGAATCGGCAACATATTTAGCTACCTTTCTCGGATGAACTGCCGCTTAATTTGTCGGTGGATCCCCACCCATTGCTCTTCCCGAGCACGAAAGGACAAAAGGTCCGTCCTTGAAATCTGTTTTCTGTGTTTGCCCTGCCCATCTGCCCCCCAGTATTCGTCATTGCTCGACTTCAATGCATTTCAATTAAGGCCTAACGCCGCGTTCAAGCTGCCTTCTCTCCTGTTACCGTGAACTGCACGGAGTACGTGAGCGTGTCAGGCCTGCACAGGTATTCGAGGAACCTTTGTATTTGTTCCTCCGCTTCCTCTTTGCTGCCAAGCGCTTTGGCCATCTGGGACTTTGCAATGTCCAGCTTCAACTCCCACTGCCTGAGAATGCGCTGCTCAACCGCCCCCGCGATCAGGTGGTAGCATTCGACTTGCACGTCCAGCTTTTTCAATCCCGCTTTTTGCGCCAGCCAGAAGACCTTGCGGCCAACAAACGGGTCAAAGCCCGTCGGCGCCAGACTGGCCAGCACTTTTTCGACGGCGCCCTGCACCCTCGCGTCCTCCGGGTAGTGCCATAAGAGCTGGCCGTCCAAATCCTGCAACAGGACGATGCCTCCTGGCCTGCATACGCGCGCCATTTCCGCGACGGCTTTTTCTTTTTCTCGAAGGTATTGAAGCAACATGCGGGAATACACGAGATCAAAACTGTCCGATGGAAACGGCATTGCTTGCGCGTCTCCACGCACAAAATTCAGGCGGGGATTCTCACGATTCCTTTGAAACGCTTCCTTCACGCGATCCGCGCTGATGTCGATGCCTGTTGCACGTACGGAAGGATGGAGCTCGGAAACTTCATTCAAGATGACGCCTGGTCCGCACCCCACAGAGAGCACTTCCGTGCCCGGACGGACGCGCTGAGCCAGGTACTTCTGAACCCAAGCGTCAGGATCGACCTTCGCCTCCAGGCGCGCGGCCTCGCGTGGGTCCTCCATGATGTAGTCGATTGCGGGGACTTTGTTCATTAGCTTCCCTAATAAGCGAGCGACGGCTCCATGACGTGTTTCTCTGACCGCACCACGAGCCTGGAATAGAAACCATCAATGTGACGATAGAAGCGAAGATTTCCATCCTTCAGCCAGATGCCTTGGCAATAGTCGCGCAGGTACTCAGCCCCAAGCTGAATGAGGACCACCGAAGCCAATGCGTCGGCAATCACTGGAATTGCGCCAAGCTCAAAGTCTTGATATGCAGTGGACGCCGCGCCGAGCAAGCCAACTACAACTTCTGACACATCCGAATCAGCAAGCTTGGGGTGAAGGAGCAAATCGCAGCGATTTTCCAGATAGCTGAAATTCGCTCCTAATGGGCCGCGATACGCAATTGCCGCGCCGATGGGTTCGTTCTTGCCTTGGGGGTACGCTAGCCATACTTGCCGCGTCCGCCGTAGGCCCACGTTTCGATAAAGTTCATCGACCGCTTTCAGTTCCACATCGTGAGCGAGTTCTTCTGCCGTAGCGTAGATTTGTCCCCGGCTCGCATGAGCGAACTCGCAAAGAGCTTCCTTGTGCGAAGGATCGTAGAGTACAACTCGAATTCCGCCCGCCGAAGGCAGCGGTAACTTGCGAGAGAGCGCGAAATACATGTGTTGCTGAACCGAAGAGAGCGATGTGCCAATGGTTTGGACCATCGAGCCGAAGACTCGCGAAGGAAACCGATTCTCCGGTCGAAACCAGTTCTGATAAGACTCGTCCACCCCTCTCAGAATGCTCGCAGCCGTTCCTGCCAGCATTACCGCACGAGAGCCGAGTGGATTGTTCTCCGAAACCAAATGTTGCGACATCCAGCCGTGATGTGTCGTCCGCCATACTGCGATAGAAGCGCGTCCACTTTTGTCATTGCCGGCACTGATAACGTAGAGTAGGGATTCCCCGCCCCGCAGCATCCGCCGCCAGTTCTCTCTAACTTGCCCGAGATGCGGCGTCAGCCGGGCCGCCTTGCCTGGGTAAAGAAAGCCGGTCCGCTCGTACAAAGCAAACAGCTGATTGATCGAAAGGGCATTCACCTCGACGCCGTATGAGGCATGAACGTCAGATAGTCGAGGCAAACTCTTCAGCGTTTTTTGATCGAGCGCATCTAAAGGCATTGAGCCTCCTTGAAAGTCACACCACTTCCATCCGCGCCCCTCAGCGAAATTCTTAGTGCGAGATCACTTTTGTTTATAAGGGAACAGTCCGTGGGCAAAAATGGGGCACGCGTACTGTTTCGGAACAGGTGCCGCTCTCGGCGTAATAACGCATTTTGGAATGTACCAGTAAGTAGAGGTCGGAGAGAGAAGACTTGAGGAGGCGAATATTCTGGCTCTCCATGTAAGTAGAAGATGCGTAAGCGCTTATTCATGGCACAGCCAGTTTGTACTCAATTGAGTGATTCGGTCTGACCAAAACCATTGTCCTAAATGCGTAGTACTTTTGGAGTGCCCAAATGCTAAACACCAAGTCTTCCTAATGGCCTACCAAAGCTGCTCCATTGGCCCCTTTTTGTGTAAGTGCTAGCCAAAGTTTAGCGTGTGTGGAAATTCCGATGGAAACGGACAGCGCCAAGCGTCTCCACAAGTCAATCCCGCGCGAGCGGCCGTTTGCCTTCCGGTATCCTTTTGCTGCCGAGGCCGAGATTCTGGATCTCAAATCTGGCACGCGCCTGTCCGGCATGACTTCTGATCTTTCACTAGGGGGATGCTTTGTCTGTACGCGCCGGCCGCTGGAGGTTGGAACGCGCGTCCACCTCACACTGAAGTACAAGAACCACAGCGCAATAATGCTCGCCGCAGTTCGTGTGTTGAAGCCAAGAATAGGAATGGGTCTTCAGGCTCTAGAACTTGATTCGAGCTCCATTGGGACATTTTTGCGCTGGCTCTATGATCTTCGTGAATCTCGCGGAATTCCCGCCGTGCCTTGGCCAGAAGACGAATAAGTGCCCGATCAATTCAGCGTTTTCGCTTTAGCCACAAACAACCATTCCAAATCATCGTTCATGTAGCGACATTCCCTGAATTCATCATACTATTGGCAGTGATCGACGACCGGAGGACACATCGTGGAAAACGAACGACGCCGCTCGCCCAGGTATCCGTTCGCCGCTAAAGCTGAAATCACCGCAGATAACCCCGGCGCATTTGCTGCAGCCAACGTCAGCGAATTGAGTCTGCGGGGATGCCGTCTGGACATCAAGAATCCGTTTCCTCTAAACGTGCCTATGACAGTCAAAATTTCCGCCGCCGGCGAACTCTTCGAATCCAAGGCAAAAATTATCTATCTGCAACCGGGCATCGGCGCCGGAGTGTCTTTCCTCGCTATTGAACCCAAATCGCGAGCTGTGCTCCGGCGTTGGCTAGATGCAGCGGGCAAGAGCGCGAAACAGACCGTCTGACTTCCCATCTATTTTCACACTTGGCAATCCCGGATTCCGATCCAAGGCCGCTAACCGATTTCATGTGAAACGAGATGCCCCAGGATCGGGAGAGGGTCCACTGCGGGGTGAGGTCATCTTTTGCCAGAAATTGGCCGATGCCGGTTTGTCGTCGGACTGAAGTTCTGGCGCAACCACGCTGTGGGGTGTGGTGCGCAGAAATTCCGTCCAGCGGTTTTCAACGCAATGTATCATTGTTCTCTAATCGCCTGACTAGCACTAGCCGATGCTTCCATTTTCCTCTTCTTGTAGGTCGCCGATTTCAAAGGCATTCGCACCGGATAACATTTTCGGTAGGCACAACTGGGTGACAGCAAAGGTGACTGACACGGTGACGTGGGCCGTCTGCTCAGCCGTCAACCGGACACACCGCGGATTGTTTGGACCAGTAACCAGCAAAATCATCTCTTCATGGAGCGAATGAGTAGGTCCATTTCACGGCGAAGCGAGTTTCGCGGACTTGCGGCGGATTTGCTGGGGCGATGCTGGCAAACTGCGTTCCGACGTTGTAGATGACGTAGAGGTCGCTGTCGGGACGATAGTTATAGCGCACGCGGAGATTGGCGCTGACTGCCTGAGTGTTCGAGGTGTCCATCTGAATGAGACTCGTGAAGGTCAGGAAGCGGTTGAAGGAGTAGTTGCCCTGGAGGCTCGCCAACACAACCGAGAAATTACCGTTGGGCAGCGGCAATCGAAATCGGTCCCAGGTCTCAGTCGCAGAAATTGAGAACTTTGCGGTCGGACGATAGTTGGCTCGAACGCGAAATTCGTTAAGAGTTCCTCCATAGTAGCTGCCGAAGCGTTCAAAGAAGTTGTAAGTGAATCGCTGATCTTGCCCTGAGCCATACGTTAGTTGGTGGCGGGTGAAATGGTATAAGCCATTAGGGATGAACACGCTTTTGTAGATGTGGAGCGGTGTCGCAATGGCCTGCGTAAAGACGTCGGCAATGTCATCGTCGGTGTACGCGCCATTGTTGAAGTCGGCCCGGAAGGTTCCCTGCCATTCCTGAGTAGAGACTTGGCCCCGCGTATCGGGCGCATGGAGTATAAATCCCTCGAATTGCAGCTCGCGCACGCCCTCGATCCTGGGCCTAAATTTGAAAGTCATGTCTCCGTAAGTTTCATCGGAATCTGTTCTCTCGATAAAGCCGACTTCCGGGTTAAAGTTTGGCCCAATTTTTCTCCGCTCGACTTGTCCGTCAAGCCAGTTCGACCGGTAAGACAAGGACGCACCTACGTCGCTGGCTCCGCCGCTAGCTCCGCTTATGTTTATGGGGGACTGCGTTCCCGCCATGTGGGCATCCACAAACCAGTCCTTGAAGAACACGAGGCGCGTATCCACACCGCCCGTCTGATTGTAGCTATCGAGCACGTTGCCGGATCGCTTGTCGATGCCCATCACTCCAACATAGGAGCCAGGCCAGAGTGACTCTTTAACGCGAATAACCGCGAAATTTGAATATGGATTGGGACCACTTGAGCGCGTATCTACATCCATGATGCCCAACTCCGTGCGGCCAATTGTTCCTGTTAACCTGGCACCGCCGTTGATGGGCACCTGGTGCCCGGTTATGGGATCAATTCCAATCTGACGGCTAAAGAACAATTGATCCTGCTCGCCGATATCGAAACTAAAGACGCCTGTGTTTTCCAGGAAGAACTGGCGCTTCTCCGGGATAAAGACTTTGAACGGCGTCAGGTTGAACGGCTCAAGGTCAACTTCCGTGTCGGCAAAATCGGTATTCCCAGTCAGGTTCAGGACAAGATTCGACGTGATGCCGTACTTCATATCGATTCCGCCCGTTAGCGGGAACTTCGGGTCCTGCCCTGTCTGTTTGTCGTATCTCGCGAGAGCATATGGCTTGACGATAAAAAGTCTTCCGCTTCCGATGTCCGTGATGCCTCGCAGGTCTCCAGCCTCGGATACTTTGGTAATGCCAAAGGTTCGACGGTACGCTCTCCAAAGGTCTTCCTCGTTCTTCCTGCGGATGAACCGTTTGAAGTTCAAGCCCCAGAGAACATCCGTTGATCGCGTGAAGTTGAGCGTGGTGAAAGGGATTTCGATGGTCGCGGACCAGCCGTCCGAGGCAATGCGCGCCTCTGACATCCAGACGCCATCCCAACCGGGATCGAAATCTGTGCTTGAGCCGCTTCCTTGCTCTTCAACAATCAGCCCGTCAATCTGCGTGCCAAGCGGATTCACCTGAAATACGTAAGCTCCACGACGATCGTGGTTGGAATCGACAAGAACCTCGAAGTGGTCATCCAGATCCTGACTGACGTCGCGCCGCAATTCCGTCGCAACGATCCGAGTCGGCTCAGAATCGAAGCAATGAATTCCGAAATAGACAGCGTGGCGCGTGTAAAGAATGCGGACTTCGGTTCTCTCGGTTGGTGGTTGGCCTTCGTAAGGCTCCCGCTGATGAAAGTCTGTAATCGGTTTGGCCGTTTGCCAAAGTGGGTCATCCATTGTCCCGTCGAGCTTCGGAGGATGGTCAACACGTATCGCCTCCGCATCATTCGGCTGAACTTGACCAGGAGGGCTAGGAGCGGCGGCGGCCTCAGCTCCACAAGTGAGCGGCCAACAAAGAAGAGACAACATCGCCACAATGCGCCAACGGAGTCTGGGCTGGTTCCGGCTCGTAGGCTTATCCATTTAGTGTTGCACAGTATAAATCCTGAGTTCGGCGCTCTGCCCGCCTCTGGCGGGAACTGCGAAGAGGAAACGATCGAAACCCTTCTTGTTCTTTCCAAAATAGCCCGCAGTCCGCGCGCCGAGCGCCGTAGGAATCTTCGCGAGCAAGCGGTAGTGGTCTGGATCGGTCATTTGAAAGGCGTCAATGAATCCCTCTCCTCCTGGCATGTAGACGCGTTTGCGGTCGGCATCGAAATAGAGGTTGTCCGTGTCTTGGACGCTCTTGAGCGCGGCGACCACACGGCCAGAGATTGTGTCCAACACAACCATGCGCGGGGGCATGCGTTCCAACGAACAAGCGGTGATCGGCTTCATCTAGGGCCATAGGAAAGTTCTCTTCCACCCCCGTGAGCGGCCAGCGTTTGACCTCCTTGGTAACGCGATTGATGACGACAATCTGCTTCAACGGTGGCACGTTGACGTAAATATTGGGTCCCGGTTTCTCCAGCTGGAAGGATTCTGGCTCACCGCCCAACTTATATTCTTCGTGTCCAGACGCTGATTGGTGACTGCATCGATTGTGGCTATCGCTCCGTTTTTCTCGCCATCGCCACAGGCGACGTACACGCGCTTAGCGGCCGCGTCATACGGCAGATTGTCGGCGCCACCCTCAAAATCGACCGTTGCGATGAGGTTGTAGGTGTTTCCATCGAAGACATAGACCTTGCCTACCTTTTCCAAAGGAATAGCCTCAGTCAGAACGAGCGGCATGTCGCGCAAGGGTGGATGGGTTTCTTGTACGTGAGTTGTCACCTTCTTGGGAGCACCATCGTCCTTTTGAGCTGCTAGCTTAGTCGGGTAGATAAGGACCGGCACCAACATCAGACAAATAACAAAAGCCTTCTTCATGTTTCTCCCCACAGTGAGAAAGCAACCGGGCAATTCTTTGCTGATGAAGATAAAAGTGCCATTAATTGGTCTCTTCCGGTGGACGGACCGCCGCGAACTCTCGGTACAGCAAAAGGTCATAACCTATTTTGAGGGTCCCGGCAATGAAGAACGGAATATCAATCAGCGCAGGACGAGAGAACAGGAAGCCAGCAAAAATAGGGCTGATCGCGGCTCCGGCTGTCCTCGCTACGCCTGTGATTCCACCGGCCGCCGAGCGTTCTTCAGGCCGCACTACGGCCATCGTATAGGACTGTCTCGTCGGCACGTCCATCTGGCTGATGCTGAATCGGACGAGCAGCACCAGCACCGCGAGACTGAGGTTCGGCATAAGCGGCACAAGGATGAGCAAAACATTCGACGGCAAATGCGTCACCACCATCGTCCGTACCAGCCCGATACGCGTCGCCAAGCGCGATGCGAACAGAGCGGAGATTCCCGCCAGGACATTAGCCCAGAAGAAAATGAGGCCGAGCTTCACCGGAGCAAGCCCGAATCGCAGATAGAACCAATATGCGGCAAAGCTTTGCACTACAAAACCACCACCGAAGGAGTCGAGGGCAAACAGGCTCGATAACTTCAAAACAATCGAGCGGGAGCGACCAACACCGAGAAAATCTCTTGCGGACACTCCACTGGCTGGCGTCGCGGACATATCGGCTTCCGCGGAGGTCGACAAGCGTGTAAATAAGAACGCGAGCGCCACTCCAAGGGCGGCATAGAGAAGGACTACTACACGGTAGCTGTCGGAAGTAGAGAGGGATGCCCTCTGCACAACCCCCGCAGCTGCGCCGCCGCAGAAGGCGCCGAGAGCCGTTGCAAGCGAACCTGCCAGCGTGTACCACGCGAATACTTCCGTGCGGCTGCGGGCTGGAACCACGTGGGACAGCGCGGCTTGTTCGATCGAAAGGAACGGCCCGACTTCATGACCGCTCGGACTGATTACGCCGATGGTCCCCGCGACGATCAGGAAGAGAAGATTCTTTGTTGATGCGAATGCGATGCCGGCGCCAGTCATGAGAACGGCCCCGACGATCAGCATGCGCCGCCGTCCGATACGGTCGGCTCGCGTCGTGAGCAGAAGGGAAATCGCAATATCGCCCGCGAGCGTCAACGTCAGAAGGAGTCCCACCTGGGCTACAGTAAGGCCGAGACTCACCAAATAGAAAACGAGAATTACCGAGAGCGCCCCGTACGCGAAGAGCCGCGTAAACCGGGAAACGAACAGGAGTACACCATCCCTCGGCAACGTGCGGAGCGAAGCCGGTATGAGATCCCTTATCGACATCGAACTCGCCAACGGAAGCCTTCTTCCTCTCCTCCCAAGTCGCGCACAGCAATTAGCGATCTCCAACTGCCTCGTAGACGACCATCCGCGCGACCGGCTTGCCATCCTCCTCCTGTTCCGGTGTGTATAGCCGATGCGTTTTCTGGTCAACGGCTACCGTGTGTACCGCGTGCTGGACTCGAAAGTCTTCGAGCTTGCTGTAGTGATCGGCGTCGTCCTCATGAAAAACGGAGATCGCACCGCTGTAGCACGCGACGTAGATGCGCTGAAGTCCAGGATCGAACTTGATGACATCCGGTCCGCCTGCCAGCGGCAGAAAGGCGATGGGTGCGTTTTTGCCTAAGTCAAAAACGGTCATTAGCTCGTTTCCTTCACACGAAAGGAACGCGCGGTGGTGCTCCGAGTCAAGCGCCATGCCGTGATTTCCCTTGCATTTCCCGACCGGGTACCGGCCTACAACTTCGTCGGTCGCGGGATCAATGACAGCAAAAATGTTCTGGTCCTGGAGGTTCACGTAGACCTTCCGCGCCACGGGATCGTATTGCGGCATCCCCGTTTCGCTGTCAAAGTGCAGAGTCTTCACGATCTCGTCTTTGT
>Ga0209808_1000498_pt1 | contig 19311 bp, 24 predicted proteins | sample GraSoiAngelo_157_FD_186171 | JGI IMG/M metagenome (GOLD analysis project Ga0209808, IMG submission 186171) | Grasslands soil microbial communities from the Angelo Coastal Reserve, California, USA - 14_1009_16_20cm (SPAdes) (version 2) | ecosystem: Environmental > Terrestrial > Soil > Grasslands ... | reverse complement strand
AGAAAAGTTCTAAAATCGTCCCCTTGGGCGCGCCATTCCTCATTTTTAGCTCTCAGGAAGATCAGGTCGAAGGGCTTTCTGTATGTGGGATAGACACTTGCAGCATCGACGGTGCAGTTCGAAAGCACGATTTTCAGTAGTTTTGCCTTTTCGGCGGCAGGTTGCGTAACGTACAGAAAATACGCCTTGTTCGCGAGTTCTAAAGTCCTCACTGCATCGACCACTCATTCCGGGTTTGCATGCTCCAGGCCGTCTATGGCGAGCAAGATCTGCTGTTCCGTACCGATCCATTCCGTGGATTTTCGCGTCCCGAATTCCTCGCTGATTTTTCCGTCCAGTTTGTCCAGGTACGCTTGATCGAGCCTATGACTGACGTGATGGTTCGCTGACCGAGCGGCATTCAGAGTCCAGGAGTGAACAGATTCACTCAAAGAGTCGGTTGTTATCGGGCTCATGAACTGGCCCATGCTCGATCCGAGGTGCCGAGCGCCGAAATTATCCAGCCCGGTTTCGCTATCCCGTTCTTTGCCGGTGAATTTGTGGGTGGTGCCGAGGCCGCCAGCGATTTGTTCGCCGAAGGGGAGGTAGTCGAGCGAGTCAAAGACAGACTTGTCCATGGCGGTCATGAGGCGAGCGGAGCCAAGTGGTCTTTGTGGACGAAGTACGGTACGTTGTGGCGTTCTTGTATTCGGCGAGCAAGCTTCCGTTGAAGTAGATGTAGTTGGCCAAAGTAGCGTTGTTGCCGTCGACCTCATTGATGACATTTCCACTTAGGTCGTACAGGTAAATCGTTTGTATGGTGCCGGTCGCTTTCTGGACGCGCTTGCCTTCAGCGTCGTAGAGATAACAGGCGATGGCGGGGGTGCCTGTGTTGGTGGAGCACTAGCCGGAGGAGCCACCCACTTGAATGGTGCGGTTTTCCCCATCGTAGATGAAAAGTACGAGCTTCTGTGTGGGTTCGATAAGAAACATGCTGTGAAACGCGATGAGATCGCCGTCGGGGCCAATGAAATGAAGGTTGTCGCGCCACGTCTGATAAAAGCCCATACACATCGGAGGCAGAGAATCGGACGCATCGAATTGTCGCGTCCACATGGCGTCGCGGGTTTCCGTCTTCAAAATACGCTGCCCGTCAAGTTCGCCGCCATTCAGCAGAGCCATTGCGAAACGGCCATGTCTCCGGCAGTGGAAGAAATTCCGCCCGCCGGAGCGGGGACGAAAATCTCGAACCCGATCGCAGGTTTCTCCGTGGTCGAGCGATAGCCTTCGGAAACGAAAGGCGAGAGTTCCGTGGTCATCGGCTCGGTGAAGCTCGAGCGGATTTTTGGCTGTAACCGCGTTGCGCCAATTCAATTTTGGAGACGCGCTAAAGGCGCCCCGACATTTGCCTGCGAAATTCTTAAGCCTCGTGAAGATTGCGCACGGCGTCCGTGTGCATGGCGCGCCAAACCGGGAGGCTGGCGGCGAGCGCGGCGATAACGAGCACGGCGGCTCCAGCAGACACCATCATCGGCAAGCTGTGGACCTTGACGCCGAACACCAGGCTTTCCAGCCAGCGTGCCGCATTCCATGCGCCGATTCCCCCGAGCACAATTCCGATCGCAGCGAGCCGCGTGGCGTGCAGTCCGACCCAACGAAGAATCGCGGAGCGCGGTGCGCCTACGGCCAGCCGTATGGCGATTTCTCTTTGGCGCGTGCTTACCCAATAATTCAGGACGCCGTAGATTCCCACGGACGCTAGAATCATCGCCAGCGCCCCGAAGAGCCCTAGCAGAAGGGTCGAAAAGCGTCTGCTGTCGAGGGTTGCTCCCAGCCAGTCTTCAGCGGTTCGAAGCGATCGAATCGGTATATTGCGGTCCAGTTCAGAGACGTGGCGGCGTGCAGCGTTCATCGATTGTGCTGGATCGCCGCTGGTGCGTATGACGAGGACCATGAACGTATGCGGGTTCTGCGCAAACGCGTAGTAAAACATGGGCGCGTTTTCGGCGTCGAGACTCTCTTGGCTGGTGTTCGCGACAACTCCGACAATTTGGAGTGTAAGGCCGTCCATGTACGGCCCGCCAACCTTTAGATGCTTGCCAAGCGCAAGTTGCGGATCCCCAAACGCGCTACGCGCGAGCTGCTCGTTGATGACGGTGACCGGTGTCGCACCGACCCGATCGGTGTTGCTGAACGCTCGTCCGGCAATGACGCGGATACCCGCAACACGAAAATAGTTGGCGTCGGCGAAGTTGAAAAGAGTAAGGGGAACATCGTCGCGGGGCGGAGTGGGCTTCTCGAGGATTGAGTACCAATAATCCCCGCGGTCTCCGGCCCCGGGAGGAGCCATGACAAGCCCTACGTCTTCTACGCCCGGCTCGGAACGCAGGCTTTGCGAAAGCTGACTATAGTAATCGCGGACGCTGTCATCGCTCTTGTAGCGTGATCCGGGCAGTTCTAGCTCTATCGTCAACAGATGCTGAGGGTTAAAGCCCGGGTTGACACGTTGCGCGGCGAGCAGGCTGCGGATCAGGAGCCCTGACGCGAATGCCAGAATCAAGGTGATCGCGATCTCGGCAATGACCAACGCGTTGCGAAACCCATGCCCACGTTTGCCGGAGCCTGACGTCGGTGAGCCTTCCTTGAGTGCCGTGATTAGATCAACCTTCCCGGCATTTAAGACGGGAGCAACTCCTGCCAGCAATCCGACAAGGATGGAAGCCACGGTGGCGAAGAGCAACACGGGAAGATCCAGCGTGGCGTCCGTGAGGCGGGGAATGCTGCGCGGTCCAATCAAGATTAGCGTGCGCAAGCACCAAGCCGCCAAAAGGAGTCCGAGTGCTCCGCCAATCACGGCTAGGACTAGGTTTTCCGTGAGAAGTTGGCGAGCGAGACGCGGCCGGTCCGCACCGATGGCCACGCGAACGGCGATTTCGCGTGCCCGCGCCGTGCTGCGCACGAGCAGCAGGCTTGCGACGTTGGCGCACGCAATGAGAAGCACGAGGCCGACGGCGCCCATCAGAATGAGGAGCGTAGTGCGCAGTTCGCCGCCCGTCATGTCTTCTGCGAGGTAGCTCACGTAGCTGCGATGGTCATCCTCAGGGCCAGGATCGCTGAGCGCCAGCCGCTGCATGATGGCGTCGAGGTTGGCCTTTGCCTCAGTGGCCGTTATTCCTGGTTTAAGGAGGCCAAGCCCGCCGATGGAGCGATGCTCGCTTCGTTTCTCAGCGGGGTTTTGCGTTCGCCCAAGCGGCAAATACACTTCGGCGGATCGCCACAGGAATTTCCGTCCTGGACGTAGCACGCCGATGATCTCGTATGGTGTGCCGTCCAACTCCAGCGATTCACCAATCACATGAGGATCACCGCCTAGCCTGCTCTGCCAGAAGTCAGCAGTCACGATCGCGGTTGGCGCAGCGCCGGGCTTGTCGTCGGCATCTGTGAAAAGACGCCCCAACATCGGCGTCATGCCAGTAAGCTGAAACGCGCTGCTCGTCACCAGACGCGTGTTCGCGACGACAGCATCGCCGCGACCCGTAAGAGTCATCCCTGCGCCGGTGATCGCCGCCATGTTCTCAAAGGTGGTATTTTCCGCCCGCCAATGCTGAAAATTGACCCACGTCACCGCGATTCCGGAGACCTGCGCCGTGGACTCACCTAATCGAACGAGGCGCTCGCCGTGCGGGTAGGGAAGGGGCCGCAGGAGCACGGAGTAGACGACGCTGAAAATTGCGGTGTTGGCGCCAATGCCGAGCGCGAGCGTGAAAATGACAACCAGAGAAAAACTTGGGGCTTTGCGAATGCCACGCAGACCATAGCGAATGTTTTGTAGGAATGTTTCGAGGCTCGGGAACTGCCAGGCTTCGCGAGCCTTCTCTCGCGTGCGCGTTAGATTCCCGAAATGACGGCGCGCAGCGGCGCGAGCTTCGCTGGTAGACATACCGCGTTCGACATTGTCGTCGGTCATGAGCTCGAGGTGCGCGCGCATCTCGTCGGACAGATCGTCATCGAGTCCGCGGCGAAGATGCAGGGCTCGAGCGAGTTTCGACCACCATTCGCGCATGGTTCACCTCTGCGGGGCCAAGATGCGCCCCATGGCTTCAACGAAGCGCAGCCATCTGGATTTTGCGGCGACGAGTTGCGTGCGGCCCAGAGCCGTCAAGCGGTAATACTTGGCGCGGCGTCCGTTCGGGGATTTTTTCCATTGCGAGGTAATCAAGCGCCTTTGCAGCAGGCGTTGGAGCGCGGGGTAAAGCGAGCCATTGTCCACGAGAAACTCGTATTCGGATTGGCGCTCGAGAAATTGCGAAATGCCGTAGGCGTGATTCGGTGCAGCCTGCAGGCTGCGAAGAATGAGCACTTCAAGCGTGCCTTGGAGCAGTTCGAGGACGTCCCGTTGATTGTCTACCGTAGACACCCTACCTATCTACGCCCGCAAAATATTTTTGTCAAGTGTCTGGGACAGGGATTCGGGTTTTCGCATCAACGCGGCAACCCGCGCCAGGAAAATCAGCACAAGGCGGCTTCCCACCGAGTAGGGGCGCAGCATACTGCGCCCGTACCGGCAAAATGTTTAGTGATGTTTGGTGTTTGTGCGGTTTTAGAAGCGATAGATTGGGCCGATCAGGTTCCAGTGAATTGCGTAAAAAATAGAAAAAGGCTCTAGTTTTTCCGTTACCATCCTCTCGTATGGGGCCGACTCTTAAACTCATCTTTTTCCTCTATCTTCCCGAAGCTTGCCTTCTCTACCTCGTCGCCTGGTGGATTTATCGTCGCAACCGCGCCCGGAAACTTCCCGATCTCCTTCCCGCCCAGCGAAACAACCCGTACCCGCGGCTTCGCGCCCTGGCGCTCCACGCGAAGCGCAGTCAAGGCAGCATGCCAACCCCATCCAGCCCCACCGAACCGTGGGGCGTCGTCATGGATTGGGTTGTTTCAGCAGCAACAGCCACGATCGTGGCCTTCAGTGATGGCTCCGCCAGCGTTTATTTCAGCACCGGTGGGGGACTTTTGGGCGGTCAGGCTTATGAGTCCATCCGTCGCGTGGCCCACCAGGCCGTCGCCGTTGCGGCGGAGTTCCAGCCTCAAATGCAATTGACGACGGACTTCTCTCTACCGCAACGCGGCATCGTGGTCTTCTACCTCCTCACAGACTCCGGCGTCTTCACCAGTTCCGCCTTCGAGTCCGCCTTGAAGACCCATTCTCATGCCCTCTCCAAACTCGGCGATGCAATGCAGGCGATCATCACTGCCTATCGCCTTACCCCAGAAGCCAACCAAGTGTCGCCCGGGTGGAGCACCCTGTCGCGATGACACGATCTTGGGTGGCGCATCCCTTTGCGGGGTTCGGTTCACCAAAGGGTGCGAGAGTGACTTTGCCTTCTTCTTGTCCTGTCCGCTAAAACCCTAATCCGGGATCCCGTGTGTTCAAAAAACTCGAACGGCTTGAAATGGCGTGGCTTAGGATTTTGCACAGGCTCCGTCTTAGAATGGGCTTCTCCTCCTTGCGCCGCAGCCACCAGGCAGCCTCTACCAAACCATTGCCCGAGTCCACGGCCTTATCATTACCGTGTGCCATTATCCCCCTGGTGCTAGCAAGTGGAATCCTGTCGAGCATCGCCTGTTCAGTTTCATCAGCCTGGAGTGGGCCGGCCACCCGCTCCGATCTCTACAGCTGATGATGAGCTACATTGAAGGCACAACCACTAAAACCGGCCTTCAAGTCAAAGCGTTTCTCAATGGACGGCAGTACGTCAAAGGCAAGACGGTGCCCGATGAACTGTTCAAAACGATTCCCTTATCTCCACATTCGGAACTGCCTGCATGGAACTACACGCTTCGTCCCAACTGAGGACAAAATGCCAATTTATTATGCGCAGCCGCTAAGACTGGCGGTCGTATGATTGCTCCGTGACAGCCCCTAAATACTGGGGGACGGCAAGTGAAGCCCAACCTTGCCGGCCCGTGCCAAACGGAGTAGTCTTCGCGCCATGATCGCACCCATTAAATCGCGCATTCCGGTCGCCGGACGTGGATGCATCTACCATTTGAAGATCACTCTGGCCGAGGTCAAAACCACCGATCTGGCGGCGACTCGGGGTGCCTGGCGAAGCGAACCTCGGTTGGCTGCACGCCGTCATCCAGGTGGCGATGGGCTGGACCAACAGCCACCTGCATCAGTTCACGTCTGGAGGGACCGTTTACTCCGACCCGGGTTTTGATCTCGACGAATTTGAGGACGACCCGAAGATCTTCGGCGACCGTCAGGCCACACTCCAGAAGATTGCGCCCAAGCTGAGGAGCGTGCTCGTCTACAAGTATGACTTTGGCGATTCCTGGGATCATTTCATCACCGTGGAAAAGATTCTGCCTGCCGATCCGGCGGTGCCGCCGGGTGCGGAATGCCTGGATGGCGCACGCGCCTGTCCGCCGGAGGATTGCGGAGGCGTGTGCGGCTACGCGGACCTGCTCAAAATCCTGCGCGACCCGGGCCATGAGGAACATGAGTCGATGCTGGGCTGGCTGGGCCGCCCCTTCAACCCTGAAGTCTTCAATCGGGACTCGACCAACAAGCATTTGCGGATGCTCCGGTGGCCCAAGACAACAGAGAGCCAACTCCGCCGCGTTCTCACGCGCCGGGACGGATTCAAGGCATAGCGAGGAGATGCAGCGTGCTTGAGGAGGCCGGCGTGCCACGAATTCCTGATCTCGCTGCAGCCGACGCACTAATCCTGGACCTCCGTCGGTCCATATTAATCGTTGCCGAGTTGCGTGATTATGCCCTGGAATGCCTTCGTTTCAACGCGCGGCCACGCGACGCTTTTGCCGGTGCAAGACGTGGACAATCTTTCGAGATCCTCGGCATTGCCGGTCGCCTGTTTGATCTTCCGGAGGCGCTGGACATGGCCCGCCAAGCACTGCGCCGCAGCCGCAGCCAGACGGTGCGCGGAGCGATTATCTTTCTAGAAGACTACTTCAAAGCGCGCGAGGATATGGAAGTGCCTGACGACATTCACACCGCGCTGTTGACCGTGGCGGAGACGACCGACAGCCGATCGACCGCCACCGGAGCGCTGAACGTGCTCGTCGGTGAAATCTCCGACATGGAAGCGCTTGATCGCCTCGATGACTGGAAGGACAAACATTACCGATGAAGAGGCGTCCACGACGTTTGCCGATTTGACGTTCCTCCTGTCACATTCATGCCCAGTCATTCGCGATAATGTTTCGCGTTTCCTCGACACCGGTTCGCCAGAGGGCAAGCATTTCTTCGTCCGGCCGTTCGTAATAGCTGGCAAAATCCCCGTCGCGGATATATTCGCGGACGCGCTCGGGCGACATGGAATGCAGCTTGGCCACATCGACGCTCGATTTGCGCTTCGGGAGGAAAACCACGCCAGCTAGCCGAGTCCAGGGAAAATTCTCCATCCCAGAGGCGTGCGACGCGACGGGATCGATCTCCTTCACTTTGGCCCCGTATTTCTGAAACAAAACGAGCAAGAGTACTTTCGTGTTTAGCCCGCTCGCCACGCCCATCGCCGCTGCGCCGCGTGCGGGAACGCACCAAACCAAGCCCGCGTCACTAAGAACGAGCGAACCGGGGCACGGTGACGCTCAGCGTCGAAACGTATCTGCGCGTGCTGCGCGAGATCGTGGAAAGTCTCGCCACTCACGGCCTCTATCAAACCTTTGCCCGAGCCCACGGACTCACCGTTACGGTCTGCCACTATCCCCCTGGTGCTAGCAAGTGGAACCTGTCGAGCATCGATTGTTCAGTTTTATTAGCCTGGAGTGGGCCGGCCATCCGCTCCGTTCTCTTGCAACGATGATGAGCTACATTGAAAGCACAACCACCAAGACTGGCCTTTGTCAATGAACGGGAGTACGACATACAGTGCTCAATGACCTGTCCAAAGCGATTCCTTTATCGCGCCACTCGGAACTACCAGCATTGAACTACACAATTCGCCCCAACTGAGGACGGCAAAATGCCAAACAATATATGCGCAGCTCCTAAGGAGTCGAACATCCACCAGTGGCGGCGCAAGTACGGCCTGTTCGATGCCACTCAGCTTGGCGTCACTCGCGGCTCCGCGCTGGAAGTCCTCCAGAAAGCGAATGAACGCATCCAGGCTTTCGGAAGTCTGCACATCGATCCGAAGCCGGACTTCCTTTCGCCGATGTACTCCCGCAGCATGGCCGCCACGGACGAATGAAGGTCCACTTCCCTTTCACCGCTTTCGGTTTTGAGGAAGCGCTGTCTCTCGCCTCTCCACGCCTTCTCGATGATCTTGATGGTGGAGCAGTCCGGGGAAATGTTCTTGATGCCGATTCCCAAGCCTTCTCCAAACCGCAACCCCGCTGCGGCGAAGAGCGCGAACATGATGCGGTATTTTTCCTTCTTGGTCTTGGACAAGATGCCCGTGACTACCTCGCCTGAGAAGGTGGGGCACCGCTGCTTCTTCTTGGAGACAACCGGCAAATCAATGAATTCCTCATTCCATTCCCGAGGGTGAATCTGCTTGCCTTTTTCATTGACCGCCGAGGCCACAACCATCTTGACCACTTGCACATAGTTCCTCATGGTTTTCGCAGAAAGCCTGCCCTCTGACATGACACTCACGAGTTTCTTGACCGGCAAATTGTCAGCCGAATCGAGCGGTAAATCCCCCAGGTTCGGGTTGAGCCATTCGTCGAGGCAATTTCTCCAGTTCAGAAGTGTGGAGGGCGCCAGAGACTTACGCCTCACCCATCCCCGGGACCGTTGGGCTATACGTCAGGATTCGCGCTAGGGAACCTCCTCTCACGTCTCAGACGCAGCCCCTTTCGCATCTTCGTTCACGCCCCTCAGTACATGGCTTCGGTTCTGGAAGCCGCCGGCTTCGTCTGCGCCGCGCGACGCGAATCTTTCCTATGGTCTTTTCGTCTTTTTACCGCCGAGAGTACGTTTAACATGGAACGACAACCCGAGGCCTGCAACGATTTCGGCGAATGCGCGTGATATCGGAAGTTCCTTTGTGAGGAGCTAAATTCCAATCCCTTGAGCCCTCACAAACCACCTTTGCGTGGTTCCTGTGCTCCGGAAGATATGCGCATTGCGCCACCGCTGCTTGATTTCGTCCTCGTACATCTGACCAGTTCTGGCAAAGCGAAGTCCAGCGGGCGTGAGGGCGAACACGCATAAGCCCTCGGAAAATAGTTCGTAAAAGGCCTGCCACACGACGGCATCGCCGAATCCGTTATCCTGGAGGAGCAAGACCGGTAGGTTGAGCATACAGTAGCCCTCGAAATCCCGTTCGCTCATGGCTTTCAGGAGGTTAGATTTGACGATATCGATTCGTTCGCGGGGGATTTTTTTCATGTATTGATCTGCGTAAGTCGGCCTGATAACGATAGGGACACCGCTGTTCTGGGTGATTCTTTACTCCTGGAGACTACGGATCATCCTTGCGCTGGAACAACTAGCTCGGCATGAAATGGGCACCGCCATTTTGCAGAAAAGTTCGAAAATCGTCTGCTGGGGCCGACCATTTCTTTTAGAACCAATAATTTACAGGCACACGAATTGCAGGTGATCGCCCGGTGCTGGACCATGAGGTTGATCGTTCAAGTGCTCTCGCTCCGACAGCTCCAAATTCCTGCCTTTTATTGGTTTTAGCCGCACTTGCTATTTCGACAGCAACAGTAGTTTGTGTACCAAGGTAGACCAACTGCCGCAGATCGCCAGGAAACCATAGTCGATCGTGGGCGTAGCGGGAGAGAAACGCAACCGGTGGGAGCGTAATTCGTGCCAGCCGCAGGGCGGATCGTCCCACGGAGTCCAGGCGGCTCGGTGAAAAATATCGTACGCAACCATCAGGGCAAAGGTAATCGGATCTTGTTTCCTTCGCAGACGGAGGTAAGAAGGAACACGGGAGCAGTGCGGTGTCGAGAACGACCGGGCGGCCTGCTGAAGTATTACGAGAGGGAAGCGGCATAACAGTCGACGGGACAGCGGGCGATGGGCTCACAATGAGCACAAAGGATGCCGGGAATCTCCCCTGGCAAAAGACCTCCCGCGCTTGATTTATCATCGACGGGCGCTGAGCAATGAGTTGTTGCTCAGGGCATTGACCGGGACGAGTTTTTTCGCCATACGAGATTACTTCGAAAGAAATGCAGAGCGGATGCCTATCCCAAGTTTCGCCGCCAACACTTGTTTGTTGGCTCGGGTGTCATCGAAGCTGGCAAGACAGTGATCGGCTCTCGCCTGAAACAATCAGGAATGTTCTGGACCGTCCGGGGAGCTAACGCGATCCTGACACTGCGCTGCTCTCATCTCAACGGTCGCTTTGAGGACTATTGGGAAGAGCGTCGAGAGCCTCGGGCGGCTTGACATCCACTTCTAGGTCGCCCGCCCAACGTAGCAGGACGTAGCAGGACGTAGCAGAACGTCCCAGCCTGTGCCCGACAAGCTCGCCCGCGATAACTAGGACTCTTCATGACGGTTCGGTTCCACGACACTACAAATTTTTCGTGGCTGTCGCACCCCGGCGTTACACCCTTGACCTGCCGAGCGTTGAATCTAATCTGTTACTTTGAAGTCGATCGGGTCGCGTCTAAAACTCTCCGAATTGCTGCGATCACCACATCTGGACGGTCGATCTGCACGTACCGCGTGCTCCCGGTTGCAACCACGCGGCTGCCATTCGCCGAGAGACGAGCGAGCTCTTCTTGCATCTGAGCCCATTGGTGTTCGAATCGATGGCTCACGTCAGGCGGAATTGACCCCAGCGCCGCTCCCTTCTCCGGATCACGCGAGACAACAACGAGCGGCATCGAATCAAGCGACGCAGTGTGCCGCGCTTCATCCGCGGAGGCACCGATCGCCTGCACCTCCGCTTCTCTGGCTTTGACTGTTTGCCAGTGGCATTCGACTGTAACTCCACAGGCACCCAGTAGGCGCGGAATACCGAGTGGAACAGCCAGTCCCCAGAGCTTCGACTTCAAGTAGAGACGAGATTGCATCTTATTCATTTCAGGCGGCAGCCGATCCTCTTGATCGGGATGCCAAGAATCCACTAGAACCATCCCGACGACATCGGACGGATAGAGTTTCTCGTAGACGCGAATGTGAATCCCGCCGAGCGAGTGTCCTACCAGAACGTAGGGCGGGCTCACTCCCGCGTTGGCTAGAAGCATATGCAGATTCTGAGCAATGTTGCGGCTGTCCGGCACCTGATCTGGTCGCGGCTCACTGTAGCCCAAGCCCGCCCGGTCGTAAGAGCAGACCCGCGTCAACTTAGCAATTTCGGGTTGTACTTTGTGCCAGACCATCGAATCGTCCCACAATCCGGATTCAAGGACCACAGTTGGTGTGCCTTGGCCCTCGCAATCGAGATGCATTTTGTGACCGCCAACATCCACGAGTCGCCCGGGTGGATGCTCGCGCTCCTCTCGGGACCTTTCGATTGCTTCATAGGTTGCGCCGATGGCGGCCAGGAGGAGGATGACGCCAATCGCGTAGCCCAGCTTGCGAAGAACTCGATAGATCAGCCCAAAAACCTTTGGCAGCACAAGGAAAACGATGACCAGAGCAACAAAGACAAAAAAGGCATAAACCATCAGACGCCAGAACGTCATTCGAAACCCCTGTCAAAAAGAGCCTTCGCTGGGGAAAAAGAGTGTCCTATCCCCAATCATTGTGGAGGTAATCTAAATACACGATTAACGTCCGCCGGGCAGGTGGTGCGCGATCTCAAAGGGAATCTCCTTGTTGATAAGATGGTCGGGCACATCTTTCGGGTCGAAAACGGACTGGTCAGGCGGTTTGATATCCGGGGGACATAGATGCAATTCTATGCAATTCCGGTGCTTAGAGTGCTCCGGTCGGACCACGGGCAAACAGGAAGGAACTCAATCACTTCTTGTTTGCCGACAAATCGCCCGGAGAGTGGGCTTATAATGCGAACTTATCCGCATCGCAATCCATGGGCGTGCCGGTTTCCTGCCGCCCTCCACGACGATTTAGGCGGTCGGCGTAAACAAGAATTAGGCCGCACACATGGGCGAAGCACCTCGTCAGTCGTGGGTACGTACGGCCGTTTTCCTCGTTATCGGGTACGCCCTCGTTGGTATGGTGTTCGCCGTACCTGCCACTCACATGTAGGCGTGGCGCTTGGAGGCCCGGTGTGGCCGGAGTCGGAGGCCGGAGGTCGGCGTGCAACGAGATCGGTTTCTCGTCCAAGCAGACCACCGGTTCGGTTGGATTATAGGGCTTCTCATAGGTCGCCAGAACGTCTTCCATCTTATCGACGTACTCCTGGTTCAGTTCCGCCGCGCGCCACATTTTTTTCCCGCCACGGCTTGAGGTCGTGGCTGAGCAACAAGATGCGAACGGTCTCCCGGCCCACCTGGGGCACTAATTTCCGCTTGACGGCTTCCTCGGCCACCAGGCGCACAGTCCAGCGGGCATAGCCTCCCGGCGGCTGGCTACATACCATGGCGATGATCCGCTGCTTCTGCGACTCCTCCAACAGAGACTCCGCACCACGTCCTTGCCGCTCAAACAGGGCGCTGTCCAGCCCTCCACGCTGATAGCGGTGGCCGATTCGCCGTACGGCCTGGGGGGTTAAGTGCACGATCCGGGCCACGGCCGGCGCAGTTAAACCCCGCGACAACTGTTCCAGTGCGAGGGCACGCAAGATGACTCGGACCTTCTGAATCCCGGCCCGCAAGAGTTGCCGGAGTTCTTTCTGATCTTTTGCGGATACCTTGACTTCAATGAGGCGTCGCGACATGGCCCAGTATAGGCCCGAAGATCCCAAAATGGAAGAATCTTATAGAATCTTTTCATGCGGTCGAAGATCTAATACCAAGAGGACGAAAATCGGTACACACTTCATTTCTGGAGCCATGATCTGTGTGACCACTAGGAACCTTGCTAGACCTATTTTTTTAGTATAGTAGTTCTACTACTCGAGTACCGGTGCTTTCGGTCCATTGAAAGACACCACGCGCTCCGCTATGGTGCAACTCATATCCCCCGGGTCAGGAGTGCCATGGTTCCACTCCTCGCTGTGTTGTTTGGCCTATCCGCCCAGCGCTATCGGAGGCGCTGATGCGTAGTCGGTTCCTTCTGCTGCTCGGCCTCTTTCTGGGTGGCCTTGTGCCAGCCGTAGCACAAACACCCGCCCCATGGAACGTTCTGGCGCAAGAACACGTTGCGCCGATCATCACCATGCTCCCAACAGTATCGATCCCTCTGCCCGCCGCTTCCTTCCTGCTGTCCAAGGGCGAAAAATCCAATGCCCGTTTCAGTCTTATGTTCGCGGGAGCTTACAAGCGTGATCACAGCCTAGAGCTTCTTTTGCCAATGAACGAGGTTAAGACTTTGACTCTCACGCGGTCTAGCTTGCCGCTCGTTCAACTCTGTCGCGGACGCCTGCAGCTGGACGCCTTTCACAGCACCCTTCATATACGGGACGCCCTGCTCAATCCTTTCGACAATGGCGGGATGCGGGGGTCTCACCTCCCGGGACACAGTTATCTCGGCGTGCCACCCTCGGTCAATCTCTCTGGCCTAAACCTTGGCTTTCACTTTGGGCGGAACGCGCAGACAGGAGATCCGGCCCGGTCATGGCGGCGGCTGCCCCGGATTCTTGGCACCGTTCTTAATTGAACCGACCGCCATCGTGCCCGGCAAGAACTTCTGGCGAACCCTCTGTGTCCGTAGCAGGCGTAGATGGATGTCGCGGTGGGTGGGTCACCTTCAAGGTTGAACTGCCAGCCCACGCCACTTCAGTCGAAGTGGTCAATCTCCTGACGTGGCTGCGAGAACGCCCGCCTGATCTCGCCTGGGTCGGCATCGACATCCCCATCGGGTTGCTCGAAGGTCCGAGGACGTGCCATAAGGCTGCTTGGAAGCTGCTCGGTCAGTCGCGAGGCAGCAGCGTCTTCCCTGCGCCCTGCCGCCCCGCATTGGGAGCGCAGACCTATGCGGAGGCAAGCACGATCATTCGGCACAGGACCACGAGAGGGCTGAGCCAGCAAGCATGGGGCATCGCAGCTAAGATCAAGCAAGTTGACGATGCGATCTCGCCGGATTGCCAGCGGTGGGGGTTCGAGGTTCATCCAGAGGTCTCCTCTGGGCACTCAGCCAGCGCCGCCCGATGAAGCACAACAAGAAGACAAAGGAGGGTGCCACCGAAAGGATCGCCGACCTGCGCCCAGTCTTATCGCAGATTGAATTTGCGGTTTTCCCGACCTGTTGAATGTTCTCACAGGAAGCTTCTATGCCGAAGGTGGTGCAGTGGATCCTATTTTCAAACAAATCTCAGAGGGTCGCATTCGCGAACAAAAACTGACGATTGACCTCTACGTCTGGCTAAACGAATGGAAGGGGAAGCAGCAGAAAGGAACGCTCAATTTCAACGCTGGCTCGAAGCATTATGCCGCCCTGTCCGCTCTACTAGGTTCTGATCCCACGAACCATCGGCGCGTGGGATAGTCGCTGGGAACGCGCGCCGCGAAGATTTGGCGAGCTTGCCTGGAGTCGAGATTCCCGTACCGACAAGAGCACGCATGCCGGGTCTTTGTTTTGCGCAAAATTGGAGCTACATTTCAGAGCCATGGCAGACTCGAATTGATCTGGATGACTAAATGCGGAAAGAATTCAAAGCGAAGCTGAATGGAGACGAGTCGCGGAAGGATGCGAGCGCATCGTTCACACTGCCTTTCGACACACGGGATGTCTTTGGCAAAGCCAAGGTGCCCGTCAAGGTGACGATCAACGGATACACTTGGCGCAGCACGGTCGGGAACAGGGCAGGGATTCAGTACATCGTCGTCAACTCGGATGCCCGACGAGGTGCAGGTGTAAAGGCAGGTGATTTCGTGACCATCGCGCTTGAGCCGGACTCCGAGAATCGGGAGATTAAGATACCTCCACCGCTACAGAAAGCACTGGGCGCGAAGCTCTCTCAGAAGCTCAACGGCTTATCTTTCACACACAAGAAAGAATTCATCGTCTGGTATTCCGAAGCCAAGAAGGAAGACACACGCATTCGCCGCGTGGAGAAGATGAAGCAGATGCTCTCGGCCGGGAAGGTCATTAGCTGATATGAAAAACGACCTTGCAGCGGTTCTTGTTTCAATGCTTGGGAAAATCCCCGGCGTTGTCGTTGGAAAGAAGTTCAATTCCTTGAACTTTACTGTCCGCAAAAAGGTCTTCGCGTTCACCAAGGACGGTGGCGTTGTCCTGAAACCTCCGCCTGAAACGGTGAACGCGCGGCGCAGTTGCGAGGCGCTGGCTATGGCTACTCTCCAAAATGACCCGTGGCAAGAAAACCCGGTCCCCAGGTTCAAGTCGTTGGCACAGTTGCATGCGTGGATTGCGCCGCTGCTTGCCGAGGAAAATAAAGGCAGATTCACTGGCAACCCATGTCTCCAGCCGCAGGACTTCGGCGGAAACGCGCCAGAAAAAAGTCCAACGGCGGGCACGGACTGGGTTCTTGGTTGGTTGAAACCTATCCCTCCGTTCTGCGTGGAACTGGTCCTAAAGGACGACAGCCGCTACAACCTGCACTCCATTGTGGCCTTTGAGGATAAGACTCGCACTCTCTGTGCGAGAATCTGGGACCTAAGAGCGTTCCGTCCGCGCGAGCTGAGTCAACTGAAGCGAAGTCTCAATCGGATTCGGACAAGGCGTCAGCTCTCGCCTGCTGAAGCGGTCCATCCTAAGCTCGACTGGGCTAATCTTCATCTTCATTACGAGGATGACGCTTACTGCGTTGAGTGGCACGACCGCATTTGGCCGGAAAAGGATGGGCCGCAGAAGCGCCGCGTGATCCGAACACGGTCGGGGCAAAGTCGATCCAAGACTTGAGGCGGGGCTTCTAGGTTGCGGGCACTGTTTCATGGTCAGAGTCGTTATTTCGCCATGCAAGCGGAATTGGCACAGTGGTGGCAAAATAGCAATGCTGGTTCTGGAGCAGATGGACGGCGGCACATTTGCAATCGCGCACACTTTGGGCGGAGCGACAAGTCGAGGAATTCCTTTCGCTGCCGCTCGTGTCGGAGTTCGTTTTCCGCAGTCCACAGACGGTGGATGGAAGTCAGCGCGAAGTGGCCGACTTTCTCGTCACCTGCGACGCGCCCGGAATTTTGATTTCCCAAAAGTGCCAGGAAGACCCAACTGTCCGTACTGCAAGAAAGCTGCAGGCGTGGGCCTGTAAGCGGGCGAAGAAGGCGGCTTCACAGCTAATAGGAGCACTGCGCACCGGTGGGAGCCGACCGATGTGGTGTGAGCATCGCCGGCGAGGGAGGGTGGACTTCTATACCGGTCTTCCAGCAGTTGCACACGGCATCGTCCTCATCGAGGTCATTGATCGGGTCACCCTGCGGCAAGAATCGGATGAGCTTCCGTTGGTATTCAACGGCATTCCCGTCAGCTATTTTTCGCTCAAAGATTTCCTTAATCTCTGTGTCCAGTTGCGTACAGTGCCGGAAATTGTTGAGTACCTTGATCGCCGACGGGCCTTGCCTGTCGCCGACCTTCGCACGATCGGTGAAGAACGGTCGCTCTTTGCTTTCTGCCTTCTCAACGAGGGTTCCTTCGCTGGCTGCCTGGGAATTACCGACGCTAAGATTGCAGTGGCCGCACAGAAAAATCGCTTTGAGGAAAGGCTTCGGCGGAAACTTGAGTGTGACCGTTTCAGTGGGCTACTGGAGCATGTTGCGAACGAATTGGCGACCCGGCTTCCCCACTATGCTGCGGGACTCCCCCCTGGCCTGCTGGCCGCGTTCGACTCCGTCGAACAAAGGCAGAATTACATCAGGATTCAGAGCGTTCTTGCCAATCTGAGACTCCGCGAGCGTGCTGAATTGGGACGCGCCTTTGAGTACACGGCGGAGAAGCTGCGGAGCGAATCACAGGGCTTTGTCTACAGAGCGATGCGCCTCGATTCGCAACCCGAATGGGTGTACATTTTCGGTTCTTCCAAGAGAGTAGACCGTCCTGAACTGCTTTCGCGCTTCGGGCCGCTCATGCAAGGTGCGCTCGCGTACTTCGGCAAATCCCGTTGTTTTCTCGTAGTTGACCGGGACGGGATTGGATACGAAGTAGCTCTCTCCAAGCCGGGTTACCAGGCCACCTTGACCGACTACGAGGTCGGAGCCAAACTCTATGGACATCTGCGAACCGAAAGCCGCGCTTTCAGCCTAGTTCCTTGAATGCACTCGCTAGCTGTGTGAGTACAGCTCGTTTGCGTTGCTGTCCCATACGGCTTGCGACCTCGGGTTTGCGCAGCCCGCACTTTTGGTTCTAGGCGGTCAGAATGGGTAGCGCTTGGAGAACTAGGCGGCCATCCCAGCCGTTTTCTCCTGGTCGAATTAGGGACGCTCAGGAAATAGCCCAGGCATCCAGCGAGAAGCAAGTGCCGCAGGGAAGACGAGGCGCAAGGGCGCACGCGGGCCGTCTGAAGCGAGTACGCCGCGAGCCATCAACGCAGACACAACGCGTCGGGCATGGCGCTCAACCACGCCAGCGGCACTGGACACGTCGGCACGCGGCAGTTCTCCCCGGTAGAGCAACGCTTCGAGCACACGCCCAGAGCGCGGAGGAAGATTCTTGAGCTTGATCTCTTCTTCTGCCCAGAGGAGTATGCGCGCACGGAGGCGATCCGGCTGCATCAGGCTCTCCATGAAGCTCACCTGGTCGATGCAAGTCTTCAGAAAGAATTCCGTGAACGGCGCAAGCGCCTCCTCGCTCAGATTCCCGCGGCCATCCAGGTCGTTACGCCGAGGCGCATCACAAGCGGCAAGGTGCCTCTTGTACTCCTCGACGTTGCGCGCTAGGCCGCGTGCCACTGACCAAACAGCACCAGTGTCCAGAGTCTCAAGCAGGGACGCATGCGACATGAGCCGAGCGACACGGCCGTTGCCGTCCAAAAAAGGATGAATCCACAAGAGCCGGTGATGCGCGGGAGCAGCGGCCAGAATAGAGTCCGTTTTGCCGAGATGGTTGTACACGTGCTCGAAGCGTTTCAGGAATCGCGGCACAGCACCAGCGCTGATCGCGACGTGGCCGCCGACTTTCACGTTCCGCTTACGCAATTCTCCGGGGACGACGCGAACTCGTTCCATGTTCTCGGGGTCTTCCACCCAGAGCAATGCTTCCGGTAGCTCCGCGCAAAACCGACGATGAATCTCGCAAATGCCTTCGGTTGTGACGGCGCGTCCTTTCAGCCCGCCTTCATCAATCCTTTTTTGGACAGCAACGTGCGCCTTCGCTTCGAGCTGCAAGTCGCGTTTGCGTGCGTCCTTGCTGTAGTCGTTCTTCAGGGCTCGTTCGATGTCAATAGGGTGCGTGTAGTGTCCCTCGATTAGATTGCTGTAGTAGCAGTTCATCGAGCGAACAAGATCAGCCAGAGACTTCAGAAGACTCTCAGGCAAACTCCGACGAAACGCTGCAGCCTTTTGTGCCAGTTCGACCGCAAAATCGGTCAAGGAGCCACGAAACCGGGACGTTTCCCCGATGAGCAAGGGCTCCATTTCGGCAGGGGATTCCCCGCGATCCTTTGCCACCGCGAAGTCCGCTGAAATGTCCGGCACTTTGTCTTCCCCAACCATCGCCATAACTACAATTTATATCAGGCACTTATACCGGAAACAAGCGGCACCGTGTCCGCAACAAAGTCCTGCCATTTTCCGAGTGTGACTGACGCCATGGGGGCCTCGAACCGATGACAGCTTGGCTATGGTTGGTCGGAGTTACAGTCAGGAGGGAATCAACAAGGCTTCCTGTTCGAGTCCGGCATTGTAGCGGTCAATCAGTTCGACGACAGGGCGAATCGCCGTCAATTCCGAGCAACGCAGTTGCGCAAGCATGGCTTGGCTGTTGGCTCTTGTGAGCAATTCTGGGTTTGAGAACCGAGCGAATCGCGCTTCCATGTCGCTCGGCAAATAGAGGGCGACTCGTTTTCCCAGGCGTGCGTGCAGCCGCTGAAATTCGGACAGGCCAGAGGGGTCGTAGTCCGGCAGATGCAGCAGACTGAACTTGGAATCCGCTGTACAAGCCAGCCAATCCAATGCGCGGCTGGAAATCCGTCCGTGCCCGTAAATCACCGCGTCCACGCCAAGATGGAGTTGCTCGGCAGCCACAAACACCGCTGGGTTTTCTGTCAACGCGCACCTGCCGACCAATGCGTAGGGGCAATTCCGCGTGAACAGAAATGAGAAAACGCCGTGTGCGACGGTAAGTGGTGCTGCGTCGAAGGGTTTGCCATTTTTCAAGAAGGCTTCGTTCTGCCAGACACGAAGGGAAATAATTTCGCCTTCGCTGTTTGTTAGTGC
>Ga0209808_1000496_pt1 | contig 19352 bp, 14 predicted proteins | sample GraSoiAngelo_157_FD_186171 | JGI IMG/M metagenome (GOLD analysis project Ga0209808, IMG submission 186171) | Grasslands soil microbial communities from the Angelo Coastal Reserve, California, USA - 14_1009_16_20cm (SPAdes) (version 2) | ecosystem: Environmental > Terrestrial > Soil > Grasslands ... | reverse complement strand
GAGCTGTAGAACCCGCCGCTGTCGGCGAGGAACAGGGCATCGGTGCCGTTGATCGCGGCGTGCACCAGGGGCCGCGTTCCGGCCATGGTCACCGGCAGCTCCGCCAAGCGTGCGAGAACGCAGGAGCCGGCGGCGGCCGCCGCCGAGGATGCGCAGGCGGCCAGCAACGCGGCCGGCAGAAGCCACGCGCGCGGGTCGCCGCGGTGGCGACTCCTTTTCATGCGGGTCCTGCGCGAGGACATCTTGAACTGGGACTATAGCACTGGGATCCTGCGATCAACGTCATGCGCGTACTAGCGATCGAATCTTCCTGCGATGAAAGCGCCGCCGCCGTGCTCGATGCGCGCGCGGGGCTGCTCGCGCACGAGCTCTTCAGCCAGGTGCAGCTGCATCGCGCCTACGGCGGCGTGGTGCCCGAGCTGGCCTCGCGCGACCACGTCCGGCGCCTGCTGCCGCTGGTGCGCGGCGCGCTGGAGCGGGCGGGGACCCGGCCCGGCGAGCTCCACGGGGTGGCCTACACGGCGGGCCCGGGCCTCATCGGCGCCCTGCTCACCGGCGCCTCGCTGGGGCGCAGTCTTGCCTACGCGTGGGACGTGCCGGCCATCGGCGTGCACCACCTGGAAGGACACCTGCTGGCGCCGCTCCTGGAGGCGGATCCGCCGCCGTTTCCGCACCTGGCGCTGCTGGTGTCCGGCGGGCACACGCTGCTGATCGAGGTGTCGGGCGTGGGTCGCTACCGCGTGTTGGGCACCAGCCGCGACGATGCGGCGGGCGAGGCCTTCGACAAGAGCGCCAAGCTGCTGGGGTTGCCGTATCCGGGCGGCCCGCAACTCGCGCAGCTGGCCGAGCGCGGTGCGCCCGGCGCCTTCAGCTTCCCGCGGCCCATGCTCGATCGGGCGGGGCTCGAGTTCAGCTTTTCCGGCCTCAAGACCGCGGTCCTGCATGCGGTGCGCGGCCGCTCGCTCACCGAGACGCTGCGGGCAGACCTGGCGCGCGGCGTGCAGGAGGCCATCGTCGAGACCCTCACCGCCAAGGCGCTGCGGGCGCTCGAGTACACCGGGCTCACCGTGCTGGTGGTGTCCGGCGGCGTGAGCGCCAATCGCGCGTTGCGCGAGCGGCTCACCGCGGCCGCAGGCAGCCGTGGCGCGCGCGTGTACTATCCGCGCATCGAGTTCTGCACCGACAACGCGGCGATGATTGCCGTGGCCGGGCTGGCGCGTCTCAAGGCCGGTGAGCACGACGGTCTCGCCATCCGGGCACGTGCCCGCTGGCCGCTCGAGTCGCTGCCTGCGCTCCCCCCATGACTCTCATCATTGCCCGTCGGATGCCGACATGAGTGACAGCCACCAGAGCGATGACCGGATCTTCCTGCGCGGACTGACGGCCGAGTGCATCATCGGCTTCATCGACTGGGAGCGGCGCGTCAAGCAGACCGTGGTCCTCGACATCGAGCTGCCGGTGGACTGCCGGCACGCGGCGCTCCGCGACGAGGTGGCCGACACGCTCGACTACAAGAAGGTGGCGAAGCGGGTGCTGGCGTTCATCGAAGCTTCCGAATTCAAGCTGGTCGAGACCCTGGCGCACCGCGTGGCGCTGCTCATTCTCGCGGAGTTCGGCGTCGCCTGGGTGCGCGTCGCCCTCAACAAGCCCGGCGCCATCCGCAACTCGCGCGACGTCGGCGTGGTGATCGAGCGAGTGCGCGCCGACCTTGCGAGCGGCGCCGGCCCCGCCGCCGGCCGGACCTGACACGGTGCCCGAAGTCTACGTCGCCGCCGGCAGCAATGTCGCGCCCGAACGCAACCTCGCCCGGGCGGTGGCCGAGCTCTCGCGCGAGTTTCCCGGTGCACGCTTCTCGCCCTGGTACCGCAACCGCGCCGTGGGGTTCGAGGGCGATGACTTCATCAATCTGGTGGCCGGCTTCGACACCGCGCTGCCGGTGCGCGCGCTGCTGTCGCAGCTGCAGGCGATCGAGGCGCGCTGCGGGCGGGGGCGCGCCGCGCCGCGCTGGGCGCCGCGCTCGATGGACCTGGACGTGCTGCTGTACGGCGATCTCGTCTGCGACGAGCCGGGGCTGAAGCTGCCGCGGCCGGATCTGCTGAAGCGCGCTTACATGCTCGGCCCGCTCGCCGCGCTGGCACCGCGGCTGCTGCATCCGACCGCGCAGCTCACCATCGCCGAGCTGTGGGCGCGCTTCGATCAGGCGGGGCACCCGCTCGAGCCCCTGCAGCGCTCGAGCCTCCGGACCTGAGCCATGTCACCAGGCGATGCTGCGGCCGCCGTCCACCGCGAGAATCTGGCCCGTGACGTAGGGCGCCCCGGTGGCGAAGAACAGGCACGCGCGCGCCACGTCCTCGGCCGAGCCGGGACGCTTCAGCGCCGTGCGCCGGGTGATCTTCTCCTGCAGCGCCTTGTCCGGTGCGTCATCGGGCCACATGACCGGTCCGGGCGCCACCGCATTGACGCGCACCTGCGGCCCGAGCTCGCGCGCCAGGGACCTGGTCAGCATGATCAGGCCCGCCTTGGCGAGGCTGTACACCGGATAGCGACGCAAGGGCCTGAGGCCGTGAATGTCCGCCACATTGATAATGAGTCCATGCCGCTCGTGGAGGGCGGGCGCCGCGGCCTGGGCGAGAAACAGCGGCGCCTTGAGGTTGGTGCCCACGAGATCGTCCCAGTCGATCTCGCCAATGTCACCGAGCGGTGTCGGGTAGAACGTCGAGGCGTTGTTCACCAGGATATCCAGCCCGCCGAAGGCGGCGGTCGCGGCTGCCACCAGCCCCGGCAGCTGTGCCACCTGCAGCAGGTCGCACTCCGCGAGCGCCGCGGAGCCGGGGCGCGAGTCGTTCAGCTCGCGCATCAGGGCGGCCGCGTCGTCCGCCGAGCTGCGGTAATGCAGCACCACATCCGCACCCGCAGCGTGCAGCATCCGCGCGATGCTGGCGCCCACGCGCCGCGCCGCGCCGGTGATGAGCGCCGCCTTGCCGCTGAGCGGGCTGCCGGCCGGGGGCACGGGTACGGAATCGGATATTTCCTGTGTCATGGGCCCCGATTATGACCGCATCCCGCACACGCTCAATCCTGCCGCCCCTGTCGCCGGAGGAGGCGCGCCACAGCGCCGCGGTCGCCGCGCTCATTCACGCCGAGATGGCGGCCGCGGCAGGCTGGCTGTCGTTCGAACGTTTCATGGAGCTGGCGCTGTATGCGCCGGGTCTCGGGTACTACAGCGCCGGCAGCTTCAAGATCGGCGCCGGCGGGGACTTTGTCACCGCGCCCGAAGTGTCGGATCTTTTCGGCCGCTGCCTGGCGCGTCAGTGTGCCGAAGTGCTGGCCGTCACCGGCGGGGAGATTCTCGAGCTCGGTGCCGGCAGCGGGCGCATGGCGGCGACGCTGCTCACGGCGCTCGCGGCGCAGGGGCGGTTGCCGCAACGCTATGCGATTCTCGAAGTCAGCGCCGATCTCGCCGCCCGCCAGCGGGCGCGCCTGGCGCAGTTGCCGCCGGGACTGCGTGAGCGCGTAGTGTGGCTCGAGCGGCTGCCCGAGCGTCCCCTCCAGGGGCTGATTCTCGCCAACGAAGTCGCGGACGCCCTGCCGTGCCGTCGCTTCACGTGCCGCGCACTCGACGTGCGCGAGTTGGGTGTCGCGCCCGGCGAGGGCGCCGGCGAGGGCGACCGCGCCGACCCGCTCGCATTCCGCGAACAGTACGCTGCGGCCGATGCGTCGCTGGCGCGGGCGTGCCGCGAGCTCAGGGCGGCCCTGCCCGCGCCGCTTCCGGAGGGCTACACCTCCGAGGTCTGCCTGCGGGTCGCGCCCTGGATCGTCGCCCTGAGCGAGTGTCTCGGGCGCGGCGTGCTGCTGCTGTGCGACTACGGGCTGCCGCGCTCGCACTACTATCACCCGCAGCGGGTGAGCGGCACGCTGCGCTGTCATTTCAAGCAGCGCGCGCACGATGACCCTTGCGTCAACGTCGGCGTCCAGGACATCAGCGCGTGGGTCGACTTCACGCGGGTCGCCGACGCGGGGCTCGCCGCCGATCTCACGGTGAGCGGATTTGCCACCCAGGCGGCGTTTCTCCTCGCCCTCGGTCTCGAGGGCCTCGTGGCCCAGGCCGACGACACCGTGCAGCGCGCGCGGCTCGCGGGCGAGGCACGCCGCCTCATCATGCCCGAGGAGATGGGGGAAGCCTTCAAGATCATGGCGCTCACGCGCGGCTGCGACTCGCCGCTCAGCGGCTTTGCGCTGCAGGACCTGCGCCACCTGCTGTGATCCACGGATCCATGGACCCACCATGATCGCGCCAGGCTTCAAGCGGCTCCTTATCGGCCCTGATCGAAAGCTCCGGATGCTGTGGCGGGCGGCGATCTTCTTCGCGCTGGCCTACTGGGTGTTGCCTCTGGCGCTCGATCCTGCGTTCGGTTTCGTCGCCGAGCGGCTCCATCTTGCGGCCGGACTCACGGCGGCAAACGTGGCGATCAACGAAATTGAGAATTTCATCGTCGCGCTGATCTGCACCGCCATCTTCGCGCGCCATGAACGCCGGCGCGTGGACAGCTACGGCCTTCCCGTGGGCCGTGCGTTCGGCGCGCGCACCGGCGAGGGCGCGCTCGCCGGCATCGTCATGGCCGGCACCGTGGGGGCGGCCATGTATCTCCTGGGCGGCATGCGCATTCATGGACTTGCGACCGCCGGAAGCGCGCTCGCACTGTCGGCGCTCGCCTGGCTCGGCGCGAACCTGTGCGTCGGCGTGGCGGAGGAATTCTGGTTCCGCTCCTATTTCCTGCAGGCGCTGTGGAAGAGCATTGGCTTCTGGCCGGCGTCGGTGGTCATCGCGCTCATCTTCGCGGCTGACCACTACTTCTTCAAGACCGGTGAGAACGTCTGGGACGTCATCACGCTCGTGTCACTGAGCCTGATGATGTGCTACTCGGTACTGCGGACCGGCACGCTTTCACATCGCTTTCGACTACATGCAGCTGTTCGTCATCGGCACGCCGAACGGCGCGCGAGTGCCACAGGGGCGCCTGCTCGAGGCGAGCTTCCAGGGACCCGCGTGGTTGACCGGCGGCGTACTCGGCACGGAGGCGAGCTTCCTCATGTATCCGATGATTGCGTTGGTGTGGCTCTATATCTGGTGGCGCTTTCGCGCCAGCCCGCCCGCTTCGCGCGCGGATGGCCCGTAGCTCCCTGCAGTCTTCGGCCTCAGAGTGCGCTGCGTGTAACTCAATATCGAAAGTCAAGAGGTTCAAGTGTCCGACACCCTCAGCACCGCCATTCTCGGCATCATCGAAGGCATCACCGAATTTCTGCCCATCTCGAGCACCGGGCATCTGCTCATCGCCGAGCAATGGCTGGGTGAACGCTCGGAGCTGTTCAATGTGGCGATCCAGTCGGGCGCGATCCTCGCGCTGGTGCTCATTTACCGGCGCCGCCTGCTGAATCTCCTGACGCGCTGCAACGAGCCGGCGCACCGCGACTACCTGGCGAAGCTCACCGTGGCCTTCCTGACCACGGCGGCGGGGGCTTATCTCGCCACCCGCCTGGGATGGAAGCTGCCGGAGTCCGTGGTACCCGTGGCGCTGGCGACCCTTATCGGCGGGATCCTGATTCTCGTCATCGAGCGCTACGTCGCGGGCAAACCCGCCAGCGCCACGGTGACCTGGAACGTCGCGTTCTGGGTAGGACTGTGCCAGATCCTGGCGCCGGTCTTTCCCGGCGCCTCCCGCTCCGGGTGCACCATCTTCGCGGCCATGCTGGCAGGTCTCACGCTGCGTCCGGCGGCGACCGAGTTCGCCTTCCTGGTCGGGATCCCGACCATGTTCGCCGCCACCGGCTACGAGTTCCTCAAGGTGCGCGGCCACAGCGCCGGCGAAGACTGGCAGGCGCTCACTATCGGCTTCGTGATTTCGGGCGTGGTGGCCTTCATCGCCGTCAAATGGCTGCTGCGCTACGTGCAGTCGCACCGTTTCACGATCTTCGCCTGGTATCGCATCGTGCTCGGATCGATCCTGCTGGCGCTGGTGATGCAGGGGACCCTGCGCTGACGGCGCCGCCGAGCACCTCACGGCGGCGCACGCGCGCCGTCCTTCACCGCGCTGACGGCGGCGAGGCGCCGCCGGCGCACCTGCTCACCGATCGCAGCACCGCTGAGCCCGCTGCGCTCGGCCTCCGGCAATGTCACGGCAGCCGCGGCCGCCAGCGCCGTCTTCAGGTACGCGACCTGCGGGTAGGGTTCGTTCTCACGCCCGGTGCGCCCGCGCGCATCCGCCTCACACGCCAGCAGCAGCTCGGCAAAGCGCTCCGGGCGCCGAAAGGCGTCGCAGTTTTCCAGCAGAGTGAGGATCGTTGCCGGCTTCAGCTCGGCGGCGCGGTGCACCAGCGTGTGGTGGCGGGCCGTGAGGACCGCCAGCTCGCGGTGCGCGTTCGGGACCTTGAGGCGCGCACTGAGGGCCTCGATCAGCGGCACGCCCGCCTCCTCGTGACCGTGATGACTCGGCCAGCGTTCGCGCGGCGTGCGGGCCTTGCCGAGATCGTGAGTCAGCGCGGCGAAGCGCACGGCGCCGGAGCCGTCGAGCAGCGCCGCATGACGCAGCGCCAGCATGACGTGTACCCCGGTGTCGATTTCCGGGTGCCAGCGCGCGGGCTGAGGCACGCCGAACAGCGCCTCGATCTCCGGGAAGATCACCGCCAGCGCACCGCAGGCGCGCAGGGTCTCGAAGAACACTTCCGGACGCGGCTCGCCGAGCGCACGCTCGGTCTCCTGCCAGACGCGCTCGGCAACGAGCGCGCTCACTTCGCCCGCCTGGGTCATGCGCTGCATCAGCTGCACGGTCTCAGCGGCGACACGGAAACCCAGGCCGGAATAGCGGGCCGCGAAGCGCGCGACGCGCAGCACGCGCACCGGATCCTCGACGAAGGCCTCCGACACGTGGCGCAGCACGCGCGCCGCGAGATCCGCCTGGCCGCCGTACGGATCGACGATCTGGCCGTCCTCGCTCTCGGCCATGGCGTTGATGGTGAGATCGCGCCGCTGCAGATCCTCCTCCAGCGTCACCTCGGGCGAGGACTGCGTCGTGAAGCCGCGATAGCCGGGGGCAACCTTGCGCTCGCGCCGCGCGAGCGCGTACTCCTCGTGCGTCTGCGGATGCAGGAACACCGGGAACTCGCGCCCCACCGGCTGGTAACCGGCGCGCTCCAGCTCCTGCGGCTGTGCCCCGACCACCACCCAGTCGCGCTCGCGGACCGCAACTCCCAGCAGCCGGTCCCGTACCGCGCCGCCGACCAAGTAGACTCGCATGGTGCGCATGTTAACCGAGAGCTCCCCGCTCAGCGCGGCGAATCCCGCCGTTGCCGCACATGTTGGGTGCGGCGTGCGCGCGTTACTGCTGGCGGCGGCCTGTACGCTGCTGTGCGGCTGCGGCACCTTGTATCTCATGCAGGCCGCGAGCGGCGAGTGGCAGGTACTGCGTCGGCGTGTGCCCATCGATACGCTGCTGGCCGATCCGCACACGCCGCCGGCGCTGCGCGCGCATCTCGAGGAGGTGCGCGCCGCACGTGAGTTCGCGTCCGGCGAGCTGGGGCTCCCGCAGAGCGGCAGCTACCGCAGTTACGCCGACATCGGCCGGCCATACGTGGTGTGGAACGTGGTCGCGGCGCCGGAGTTCTCGGTCAGCCCCAAGCGCTGGTGTTTCCCGGTCGCCGGCTGCGTCGCCTACCGGGGTTATTTTCGCGAGCAGCGCGCCCGCGAGTTCGCCGCGGCTCTGGCGGTGCGCGGTTTCGATGTGAGCGTCGACGGCGTGCCCGCCTACTCGACCCTCGGCAGGTTCGCCGACCCGGTGCTCTCGAGCATGCTGCGCTACGGCGACGATGAGCTGGCCGCGACCATCTTCCACGAGCTCGCCCACCAGCTGCTGTACGTGCGCGGCGACTCCGAATTCAACGAGGCGTTCGCCACCACGGTCGAGGATGCGGGACTCGAGCGCTGGCTGAACTCTCAGGGCGCGTCGCAGCGCCTGCAGCAGTTGCGCGAGCGCCAGGCGCACGCCGCGGCGTTCGTCAGCCTGCTGGCGCAGAGCCGCACCCGGCTCGCGCTGCTGTACGCCTCGGGTGCGACGCACGATGCGATGCGCGAGCGCAAGGCGCAGATCCTCGGCGCGCTCGCGGCCGACATCCGCGCGCTCGAGCGGCGCGAAGGCGAGGTTTATCCGTTGTACGAGGAGTGGATTGCCGAGGGCCTCAACAACGCGCGCCTGGCCTCGGCGTCCACCTACTACGAGTGCGTCCCGGGCTTCACGCGGCTGCTCGCGCAGGCCGGTGACGATCTCGCGCGCTTCTATGCCGCCGCCCGCGAGCTGGCACGCCAGCCGCGCGCCCTGCGGCACGCGCGCCTGTGCACGGTGCCTCAGGCGAACGCAGCCGGGCGGCGCGGCTCGAGGTAAGTGGGCAATACCGCGAGCATGGGCCTGGGCGTGATGCCGAGCCTGCGGCAGCCATCCTCGCGGCACACGCTGTCGAGGGTGAGCGAGCGGAAGTTGTCGAGTGAAAACGGCTTGCCGGGCAGGATCCCCATCGCCAGGCCCTGGAGCCGCGCGAGTGGATCCGGCAGCGGCACGATCCGGCAGGGCAGGCGCGCCACGCGCGCGGTCAGGCGCACGATCTCGGCGAGCGTCATGACCTGCGGGCCGCACAGCTCGTAAGTCTGACCGGCGCTGGCGCGCTCGCCGAGCGCGCGCACCATGGCCTCGGCGACGTCGAACACGCAGATGGGCGCAAAGCGCGCCCGCGCGCGCGCCAGCGGCAGGCAGCCCAGCGTGAGCCGCAGCAGACCGGCAAAGCGGTTGGTGAGGGAGTCTCCGGGCCCGAAGATCACCGAGGGACGGAAGATCGTCACCGCAGGCTCGGCGTGCGACAGCTCGGAGCGCGGCGCGGCGCGCAGCCGCGCCTCGGCGGCGGCCTTGGAGCGCAGATAGCGACTCGGCGCGCGCGGATCCGCTCCCAGGGCGCTCACGTGCAGCACCCGGCGCACTCCCGCGGTGCGCGCCGCGGCCATCACCTTGGCGGCGAGCTCGGTGTGCACGGCGTCGAAGCTCGCGCCCCGGCGCGGGTTCAGGATCCCGACGAGGTTGACGACCGCATCGCAGGCGCTGAACAGTTGACTCAGGATCCGCGGCTCATGCACGTTCGCGACCAGCAGCTCGACGGTGTCGAGCACGCGCAGACGCTCGGCACGCGTCAGATTGCGGGTGGGCACGCGCACCCAGTGCCCGGCGAGCGCGAGCCGGATGACCAGCTCGGTGCCGACAAAGCCGCTGCCGCCGAGCACACAGACGTTCACATCACTGCCTTGCCTGCCGGGTCCGGCTGGCGCGGCCCGCCGCTTCAGCGCAGCGGGATCAACAGAATCGTGTTGCCGCGCCGCACTTCCAGCACCAGCACCGCGGTGCCCTTGGCGCGCTCGCGCAACTCGCGCAGATTGCCGACCCGGCCGCGATTCGCGCCCACGATGACATCCTCGGCCCGCAGGCCCGCCTGGGCGGCGGCGCTGCCGGGCTCGACGCCGCGCACCAGCGCGCCGGCGGCGTCGGCGGCGTCGGCGAGCGTCGCGCCTTCGAAGCCCTTGTGAATGCTCGCCGGACCGCCGATGAGTTCCGCCGCGGTATCGGCGATCACCGCGGTCACGCGCAACGGCTTGCCGTCACGCACCAGGCCGATGTCGATCTTGTCGCCGACCCGCAGCAAGCCGATGGTGTTGCGCAGCTCGCTGTTGGACTTCACCGTCTGCCCGTTGACGGAGGTGATGACGTCCCCCGTGCGGATGCCGGCCTTGTCGGCCGGCGATCCCTCGACCACCTGCGACACCAGCGCTCCCATGGGGCTGTTGAGCCCGAGCGAATGGGCGATGTCCGGGGTCACGGTGTACATGCTCACGCCCAGCTGGCCGCGCTTGACCGAGCCGTACTTGATGAGTTGCTCCATCACGCTGCGCGCCATGTTCGCCGGAATGGCGAAGCCGATGCCGATGTTGCCCCCGCTGCGCGACAGGATCGCGGTGTTGATTCCGATCAGCTCACCGCGCAGGTTTACCAGCGCACCACCGGAGTTGCCGGGGTTGATCGAGGCGTCGGTCTGGATGAAGTCTTCGTAGCCGTCGGGGTTGATGCCCGAGCGCGACAGGCCGCTGATGATTCCGGAGGTCACGGTGTGTTGCAGGCCGAAGGGATTGCCGATGGCCACCACGAAGTCGCCTACCTCGGCCTTGGCCGAATCCCCGAGCGCGACCTGCGACAGACCGTCCGGTTTGACCTTGAGGACCGCCACGTCCGAGGGCGTATCGCTGCCGACGACGTCGGCCTTGAGGTCGCGGCCGTCCTGCAGCGTGACGGTGATCTCGTTGGCGTTCTCCACCACGTGTGCGTTGGTGACGATATAGCCGCTCCTGGCGTCGACGATCACGCCGGAGCCCGCGCTCTGAAACGGCCGCTCGCGCGGTCCGGTATCCGGTGGCACGTCGAAGAAGCGGCGGAAAAACGGGTCGTCGAGCAGCGGATTCTGCGGACCGCGCTCGCGAATGGTGCCGCGCGTGGCGATGTTGACCACCGCCGGTGAGACCTTCTTGATCATCGGCGCGAGCGTCGGGAGCGGGGTCTCGCCGACCGCCGGCGGCATGGCGGCCGGGAGCGGCGCCACCGCGAGCGCCACCAGGGCGAGGAGCAGTTGAGGTCTCATGCCCTGGGAATTCTAGCCCGAAGTGCCGGCGCGGTCAGGACCGATCCCGGGCCGCGGCGGCTGTTATCGGCTGACCCGCCCCATTCTCACGCGGCCTGGACGGAAATGCGCCGCGGCTGCTCCTGCGGGCGCTTCGGGATGGAGACTTCCAGCACCCCGTTTGCGTGCTTGGCCTTGATCGCCTCCGCCTCGGCGCTCTCGGGAAGCGTGAAGCGGCGCAGGAACGTGCCCGTGGCACGCTCGACGCGCTCGTAGCCGTCCGTGGACGTCTTGTTTTCCGAGCGGCGCTCGCCGCGGACGGTCAGCACGCCCTTGTCGGCCGTGACCTCGATGTCCTTGCCTTCGACGCCCGGCAGGTCGGCGACCACTACGAAGCGCTCGGCTTCCTCGCGAATGTCGACATGCGGGATCCAGCTGACGCTCGCGGAGTCCGCGCCGTCAGCACTCTCGCCCACGCCGCGCTCGAACTGCCGCTGGAAGCGGCTCAACAGCGCCCATGGCTCGTAACGAACGATGGTCATAATTGCTCTCCTGTTGGAATGTTGGAAACAAAGCGCAAACCTTGCGCGGTTGCACCGGATGTGTGGTTCGGGGGCCGAGCTTTCAAGAGCCGGGAATTCAGGAGGTGAAAAGAAGCGTCGAGCGCGTGCGCGCGGCACCGCGCGATCGCGCCCTTGCAGCGCCGCCGCTCCTGCCGGGCGCGTGAGCGGCCCCATCTTCGTGGGACCGGAAAGTTGGGCTTCCAGAGGCCGTTGGAGCGGTGCCGAAACGGGCCTCGCGGACGCAGAAGTTCAAGCTCAAGGTGGCTGATTTTGTGGGCAGGCTGTGCAAAACCTGTGCTTCGTATGGGTACAAGATATTGGGGTTGGACCACGGCTCGCCCCGGGCGCAGTTCTGGAAAAAATCTCGCGCGTGCGGCGGCCGATAATTTCATAAGACATTGAAAGAGATAATAAAAGTATGCCACATAATATGGGGCTATGAAGCTTGACGCCTCCCGGGACGCTCATTAGTCTTTTGACCCCGACACAAGATCTTGTGTTCGCGCCAGAGCGATCAAGGGTCACGCGGTCGGGGGGAGGTTTCAGGGACCTGACTGTCTGAGGGCAGCAGGTACCGGTCAGGCTCGCGGCTCGTTGAGCGCCGCCTCGAGCGCGTTGGCCGGCATTCCCTGCAATCCGTCGGATGTGGCGTCAAGAGCATTCGGAGCGCCGCGGATTACATGAACACTGTCGTCAAGATCGAACCCTTGGGACTGGACGCCATTCCTTTCCAGGAAGCGTCGCTCGACATCTGGGACAAGAAGTATCGCCTCACGGCCAAGGACGGTGCGCCCATCGACAGGACGATGGACGACACCTACAAGCGCGTCGCGCGTGCGCTCGCCGACGTCGAGCACGAGGACGTGCGCGAGCACTGGAACGAGCGTTTCCTGTGGGCGCTGCGGCGCGGGGCCATTCCCGCCGGTCGCATCATCTCCAACGCCGGGGCGCTCGAGCACAAGCCCGCGACCTCGACCATCAACTGCACGGTCTCGGGCACCATTCACGACTCGATGGACGACATCCTGAAGAAGGTCCACGAGGCGGGACTGACGCTGAAGGCGGGCTGTGTCGCCCCGGGCACGTGGGTATACACCGAGCACGGTCTCGTCACTGCTGATCAGGCGGTGCACGAGAAGCACCAGAGGATTCTGTGCTACGACGTTCGTACCCATCGCTTCGAGAAACGAGCGATCCTTCGGCACCTGACGACTCACGTGCCCCAATCAGAACAGATCCGGATCACTTCGCAAGGAACGACACTCACGACGTCGATCCGGCATCCGGTGCTCGTTTACCGAGCGGGTCACCTCGGCTACGTCCGTGCGGATGAAGTGACGACAGCCGATGCGCTCGTGCGTCACCAGCTGCCGTGGACAGCAGCCGCCGACCGTTGGCTCGATGCCTGGTTTACAGGAGCACACTTGGGCGATGGCAGCGCTTACGTGAAGAAATTCACGTACAAGCACACCCAGAAAGCCTGGGCTGCGCGAGCGCTGGCGCTCGGTCAGCGCCTGGTATTCAAGATTCGCGCCGTCGAACGCGAGGTGGTACAGCGCTACGCGGCATTTTTTGCGACCTTCGCGCAGTCGCGCGCCAAGGCGGTGCCTGCGATGACGCTGACCGGTACGTTGGTCTGGGATTACACGGTAGCGAGTTTCGCCGCCAGTCGCGCCGCAGCTCTGATTGATGGGCAGATCGGTGAGAAATCGACGACCTTACGCGTGCCAAAGTGGATAGCACGGGAACCTGAGCGATTCTTTCTGCCGTTTCTTGCCGGCTTGATCGATACCGATGGCACGGTCAACACCGAACACGGCAGTGCGACCATCGCCACCGCGTGTCACAGCTTCGCTGGTGAGCTTCAATCGCTGTTGGGCCTGTTCGGCGTGCATGGTTCGATCACCCTGCGCAGGCCGCGCGATCACATGCTCAACGGGCACGTGGTTCGCGACCGTGGTGGGGCCATCATCAAGATATGCGATTCGGCGTTTCTGGCGACCGTGGCCCAGTACATGGCCGACACGGGCAAGCGCAATCGCATACGCGACCACGCGTCGACGCCGGGGCAGTACGATGTCTTTCAGATGCCTGCGGCGCTGCGCGCGGAGCTGGAGCGGGAGACTGAGCACCTCACCCATGTTGAGAAGCAGCGACTTGGTATCTATCACGGATACCACCGACGCGAGCGTGTCAGCCGTGTGTGGATTGACCGATGGGCCCAGCGCTTTGCTCCGCTTGCGGAACTGATCGGCTTCGCGCTGAGCTTGCGCCCGGTCGATGCCATCGAGCGCGACTTGTCGCTGTCTGAGACGTTCTTCGACTTCACGGTCGATCGGCACAACAACTATCTAGCGGGCAACAATGGGCTGGCGGTCATTCACAACTGCGGCATCGGCTACGAGTTCTCGACGCTGCGACCGCGCGGCGCGTACGTGTCGGGCGCCGGCGCCTATACCTCCGGTCCGCTGTCCTTCATGGACATCTTCGACAAGATGTGTTTCACCATCTCGTCCGCCGGCGGGCGCCGCGGCGCGCAGATGGGCACCTTCGACATCGGACATCCGGACGTCATGGAGTTCATCCGCGCCAAGCGCGAGAGCGGGCGGCTGCGCCAGTTCAACCTGTCGCTCCTGATCACCGACGAGTTCATGCAGGCGGTGCGCGAGGACTGCGAGTGGAAGCTCGCTTTCCCGCTGTCGCTGCGGGAGTACGAGGCGGACAAGCCCGATCTCACCGATGCCGCGAAGTTCCTGTGGCGCGAGTGGCCGGTGCACGAGGGCTACGTCGTCAACGACGAGGGCCTGGTCGCCTGCAGGATCTACAAGACGCTGCCGGCGCGGCGCATGTGGGACGTGATCATGACGTCCACCTACGACTTCGCCGAGCCCGGTTTCATTCTCATCGATCGTGCCAATGAGATGAACAACAACTGGTGGTGCGAGAACATTCGCGCTACTAACCCGTGCGTCACCGCCGACACGTGGGTACAGACGAGCGAAGGTCCACGTGAGGTTAGCGAGCTGATCGGTAGGCAGTTCGTCGCTCGGGTCGACGGCAAGGACTATGCGACCGGTGCAGAAGGCTTCTTCATGACGGCACGCAAGCCTGTCGTGCGCATCGAGACGACAGAGGGTTACTCGCTACGGCTCACGGCCGATCACCGTGTGCGCCGGTATTCGAAGCTGACGCGTTGGACGTGCGAGACGGAGTGGTGTGCGGCGAGTGAGCTCCGCGCCGGCGATCGCGTCGTGTTAAACGATCATCGCGGCAACGCATCATGGGCCGGTGCGCATACCCGTGAGGAAGGCTACCTGATCGGCCTGATGGTGGGCGACGGCGTATTGAAATCCGATACTGCGGTGCTGTCGGTCTGGGGTGCCGCGGCTGCAGCGAACGGCCCCGCGGGAGGTATCGCGCCGGGCGTTCGGGCAATCATGGCCGAGGCCGTTTCGGCGGCGACGACTCTGGCGTATCGATATAGGTCGGACTTCAGGGGATGGAATCCGGTCGGCGGCCGCACGGAGTGGCGGATGGAGTTGCCGCCGCTCAAGACACTGGCCGAGTCCCTCGGCATGCGCGCCGGTCAGAAGTCAATCACGCCGGCGATGGAGCGCGCCTCCAGCGGTTTTTGCCGCGGATTTTTGCGCGGATTCTTCGACACCGACGGTTGCGTTCAGGGGCATCAGGAAAAGGGCGTCAGTGTGCGCCTCGCGCAATCCGACTTCGGACGGTTGCAGGCCGTGCAGCGCATGCTGTTGCGGCTCGGTATTGTCTCGCGCATTTACCGCGATCGGCGCGCGCAGGGCAGCGCCGTATTGCCCGACGGCAAGGGAGGCATGCGCGCTTATCCAACACTACCGCAGCATGAGCTCGCCATCAGCTCAGCAGCGCTCGAACAGTTCGCATCGAAGGTTGGGTTCAGCGACAGCGACAAACAAATGCGCCTCGAGCGATTGCTCTCCAAATACCGTCGTGCGCTGAACCGAGAACGCTTTGCTGCCCGCGTCGAGCGTGTCATCGAGGACGGAGCGGAGGGCGTCTACGACGTGCAAGTTCCCGGCGTCAATGCATTCGACGCGAACGGGCTTCACGCACACAACTGCGGTGAGCAAACGCTCCCAGAGTTCGGCGCGTGCCTTCTGGGATCGGTGAATTTAACCCGTTTCGTGAAGCATCCCTTCACCGACTTCGCGGAGTTCGACTGGTCGGAATATCGCGAGGTCGTGAAGGTCTTCGCCCGCATGCTCGATAACGTGGTGGAGGTCAACGGCTTGCCGCTCGAGAAGCAGCGCGAGGAGATCCTGCGCAAGCGCCGGCACGGCATGGGCTTCCTGGGCTTAGGCAGCACCTTGGCTCTGCTGCGCATGAAGTACGGCTCGCCGGAAGCGGTGCAGTTCACCGAGGACGTGACACGCGAGATGGCGGTGGCCGGCTGGGAAGCGGCGCTCGAGCTCGCGCGCGAGAAGGGGCCGGCTCCGATCATGAACGAGGAGTTCACGGTCACGAAGGAAATGCTGCGCAAGCGCCCGGAGATGGCGCGCGATGGCTGGAAGCCGGGGGTGAAGATCGCCGGCCGCCTGCTGCACGCGAAGTACAGCCGCTACATGCAGCGCATCGCGCAGGTGGCGCCGCAGCTGGTGCACGAGCTCGCCGAGACCGGCGCGCGCTTCACGCACCACACGTCCATCGCGCCCACCGGCACGATCTCGCTGTCGCTCGCCAACAATGCCTCGAACGGCATCGAGCCGTCGTTCGCGCATCACTATTTCCGCAACGTGATCAGGGAAGGCAAGAAATCCAAGGAGAAGATCGACGTCTATTCCTTCGAGCTGCTGGCGTACCGCGAGCTGGTCAACCCAAATGCCCAACCTGGAGCGACGAACGATGCTGAGAGACTGCCGGACTACTTCATCGCCTCCGACGGCGTCACTCCCAAGGAGCACGTCGAAGTGCAGGCTGCGGCCCAGAAGTGGGTCGATTCATCGATTTCTAAGACGGCGAACGTGCCTACGGATTTCCCCTACGCGAAGTTCAAGGACATCTACCTGTATGCACATGAGCAGGGGCTGAAGGGCTGCACCACCTTCCGCTTCAACCCGGAAGCGTTCCAGGGCGTGCTGGTGAAGGAACAGGACCTCAAAAACACGCTCTATAAGTTCACGCTCGAGGACGGCACGGTCGTGGAGGCACGCGGCGATGAGGAGATCGATTACGACGGCGAGCTGCACACCGCGGCCAACCTGTTCGATGCGATCAAGGACGGGTACTACGGGCGCATGTAAGGCTCGATGAGCTGAACGCAATTCCCAGGAACTGACCATGACCATCAAGATCGACCGCAAAATCATCAAGTACCAGGTGCAGAAGCCGGAGGACAAGCCGCAGGACAAGGCGGCGGACAAGGCGTCCGAGGCGCGGGCGGCGGCCGCCAAGGCAGCCTCGGAGGCCAGGATCGCGGCGGAGGCCCGTGCACCCCAGCCCGGCGAGCCGGAACTGGTGCGCGACAAGAACGGCCACACCGCCAAGGTCATCCGGATGCACGAGCGGCTCGAGCGCCCGGAGGTCCTCATCGGCTCCACCTACAAGATCAAGACGCCGATCTCGGATCACGCCATGTACGTGACCATCAACGACATCGTGCTGAACGAGGGCACCGAGTACGAGCAGCGCCGCCCCTTCGAGGTCTTCATCAACTCCAAGAACCTCGATCACTTCCAGTGGATCGTGGCGCTCACGCGCATCATCTCGGCGGTGTTCCGCAAGGGCGGCGACGTCACCTTCCTGGTGGAAGAGCTGAAGGCGGTGTTCGACCCGCGCGGCGGTTACTGGCAGCCCGGCGGGAAGTTCATGCCCTCGATCATCGCCGAGCTCGGCTATGTCATCGAGAAGCACCTGCAGACCATCGGTCTCATCCGCAAGACCCAGCTCGATCCGCACCAGCAGAAGCTGGTCGACGAGAAGCGCGCGGAGTTCCAGGCGCGTGCCCGGCAGGCCGATGCCTTTGCCAAGTCGCACTTCCCGGAGGGCGCGCAGCTGTGTGGGCGGTGCAGCACCGCCGCGGTCGTCATGATGGACGGCTGCATGACCTGCCTGAACTGCGGCGACTCGAAATGCGGATGAGCCCTCAGGCCTTTTGAACGACCAACCTCAACTGACAGACCCACGCGATCTCACGAGGCAGCCGGCCGGCTGCCTCGGCTTTTTTGTGCGCCCGATCACAGAAACCCCGGTCGCCCAACCAAAAAAAACCCCGCTTTCGCGGGGTCGGTCGCTTGCTTGTGTGTGGAGGAGTCTGTGTTCGTTATTATTATCCGGTCCAAGGCACAGTATCCGACGAGCCTTCCAGGCTGCATTCCGGATCTGCGCTTTCTTGTTGGTAAATCCCGTGGTCTTGCTTCCGTCCCGGCAGGGGTTGCCGTTGCTGTTATGAGGATTAGCAACACTCATGCCAACGCTGCCGCTTGCCGCTGCGGTTCGACATGTTGTCGCCCGGGGCTCTCGCAACTGTGACGCGGTGCTCGTTGTGAGGACCGCCCGCGCTTGATCGTCCAGCGGTGGCGCGCGTCTTGAGACCCCGAATCGGCGCACGACGCCCGGCAGTGTCAAAATACCCGACGCATTCAAGGGTGCGCGCGGGCGCGCGGAAGGGGGCGGATGTGCCACAAGCCCTTGAACTCGCATGAGAATCTCGCGTTTACAGGAGTGTAAATGAACTCGACAGGGAGCCCCGGGGGCTCGCGCGGCTCGATCCGATGGCCGCTCACCAGGCGGTGGGTTTTCGCGGCCCTGAGCTGGCTCGTGTTCGCGCCGGCCCTGGCGCAGGACAACCCGATGCCGCGCCCGCCGCAGCTGGAGCGCGACGTGCAGTTCTGGATCCGCGTCTACACACAGATCGACACCAACGCGGGGTTCCTGCACGACCAGTACAACCTCAGCGTGATCTACGACACGCTGCACTTCGCTCCCAACACCACGCCGGCGGAACGCGAGCGCCAGGTGGACCAGGCGCGCGAGCGTTACGGCGGGGCGCTGCGCCGCGTCGCGGATGCCGCAGACGCCCCGCTGTCCGCCGATGATCAACGGATCAAGGAGCTGTGGGGCGCCGAGGGCACACCGGCGCGCCTGCGCTCGGCGATCGACGATATCCGCTTCCAGCTGGGCCAGGCGGACCGTTTCCGCGCGGGCCTGATCCGCTCCGGCGCCTGGGAGACGCACATCGCCGAGACGCTGGCGAACCTGGGGCTGCCGGCGGAGCTGGCGGTTCTGCCGCACGTGGAGTCGTCGTTCAACCCGGCCGCGTACTCGAAGGTCGGCGCCGCCGGCCTGTGGCAGTTCATGCGCTCGACGGGACGGCGCTACATGCGCATCGACAGCGCGGTGGATGATCGCCTCGACCCGTTCCGCTCCACCGAGGCGGCGGCGCAGCTGCTCGCCTACAACCATCGGGTGCTCGGCACCTGGCCGCTGGCGCTGACGGCGTACAACCACGGCACCGCCGGCGTGCGCCGCGCCAAGGAGACGCTCGGCACCGACGACATCGCCAGGATCGTGCGCAGCTACAGCAGCCGCACCTTCGGGTTCGCCTCGCGCAATTTCTACGTCTCGTTCCTCGCCGCGCTCGACATCGATCGCAATCCCGAGAAGTACTTCGGTGCGCTGCAGAAGCAGACCGAGGCCCGGTTCCAGGAGGTGCAGGTGCCGGCCTACGTGCCCATGGCGACCCTCGAGCGCGCTCTGAAGATCGACGCCGACAAGCTGCGCGCGCTGAACCCGGCGCTGCTGCGCTCGGTGTGGGACGGCCAGCAGCGCGTGCCCAAGGCTTATCACCTGCGGCTGCCCCTCGACGGCTCGGGCTGGACCCGCGAGCTGCTCGCGCAGCGTCTGAGTCCCGCCGAGATGTTCGCCGGCCAGAGCAGCCCGCCGCGCTACCGGGTGCAACGCGGCGACACGCTCACCAGCGTGGCGGTGCGCTACGGCGTCTCCGCCGAGACGCTCGCCCGGCTGAACCACCTGCGCACCGGTGCGCGGCTGCACGCCGGCCGCAGCATCACCGTGCCCGAGACGGCGCCGGTCACGGTCGCCGCGGCC
>Ga0209808_1000495_pt1 | contig 19372 bp, 17 predicted proteins | sample GraSoiAngelo_157_FD_186171 | JGI IMG/M metagenome (GOLD analysis project Ga0209808, IMG submission 186171) | Grasslands soil microbial communities from the Angelo Coastal Reserve, California, USA - 14_1009_16_20cm (SPAdes) (version 2) | ecosystem: Environmental > Terrestrial > Soil > Grasslands ... | reverse complement strand
GGTCCAGGTCCGACCTACACCGCAAACAACCCCGGCACCGACACCAGCATTCAGGCGAGGAGCCCGCTCCCCAACGGCCTGCAGCTCAACCCCGGCCAGTCGCTGTACGTGGCCGAGATCTGGGTCAAGCGACGCGACATCATGCCGCTCGCGGGCGTCCGGCTCCCCGACAGCCTCTACTCGGTCGCGTACTTCTGAGGGGCACGCGCGGGCGCGCCCGAGGTGAAAATCGCATGACCATCAAGAGGACCGACCACGCGCGGGAGAAGGGCATCGCCCTGGTGTACATGGCGGTGTTCCTGGTGCCGCTCCTGGCGTGCACGGGGCTGGCCGTCGACCTCGGCCGCGGGTACCTCGTGCGCGTCGCCCTCGCGAGGGCGGTGGACGCCGCCGCTCTGGCGGCGGCCCGGAACATCGCCGCGGACTCCTCGCAGGCGCTGCGCGCCGCCAACAACATCTTCAACGCGAACTTCCCGGCGGGCTTCCTCGGGGTGAGCTCCGTCCAGAACCCGCCCCAGCTGACCATGACGGTCGGCTCGGACGGATCCCACATCATCACGGTCGCGTCGTCCGCCACGGTGCCGACGACCTTCATGCGCATCGCCGGACCCGAGAGCCTCAGGGTGGCGGCCAGCGCACAGGCGACGCGGCGGCTGGTCGACATGTCCTTCGTCATGGACCGGTCCGGATCGTTGGGCGGGGCCTTCGGCCAGGTGAAGGAGGCGGCGAAGCAGTTCGTGAGCTACTTCGATCCGACTCCGAACATCGGCGATCGGGTCGCGCTGATCACGTTCTCGGCCAACACCCTGGTCGCGGATCCCATGCGGTCCGAGCGCGGCTTCGACCTGAGCTCGATCGACAGCCACATCGACAGCACGGTCGCGAATGGAGGGACGGCGACGGCGGAGGGCCTGTATCAAGGCTGGGATCAGCTCCGCACCGTCCCGACGGGCAGCCAATCCGGGTTGCGCATCGTGCTGCTCTTCACGGACGGCTCGCCCAACTCGGTCGCCGGCCAGTTCCAGGTGAGCCAGTCCAAGAGCGGGGGCACGTGCAGCTCGACGCTCGTGGGCCGCGCCGGCACGATCGCCACGAACGACTACCCCTACACCGGGAACCCCACCACGACGAACTCTCCCGACGACGTGGGCCTCTATGGCACGTACGCGACGGGCGTCAGCGCCGTCCCGCCGACGAGCATCGACGTCCGCAACCCCAGCACCGCATACGACTCCGGGGGAAACACCAACACGCAGACCCCCAACCCGTGCATCCCCAAGCTGCCGCTGCGGAGCTCCCACTCCGGAAGCAGCGGCGCTCCGAGCGCGTTCGGTCTCTACGATCCGACACTTCCCCACCAGCGCGCGCTGATCGGGCAGACCGCGGAGGGCTATTCGAACCACGTGCAGAACGCGAACAACGCGGCGCGGAACCTGGCGGAGATCATCGCGAACGCGGTCCGCAGCGACACGTCGGGGGCGAGCAAGATCCGTATCTACACGCTCGGGCTCGGGGACCTGCTGAACAAGAACATGGGCGCGGCGTTGGAGACCGGGTCGTCCATCCTGCAGCGCATCGCCAACGATCCCGCTTCGAGCGATTTCAATCCGGGCGAGCTCGACGGCCGGTACTTCTACGCCGGCGACGTGGCGCAGCTGGACACGGCCTTCCAGGCGGTGCGCGACCAGATCGTGCGCCTGACGCAGTAGGCGCGGAGGAGGCGGGATTCGAACCCCCGCGACAGCCACGTCCCCGCCACATCCCCCAGGCAAAATCTGTCTGCTAGACGTCTTGCCGCACTGCGTCTAGCAAACGCCCTAAGATTCGAGCAAGCTCACAGCCCGCACGCAACTGCACAAGGCATTCCTGGGCATCATCTTCGCGGCAGCAGTCACGGACCACGGACGGAGGACACCCCATGAGACCCCTGGCAGCCCTTGGCCTCGCCCTCGCCCTCGCGACGACCGCGCGCGCGGAGCACCCAGGACCGTCGTTTTTCGGCGGCCTGGTCCGCTGCACGCCGACGCTCGTGGTGCCCCCGGGCGCTGCCGTGCGCTGCTTTGCCGTCGCGGAGACGCCGCCGACGGAGCCGATCTACGTGCTCATCGCCCGTCTCATGGCGAACAAGAACCAGGACGTCACCCAATGGGGCTACGCCTTCTCGGCGGCGCCGGGCGTCCGGAGCATCGGCTACTACGCAGAAGAACTCACCGAGTCCACGTCGCCCAAAAGCCGCTACTGCCAAGTCGCGATCGACCCCGCGGATGCGACGCTCGCCGTCAGTTTCGAGGTGCGGTTTGCCGGCGAGCAGTTCGCCCAGGCGACGACACTCGGACCCTGTCCGGAGAACAACGGCCAACCGAAGTGACGCCGCGATGATCCTTACACTACGACCACCATAGCGGCTGATCGGCCTCGGCGCGGGGCTGGTCGTCTTCGGGAGCTCGTCATACCACCGATGATTCCTGCCAGACCGTCGTGCTCGTATCCACCTGGAGCGCGCGCACGCGTGCGAGCTCCCAGGAGCACCCGATGCGGTCGAAGACCGCTGCGGCATCCGCGAGCTGCCGTCTGCGCTCGGACGTGCCCGGCGCGAGGTGCCGGCCGATCTCCGCGTGCGCACTTCCGAGCTCGTAGGGCATCCGCAACCGTGCGGCCACCGCCGCCGCCCGGCGCCAACGCGTCATCGCAGCCCGCCGTCGTCCCAGGTGCCAGGCGAGGCTTCCGCTCGCGAGCAGCGCCTCGGGGCGTCCGATCGGGAACATGCGGGCATAACGGCGGGCGGCCCGGAGGATCCCCTGGATCTCCTCGACCAGACGGCGTCGTTGCTCTTGGGTCCGATCGTCCTCGAGGAAGCCGAACAGCACCTCGAGGGTTTGCGTAATCGACAGCAACATCCAATAGGCCACCGGTGCGGTGCTCCGGATGAGCGCCGCCGCGCGCATGACCGACTCGAAAGCAGCGCTCGAGTCGCCCGTGCGCAGGCACGCCGCCGCATGGACCGCGAGGGCGATCGCGTGCTCGCTGCGCGCGCTGAGCTGATCGATCGACGCGAAGCGCACCAGTGCTTCGCGGCACCGCGGCACGGCCTCCGCGAAACGCCCCATGCGTACGAGCACGTGCGCGATGAGGAATTGGGCGTCGGCACGTACCTGGAGATTCCCGCTCCGGAGCGTGGTCTCGAGGGCAGCGTGGGAATGCGCCAGCGCCGCATCGTACTCGCCTCGCAATATCTCGAGGATCGCGCTCAGCTGCTTGCTCTCTTCGAAGGACCGCAGGTCGCCCACCTCCTGCGCGAGCGCGCACGCGCGCGTGGCGGCGGCCGCCGCCGGATCCCATTCGGCGAATGACAGCCGGAAGACGGCCACGCGCGCCAGGACCCACGCGCGGTCGGCATCCGAGCCGTGGCCCTCCACGATCTCGACCGCCCGCCGATACGCCGCCTCCCCCAGCCGCTTCGCCGACGCCATGCCGGCGAGCAACGACCCGTGGGTGTAGGCCCGCGCCAGCTCCGGCGACGGGCCGCCCGGCTCGCACTCGTTCATCATCCGGAGGATGGACCAGGCGAGCGGTGCGCCTTCGATCGAGTAGAAGTACGTGCTGATCAGGCGCATCAGCACGCGCGCCACCGGCCTGATCGTCCGCTGCGCACGTGCCGGGTCGGTCGACCGGACGCCGACGAGCAGCTGGGCAGCGCGCAGCCCGATCTCGTGTACGATCGCGGCGATCGTCGATCTCCGCTCCTCGAGGAACGGACGCCCAAAGAGCCGGAGCGCGCGCTGCCCGTGCTCGCGCGCCTGCCGGAGATCTCCGAGCCGGAAGTATGCATCGGTGAGGGCGCCTTCGACCACGCCGCACCGGAAGCTCGGTGCGTCGGGATCGACGAGCGCGCTGGGGTTCAGGCTCAGCCGCGGGCCCCATCGCCGGGCCCCGCGGCCGGGGAGCGAATCCCGCTGGATGAGCTCGAGCGAGCGGGTCAGATGTTCCACCGCCTCCCGACAGGCACCGCTGTCGAGGGCCAGCATGCCGGCCCGGATCGCGTACTCGGCCTCGCGATCGGCATTGCCGGCCTCGCGCCAGTGGTAGGCGAGTGCCGTCACGATGTCGTCGCGACCGGGCGCGAGGCTCTCCATCGTCTCGGCGACGCGATGATGCAGCGCGCGCAGCGTCTCCGCCGGGAGGTCCTCCAGGATCTGCTCGCGCAGCTTGTCGTGCGAGAACCGCCACGACTGGTCACGTACGTCGAGAACGGCAGCCGCGGCGCACTGCGCCGTCCACGTCGGAAGAACGACCTCGGGGTGGATCGCTTGCAAGACCACGGGATCGATCAGCCGCCCGCAGACGGCGGCCGTCCGGAGGGCAGGGACGGCGTCCGGCGGCACGCGACTAATCCGGCGGCGCACCATCCGCTGCATGCCCCCGGACAGGACGCGCTTCGGCAACGGTCGATCACCGATGCCCTCCAGCCCGCCCCCGTGTTCCGCGAGTGCGCGCACCACCTCGACGAGCAGGAAGGGGATGCCCTCCGTCTCGCGCTTCAGCAGGGCGATCATCTCCGGTCGGAGGACACGGTCGCCGATCATCGCCACGCTGAGCGCCTCGATCTCCGCGGAGCTGAGCCGCCCCAGTCGGAGCAGCGACAGACCGTCCACCTGCCGCTCGAGCCCGGGCGCCTCGTCGTCGCGGCAGCTCCCCAGCAGCACGAGTCGCAGCGTCGGTGCGACACGCGCCAGCCACCCGAGCAGGCGGAGGCTCTCGCTGCCTGCCCATTGGAGATCCTCGAGAATCACCAGGACCGTCCCGCTCTGCGCGCGGAAGAGCTCCTCCACGGCGAGCAGGAGACGTGTCTGCACCGCCTCGGGCGAGACCGCCGGCGCCTCCGCGACGTCGCGCGCCAGGAGCTGGCCGGCGTCCGGGACGATCGCACGAAGGACGGCCACGTCCTCGTCGCTCAGGCGCGCGCGCAAAGCGGCGTGGGTCACCACCTCGCGCCAGACGTGATACGGCGCACCGCCCTGGGCGCGCGCCTGGCCGCGCAGTACGGTCACGCCCCGCACCAGCGCGCGCGTCCGGATCTCGTCGAGCAGCCGCGACTTGCCAACACCGCTCTCCCCGGCGACCAGCCACGCTCCGCCGCTCCCCTGCTCGGCGTCCCGCACGACGTCCATCAGCCGCGCGATCTCGTCGCGGCGCCCAACGAACGGAGCGGCCTGCAGGAAGCTCTCCCGCGTCGCCACGGTCTCGACCGTGAACGGCTGCCCAAGTGCGGCGGCGAGGGCGTGCACCGTCTCGTCCGCCGAGGCGAAGCGGTCCTTCGGGCCCTTCGCGAGGAGCCGCGCGAGCACCGGCCGCAGGCGGTCGTCGAGCTCGTCTCCCGCCCGCGGCAGGGAGGTCTTCAGGATGTGCGCCTCGAGCGCGCCCCGATCGCGCAGGTCGAAGGGGTACTCGCCGACCAGCAGCTCGTAGGCCACCATCCCGAGCGCGTACAGGTCCGTGGCGATCGTAATCTGCTGCCCACGCAGCATTTCCGGCGCCATGTAAGGGAGCGTGCCGACCCAGGCGGTCCCGGGCGGCTCGATCGCCTCCAGGTACGTCGAGAGCCCGAAGTCGAGCACCTTCACCTGGGCGCCCACCACCACGACGTTGTCGGGCTTGAGATCGCGGTGCAGGATCCCGTGGCGGTGAAGGTACGCCAGGGCGCGGAGCGCCTGCACGACGAGATCGATCTGCACCGACATCGTGCGACCGCGGCCGGCGTCGATGATGTTCAGCGCGTTCTCTTCGAGGTCCATGGTGAAGAACGGCATGCCGTGGCCATCGAACCCATAGTCGAGCACGCTGATGATGTTCGGGTGGCGGAGCGATGCCAGCAGGCTGAACTCCCGCGCCAGCTCGAGCCGCGCCTCGCTGACGCTGGTGCCTCGCCCGGCGGACGGGGCGCCCGCCCGGAGGCGCTTCAGCGTGACCACGCGTCCCGTCGAGCGGTCGAGCGCCCGGTAGACGGTCCCCATCCCCCCACTGCCGATCTCGTTGAGGATCCGGTACCGGCCACCGAGGAGCTCGGAGGGCGGAGAGCCCCCCTCCTCTTCACCCGTGCTCGATGCCGCGGCGGAGAGCCGACCGAGCACGCGGCGCCAGGAGCTCTTCAGCTCGGCCGGCATCGTACGGACTCGCAGACTCGGTAGGACATCCTCGCCGGGCCGGACCCGGCTAGAGCGACGCGATGGCTGACATGAGGCCAAAAGGATTCGCAACAAGCGACCAACGCATGACTCATCTCCCGTTCTTTCGCCCTAGACCGTTTGTGCGGTATCGTTGGCCTCCGACGCGAGCGCGAGTTTTAACACGGGGAATCAGGTGTCCGCCAACATACCTCCCTCCCAACGAACAGCCATCGCGCTAGGGCTGTGCCCCAGAGGCCAAGTCGGCCCAACACGACCAGAGCCGCTGCCGGGAGTAGTCACGTCGAAACCGTCGCGGGGCTCGGCGGCGCGGGCGCCGGCGCTCAAGCCCGCGCTATAGGCGGCCGATACTTCGTGCGGGAGGTTGCCCGGCATGCCCACGTCGCGCCCGTTCCTTTCCGTCCCACCCGATGGATGCTGTGAGCCGCAGTGCTTCAGCGCCCCTGCGGCTCCTGACGCAACAGAGGACCTGAGTGTGCTCGTACCGCCCTTCCACGTCGAGGGGCCCTAGCGCGCGTGGTGCTCGTGCGAACGCAGCGGCTCGGCAAGCGGGGGGCAACGTCGTCGCCGCCGGGCCGCCGCGCCTGTTGGCTGGGGATTCTCGCCGTCGTCGGCCTCGGTCTCTCAGGCTGCTCGCTCTTCCGGCGCGAGGCACCTCCCGCGGAGCAGGTCGGCGTCGCCTCCTGGTACGGTGCGGAGTTACAGGGCAAGAGGACCGCGAGCGGCGAGCGCTTCGCGGCCGACGCCCTCACGGCGGCTCATCCCTCGCTGCCGCTCGGCACCCGGGTGCGGGTGACGAACCTCGCCAATGGCCGGTCGGTTGTCGTGAGGATCAACGACCGCGGTCCCTTCGTCGGGGGACGGGCGCTCGACGTGTCGCGGGGCGCCGCACGAGCGCTTGGCATGCTCGGGAGCGGGACGGCGCGCGTCCGCATCACGCCCCTCGCGACCACCGGGCAGACGGGGATCGCGCCTGCGACGGGGAGCGCCGTCGTGGGCGCACAACGGAGCGGCGCGCGGCGTAAGCTTCGACGCAGGCGGCGGCCCTCGCGCGCTACGGCGCCCTCGCGGAAGACAAGCGAGCGTTGAGGAAGTAGCCGCAGCCCCGGAGGGGCCTCACCGGCGTCGGCGGCGGCGCAGGTGGTCGCGCAGCGCCTCCGCGATGTCGTGGGTCACGCAGTACCGCTTCAGGCGACGCTGCGGGTCTTTGGGGATGCGAGTCGCCAACTGCGCGAGCGTTCGTCGCGCTCGGGCATCACAGGTCCGTCTCCAGTTCGAGCGTACCGGAAAGCGCTCGGCGTCCAGCGGACGACGAGAGGCGTAGTCTGCACGCGCATTCGACACCGGGCTGCTCCCGGAACGGGCAGCGCGTCAGTTCGAGGCGGCCGGAGCACGCAGAACGTGTCGCTCAATGCTTCGGCACCCCTCTTGCACGTTTCGCGTTGCGGTGACTCCTGGTTGGCCCGCCGCCAGCCGGGAGAACACAGGAGGAGAGCGCTCCTGTTGATGCGACCAGCAGCATCGTCGCTTCAAAATGCGCACCGCACCGTCGAGCCGCTCCTCCGTGACCGCTTGGTGCGGCGTTACGGGAGCGTGAAGATTCACTACAGACGCTCCCGGCACGTTGACTGAGCCCCATCGGTTGCTACGGTGGCGAGGAGGAATGCACGATGTCCCGCTTGATGTGGGTGTCCGCAGTGCTGGCGCTCGTAGTGCTCGCCGGTCTGCGATGGGCGCTTGCCGACTTTCTGCTGGATCAGTTCGGGTCGCTCCCCGATTCGATGACGCGGGCGCGGCACCCCGAAGACGAGCGCCGCGCTTCAGATCGTTCCGAGTCTGGGCAATCCTCCTTCGAATCCCGAGGCGATTGAACAGTGGCGGGGGCGGCGGTCGCCATGAGAGCGATCACGCCGTGACATTCGGACGCGCGCCCCTCATGCCGAGCAGCGTCCGGGAGAAAGACGCATGGCGGGACAAATCAGCATTCTCGTGAGCGGGCAACACGACGCGGACCGCCGCGCCCAAGAAGATCGTGCCTCTTGGCGATACCGGCCGCATGATTCGGGCATGGCGTCATCGTTCCGGGCTCACGCAGGAAGCCCTCGCGCAGGCACTCGGCGTGACGTTCTCCACCGTGAGTCGCTGGGAAAACGGTCGCGTTCGGCCCAGTAGCCTCGCCTGGAAGGCACTGCTGCAGGTCGCGGCGGAACGCGGAACCCCGCTCGTGGACGAGCGCGAGTCGGCATTGCCCGAGTAGGCGCGTTCGCTCCTTCGCCTTCGCCGGGTGTCAAGGCAGCAAATCCTCCTCCCACTTCTCGACCGCCTCGGAGCCTTCGCCGCGCAGCAGTGCCATGATCGCAAGGAACGCTCGGCGCGCATCTCCCAACGGATAATAGAACGCCTCCCAGTTGTCGCTGTCCTCGCCATCGTGGTTGGGGATGACGTACTCGAAATGATGCGCTTCCTTCAGTTCGCGGTAGGCGCTACCGGCGCGGCGTTCGATCTCCTCCAGGTCCTTGAGTGAGAGGTCCGTCTTCTGCCGGTGCGCCCGCCGCAACAGCTTCCGCCGCATCACCTCCGCGACGAGATCAGGCAGCGACACGTGTGCTTCGTCGCGAAGGAAGAGGATTTCCTCCCGCGACAACGGCGACAGAAACACGCCGAGCCGCTTCAGGCCCCGCAAGTCCGGGTGCGTCTGGAGCGTGCGACCGATGAACGGGTTCCCCTCGAAGAACGCATCGCCCTTGTTGAGCAGTGCGGACAAGTCCTCCAAGTCCAGGGCTTGCAGGTCGCCGCGCACGTCCATCACCACATAGCGCTCCCGGTCGCGGAGCGCCTCGATCTGCTCGCGGGGGCGAAAATGATAATCCTCCCCGTCTCGTTCGCCGGGTCTGGGAGAGCGCGAGTTGTACAGCACGATGGGCTGCAATTTTGCACTCAGATCGGGATGGAACCGGCGGAGGGCTTTCGCGAGCGGACTCTTGCCCACACACGACGGCCCCGACAGAAGGACCAACCCACCGGTTCCTTCTGCGCTCAGCATGACCTCATGGCGCCCGTAGCACGGGTGGGGAGGAGACCGTCAAGCCGAATGACCCGGCAGATCCGCGCGAGCACGCGACCAACCCGAGCTCGCCTCGAACTCGTCGGAGCCCCGATGCACGCCATGTCCGGTATCGTCCCCGCGGGCGCTCACGCAGGCGGGATCGACACGATGTCCAACTCCGCTTCCTCCTCGCGGTGCGCACCGGGGATCGTCTTCAGGATCGCCTGCGCCACGCGCCGATAGAGCCCGAAGAACTCGTCGTCCCCGAATGCGGCCCCGCTGTGGAACAGGCCGGCATTGTACGGCTTCCCGCCGATGAGGGCGTCCTGACGGTCGTAGTGCCCGAGCACGTCGCCATGGTCGGCCACGACGAAGCCACCGACCTCCTCCCGCCGCCCCGGGTGCACGATCTGACGGACGGTGTTGACCACGCCGTCGTTGAGCGTCGGGGAGATCGCCGGCATCTGGCTCTCCCCGCTGCGGATCACGAGGTCGGGACCCTCTTGTACGAGCGTGCGGAGGAAGCGGTCGCACTCCTGAACGATGGGTGACGCGGCCTTCGACCCCTGTGTGAGGCGGTACATGTCACGGAAGAAGGGATCGCTCGGGCGGGTCGCATCGTCGCGAGGCATGGTGCCGGTGACGAAGCAGGTGAGCGCGATCTCGGGGTCCGAAGAGAGCCGAGCGCGGACCGTCTCCATCCGCTCGGGCTTGAGGTCTTCGATGAGGTCGCGGTTCCGGGCGACTTGCCACATGAACTTGATCACGTCGTTCGGGGCGGCGAACTCGAAGCCGGCAGCGGCGGCGAGGTCGCGGGGGACGAGGAGCAGGAGGTCGATCAGCGTTCGCGCCTCGGGGATGATGGCGGTCGGGTGCCGCAGCGGGTTCTCGCCCCAACGGGCGAGCCGGCTGTCGGCCAGCCCGGTCCCGTAGTGCGGGGCCGAGATCGTCACGACGGACTTGATCTTCTTGCGGACGGCGTTCGCCTTCTTGTCCCAGGCGTGGCCGTCGAAGGACTTCGTGCAGGCGAGAAGCTGGGCATCGACACCGCCCGTGCTGTGGCCGACGAGGTGGACGTGCTCGACGCCCGAGAGCTTCTCACAAATGCCCGCGAGGTTTTGAAGGAGCGATCCCTGCCGATGACGGAGGCTGTCGGTCGGGAGCGTCGTGACCGGGACGACGGGAACAGGATAGCCCAAGGGCTCCTCCAAGAGCCCCCGGAGCACCGCGATCAGCCGGTCCGCGAAGTAGTAGAAGCCCCCGAAGCGCGTGAAGCCGAGGAGGCCCGGAACGAGGACCACGACATCGGGCGTCTGCATCGCCAGTCCCTCCCGCAGGCAGCGACTTCAGCCAGCGGCCTGCCAGACGCGAGTTCGGCGGGCGGGCTCCAGTGCCTCGGGTAGCGTAGATCGGAGCGCTTTCATAGAATGCCGGGCGCGTTTCCGGCAAGAGCCGCCCCGCTGCGCTGCCGCCGAACGGCGCTGATGCGCCTGCCAGTGATAACATCGACCGTCCCTCGCACCTGCCTTAGCGGTCAGGCTGCGCGAGGGGACGGTGTGACCGTCAACGCAGGCTGCGCCACCTCTCCCTTACCCAACACGACGCGACGTGCCTTGCCTGTTTCCGCTCAGTCACGAGATGAGAGATGGCGGGGAGCGGGATCGTGGCGCATGCGTCAGCTCGATTGTTCGTCAAGACGGACGAGACAGGCCGTCCGTTTCGATGCTGGTGCTGCCGCGATACTTGGCCGTGTTCGACGTGCGAGGTTGAGCCGCCGTGCCAATGCGGTTCGTGTCGGGAGCACTGCCACTGTGACAAGGCGACCCGAGTCGTCAAGGTGCGCAGGGCGATCTAGCACGTCAGGCGGCAACGGGCGTCTGACACCGCCCGCCATCCGGCGCCGTCAGGAGCCCTCTCGGCGCGGGACTCAAGGCGACGCCGACGGACGCCGATAGCAGCTTGCGATGCCTTGGCTCGCCGGCCGGAGTCTCGGGAAGAACATCAAGGGCCTCTACTACGACCTGATCCTCGCCCTTGGCACTCGTAGAGCGGCCTATGACTCAGCGCCTCGCCTTCTTCCGTCCCCCGGCCCTTGCGAGCTTGTCGCGTAGCGCCGCGACCACGAAGCCCATGAGCGATGTGTCGCTCTGCACGCAATGTAGTTTCAGCTGCCTGTGGAGCTCCTTCGGGATCCGAGTCGCAAGCTGAGTCCACGCCTCTTCATCACGATCCGCCATCGCTCGCCTCCTAGGCGTCGGTTGCTAGCTCGAAAGCAAGGCGATTTCAACCCAGGCAACGCGAGCTAGCCGCACGGGGCGAGCATCACGGGGTCGCTGGTCCGCTTCTTGAGTTGCAGGCGACGTGATGGAGAGAACCGCAGCTGCGGCGCGACGCGCGAGCGCCCGGCCGCTACCGAACCACCGGCCTAATGGGGAGTGGGCTCAGCCCGAACACCCCTTGATCCACGTCCCGTGCTTCCCGGACACACGTATACGTGCCTTGGAAACTCTCTCCGCACGGCGAACGGCATCCGAGGTGGTGAAACTGCCCGCTGAGCGAGCACTGCACCGCGCCGAAGGTCAGCGTAGCGTGCAACGCGTCGACGTTCAGGGTCAACTGAAATCGCCCACGTCGCTGGAAGCAGCGACCCGTGAGGGGTCGGCATCGCGCCACGCCAAAGACCGTATCGCCGGCTACCGGGGTCAAACGTGGGACAGCGCGCCCGACAAGGCTGATCCGCGTCGTGCCCCGCGTCTCGCTCACCAACTCACCCTTGAACCGCACCGCGGAAGCCACCGCCGGCATCGTCAACAGGGCCAGCGTCACGAGCGCGAAGAGACACGACCGGCCGCGCACGAGACGTCGTATACACCAGGTCACGGTTCGCTGAACAGCCGGGGGCCAGAGGCGACTGCGACGCACAGCAGATGGGGGGTCGCGCGGAAGGGACTAGTACGGGTACGGGCCGGGGGTAGATAGACGTAAAGCCGGATGGCACCCCCTACCCCGGCGTGTGGCTCGCGGACTCGGGCTCCCCCGTTTTCCGCCGCGTCGCATGCTGGGCATTGCATGAAAGATTAACGGAGGGGGGGAGATTCGAACTCCCGAGGGCTTGCGACCCTGGCGGTTTTCAAGACCGCTGCCTTCAACCGGGCTCGGCCACCCCTCCCGACGGGCGCCTCACCTCTTACACGCGACGGCGCCCGAGCTAAAGGGCGCATGCGCGCCCGCACGGCGCCCGCCGCCGCGGGCGCGGGCTTGAGCGAGGCGCGGAGTCTGCCGACAATGAGGCGATGCGGACGCTGACGGCGCTCGGAACGACCCTGGGAATCGCCCTCCTCCTTCAGGCCCCCGCGTGGGCGCAGACGCTGGGCGAGCTGTCCGCCGCCCAGGGGGTCGGCAGCAGCGTCTCCGCGGCCGAGGCGAGCAGCGCGACGACCGCGCGGAACCTGCGCGACTCATTGACGAGCCACCTCTCCTCGGGCGGCTTATCCTCGACGAGCGGCGGCAAGAGCGCGTGGGCCGACGCCGGCGACGCGCACGGCCAGGCGGGCCCCGCCGGCGCCAAGGGCTGGGCGACGGCGCGCTCGGGCCAGGGCACCGCGGCCAAGGGCTGGCTGAGCGCGCGCTCGGGCGGGCAGACCGCCGCCAAGGGCTGGGCGACGGCGGGCAGCGGGAAGCCGGCCAGCCGGCGCTGAGCGGCCCGCCCGAATCCTAGGACGACGACACGCCCTTCGCCGTCAGCTCCTCGTCGATCACTTCCTTGAACTTGTCGAAGGGCTGCGCGCCGGAGAGCATCCGCCCGTTGATGAAGAAGGCGGGCGTGCCGTTGACGCCCACCTTCTCGCCGTCGGCCACGTCCTTGTCGATCGCCGCCTTGAAGGGCTTGTCCTTGAGGCACTGCTCGAACTTGGCCGGGTCGAGGCCCACGCTCTTCGCGTACTCCTTCAGCTTGTCCTCGTCGAGCGCGGTCTGATTGGCGAACAGCGCGGCATGGTACTCCCAGAACTTGCCCTGGGCGTTGGCGCAGTTCGCGGCCTCGGAGGCCGGGCGCGCCTGCGGGTGCATGGGGAGCGGGAAGTCGCGGTAGACCAGCCGCACCTTGTTGCCGTAGTGCTTCATCACCTCGTCGACGACCCCCTCGGCCCGCCCGCAGAACGGACACTGGTAGTCCGAGAACTCGATGATGGTGACCGGCGCCTTGGCGCCGCCGCCGCGCTCCGGGCGGCCGGCGGCGGCGACCTCGATCACGGGCGGACGCAGCGCCACCGTCGTCTTGTGCGTCTTCTTGAGCTCGTCGACGAAGGCCTGGCGCCGCCGCTCCATGCCCTGCTGCTTCAGGTACTCGACGATGCGCGGCCTGATCTGCTCGAGCGTCTGGCTCCCGAGCTGCCCCTTGTTGGCGTCGTAGACCTTCTGGACCTCGTCGTCGGTCGGCTCGGCCACCTTGGCCGCGACCTCCTGCTTCTCGAGCTCCGCCGCCGTGGTCTTGCGCGCGCTCGCCTCCTGCTTCACGAGCTCCTCGGCGATCAGCTCGTCGAGCCCCTCGCGCAGCGTCTCGTAGCGCTGGTTCTCGAGCTCGATCAGCTTGGGGCGCACGTGCTGCTCGAGCTGGGCGCGCGTGATGGCGTGCTCACCGACCGTGGCGACCTTGCCGTCGTCGGCGGCCCGGACCGCGGGGACGATGCCGAGGGACACGGCCAGGATCGCGACCACCAGCGGGGTGGCTGCCTTCATGCGGAGATCCTCCTTCTCGAAAACCGTGAACCTACGAGGCCGGACCGGTGACGTCAAGCGGCGGGGCGCGCTTTGCTTTTCCAGAGATCGCGTGCTACCGGCCCGCAGCCGCCATGCGGCTCCGCGCCTGCCTGCTCGTCGTCTCGCTGGTGCTCCCGCTCGCGGGCTGCGCGCCGTCGATCGCGAGCATCAACGCACGCCCGGACAAATACTACCAGCACCGGGTCAAGATCGTCGGGCGGATCGCGCGGATGCAGTTCCTGCCGCACGGGACACTGCTCGAGGTGGCCGACGGCGAGGGGCGGCGCCTGCTGGTCCGCTCCGTGGACCCCGTGGAGGCGGAGACCGGCGACTGGGTGCGCATCGAGGGCATCTTCGTACCCGAGGTGAACGTCGAGGACGCGACGCTCTACGATGTGCTCGCCGCCGAGCGCATCGTGCGCCGAGGGGCGCCGCGCTTCCTCGACCTCATGTAGGGTCCTGCGTGGCGATCACGTCGGCGCCCACGTAGGGGCGCAGCACCTCGGGCACGCTGACGCTGCCGTCGGCGCGCTGGTAGGTCTCGAGCACGGCGATCAGCACGCGCGGGAGCGCGAGGCCCGAGCCGTTGAGCGTGTGCACCAGCTCGGGCCGGGCGCCCGGCGCGGGGCGGTAGCGGATGCTCGCGCGGCGCGCCTGGAAGTCGCGGAAGTTCGAGCACGAGCTCACCTCGAGCCACTCGCCCGAGCCCGGGGCCCACACCTCGATGTCGTACTTCATGGCGGCGACGAAGGAGAGGTCGCCGGTGCACATCTGCACGATGCGGTAGGCGAGGCCGAGCCGGCGGCACACGTCCTCGGCGTCGTCGAGGAGACCCGCCAGCTCCGTGTCCGAGGTCTCCGGCCGCACGAATTTCACCAGCTCGACCTTGTCGAACTGGTGCCCGCGCTTGATGCCGCGCACGTCGCGCCCCGCCGACATCTTCTCGCGCCGGAAGCAGGGCGTGTAGGCCACGTGGCGGATCGGCAGCCGCTCCGCCTCCAGCACCTCGTCGCGGTAGAGGTTGGTGACCGGCACCTCGGCCGTGGGGACGAACCACAGGTCCTCCTCGGCGTCGCGGTAGAGGTTGTCGCCGAACTTGGGGAGGTTCCCGGTGCCGACCAGGCACTCGCGCTTCACCATCGCCGGTGGGTAGACCTCGACGTAGCCGTGCTCGCGCGTGTGGAGGTCGAGCATCCAGGTGATGAGCGCGCGCTGGAGGCGCGCGCCCGCGCCGCGCAGCACGTAGAAGCGCGAGCCGGAGACCTTGACGCCGCGCTCGAAGTCGATGATGCCGAGCTGCGGCCCCAGGTCCCAGTGCGGGAGCGCCGGGAAATCGAGGCGGCGCGGCTCGCCCACGCTGCGCACGACCACGTTCGCGGACTCGTCGGGACCGACGGGCACGTCGGGGTGCGGCAGGTTGGGCACCTCGAGCATGCGGCGCTCGAAGTCCGCCTCGGCGGCAGCCGCGGCCGCCTCGGCGGCCGCGATGCGCTCGCCCACTGCGCGCTGCGCGGCGATCGCCCGCTCGCGCTCGGCCGGGTCCTTCAGGTCGCGGATCGCCTTCGAGGCGTTCGTCCGCTCGGCGCGCAGCGTCTCGAGGGCGTGGAGGGCCTCGCGCCGGCGGCGGTCGGCGTCGAGCAGCGCGTCCACCTCGGCCGCCGGGAAGCCCACCTTTGCGAGCTCGGCCTTCACGCGCTCCGGCTCGGCGCGGATCAGGCGGATGTCGAGCATCTAGCCCCCCACCTCGAAGGCCGCGCGCACGTGCTCGACCGCCGGCGGCTCGCGATCGAAGCGGACGCCGATCACGTCGAAGCGCGCGTCGCGCTCGTGCCAGCGCCGCTCGGCGAGGAAGTAGCGGGCGACGCGCGCCACGCGCGCCTGCTTGCGGCCGTCGACCGACTCGAGCGGCGTGCCGGCGGCGCTGCCGCGGCGGCTCCGCACCTCGACGAACACCAGCACCGGGCCGTCGAGCGCCACCAGATCGATCTCCCCCGCGCGGCAGCGGTAGTTGCGAGCCACGATCGTGTACCGGTGCGTGCGGAGGAACGCTTCCGCCACCGCCTCGCCCCGCCGCCCGAGCTCACCCCGCCCCTCCACGCGGCAGCGAATCTACTCGCCGCCTTCTGCCCTCGCAAGGCAGTCGTCGTTGCGCGGCCGGGGGCGGTACGCTACCAAGGCGCGGTGGCCATCACGCGCGAGGAGGTGCGGCGGATCGCGGCGCTCGCGCGCCTCCGCCTCGAGCCCGCCGAGGAGGAGCGCCTGACCGCCGACCTGGGTCACATCCTCGAGGCGTTCGCGCGGCTCAGCACCCTCGACACGAGCGCGGTCGCGCCCACCGCCCAGGTCGAGGAGGACCGCACGGCCTTCCGCGACGACGTGGTCGCGAACCCGCCCGCCTCGGAGGCGCTCCTCGCCAACGCGCCCGCGCGCGACGGGCGCTTCTTCCGCGTGCCGAAGATCATCGAGTGACGGCCCTCCACGCCCTCTCGCTGCGCGAGGCGGCGGCGCGCGTGCGCCGGCGCGAGGTCTCGGCCACGGAGCTCGTGCGCGACGCCTTCGCGCGCATCGCCGCGGTCGACGGCCGGGTGGGCGCCTTCCTGACGCTCGACGAGGCCGGGGCGCTCGCGACCGCCGCGGCGGTCGATCGCCGCGTCGCCGCCGGCGAGGACCCGGGGCCGCTCGGCGGCGTGCCGATCGGCGTGAAGGACATCATCTGCACGGCGGGGCTGCGCACCACCGCCGGCTCGCGCATCCTCGAGCGCTTCGTGCCCTCCTACGATGCGACCGTCACCGCGCGGCTCCGGCGGGCCGGCGCCGTCATCGTCGGCAAGCTCAACTGCGACGAGTTCGCGATGGGTTCCTCGACCGAGAACTCGGCGCTCGGCACGACACGCAACCCCTGGGACGGGGCGCGCGTGCCGGGCGGGTCGTCGGGCGGATCGGGCGCGGCCGTCGCGGCGCACGAGTGTCATGCCGCGCTCGGCACCGACACCGGCGGCTCGGTGCGCCTGCCGGCGGCGTTCTGCGGCGTGGCGGGGCTGAAGCCCACCTATGGGCGCGTGTCGCGCTACGGCGTCATCGCCTACGCCTCGTCGCTCGACCAGGTGGGGCCGATCGCGCGCGAGGTGGCCGACGTGGCCGTCGTACTCGAAGCGATCGCGGGCCACGACCCGGCCGACTCGACCGCCTCGCCCCGCCCGGTGCCGTCGTACGCGGCCGCCCTCGACGGCTCGGTGCGGGGCCTGCGTCTCGGCCTCCCGCGCGAGTACCTCGTCGAGGGCATGCAGCCCGACGTCGAGCGGGGCGTGCGGGCCGCGGTCGCGGAGCTGGAGCGCCTCGGCGCGGCCGTCGAGCCGGTGTCGCTGCCCCACACCGAGTACGCGATCGCCACCTACTACCTGATCGCCACCGCCGAGGCCTCTTCCAACCTGGCGCGCTACGACGGCATCCGCTACGGGCTGCGCGAGCCGCGCCCGGCGCTCACCGAGATGTACGAGGCGACGCGCGCCGCCGGCTTCGGCGCGGAGGTGAAGCGGCGCATCATGCTCGGCACCTACGCGCTCTCGGCCGGGTATTACGACGCGTACTACCTGAAGGCGCAGCAGGTCCGGACGCTCATCCGGCGCGACTTCCAGCAGGCGCTCGCGCGCTGCGACGCGCTGGTGACGCCGGTCGCGCCCACGACCGCCTTCCGCCTGGGCGAGAAGACGGCCGACCCGCTCACCATGTACCTGTCGGACATCTTCACCATCTCGGTCAACCTGGCGGGCCTCCCCGCCCTCGCCCTGCCCTGCGGCTTCGACGGCGCGGGGCTGCCGATCGGGCTCCAGGTGATCGGCCGGCCCTTCGACGAGGCGACCGTGCTCCGCATCGGGCACGCCTACGAGCAGGCGACCGAGTGGCATCACCGGAGCGCGCCGCCGTGAGCGCCCTCGAGCCCGTCATCGGCCTCGAGGTGCACGCCGAGCTGCTCACGCGCTCGAAGATCTTCTGCGCCTGCACGGCCGAGTTCGGCGGCCCGCCCAACACGAACGTCTGCCCCGTCTGCACCGGCATGCCGGGCGTGCTGCCGGTGCTCAACCGCCGCGTCGTCGAGTTCGCGATCCGCGCCGGCCTCGCCACCCACTGCACGACCGCGCCGCGCTCGCGCTTCGCGCGCAAGAACTACTTCTACCCGGACCTCCCCAAGGGCTACCAGATCAGCATGTACGAGCTGCCCCTCTGCACCGGCGGCCACCTCGACGTGCTGGTCGACGGGCAGGCGAAGCGCGTCGGGCTCACGCGCATCCACATGGAGGAGGACACGGGCAAGAACATCCACGACGCGCACGGCGACGCGAGCCTGGTCGACTTCAACCGCTCGGGCGTGCCGCTCCTCGAGATCGTGAGCGAGCCCGACATGCGGAGCGTCGCCGAGGCGGGGGCCTACCTGCGCACCCTGCGCTCCATCCTCCAGTACCTGGAGATCTGCGACGGAAACATGGAGGAAGGGAGCTTCCGGTGCGACGCGAACGTCTCCGTGCGGCCGGCGGGTACGACCGCGCTCGGCACCAAGGTCGAGATCAAGAACATGAACTCGTTCCGCGCGGTCGAGAAGGCGATCGCCTACGAGATCGAGCGGCAATCCGACGCGCTCGCGCGCGGCGAGCGCCTGGTGCAGGAGACGCGCCTGTGGGACGCCGAGCGCGAGGAGACGCGCTCGATGCGCAGCAAGGAGCACGCGCACGACTACCGCTACTTCCCCGAGCCGGACCTGCTGCCGCTGGTGGTCGAGCGCGCCTGGGTGGACGAGATCCGGGCGACGCTCCCCGAGCTGCCCGCCGCCCGCCGCGAGCGCTTCGTGCGCGACCACCAGCTCTCGCCCTACGACGCCGACGTGCTGACCCAGCGGAAGGACGTCGCCGACTACTTCGAGGCCGGCGTCGCGGCCGGCGCGGCGCCGAAGGAGATGGCCAACTGGGTGATGACGGAGCTGTTGCGCGTCGTGCGCGACGAGAAGCTCGACCGCGCGCTCGTGATCCGCAACTGGCCGGTGACAGCCGCGCAACTCGCCGGGCTTGCGAAGCTGGTGGACGCGGGCACCATCAACCGCAACACGGCGAAGGGCCTGATCCCGCGGCTCCGCGGTACGGACCGCGACCCGGCCGAGCTGGTCGCCGCCGAGGGGCTCGCGCAGGTGAGCGACCGCGGCGCGCTCGACGCGGCGGTGGAGGACGTGATCGCCAGGCACCCGGCGCAGGTGGCGGAGTTCCACGCCGGGAAGGAGCGGGTCCTCGGCTTCCTGGTCGGCCAGGTGATGAAGGCGACGGGCGGGAAGGCAAACCCTCAGGTGGTGGGGGAGCTCCTGCGGAAGGCGCTGGCCGGCTAACGGCCGGGCAGGAGCTCG
>Ga0209808_1000488_pt1 | contig 19641 bp, 14 predicted proteins | sample GraSoiAngelo_157_FD_186171 | JGI IMG/M metagenome (GOLD analysis project Ga0209808, IMG submission 186171) | Grasslands soil microbial communities from the Angelo Coastal Reserve, California, USA - 14_1009_16_20cm (SPAdes) (version 2) | ecosystem: Environmental > Terrestrial > Soil > Grasslands ... | reverse complement strand
AAGAAACAGTTCGTCATAATGGACTCGTTGACGCCCTTCTTCCTAATGGTCGAAGCGAAGCGAGTCTTCCAGTTCGGACAAGTACTCAAGTACGCTACACGTTTTGCCAAAGCCATAGGCGTTGCAACCCTCCACACGAAGGTCCTTGACGAGACGATTGAAAACGCCATGGTCAACTTCGCTGACGTTGTTCTTGACTTGGAAAGGCGCAAGACGGCTGAAGGCCCCCTTGCACGCGGCGGAACCTTACGACTCGTAAAAATGGGGAAGAACCCTGTCCCCTCGCGAGGTTACTACTACGAAATGACGCCTCAGGGAATAGCCATCAGCACAGCTCCACCCATCTAGCCAACGCCTCGAATGATCATTCGCTAGTCTTCTTCTAGTTGGCCATTTTCACCATCGGAAGTATGAGACGATTCCATGCTTTGTCTCGGAATCCACTCTCTTTTTGCGGCGAAGCAATAGGCTCCTAGCCCAGATATACCAGCGGTCGGTTCACAGCCGCTTATGGCAACGAAGCCCAGTGAGGCCGCGATTACTAGCGATGAGATGCAGATGGCCGAGTTTAACTCCGAATATCTTGGAGTCAGCCACTTCCAGCTCATGGAAGCGGTTGGCGCGAATATCTCACGAGAAATAGCCACGCGCACGGCAACCAAACCGAATCCAAGGATACACATCATATCCGGTCCCGGCAAGAATGGCGGCGACGGCTTCGCAGTAGCCCGACACCTCGCTTCACAGGGACTCAAAGTCCGAGTCACACTAGTCGGCCGACCCAACGATGTGAAAGACGAAGCAGCAAAACAACAACTCAACACAATCATCCAAATGAACGACAGCATACAATTCGAGAGTCTCTCCGATTCGTCCCAGCTAAGGCCGGTTGAGGCCGACATTATTCTCGACGCGATTCTAGGCTATGGAGTTCAGGGAGATCTTCGCCAACCGCTCCTAGGGGCAGTTCGAATCATCAACAGATCCAGAGGATACAAGATCGCGCTCGACTTGCCCTCCGGACTGGACAGCGACACAGGCGAACCACATGGAGAAGCTGTCAAAGCTGACCTAACGATATCGCTGCACAAGATCAAACAAGGACTCGTCAAAGGGAAAGAATTCGCTGGAGAAACTATCTCACTATCCATCGGAATCCCCCCTGAAGCAGAGATCTATACGGGACCAGGCGACTTCAAGACCCTATGGAAACCACGCCCTGCTAACGCCCACAAAGGTGACTACGGGCGATTACTCATAATCGGCGGCAGCGAAAACTTCACAGGCGCACCCGCCTTCTCAGCTCTGGCTGCCACTAAATGTGGCACAGACCTAGTCTATGTTGCTTCACCGACAAAGACTTCGGAGATAATCGCTTCATACTCCCCAGACCTCATAACCGTCAAACTCCCAGGCGAACACCTCAACCTCAAAGACCTCCCTGAGCTCGAAAAGTGGATGACTTCCTCCGACGCCATCGTCCTCGGCCCGGGAATAGGACTGCACGAAGAAACAGTAGACGTGGTCAAGAAACTCATCACTCAAACCGGCGAACTCAACAAGCCACTAGTCCTAGACGCGGACGCGCTGAAAATATTCGGCCGAAGCCGCAGACGGCTCAACAGTCCAGCAGTGCTGACACCTCACGCGGGAGAATTCGCGCAAGTGCTACAGCGGAAGATTAGTCCTGAGATCTCGCTCCGACAAGAAGCCACAACACAGCTCGCCAAGGAAACAGGAGCGACAGTAGTACTGAAAGGAAATGTCGACATCATCGCAGACCCGACACGCCTCAAACTCAACAAGACAGGGAACCCCTACATGACAGTTGGTGGCACAGGCGATGTTCTAACCGGCATAATCGGCGCACTCCTGGCCCAACACATCGAACCCTTCAGAGCCGCGGCTGCCGGCGCATTCCTCAACGGACTCGCAGGAGACATGTTGATGAAGGAGAGAGGACCAACGGTCACACCGCTAGCACTAGTAGATTTCATCCCACGGGCGATCAAGTATTGCATAGACGGACCACCATATCCGAAAATCCGGAACTAGAAGATCAATCATCACCGCGGGTCATGATTTACGACTACCACCAAGACGATCCCAGCAAGTGCACATCGGCCAAACTCCAGAAATTCCATCTAGCCCGACAACTCAATTCTCTAAAACAGATTCCCCGATCAGCGATAGTGCTCAATCCGTCAAGCAATCGCACGTTATCGTTTGAGGATCGCACTTTGATAGAACAATATGGCCTAGTGGGACTAGACTGCTCGTGGAACCTGTCCGAGGAAATTCTTCAGAACAACATCAAGGGTGAAAACCGACGACTACCAACACTCCTAGCAGGCAACCCGACAAACTACAGCATCAGAGGAAGACTCAGCACCGCCGAGGCACTCGCAGCCGCTCTCCTCATAACAGGATTCGAGAAAGAGGCCCAACGCCTTCTCGCAGTTTTCACCTGGGGCCACACGTTTCTCACTCTAAACAAGGAACCGCTGGAAGCATACTCGCAGACTTCAGTCGACGACATGAGTAAGCAGGAACAAGAGTACTTCCCGCCGTCCAGAGCCTAAATGTTTATATCAACTACGCAGTTAAGAAAAGAGTTTGGTAGCATTAGCAGGTCGAATAGTAGAAGCCCACGGTACCCGGCGGCGGCGTCAATCCGACGCTTAGGGCGTTACGCCTGTGTATGAAAGATTGACCTCCACTGTGGGCGAAATAATATGCGGACCAAAAAAACCCGGGGCAAAGAATACCCTGGAACGTTTCGGTCCAAGGAAGGCTCGTAGCCACCTGCTAAACTCCAGCCAATTCCTGCAGATTGATGTGATAGGCGTCCATAACTCCTATCGTTCCAACTCCGCTTGATCCTGGCGGACCCAACTGCTATCGGGATGAGACTAAGCCATGCGAGTCGCACGCTTCCAGGCCAATGTGGGAGCGTGGCGTACGGCTCAGTAACATGTGGCTAACCTACCCTCCGGACCGGGACAACTTCGGGAAACTGAGGCTAAACCCGGATAGATGGAGAGGCCTGGAACGGTTCTCCGTCGAAATAATCCTAGGACCGTGCTTTCTAGGACTGCCAGAGGATGGGGCCGCAGCCGATCAGGTCGTTGGTGAGGTAACGGCTCACCAAGCCTATAACCGGTACGGGCCGTGAGAGCGGGAGCCCGGAGATGGGCACTGAGACAAGGGCCCAGGCCCTACGGGGCGCAGCAGGCGCGAAACCTCTGCAATGCGCGAAAGCGTGACAGGGTCATCCCGAGTGCCATCCGCTGAGGAAGGCTTTTACCCGGTCTAACTCGCCGGGAGAATAAGGGGAGGGCAAGTCTGGTGTCAGCCGCCGCGGTAATACCAGCTCCTCGAGTGGTTGGGACGATTATTGGGCCTAAAGCGTCCGTAGCCGGCTGGAAAAGTTCTCCGTAAAATCCAACGATCCAATCGTTGGCTCGCGGGGAATACTTTCCGGCTTGGGGGCGGGGGAGGTCGGCGGTAGTCCCGGGGTAGGGGCGAAACAACGAAGAACTCGTTTCGCAGTCTTATAATCCCGGGAGGACCACCAGTACGATTGCAGGAGTATGTGCAGCGAGCAGCGCAATGAATCAATCCATTCCCAGACTTCTTGGACACAGCTTCGGAGACGGATACATTCACAGGGCGAAATGGTACTTCGTATACACCAACAAGGCCGAGGAATTGCACGACGAGGTCAAAGAGAGTGTATCTAACATCTTTGGAAGAGTCTCTCATTGCAGGCGAACCTCAATCGGTGGGACACCACAAGTTCAATTCTCTCCCGTCGTCGGGAAGAAACTTAACGAGCAAGGTGGACCACAAGGTTCCAAGATAAGGCAAGGGACGATCATCCCGCCAACGATGACCAACGGCGACGAAGCAACAATTGCGAACTTCCTCGGAGCCTTGTGCGACGATGAAGCCCAGATTCGAACGGACAGTGGATCGAAGCAGATCGCTCTAAAATCCGTGAAGATTTCTTCTCTCGAAGCCGAACTCGAAGCCTATCTGAATCAGATCAGAGAGATGTTCGAGAGCCTAGGAGTCACATGTTCAGCCCCGAAACGCGACAGAACATATGTCCGTCGAGGCGAAACAAGGATATCCAAACGCATCTGGATTACTAGCAGCACTAATTTCGCAACCTTCGCGCGGAAGATCGTGCTGAATCATTCGGAAAAACGAGCTCGACTGCAAACTCTCCTATAATCGTGGTGAATGGCGAAGGCGGCCGACTAAAACGCGCCCGACGGTGAGGGACGAAAGCTGGGGGAGCGAACGGGATTAGATACCCCGGTAGTCCCAGCTGTAAACGATGCAGGCTAGGTGTTAGGACGGGTACGGCCCGTTCTAGTGCCGCAGGGAAGCCATTAAGCCTGCCGCCTGGGGAGTACGGCCGCAAGGCTGAATTCTCGTCCGGCAGAAAACCGCGCTCGACGAGACAGTTTACTTAAAGGAATTGGCGGGGGAGCACCACAAGGGGTGAAGCTTGCGGTTTAATTGGAGTCAACACCGGGAACCTTACCAGGGGCGACAGTTGGATGAAGGTCAGATTAAAGGTCTTACCGGACTAGCTGAGAGGAGGTGCATGGCCGTCGCCAGTTCGTGCCGTGAGGTGTTCTCTTAAGTGAGAAAACGAACGAGACCCGTGCCCTTAGTTGCCATCGTATTCCTTCGGGAATGCAGGCACACTAGGGGGACTGCCTCCGCTAAGGGGGAGGAAGGAGCGGGCCACGGCAGGTCAGTATGCCCCGGATTCCCTGGGCCACACGCGAGCTGCAATGGCTGGGACAATGAGCTCCGACCCCGAAAGGGGAAGGTAATCCCCAAACCCAGCCTCAGTTGGGATTGAGGGCTGCAACCCGCCCTCATGAACATGGAATCCCTAGTAACCGCGTGTCATCATCGCGCGGTGAATACGTCCCTGCTCCTTGCACACACCGCCCGTCGCTCCACCCGAATTTGGTTTTGGTGAGATGCAGCCTTGTTGGTTGCCTCGAACCGAAGCTAGGTAAGGGGGGAGAAGTCGTAACAAGGTGGCCGTAGGGGAACCTGCGGCCGGATCACCTCCTTAGACATCGCAGGGATGGCTGGAGGGCAAAAGAACGGCTACGAGCCTATCAAAATGCAACTCTCAAGACCTGTCTTGAGAGTGAAGAAGGCGAGAGTGAGACCCTGGACAAGTCCAGGGTCCACGATGAAGTGCTGTGTAGAGGAAGCCTCAGAAAATTTGACGCGAATCGAACGTGGGTTCCTAAAGGGCTCGGCATGATACGCCACCTGACGGATGGCTCGGCTTGGGCGCTGACGAAGGGCGTGGCAAGCTGCGATAAGCTCCGGGTAGGCGCACGCAGCCTTCGATCCGGAGATTCCCGAATGGGACTTCCCACCCCGGGTGATACCTGGGGTACTCCCATATGGGAGGGGGAACCCGCCGAACGGAAGCATCCAAGTAGGCGGTGGAGGAGAAATCAATTGAGATTCCCAGATTAGCGGCGAGCGAAATGGGAACAGTCCAAACCGAACCCTGACAGGAAACTGTTGGGGGATGTAGTGTTGTAGGGCCCGGCCGCTTCCTCGTTGCTGAAATCGAAATGGCCTGGAACGGCCTGCCGTAGAGGGTGATAGCCCCCTAGACTTAAGGCAACAGGATTAGGGCTGGAGTCCCTGAGTACCGCGCCCCGACATGGGCGCGTGAATCTGGGAGTAAGCAACTTCCAAGACTAAAGACGTCCCAAGACCGATAGCGCACTAGTACCGCGAGGGAAAGCTGAAAAGTACCCCGGAAGGGGAGTCAAAAGTGCCTGAAATCAGGTGGTCACAGACGTGTACGGTCCGCAAGGGTAGATCCTCCCTGAAGGAGGCCGCGGTAACGCGGCATTACGAAGGGAGGGGACTAGGATCGTACGATCCGTTTAGTACCATGGGCCGGGGAGTTCATCTATGTGGTGAGGCTAAGAGCGTAAAGGCTCGGAGCCGCAGGGAAACCAACAGTCCATAACGCGGATTCTGATGAAGCGTGAGGGACGAGGTCTGAAAGGGCCTGGAATCACATGGATGACACTAGAAACCGAGTGATCTAGCCCTGAGTAGGATGAAGCCGGGTGAAAGCCCGGTGGAGGTCCGAATGGGTGTTGACGTGCAACTCACTCCAATAACTTGGGGCTAGGGGCAAAAGACCAATCTAACTCGGTGATCGCTAGTTCCCGCCGAAATATCTCTCAGGATAGCCCGGCCGGAGGTTGCTGGTGGGGTAGAGTCCTGATTGGGGAACAAGGATTCGAAAGGATCCACTCTCCATTCAAACTTCGAATCCATCAGCGCTGTAGATGGCCGGAGACGGGCCGTGGGCGTAAGGTCCATGGCCGCGAGGGGAACAACCCAGGCTTGGGTTAAGGCCCCAAAGTCCTGGCTAAGTGTAGAAATAGAAAGCCGTCCTCAACCCGAGACAGCTGGAAGGTAGGCTTAGAAGCAGCCATCCTCCAAGCAGTGCGTAACAGCTGACCGGCCGAGGTTGGGGGCGCCGAAAATATACGGGGCTAAGCCAGGCGCCGATACCCAGGGTCACGGAATCACATCCGTGGCGGTAGGCGGGCGCAGCGTTCGGGTGGAAGCTGGGCCGTGAGGTCCAGTGGACCGTCCGCTGTTGCAGATCCCGGTGGTAGTAACAGCCATAGAGAGGTGAGAATCCTCTCCGTCGAAGGGGCCAGGGTTCCCCGGCAATGCGTCGTCAGCCGGGGGTAAGTCGGTCCTAAGACAGACCTTAACCGGATCTGTCGAAAGGGAAACCGGTTAAGATTCCGGTACCAGGGAGGTACACGCGGCAACGCAAGCTCTTGATCTGACGCTTCCGGATAGGCTGAGCGAGACTGTCGTCTCATCTAACCATTGAAGCCTGGGGAGTACCGTAACGGTGAGAACCAGGCGAAAATGGGAATGGCCCCCCGTCTTAGGGGGGTTCAGCTGATTCCAGGAGCCAAGGAAAAAGATCAGGGGATGGATCCTCCCTGTCCGTACCAAGATCCGACACAGGTGCCCCTAGGTGAGAAGCCTAAGACGTATCGGGTGTAACGTAGGCGAGGGAACTCGGCAAATTAGCCCCGTAACTTCGGGAAAAGGGGTGCCTGAACTCCTAGCTCTGCTGGGGGTTTAGGTCGCAGTAACAAGGGGGAGGCGACTGTTTACTAAAAACATAGGAGGCCGCAAGCGCGAAAGCGTGTAAACGGCCTTTGAGTCCTGGCCAGTGGCGGTATCTCAAACCTGGGTTCAACCGGGCGAAGGACCGCTAAACGCCGGGAGTAACTCTGACTCTCTTAAGGTAGCCAAATGCCTTGTCGGGTAAGTTCCGACGTGCATGAATGGACCAATGACCTCCCCGCTGTCCCCGCCTACGGCCCGGTGAACCCACTTTACCTGGACGAACAGTCCAGGGACACCCAGCGGGGCGAGAAGTCCCCGTGGAGTTTTACTGCAGCTTGTCGCTGGGATGTGATTGCGGGTACAGAGTGTAGGTGGGAGCCGTCGAGGCCGGGGTCTTCGGGTCCCGGTGGAGGCGCCAATGTAACACCACCTATCTGCGATTACATCTCTCACCAGAGTTTGCTCTGGAACAACAGCAAGTAGGCAGTTCGGCTGGGGCGGCACCCCCTCGAAAGAATATCGAGGGGGCCCAAAGCTCGACTCATCCGGGACAGAACCCCGGAGTAGAGTGCAAGAGCAAAAGTCGGGCTGACTGGATCCTCAACGGCAAGGGATCCAGAGGCGAAAGCCTGGTCTAGCGATCCTTGATGTCCCCTTTGCTGGGGGCTCGAGGTGACAGAAAAATTACCCCGGGAGTAATTGGCTCGTCTCCTCCGAGAGTCCTCATCGACGAGGAGGATTGGTTCTCCGTCGTCGTCCCTTCCCATCCTGGGTTCGCAGCAGAACCCAAGGGCGCGCCTGTTCGGCGATCAAAGGGGAATGCGAGATGGGTTTAGACCGTCGCGAGACAGGTCGGACTCTACCTGCTGGGTGTGCTGGTTGCCTGAGGGGAAGGCGCCCCTAGTACGAGAGGAACGGGGTATCGTAGCCTCTAGTTTACCGGTTGTCTGACAAGGCACTGCCGGGCAGCCACGCTATCGAGGATAAGGGCTGAAAGCATCTAAGCCTGAAACCTCTCCCGAAAATAGGCAACCATTCTAGTCCACTTTGGACCATTGGCGACAGTGGTTTCGGACTGGACGAGGGCTCCCATAGAAGATGGGGTTGATGGAACCGGGGTGTACGCGTCGAGACTTCGGTCGAGACGTTCAGCCCGCGGTCCCCAATCGCCCAAGGTGCTGGTCCCTGGTGGGATCCACGTTCGGAGCGATATCAGACGACTGAGGCGGAATCTACACAGCACTCTGATTTTTTTCTGAATGGCTATTCTGATCAGTCTATTAGCAGGTCTTTCGATTTTCTAGATCCGGGTGGCGAGTCGGTGAGCAGTCACGGGACCAGCAATGGTCTCGAGGAAACTCCACCCACAAGGCGGAAGCGCAACACGTAACGTGTCAGGCGAGAGCCTGTGTGGGAGCGCAGAAACGATACCCGTCCCGGTACCGTGTGACGATGATGGGATGTTCTCCCGGGCGTCCTGGATGGAGGGCTGGACGCGGGATGAAACGGGCTCCCATTGCGCTGTGAAAGGGGATGTAGACGCCTGTGAGCTCCGCCTGAGGCGCGGGTTCCCCGATTAGACAGATGCTGCTCGGAACAGAAGGTGGGTTACGGCCGACACGCCACCCACAAAGTGTGAAGGAGTTTTTTTGTTCGGGCATCCCCCCGGGGGGGTCGAGAAAAAGATAACAGAAAAAAATAGTTAGCAAGAAAAAGGAGAGATAAGATCTCGGGACAAAGATGCAGTTAGTAGAGAGATGAAGGGAATCTGGAAAACTGGTTTCTGCGTCGCGAGACTAGTACGCATATCTATTTTTTTCGGATGAGTGATTGCTAGCCTTGTATTGACAGAGTCTCGTCAAGAACCCCTTCGCGTCTCGCTGTAATCCCGTAGATTTTGCATTGACATTGACCCTGAGGCTGTTTTCAAGGCGTTTTCCTTGGGACTCTCAGGGAGCTAACACGTTTTCTAGGCCAGTCCGACGATCCTTCTTATTGCTAGACATTGGCGTACCTGAAGCATTTCGTGGTGTGATCATTTACCATTCCTACCGCCTGCATGAACGCGTAGCAGATAGTTGGCCCCACAAATTTGAAGCCTCTCTTGCGTAGCTCTTTGCTCATTCCATCGGACTCCTTGCTGGTCGGAGGAACCTGGCCGAGAGAGCTAAATTCGTGTTTGATCGGTCTACCGCCAACGAACTCCCATACGTATTTGTCGAAGGACCCGAACTCTTTCTGCGTGATCAGAAACCGTTTGGCGTTTGTGATGGTTGCTTCGATCTTGAGACGGTTACGTATGATGCCTGGGTCGCCAAGTAGACGCTTGACATCTCTGATCTTGTAGCGAGCGATTTTCGCAGGGTCAAAGTCATGGAATGCTCTGCGGTAGTTTTCACGTTTGTTCAGGACAGTCTGCCATGTAAGTCCTGCCTGTGCACCCTCCAGCATGAGAAACTCGAAAAGCACCCTGTCATTGTGCACTGGGACGCCCCATTCTCTGTCATGATATTGGATCATCAGTGGATTGTTGCTGAGGGTCGCCCAGTCACACCGCGTGGGAGGATGGGTCACACTTAATCAACCAGGTACAGGTGTCGCTTCATATCTGAGGTTTACTAGTTGGCATCCACTGTCGAAGTTGCGAAGGAGGACAAGGCTGTTGAATGGCTGTTGGACAGCAAGAACCCTGCGGTTCGGTTCTGGACTCTTAGGGACATTCTTGGCAAGTCAGAAACTGACGACGAAGTCGTGCAGGCTCGAGAAAACATCGTGTCTTGGACCCCTGTAGCACAGTATCTGCGGGAACAACACTCCGACGGATACTGGGGATTCGGAGAAGACGTCTACTGGCCGAAATGGACGGCAACCGTTTGGCCGTTGATACTGCTAGCGGAGATTGGTATACCTGGCTCGCATCCTTCGATCCGAAAAGCATGCGAGTACTTTTTGAAAGTCATGGACGCGCAGGATCGGCCTTGGCCTCAGCCGAAATATCCCGACGACGACCTACGAGGCTGGCGCGCAGTCTGGGAGCCGTGCGTAACAGGAAACATGGCGCGGACACTTACAGCATTCGGATACGCCGACGATCGCCGGGTTCGTGAAATGTTTGAGTGGCTAGTCAAGTATCAACGCGACGATGGTGGCTGGAACTGCGAGACTGAGGACTACAGGAACGGAGAGGCGGTGCATCATAGTTCTTTCATGTCAACAATTGAGCCCTTGTGGGCCTTCTCAACACTCGACCGGCAGAAATGGCCGCGGGGAGGACGAGAGGCGGTGGAACGGGCTGCAGAGTTCATGCTGATCCATCGACTGTACAAGAGTGATAAGACGGGGAAAGTTATCCGCCCAGAGTGGACCCAGCTACATTTTCCGATGTTCTACTTCTATGATATTCTGCACGGACTGAGGGTGTTATCAAAACTGGGATATGGTGGAGATGAGCGGATGATTGACGCACGAGAGTTATTGTTGTCGAAGAGGCTGGCTGACGGAACATGGCCACTGGAGGCATCGTATATCCGGGCTCTGAGGCGAAACTTTGCGAAGGACTTGACAACAGGCCAGTGGGGCCAGGTCAGAGACGAGAAGCTTGATCCAGCTGATGTATACGCCAAGGGTGGAAGCGTAGCGGAGGTTCCAGCGATTTACGTCGGTCTTGGCGAGATAGGACGCTCTAATCCATGGATAACACTGAACGCCCTTCGTGCGTTGAAGAGCGCAGAATTATCAACATAAAATGGTAGAGTCTTCGGGAGAGGGCGAAGGGATGCAGAAGAGCAGAGGAATAATGGAAAGGATTCGACCACATATGCTAATCAGGATCATTGAAGATTCGAAGGTCCCTCTTGAAGAAGAGTCCAAGCTTCAAAAGGTCAAGGGAAAAGTGGAACATGACGAACAACTGTCTCAACAGGATGAAGACTTCCTCATCAGAGTGGTCGAAAGGGCCAACGAGTGGCAGAAGGGCGTGAGGAGCTCATCCGATACAGAACCAGAGGACACCCTTCCCGGGTGAGAAACGGAGAGATGGCGGGTCAAGAATGAGCTCGGAGGATGACGAGGCGAACGGGAGAGGCGACGAGGAGGAAGACGAGGATGACGACCTCGAGGAGGAGACCGAGGACGAGTCAGAGGAGCATGTTTGAGAAGATGGCAGGGTCCTTCAGCGTACGGTTTGAGTTTGTGATAATATGTGGGTGGAGGCCTTGTCGGCGCTATCTGCGAAGCTGATAAGATAGGTGACTAGAACGCCGAGCACAAACGCATTTGTTAGATGAATCACAACAACGACACCGCTGTTTGTTCCAAGAGCGATGAATCCCAGGATAATCTGTAATACATAGTCTGCTATCGCAGCCATTCCTGTTCTGAAGAGGGTCGACTTCGAACCCAACTCGCTCGCAGCATAAGGCAGTTGCTACGATAAGGACTCCAAAGGTTACAACTCCCCATACTAGATGATACCGCACGTCGATGTACCCGAAGACTGCACTGCCTCCAAGAATGACTTGGACAAACAGCATCATTCCCACAAGATTCGCAATTATCCGAGTAGGCTTCAAGACATCGAGAAACGCCTTTCCGTAATATCAGATTGTCCTATTTACACACGAAGGACTCAGCGGTCTCCAGCAAAGGTGAGGCGAAGGTGAGCCTGAAAAAGGTGATTGCAAAAGCAAAGCCTACATCCTAACGAAATGTTGAATTCCCTAGTTCCACCATTTGAGGCTCTATGCTGGACTCTAACAAGGTCCCTGTTTCCCAGTCAGCACTGTTAGTTATCGACGCCCAGGACTCGTTCAAGCTCGGCTCCCGCTGGGAGCGACGCAGCAATCCCGCTTTCGAAAAGAACGTCACCCAGCTTATCGAAGCGTACCGAGCCGCGCACTTACCCGTCGTGTTCTTCTTACACACCGACAAGGATCAGGGTTTTGCAAGAGACAGCCCATCCTTCAAGCTCATGGACTTTCTCAAACCACGAGCCGATGAGCCCGTGATGGTCAAGAACACACGAAACTGTTTCACAAGCACCACCCTACAACCGTATTTGATCGAAAAGGGCGTGAGACGCGTCAGCATCGCAGGCATACAGACGGAGCAGTGCTGTGAGACAACCGCCCGGATCGCGGCCGACCTCGGCTACGCGGTAGACTTTGTCACAGAAGCGACGATGACATTTCCAATCCCGAACTGGGACAAGCCTGGCGAAGAGCTGGGAGTTGACGCGATACGCGAACGCACAGAATACGCCCTACGACGCCGCTTCGCACGCATCACCACAGTCAACCAGCTCACAAGAGAACTCATAGAGATTCAACCTGAACGCTGAGTCCCGGACGCGAAAAAGAAAAAAGTCGATGAGCTGGTATCACAATTGACGGGGAGCGTATCCTTCTTGGATTGTCAGCCAACTATTCCTTGTTTGCCTTGTTCGACCAGTTCTAGAAGACTTGGCCGTTTCAAAGAATCCGCACGATGATTCTTCAATGTAGCGTCTGGATGCCATTTTTCCGTGAATGAAAAATAGCTTTCGACTATCGGGACGGCGTCCTCTCCTTTCTTGGTGAGGGTCCAGCGCACAAGCCTCGGTTTTTCTCGGACGATGATGGGCGCTATGAGACCGCTCTCCTCAAGCTCTTTCAGCCTCATTATCAGGACTCGTGATGTCAGCCCCGGGAGACTGCGGAGAATCTGGTTGAAACGGTCTACGTGTAGGACCCTAATGCTCCTGAGGATGTGAACAGTCCACTTTCTTCCCAGAGTTGCCAGGTCTATTCCGACGGGACACTGCTTCGACCCTCGTGAGATCCTTGTCCTTCGCTTCGTATCTTCTGGATTAATCTCACGTCTAGCATACTCTTGGTATCTTTCCCGTTCTTATATTGACTGCGCATTTCCGTAAGACATGAGCTCGACGGGTTCATCGTGGCCTGTAGTCGCGGGCACCTACAAGGTCGGAGATCCAAAGGCACCCGTCGCCGTCTGTGCCCTCACATCTGAACGGTTGATGGACTCCCTCGCGGGCCTTCCTGGAGTCGCCATCGCAGGCATGGTCTATACAGCCAATCTTGGTATTACGAGAATCATACTCAACATAACAACAAATCCGTCGATCCGTTTCCTCCTAATTTGCGGAAAGGACTCAGCCCTATTCAAACCAGGGCAGTCCCTTGCAGCGCTTGCCGAGAATGGAGTTGACGATGCAAAGCGGATCATCGGTGCGGCGGGCTACGACCCGGTTCTACCAACAATTGCTCCCGACCAAGTTGACCAGTTCCGTAAGCAGGTTGAGGTCCTCGACTGGACCGGCGAAGAGGATCTTCAAGCTCTTGAGGATCGTGTCAAGAGTCTCTCCGCTCGCAACCCGGGACCCTTCAAAACGGAGAAGCCACCAACATCAAGAATAGTCGCCGGAGAGGCCTTCGCCAGTATTCGGCCGGGGGGTCAGCGTGAGCCGCTGATATACGATCCGAAGGGATACTTCGTCATCAGCATCGATCCCGATCAGAAAGAGATCATCTTACGGCACTATCTGCCTGATCACACGCCTGCTCATCAGATGCGTGGAAGAGGAGCAACGTCCATGCTGCTCGGCGTACTCCGTGACGGACTAGTCACCCAGCTCAGCCACGCTGGCTACCTAGGCGAAGAACTCGCCAAAGCACAAACAGCCCTACAATTTGGTCTAAGATACGATCAGGACAGACCCCTAAGACCACGCGAATCCCCTGCAACAGCAACAACTCTGCCACAGGCAATAGGTTCAGAGAAACAGAGCACAAGCCCACCTCAGGCGCCTCCAAAGCGGTCATTTGTCGAAGTGTCTACTCTGAAACAGCTGGAGAGCATCGCGCCGAACGCCGACGTAGACCTGTTTCTCTCAGTTACGGATCTACCGCGAGAACACGCCCTGGGCGGAATATTCGTCGAGCCTGACATGACGGGAGCTTCTAGGGTCCTCAGAGGAACATCGCAACGAATCGAGATTGAATGGACCGCAGAGAGCCGTTTGGTAATGGGAGGCACAGAAGACCTCGTGGTAGGCGCAATTCTTCGCGTGCTTGGTAAGTTCGACGAGAACAATCTAGTATACGCAGAGCAGATCATAGTCCTAACACAGGTTGAGAAGCTAACGTGACAATGTTCGAAGAGAGGTGATAGCGTTAGTATGTCTGATGTTGTGATAAGGTCGACCAAGAATGGTCCCAATCTGGTAACAGTCGAGGGGAGGGTTGTTCAGGCTTGGTGCCGATGCGGCGGCTCTACCCTGATGCCTTTCTGCGACGGCACGTACAAGAAGAACGGATTCGTAGCAAAAACACACGAAGTCAAGGTTCACTAAAGCAAGTGTCATTCAAAGGTAGACAAAGCCGGTGTCACCAATCTCGTTTCCTAGGCGGGGGGTCTTCGCTTGCCGACTGCTCCTAGCTCTTTGAGCCGGTTGAGTCGGTTTTGATCGCGGGCTATCCGTGGGTCCTTTGAAAGTTCTGCGTAGGCGGCAGCGAACCATCCTTCAGCTTCCTCTGCCTGTCCCATGACCAGTAGGCATTCGGCGATCTCCTCGTAGACGTACCCATTCCTTTTTCCTTCTCCATGGTACTCTTCGAAGAGTTTTCTCTGCATATCCAGAGCCTCCTCAGTGTGCTCGATGACTCGGAGAACCTTAGCAACAGACCATTTCGCCGTTCTGGTCTTAAGCGGATCACCAAGCTGCTCGGTATATTGCAGCGCCTTCTGGAACATGAACAACGCTTCCTGGTATTCTCGCCGTTCGAAATGGTTCCACCCGATACTACTGCACAGGGGGCCGTTCGCCTTGTTCGCTCTGGCGTCCGCCGACTTTTCGGCGAGATCCAACGCTTTCATGTTCCATTCTAACGCTTTCTCGGGCTCAGCGACAGCCATCATGCGAGCCGCATCAATAGCAAGCAGGTCCATCTTCAGCATCATTGCAAGATTGAATGCTTCTCGGAGACGCGGCTGAGCCTCTCGTGGTTTCCCTGACAGACTGAGAACTCTTCCCCGCTCCAACACATATCGGACGCTCACCCTCTGATCAGCCTTAGGCAGAGCCTTCTCGACCCTATCGAGAGTCTTCTGAGCCTCCGAGAATTTCTTCTGCATAGTCTCCGCCCTCGCAATCTGTGTCAGAAGCTCCGCCAGATACGAGATATCGAGCGAGTCTAACGCGGCTGGGAGAAGCTCGCGAAACTTCTTCTCAGTCGGACCCGGATGTTCATAATCCCAGAGACTGTCAAGATCAGCGACCATGCCCATTCCCAATTTCCTATCAGTCTCTCCCGACTTGCTCAATGAGCTCGACACTCCTCTGTGGGAACCTATGACCTACCAAGCCAATGAGCCGACTCATTTTCTTAATTGTACCAGACAGTTGAGAGCCTGGGTGAAGGGCGTCAATGAAAGATCACCGTCCCCTCGGGCTAAAGGGCCCCTGAAGAACAGCAGGATATGGTTTGCGACTTTGAACCATGAGGCATCGCTCTAATGTTGTTTGTGGGAACCGATGTCGGCGGGACATTCACAGACGTTGTGATCTTTGATGAGGAGTCGAGGAAGAGCCCTGAGGTTCTCAAAGTCCCGACGAATCCCAAACATCCAGAATCGGCAATCCTTGAAGCGCTAGAGCGGCATCAGAAAAGAACCGAACAATTTGCACTAATTTCTCACGCAACGACTATCGCCACAAACAGCCTCCTCACAAAAAGCGGGCTGGCAGAAACCGCTTTGATTACCAACGAGGGGTTCAGAGATGTCTTGGAGATTGGACGACAGAGAAGACCCGAAATCTACAATCTTAACACGAAGAGGCCCGACCAGCTCGTCAAAAGGAAAAACCGGTTCACGGTCAAGGGGAGAAGACTCGTCAATGGGTCAAGTCTGACGCCACTGGCGGAAAACGATCTGCGAACAGTTTCTAGAGCAATTATTGAAAGAGGAATAGAGTCAGTCGCGATCTCATTTCTCAACTCCTACGTCAATCCGGCAGACGAGATAAGAGCCGAAAAAATTCTGAGACGTTCAGGCTTCAAAGGACATATCGACCTGTCGAGCAGAATCGACCCTCAATACAGGGAATATGAGAGGACTAGCACAACCGTCGTAAACGCCTCACTCGCGCCATCAATATCGCAATATCTGAAGCGACTAAAGAGAAGGCTTGAACAGATCGGCATAGGATCGCCACTCTATGTCATGAACTCTGACGGAACAGCCAGCACCACGGCCCAAGCCGCCAAACACCCGATCTCGATAATAGAATCCGGCCCTGCAGCAGGAGTCCTATCCTCAAGAAATCTCGCCAAACATCTCAGGCTCACGAAGGCCATTACGTTCGATATGGGCGGGACAACGGCAAAGGCCGGCGCGATCGTCAGCGGGAAGGCCGACCTCGCCTACGAGTTCGAAGCGGCTGGAAGAACCTACCATGGAAGATCAATCAAGGGCAGCGGCTACCCAGTAAGACAACCCTTCATCGACCTCGCAGAGGTAAGTGCCGGGGGCGGAACGATAGCCTGGATAGACGAGACGGGAAACCTCAAGGTGGGACCCGAAAGCGCAGGCGCCGATCCAGGACCCGCAGCATACGGCAATGGCGGCACACAAGCAACCGTAACAGACGCAAACATCGTCGCGGGAAGAGTCAACCCTTCCAAACTATTGGGCGGACAGCTCAAGTTACGCGATGATTTTGCAGTCAGAGCCGTCGGAAAGCTAAGTCGTAGGCTCGGAACCTCGATCGAGGAGACTGCAGATAGGATTCTCCGAATAGTCAACAGCAACATGAGCAAAGCTCTCAGACTCGTAAGCGTTGAACGCGGCCGAGACCCCAGGGAGTATTCCCTAATCGCGTTCGGAGGCGCCGGACCTCTACACGCTTGCGATTTAGCAGAAGAACTCGAGATCAAGAGAATAATCATACCCATGCACCCTGGTCTGTTTTCGGCGTTCGGCCTGCTCACCGCAGAAGTGTCCAGAACATTCATTCAACCCATAATCGGACAATCAGCGATCAACATCGAGCCAACTTTCAGACATCTTAGAGAACAAGCAAGAAAATCACTGAAAGAAGAAGGGTTCACAGGCTATCAGACAGTAGAACAGGTTGACCTGCGATACCAGGGTCAGGCCTATGAGATAACCCTGCCCTACAAGAAAAACAGTAACCTAGCGCGAATGCTCGGTCGAGAGCACAAGAACCTTTACGGATACTCATCAAAAGATGCTGTTGAAGCAGTAAACGCCCGGATTCGAGCAATCATTCCCATGCCCAAAGCTAAACTCGCGAAGAGTCAACTCAAATCCGGAAAACCAGCCGCTCCAGCCTCATCGAGGAAAATGTCGCTTCTAGGAAGCTGGCAGAAGGTCCCAGTCTACGACCGAGAAAAACTATTCCCTGGAGTAATCGGCAGCGGGCCTTGTATTATCGAAGAATACGACTCGACCACGGTAATCGGAAAGAACTGGAAGTGGAAAATCGACCCCTACCAAGACATTGACCTAACTCTCCACACACCCGTGAAAGATTAGAAAAAGAAAAACGGACATTCCAGCCCGCATTCGAACGATGCGGTATGTCTAGTCTGTATCCGCAGCGTTCTCGTTAGCGTCATCCAGTTCAACGTGAGCTAGTGAATTGTCATCCGAGGTTTCATTATCATCATGCTCCTGATCTTGATGGTTCTGCTCATGCTCATCACTATCATGACTTGTGGTAGCAGTGTTGGAAGTTTCAGTTGCATGAAGAATGGCGACGGTGGGAAGTAGCACAGCGGCCGCAATCAACAGGACGAGAACTATCTTCTTCGAGACCCTTCACCTCCTAAAGATTTCACAGTACGCCACTGATACTGATGCCTAAGATAACCCAACTGTTTTGAACGCACCGTTCAAGAAAACTTAGGGTTCCATGTTCTGGAGACTCAGTCACTGCAGACATCTGGCTCCTGGTGTCCAGATTCTTCCGGACCCCTATGAGCTTTGTTTCCTAACTTACCATTCGTCCCAGTGTATCTGATTCGTGGATCTCCTCAGAGCCTTCACTCTTTTCCTCATTTTCGAGCCGAATCGCCGCTCCTCCAGATGTCTGTAGCCTATCGGAACAATGGCAAGGGGGATGATGGATCCGTCTGCTGGGAGTTTGAGGGTATTAACAACCATGCTGTCATCTATTGCTCCGATGAATGATGCAGCCAGCCCTTCTTGAACGGCAGACAGGATTAGAGCGAGGCTGGAGAAGGCGCTGTCAGTCAGCCACCAGGGAATCCTAGCGTTCTTCTCCGCAGGGCTACCGTATTTTGATTCGAACCGAGACTTGTTACCACAGGGAACCACAACTACCGGAGCCTTCTCAATGAACCCTGCAACTGCTCCCTCGTAGCTTGCGTATTCATTTTGGCGCGCAGCTTCCGCGAGCTTTGCTCTTTTCTCAGGATCCCTGACGACAACCAGGTCGAAGTCTTGTGTGAATCCTGCGCTAGGCACGTGCCGCGCGTTTTCCAGAATTCTGCTCAGAACGACTTCGGGGATAGGCCTGTCTTGAAACCCGTACACGTTTCTGCGCTTTCGAAGAACCAGGTCAAACTCCATGGGCTGGCCACTCCAGCGGTTATCCTTTATCAGACATGAGTCGAGTGTTTGGGAGAGTCCTCTCGGTTGTCCTCGCTCAAGAATCCCGTCCGAACCCGAATCAAAAGGCGGCGTCCGAAGGACAGCGTGTCCAAGCTAGCCTTTCGCGTCAGCTACCTACGTCGCAGCAGAGAAATCTACCGTCGCTATCTTGAATCAAAGCCCTGGATCAACCAGCTTTACACCAGCTTCCTCAACATCAAACCCGGCCAGAAAATCGTCGACATAGGCTGCGGACCGGGTGACTTCACCCGCCAGCTCGCAAGACTTTCAAACAAGAAAGCTACAATCCTGGGAATAGATTCTAACGAGAAGTCGATCCAGGCAGCAACCACCGACACCAAGAAGGCGCGATTGTCTCAATGCGTGTCTTACGAGCTAGGTGATGTCTACAAGATTCCGCTGGAAGACGGCTACGCTGACCTGACCTGCTGCCGGACGCTCCTGATGCATCTCACTGAGCCTCTCAAAGCCGTCAAAGAGATGGCACGGGTAACAAGGACGGGAGGGTCAGTGGTTGCTTTGGAGGGTGGAAAGATGGGAGCATTCTACGACCCGAACGATGAAGAATACAGCATGCTTGCTGAGAGAGCCTACGAGACCTGGGTCAACGGCATCCGAAAACTGGAAGGGAAGGAGTTCAAGATTGGCGAGAAGCTTCCGGGAATATTCCAGAAAGCCGGATTGTCCGGCATCAAGGCCGAGGTCCAGGCTGATGCTTGGCTATATTCTGACCCCAGACGAAGACTCAGCGACGTGAAGGCGGAGTTGCGCTTCGACTATTCACTCTTCAGAGAAAGGAGACGCAAAGACAGA
>Ga0209808_1000487_pt1 | contig 19642 bp, 17 predicted proteins | sample GraSoiAngelo_157_FD_186171 | JGI IMG/M metagenome (GOLD analysis project Ga0209808, IMG submission 186171) | Grasslands soil microbial communities from the Angelo Coastal Reserve, California, USA - 14_1009_16_20cm (SPAdes) (version 2) | ecosystem: Environmental > Terrestrial > Soil > Grasslands ... | reverse complement strand
GATCGCGGCGTTCGAGCACGCCGAGCGGAAGCTCTACGGCGTCCAGTTCCACCCGGAGGTTGTGCACACGCCGTGCGGGACCGAGGTGCTGAAGAACTTCCTCTACTCGGTCGCCGATGCGCCCGCCACTTGGACCGCGGCGGCCGTGATCGAGGAGCAGGTCGAGCGGATCCGTGCGCAGGTGGGGTCGCAGCGAGTTCTGTGCGCCTTGTCGGGCGGCGTGGATTCGGCGGTGGCGGCGCTGCTCGTCCACAAGGCGCTCGGCGACCAGCTGACCTGCGTCTTCGTCGATCACGGGCTCCTGCGGAAGGACGAGGCGGCGCAGGTGGTGGAAACCTTCCGCGGGCACTTCCACGTGCCGCTCATCCACGTCGACGCGGAGGAGCGTTTCCTGGCGCGGCTCGAGGGCGTCGACGACCCAGAGGAAAAGCGGACGCGGATCGGCGAGGAGTTCATCCGCGTCTTCGAGGCGGAGTCGCGGAAGCTTGGAGCGGTGAAGTATCTCGTCCAGGGCACGCTCTACTCGGACGTGATCGAGTCGGGCGGCACCGACGGCGTCGCCGCGAAGATCAAGTCGCACCACAACGTCGGCGGCTTGCCCGAGGAGATGGAGATGGAACTCGTCGAGCCGCTGCGCCTTCTCTTCAAAGATGAAGTGCGCCGTGTCGGCGAGGAGCTCGGCTTGCCGGAACGGATGGTCTGGCGGCATCCGTTTCCCGGCCCGGGGTTGGCGATCCGGATCATCGGCGAGGTCACGCACGAGCGGCTCGAGATCCTGCGTGAGGCGGACTCGATCCTGCTCGACGAGATCCGGCGTGCCGGGCTCTACCGCGAGCTCTGGCAGTGCTTTGCCGTGCTGCCGGCGATCCGCTCGGTCGGCGTCCAAGGCGACGAGCGCACGTACGCGTACCCGATCGTGATCCGAGCGGTCACGTCCGAGGACGCGATGACCGCGGATTGGGCGAGGCTGCCCTACGATCTGCTCGAAACGATCTCGAGCCGGATCATCAATGAGATTCCGGCCGTCAACCGGGTCGCGCTCGACATCTCGTCGAAGCCGCCGTCGACGATCGAATGGGAGTGACCGCCGCGCGAGCGGCGGGCGCTGCCTGAAGCCGGCGCAAACGGCCCTTAGCTAACTCCGCAGTCGCGCCATCTCGCGGCGGGAGCGCGCTGGCAGTTCGCTGAGGACTGTCCCCACGAACTGCCACAAACGGCCATGGCAAACTGCAACGAAAGTGTGACGTTTCGCCCACAGCACGGCCGGCGCGGACAGGCCGCGACCCTGAGCACGGCTGGAAAACGGCAGACTCAGGCAGGGAGCTGAACCGGTGGGTAACGGCGACGCACCTCGTCCACGTACGTGCTCAGATGCTCGGCGAGCGCAGGATCGTGGATCTCGAGCACGTTCTCCGCGTTCTGCTCGCCCGATCGGGAGAGGTTGAACGAGCCCATGAAGACGACGTCGTCGGCGACGACGATCTTCGCATGCATGAAGTCGTGCACGGTGCCGAGGCCGTACGGCGTCGACGGCTTTCCGGTGAACCGGCCGGCGACCACGCGCTCGAGCAGCGGCAGCTTCCAGGCCACGTTCCCGTTTTCGTGCCACTGGTAGACGACGCCCTGGATCTGCGGCGCGTCAAGGCAGCCGGCGACGTCGAGCTTGCCCTCGGCGACGAGCTGCGCGAGCGTCGCGAGCACCGGAGCCGCGGTGATCACCGGCGAGCAGATGCGCACCCGCTGCTTCGCGCGCCCGATCGCACCGGCGATCCGCGCTGATAGGTCCTCGCCGTAGCCGGGGGTGAACCAAGGCCGGATCAGCAGGCCGTCGACGTGCAGCCGCCTCGGCGCCACGAAGCCGGTCTCCTCGACGAGATCCTTGCCCCAGAGCTGCTCGAAGTCCTCGAGAAACGCCGTCCCCAGCTCCGAGGACTCGACCGTGAGGATGACGTTCTCCTGCCGCGACCAGGAATCGTCCGTCCAATTCATCGACCCGCTCCACACCGCCTGCCGATCGCGGATGACGAACTTGTGGTGCATCAGGTCCGGCACACCCGCGACACCCTTCGCCGGCACACCGAGCGACTCGATCAGCTCGACGTCGGGCTCCGGCGGCGGCGGCACCGGGATCGGATTGCGGTGATCGATGTTGTAGACGATCCGGACGGCAACGCCTCGCGCGGACGCCTCGCGAATCGCGCCCCCGACGACCGCCGCCGTCTCGGGAGCGAGATGGAAGTCGTACTGCGCCAACTCCAGCGTCTCTCGCGCCTCGCCGAGCCAGTCCGCGATCGCGTGCGCGATCTCCAGCGGCTGCTGGCCGCCGTCAGTCAGAGTGCGAACCGTGAGCTTCGTCGAGGAGCTGGCCGCTGCCGAGATCGGCGCCACGTTCAACTTCTACCGGGAAGGCGCGCGCGCCGCGTTGCTGAGGCATCGCCTCGAGAACTACCTGGCGGCGCGCACGCACGCTCGCTTCCTCCTGGTCGGCGAGGCGCCGGGCTACCGTGGCGCCCGGATCAGCGGCCTGCCCTTCGCGTCCGAGCGCCAGCTCACCGGTACCGGCCCGGCCGAGGCGACGGCGACCATCGTCCGAGCGACCCTCGAGGAGTTGGAGCTCGAAGACGACGTCCTCTGCTGGAACGCGGTGCCGACGCATCCTGGCACCGAGACCGGGAACCGGCGCCCGACCCGGGTCGAGATCCACGCCGGCAGGCGCTTTCTCGAGCGCCTGGTGCCCGGCCGCCGCGTGATCGCGGTCGGACGCATCGCTGCCGCCGCCGCCGGTGGGACCTACGTGCGCCATCCCAGCCATGGCGGCGCCGAGGCGTTTCGTAACGGATTGCTACGATTCGCGGCCGGCGGGCGCCCAGTCCGCCGCTTCTCTGTCAGATGAAAACCTGGAACGCAAAGCCGGGCGAGATCGAGCGCCGCTGGTACGTCGTGGACGCCGAGGGAAAAACCCTCGGTCGCTTGGCGACCCAGATCGCGGACACTCTGCGCGGGAAGACGAAGCCCCAGTACACGCCGCACATCGACACCGGCGACTTCGTCGTCGTCGTCAACGCCGAGAAGATCGGCGTTACGGGCAACAAGCTCGACGACAAGCTCTACTACCGGCACTCGGGTTATCCGGGCGGCCTTCGCAGCCGGCCGCTGCGCGACCAGCTCGAGCGTCGGCCGACCGAGGTAATCCGCAAGGCGGTCAAGGGCATGCTCCCGCGCAACCGCCTCGCCCGGCAGCAGCTGACCAAGCTGAAGATCTACGCAGGGCCGAACCACCCGCACGAGGCCCAGGCGCCCAAGCCGCTGGAGGTGAAGTAGCGTGGCTACCGCCGCCGAGCCGGCTCAGTACCAGGGCACAGGCAAACGCAAGACCTCGGTCGCCCGCGTGATCCTGCGCCCAGGCGACGGGGCGACGTGGTTCAACGGCAAGACGATCGAGGACTACTTCCCGCGCCTCACGCACCGCGAGCTGGCGCTTTCCCCGCTGAAGATCGCCGGCGTCGAGGGAACCTTCGACGTCCGAGTGCGGGTCCACGGCGGCGGTCCGAGCGGGCAAGCCGGCGCGGTCCGCCACGGGATCGCCCGCGCGCTCGTCGAGGCCGATCCGAACCTGCGCGAGCCGCTCAAGCGGGCCGGCTTCCTGACACGCGACGCCCGCATCGTCGAGCGCAAGAAGGCCGGTCTCCACAAGGCCCGCAAAGCGCCGCAGTTCAGCAAGCGCTAGCGTCGCCACGTGCGTCGCTACTTCGGCACCGACGGTGTTCGGGGGATCGTCGGCGAGGACCTGACGATCGAGCTCGTCGAACGGCTCGGCAAGGCGGCGGCGCTCTGGTCGAAGGGCCGTCGCGTCTTCGTCGGCCGCGACACGCGCGGCTCGGGGCCGGAACTGGAAGAGGCGTTCGCACGCGGCATCGTCGAGGCCGGGGGAAACGCTGTCCTCGCAGGCGTGCTGCCGACCCCCGCCGTTGCGCTGCTCGCGCTCGACCTCGGCGTCGTCGTCTCGGCCTCGCACAACCCGCCCGAGTACAACGGGATCAAGATCTTCGACCGCGACGGCCGGAAGCTGACTGATGCGGCCGAAGAGGAAATCGAGGCTCTGCTCGAGGCCGAGGGCCCCGGCGGAGGTAAGGTCGACCGCGTCGATGTTGCGACCGACAGTTACCTCGAGCACATCGTCGAGCGCTTCGGCAGCGATCTCTCGCACCTCCGCGTCGCCGTCGACTGCGCCAACGGCGCCTACTCGGCGATCGCGCCGAAGGCGTTCGAGCAGCTCGGCGCGGAGGTGACCGCGGTCGCGGCCGAGCCGGACGGGACGAACATCAATCTCGGCTGCGGCGCCACCGATCTGTCTCTCCTGCAGCGCACCGTCCTCCAGGGCGACTTCGACCTCGGCGTCGCCTTCGACGGCGACGGCGACCGGATGCTGGCCGTCGATGCCAACGGCACGCCGGTCGACGGTGACCAGATCCTGGCGATCCTGGCCGACCATCTCGGCGTCGAGCTCGTCGCGGTAACGCAGATGACGAACTTCGGCTTCCACCGCTTCGCCGAGGAGCGCGGGATCCGTCTGGTCACGACGGAGGTCGGAGACCGCTACGTGCTCGAGGCGCTGCGCAGCGAGGGCGGGCTCCTCGGCGGCGAGCAGTCGGGCCACATCATCTACTTGAAAGACCACGTCACCGGCGACGGCCTCGCCGCGGCAATGCTGCTCTGCGCCGCGCTGCGAGACCGCACTCTTGCCAAGGCCGCCGCGGTGCTGCCGCGCTACCCCCAGGCGACAAACAATGTGCGTGTTGGCACGAAGTCCCTGTCCGACGACTTGTTCGCCGAGATCGAGCGAATCAACGCGGAGCTCGACGGCTCGGGCCGGATCCTCGTCCGCGCCTCCGGAACCGAGCCCGTCGTGCGCGTCCTCGCCGAGGCCGAAAATCCCTGGAAAGCGCAGGAGCTCTGTGCTAGGATCAGCGCTCTCGTAACACGAGAGCTCGGCTGACCGGACGCGACGCAGCGGCCGGAGGAGCAGCCGGGCTTTGTGCATTTATGGGAGCGATCGGACAACGTCCCTCGATCGAGGCTTCACCCGGAAGTTAGGTCAGGCACGAAGGGAGAGCTTCAGATGTGCGGGATCATCGGATACGTCGGACGGAGACCGGCCAAGGCTCTTCTTCTCAACGGCCTCGAGCGGCTCGAGTACCGCGGCTACGACTCGGCCGGCCTGGCGTTACTCGAGGCCGAAGGGCTCGACTACGTCCGCGCCGTCGGCAATCTCCAGGCGCTGAAGGAGGCGGTCGGCGACAACGGCTCGGTGTCGACGACCGGTCTCGGCCACACGCGCTGGGCCACACACGGCCGCGTCTCCGAGTTGAACGCGCATCCGCTGGCCGGCTGCGACGAGGACAAGATCGCCGTCGTCCTGAACGGGATCGTCGAGAACTTCCGCGAGCTCAAGGCCGCGCTCGAGGCCGAGGGTCACATCTTCCGCTCCGAGACCGACGCCGAAGTCGTCACCCATCTCGTCGAGCGCCACTATCGCGGTGACCTGGCCGCGGCCGTCCACGCCGCCTACAAGGAGCTCGAAGGCCACTTCGCCTTCGTCGTCGTCCACCACGATCACCCGGGCGAGCTCGTGGGGGCGCGCCTGCAATGCCCGCTGCTCGTCGGCGTCGGAGAGGGCGAGATGTTCCTCGCCTCCGCAACGGCGGCCTTCCTGGGGGAGACGCGCAGGATTCAGCTGATCGACGACGACGAGATCGTTGCGATCACCCCCGAGGGCACGCGGTTCCTGCATGTCGAGAACGGCGAGGTCGAGCGCGAGACGCTCGAGGTCGACTGGGACGAGGAGGCAGCCGAGAAGTCGGGCTACGAGACCTTCATGCTGAAGGAGATCTACGAGCAGCCCGACGCGGTCAAGGAGACGCTGGGGGACCGAGTCCGCCACGGCCACCTCGTGCTCGAGAGCCTCGGCCTCACCGACCAAGAGCTGCGGAACCTGCGCCGGATCGTCATCCTCGCCTGCGGCACCGCCTACCACTCAGGGGTCGTCGGGCGCTACATCATCGAGGAGTGGGCTCGGATCCCCGTCGAGCCCGACATCGCCAGCGAGTGGCGCTACCGGAATCCGGTGCTCTCCAAGGACACGCTCGTGATTGGGATCTCGCAGTCGGGCGAGACCGCGGACACGCTCGCCGCGATGCGGCTCGCCCGCGAAAAGGGTGCGCGCACGCTGGCGATCACGAACATGATGGGTTCCCAGATCACGCGCGAAGTCGACTCGTCGCTCTACACGCGCTGCGGTCTCGAGGTCGGCGTCGCCGCGTCGAAAACCTTCACCGCGCAGGTCGCGCTGCTCTCGCTCGTCGCGCTCAAGCTCGCCGAGGTGCGCAAGACGCTGCCGCCCGAGGAGGTCGAACTGATCCTCGACGAGCTCTACGCGCTGCCGACGAAGATGACCGCCTTCCTCGAAGGGCACCACCCGATCGAGGAGATCGCCGAGCGCTTCCACGACAAGCCGTTTTTCCTCTACCTGGGCCGCCACATCGGCCTGCCCGTGGCGCTCGAAGGGGCTCTCAAGCTGAAGGAGATCTCATACATCCCGACCGAGGCCTACTCGGCTGGCGAGATGAAGCACGGCCCGATTGCGCTGCTCGACGAGGAGACGCCGGTTGTCTGCGTCGCCACCAAATCGCACGTCTACGAGAAGGTGATCTCGAATATCCAGGAGGTCCGCGCCCGCGGCGCCCACGCGATCGCGATCGCCACCGACGGGAACGAGGACATCCAGCACCATGCCGACGACGTCATCTTCGTGCCGCGGTCGCCTGCGTTCCTGCAGGCCGTCCTCGCGGTGCTGCCATTGCAGCTGCTCGCCTACCGGATCGCACGGCTGCGCGGGTTGAACGTCGACCAGCCGCGGAACCTGGCGAAGACCGTCACAGTGGAGTAGATTCGGTTGGCGGAACCGTCGGCGCGTCTGCGGTGTAGAGGAGACGAATGAAGAGAAGCGCGCTCGCAGTGCTGGTCGCCTTCGTAACGCTGGCCGCAGTCGCGGCCGCCGCTTCGTCGCGCGCGCCCACAGTGGCCGTCCCTCAGGCCGCGAAATCGCCCGCGAAGGAGGTTCGGCCCCTGTTGGCGGTCGTGCCCGGCGCGCGCGGCCCCGTCCTCGGGCGCGCGGACAAGCGCGCGATCTGGGTCGCGCGGCGGAGTCCAAAGGTTCGCCTCTACAACAGCGTCCGCGCGTGGGCCTTCGCGCCGGAGGGGAGCGCGATCGCGCTCGCGACGCAGCCGGAGGCCAGCGACGGGGGTGCGAAGCTCCACTTTGTCGAGCCGTGGCTGCTGTCGCGTGTCGCGGTGAGTCGTCTCCCGTGGGGGAACGTCGCCGCGCTTGCGTGGGGGGACGACCGCGTCAACGTCGTTCTGCAGGATTCGGGCCAGATCGAGATCGTGAGCGTCGACGCCGCGACGCACCGCGTCTCGGTCCCCGCGAAGATCGACCGCGCGCTCGTCGGTAGCGATCGGGCCGGTGGCAGGCTCGTGCTCCTGACCGCTCCCGCCCACGGGATCGGGACCGCGTCTCTCGTGGTCATAGAGCCCACGGGCGTGCTGCGGTCCGTCACGCTGGCCGAGACCCAGGCCGGCACCGACGCAGGCGACAAAGACAGCCCACCGGACTTCGCCAAGATGCGTCAGAACATCCCGGCGCTCGCCGTCGAGCCCGACGCCGGCCGCGCGTTCGTGATTCCGGCGAACGGGTCGGTCGCGGAGGTCTCCCTCTCGACCCTCGCCGTCTCGTACCACTCGCTCGCGCAGCCGGTCTCGCTACTCGGCCGCCTCCACGACTGGGTCGAGCCGAAGGCCGAGGCCAAGGGCCTCACCGGCCCTGTCCGCACCGCCCGCTGGCTCGGCAGCGGCGTCGTCGCGGTCACCGGAGGCGATGAGACCGCAACCGTGGACGCGAGCAACCAGGTCCATGTCAGCTGGGCGCCCGCCGGGCTGACGCTGATCGACACGAACACTTGGGGGACGAAGCTGATCGATCGGGGCGCGGATTCGTTCGCCGTCGACGGCGATTCGCTGCTCGTCACCGGCTCGACCTGGAGCGACAGCGACCGAACCGGGATGGGGCTTGCGGTCTACGGTTTCGACGGCGCGCGAAAGCTTTCCGTCTTTCGCGGCGATGCCGCGCGGGTCGTACTTGCCTTCCGCGGCAAGGCGTATGTCGATCTCGGTCGGCCGTATACGGCGACGGTGGTCGACCTCGCGAGCGGACGCATCCTCGCCGACCGCCATGCGCCGCTGGCGCGGCTCCTGATCGGAGACGGCTCGAATTAGCCGCTGCAGCTGCTGGCCTACCGGATCGGACGGCTGAGGGTCAACGTCGACCACCCCCGGAACCTGGCGCAGACGGTCACGGTCGAGTAGCGCCCTCGGTCTCGCCGCCGCGCTGACGCTGGCGGTGGCTCCCTGGTCCTCTCAGCACGCGACGACGGTCCCAACGTTCCGCAGCGCGGCACTCGCCTACGAGCGCGTCGACGGCCGGAAATCGTCGATCTGGGTCGCAAACGCCGATGCGTCGCATCCCCGCCGGATCGCGCGGGTGGGATATGCGCCTTCGTTGTCGCCTGACGGCCACTGGCTGACGTACGCGTTGCCCTCGCGGCGCGGCGGGCTCGGTGCCGTCCAACTTGTGAACCTCGTCAGCGGCAAGTCGCGACCGATCGGCCACGTCGGTGTGGTGTGGTCTCCGGAGAGCCGACGACTCGCGCTGCTGGACGAGACGGGCCTCTCCGTGCTCGAAATCACCTCCCGACGCCGACGAATCGTTTTGAAGCTGCGGAACCTCGCGCTCGGTTCCTTCGATTCCGGTGGGACCGCTCTCACCTACGCACAGGACAACGGCAAAGCTGGACGCGCGCGGCGCAGCGACGTCTACACCGTTCGGTTGTCGGACCGGAAGGTGAACCGGCTGACGCGCAACGGCCACAGCGACGACCCAACTTGGGGCGGAGGCTGGATCGCGTACCGGCGTTTCCGCTTTTCCAACGAGTGGGCGATCGGCTCCGTCCGTGTGATGCGAAGCGACGGAAGCGGCGATCGGCTCATCGCGCGCGGCCACGATGACGTCTCGCAAGCAGAGCAGGGCATCGAGCCGGTCCAACTCTCGGCGCGCGGAAAGCACCTTGTTGTGTGCCTCGCCTTCGAGTTCGGCTGCCCCCCGGCGGCTTTCACGATCCCCGCCGGCCGGCGCGTGCGGTTGTCCTTCCGGAGAAACCCGCGCACGCTGCCGACGCCCGATGGAATCTCACGGGATGGCGCGGAGATCCTCGTCAGCGAGGATCCGTTCGAGAGCAATCTCGGCTACCACGTTTATGTCGTTCCTTTCGGCGCCGGGAAGACCCGGCTCCTCCTGCGCGGCGCTCGCTCGCCCAGCTGGACGCGCTGAAGCTTCGACGGCCACGGGGCGGGTAACGTCGCCCGCGTGAGCGTCCTCTCGACGATCGGCAACGGCCTCTGGAACGCCTTCCAGATGGCCTGGGAAGTGTGGTGGGCGCTCGTCCTCGGTTTCGCGCTCTCAGGGATCGTTCAGGCGTGGGTGCCGCGGTCGCGGATCGAGCGCGCGCTCGGCGGCCGCGGGCCGCGGGAGATCGGCCTCGCGACGGGGCTCGGCGCGGCGTCGTCGTCGTGCAGCTACGCCGCGATCGCGATCGCGAAGTCGATGTTCGCGAAGGGTGCGAGCTTCGCCTCGGCGATGGTGTTCCAGTTCGCCTCGACGAACCTCGTCTTCGAGCTCGGGATCGTGATCTGGGTCTTCATCGGCTGGCGGTTCACTCTGGCGGAGCTCGTAGGCGGGTTGGTCCTCATCGCCCTGATGTGGCTCGGTCTGCGGCTGTTCGTGACGCGGCGGCTGGAGGACGAGGCGCGCCGGCACGCAGAGGCTGCCGAAGCCGGCCACCAGCACGCGTCTGCCGGGACCGCGGGCCTATTCCTTCGCCGGCGGCTGACCTCGGTACAGGCGTGGTCCGACGTCGCCCACAACTTCCGCGGCGACTGGGAGATGCTCTGGAGGGAGATCATCAGTGGCTTCGTGATCGCCGGTTTCATCTCGCTGCTGCCGAAGGATTTCTTCAACAGCCTCTTCGTCACCGACGCGTCGCCGCCGGTGCGGCTGCTCGAGAACGTCGTCCTTGGGCCGATCGTCGCCGTGCTCTCGTTCGTCTGCTCGGTCGGGAACGCCCCGCTGGCAGCGGTGCTTTGGGGAGGCGGGATCTCCTTCGCCGGCGTGATCGCGTTCATCTACGCCGACCTGCTGATCATTCCGATCGTTATCGCGTACACGAAGTACTACGGCCGCGAGCTGACCGTTCGTCTCGTCGCGATCATGTTCGCCGCGATGGTGCTGGCCGCGCTCGCGGTCGACGGAATCTTCAGCGCGGCCGGGCTCGTGCCCTCGAAGCGCCCCTCGATCGACTCGATCTCGAGCCGCGGCATCTCCTGGAACTACACCACCTTTCTGAACATCGTCTTCCTTGCGGTCGCTGCGGTCCTCGTCGCGCTGACGCTCCGCCGGGGCGCGAGGGATCCCGTCTGCGGGATGACGGTCGACCGCGGTGCGGGCAAGCCGACCTCGACGTATGCAGGCCACACCTACTACTTCTGCGGCGAGGGCTGCAAGGCGAAGTTCGAGGCCGAGCCGGAGCGCTACGTCGACGCAGCGGGGCGGCAGGCGGTCGCCCTGGGCCACGCCGGCGAACCGCGCTAGTCGTCGCCCGGCCGACGGCGCAGGCGCTTCGTCTCGCCACGTTGCCGCTTCTGCTCCAGGCGTCGCTTCCTGGCGGCAGCGCTCGGCCTCGTCGGCTTGCGCCTGCGCTCGACCTTCAGCGCCTCGCGGAGCGCCTCGACGACTCGCTCGATCGCGAGTTCGCGGTTCCGCCACTGGCTGCGCTCGTCCTGGGCGACCGCGCGCAGGACCGGACCCGCCCTGGCGATCACTCGGTGCTTCTGCGCGTCGCTGAGCCCGACCGAGCGTTCGACGTCGAAGACAGCCTCGGCGCGGGTCTCGGTCTTCTGCGCATGCTGCCCGCCGGGGCCGCTCGAGCGCGAGAAGCGCAGCTCGATCTCGGAGCGCGGGATCGAGACGGATCTCGTGACGCGAATAGACTCGCCCGCCATGGCAGCGATTCTGCTCGACCTCGACGGCGTCCTGCACATCTCCGGCAAGCCGATCGACGGCGCCGCTCACGCGGTGCAGCGGCTGCGCGGGGCCGGCCACCGTCTTCGCTTCCTCACGAATAACACCACGCAATCGCGGTCGCAGCTCGCCGAAACGGTCCGAGGCTTCGGGATCGAGCTCGAGGACGCGGAGCTGCAGACGACGCCCGTCGCGGCTGCACGCGTCCTCCAGGGGAGGCGTGTCCTGGCGCTGACGATGCCTGCCGTCCGCGACGACCTCGAGGGCGTCGAGCTGGTCGGCGACAACGCCGACGCCGTGCTCCTCGGCGGTGCGGACGAGACCGCCGAGCCGAACCGGGTCTTCAGCTACATGAACCTCGCCCGCGCCTTCGCCGAGCTCGAGGCCGGCGCAGACCTCTTCTGCCTTCACAAGAACCCTTGGTGGCAGACCTCGCGCGGGGCGCTCCTCGACGCGGGCGCCTTCGTGGTCGGGCTCGAGTACGCCACCGGCGCTCAGGCGACCGTGCTCGGGAAGCCGAGCGCCTCGTACTTCGAGGCGGCGCTGGAAGCCGTCGACTCGGACCCCGAGCACGCGTGGATGGTCGGAGACGACGTCGACGCCGACATAGTCGGCGCAGGTGCATTGGGGATGCACACGATCCTCGTCCGCACCGGCAAGTTCCGCGACGACGCGGGCGCCTGGAGCGCACAGCCGGAGGCGGTGGTGGATTCGATCGCCGACGTCCCCGACTGGGTCGAGGCGGCCGGTTCCTAAACTTAGTCCCGTGCCTGTCGGGATCGATCTGACTGAGGCATCGCTTGCGATGCCGACCTGGAGGTCGTGGCGGCTTTGCCGGCGCGACCGTCTTCCCCCGGCTCAGTCGAGAATTGCAGGATGACTGTCGGTATCGACCTGATTGAAATCGAGCGCGTCCGGCGCGCGCTCGAGCGCTACCCGTCGTTCCGTCAGCGCTGCTTCACGGAGGCCGAGCGCGCCTACTGCGACTCGCGGCCGAATCCGCCGCAGCACTACGCCGCCCGCTTCGCCGGCAAGGAGGCGATCGGCAAAGCGCTCGGCTTCGGCGTCGCGCGTGCCTTCGCGTGGCAAGAGGTCGAGATCGCCGGCCGGCCGAAGCCGGGCGTCACCCTCTCCGGGCGGATGCAGGCTTGGGCGGAAGGGCTCGCTGCGGGCGCGATCGACCTCTCGATGTCGCACTCGCGCGAGCTGGCGACGGCGGTTGCCGTAGTCGATGGGTGAATTCGAGCCGCTCTACACGGCCGAAGAGATGAAGGCGGCGGAGGAAGGGCACGACGTCGAGGCGATGATGGAACGGGCGGGCGCCGCCGTTGCAGCGGTGGTGGCGCGCGACTATCCCGGCGCGCGCGTCGTCGCGGTCTGCGGCAAGGGCGCGAACGGCGGCGATGGCCGGATCGCGGCCGCGAAGCTCGCGGCGGAGGTTGCCGAGGTGGGAGCCGAGCTGCCGGCGGGGGACGTCGTCATCGACGCGATCTTCGGCACCGGCTTCCACGGCGAGCCGCGCGAGGAAGCGGCAAGGTCGATCGAGGCGATCCGCAGCGCCGGCGTGCCGGTGGTGGCGGTTGACGTGCCCTCCGGCGTGAATGCGTCGACAGGCGAGGTCTCCGCGCTTTGCGTCGAGGCAACAACGACGGTCACCTTCCAGGGCGAGAAAGTCGGCCTGGCGGTGGCGCCGGGCAGCCTCCACGCGGGCAAGGTCGAGGTCGCCGACATCGGGCTCGAGCATGCGGACACAGCCCATGCTCTGGTCACGAGCGAGATCGCGCGGCGCGTTCCCCAGCGGCAGCGCGGCGGGAACAAGTACCGCTCAGGTTCGGTGCTTGTGGTCGGCGGCGCGCCCGGTCTGACCGGCGCCGTCTGCCTCGCTGCGGAAGCGGCGTTCCGCGCCGACGCCGGGTACGTCAGTGTCTGCGCGCCGCGCGAGTCGCTGCCGGTCGTCGAGGTGCGCCTGCTCGAAGCGGTCAAGCGCCCCCTGGAGGAAGCCTTCGACGCCGCCGGACGCGCCGAAGCGCTGGCGCTCGGTCCGGGCCTCGGGCGCGGTGAAGAGGCGAAGCCGCTGGTCCGGCGGCTGCTCGAGGAGACCGACCTGCCCGCGGTCGTCGACGCCGACGCCCTCTTCGGCTTCGAGCCGGTCGAGCGAGGCGCTGCGACGGTGTTGACTCCTCATTCCGGCGAGCTGGCGAGGCTGCTCGACGTCGAGACGCAGTGGGTCGACGCGCATCGCCTCGAAGCGGCCCACCGCGCCGTCGAGCGCTTTCGCTGCGTCGTCCTCCTGAAAGGAAGCGAGACGATCATTGCCGCGCACGAAGCACGAACGCTGATCAGCGCCGGCACTCCCCGCCTTGCGACGGCAGGCACCGGCGACGTCCTCACGGGCATCATCGGCGCTTTCCTGGCGAAGGGGATCGAAGGCCAGCTCGCCGCCGCCGTTGCTGCTCGCGTTCATGCCGACGCGGCACTCGCGGCGCCGCACGGGCGCGGCCTCGTCGCCAGCGACGTGACTGCAGAGCTCCCCCGCGTGCTCGATGCAGCGGTCTGAGCTGACGATCGACCTCGGCGCGGTACGGCGCAACGTCAAGCGGCTGCTCGACGTGCTCGAGGGCGCGGAGGTCTGGGCCGTCGTGAAAGCGAACGGCTACGGGCACGGCGCCGTGGACGTGGCCGGCGCGGCTCTCGGGGCCGGGGCGAGCGTGCTCTGCGTCGCCACCGTCCCCGAAGGCCTCGCGCTCCGCGAGAAGTTCGGCGAGACGCGAATCCTCGTTATGGGGCCGACGGCGACCAGCCGCGAGCTCGCGCGCGCACGGGACGCCCAGCTGGAGCTCGTCGCCTCGAGCGGCGAGGTTCCGGAGGGCGTTCGTGTCCACGTCAAGCTCGACACCGGCATGGGCCGCTGGGGCCTCTCCGAGCTGCCGGAGCCGGGGGCGAACGTCGTCGGCCTGATGAGCCATCTCGCAAGCGCCGACTGCGACCCCGAGTTCACCGAGACGCAGATCGTGCGTTTTCGCGAGGCGACGGAGCCGTACCGGCACCTGACCAGGCACCTGGCGAACAGCGCCGGCGCGCTCCGCTTTCCGGGCGCGCGGTTCGACGCCGCCCGCTGCGGGATCGCGATCTACGGCCTCTCGCCCTTCGGCGGCGACCCAGGCGAAGATGGGCTTGAGCCCGCGCTCCACTGGAGAAGCCGGCTCGCGCAGGTGCGGCTGCTCGGCGCGGGGGAGAGCACCGGCTACGGCCGGCGCTTCGTGGCCGAGCGGCCGACCTGGATCGGGATCGTCCCGGTCGGCTACGCGGACGGCTTCCGCCGCGACCTGACCGGGACCGAGATTCGCGTCGGCGGCGAGCTCCGGCGCGTCGTCGGCACCGTCTCGATGGACGCCTTGACCGTCGAGCTCGACCGCGAGCTGCCTGTCGGGATGCCGGTGACGTTGATCGGCGATGAGGTCCTGGCGGAAGATCATGCCCGCGTGGCCGGAACGATCAACTACGAAATCGTGTGCGGGATCAATACCGATCCCGCACGCACGAGGCGGGTGGTCGTCGATTCGTGAGCTCGTCGAAGAGCTGTTCGCCGGCGAAGAGGCCTGGATCGTCGGCGGCGCCGTCCGCGATCGGGTGCTCGACCGGCCCATCGTCGACGTGGACGTCGCGCTTGCCGAGCCGGAGCGCGCGGCGCGGCGCTACGCCCGTACGTCCGGAGGCGCGCCGTTCCCGCTTTCCGAGCGCCACGGCGCCTGGAGGGTTTCGCTCGCGGACGGCCGGACGGTCGACTTCACGCCGCTGCCCGGGCCGATCGAGGACGACCTGGCGACTCGGGACTTCACCATCAACGCGATCGCCGAGCGGGCGGGCGGCGACGAGAAGGTCGACCCTTTCGGCGGCTATGCGGACCTCGAGGCGAGGCGCCTGCGCGTCGTCGAGGAGTCCGTTTTCCGGAACGATCCGCTGCGGCTCCTGCGCGGGCCGCGGCTGGAGGACGAGCTGCCGTTCGGCTTTCGGCTCGTCGCCGAGACCGAGGCGCTCGTCCGCCGCGACTGCGAGCTGGTCACGACGCCCTCCAAGGAACGGATTCTCGGCGAGCTGCGGCGGCTTTCGGCAGGCGGCTTCACGAGGCTCGACGAGCTCGGCTTGCTCGAGCCGCTGGGCGGCTCGCTCGCCGGCATCGAACGAGCCGGTGCCGCGGCCCATCCCGACTACGACTTGGTCGTTGTCTTTGGCGAGAACCTGCTGAAGCTGCCGATCTCCAACGAGACGAGGCGGTTTGCGCGCTCGCTCCTGCGGGCCGAGCGGCCGGCTGACGACTCGCTGCGGGCGATCCACCGCTTCCGCCGCGAGACCGAGCCGTGGGCGCTCGAGGCGCTCGCGTTCCTGAGCGCGCGCGAGCTCGAGGACGCTGTGGTCCGCGCGCGGGAATCCGAGCCGAAGCAGCCGCTCTTACGCGGCGGCGAGCTCGACTTGCCGCCCGGCCCCGAGGTCGGCCGGCTGCTCGAGCAGATCGCCGAGGAGCGCGCCGCAGGCACGATCACGACGAAAGAGGAGGCCCTTGAGTACGCACGACGCAACGCGGGCTCGGTTCGCAGCGACGGCTGACCGGATCGCGGCGCTCCAGGAGCGACGCGCCGGGGAGCTCGCCGCCCGGGTGGGCGAGTTCGTGCCGGTGAGTGGCGAAGAGCGCGCGCTCGACGCAGGCGCCGGCACGGGGGCGCTCGCCTTCGCGCTGGCGCCGCTCGTGCGCGAGGTCGTCGCAGTCGAGCTCGTTCCGGAGCAGATCGAGCGAGGGCGGGCCAAGGCGCCGCCGAACGTCAGCTTCGTCGAGGGCGACGCGGCGAAGCTCGATTTCGAGCGCGCGTCCTTCGACCTGGCCGGCACCCTGCGGACGCTGCATCACGTCCCCCGGCCGGAGCTCGTAATCGCCGAGCTGACCCGGGTGACGCGATCGGGCGGGCTCCTGCTCGTCGTCGACCAGATCGCGCCGACCGACCCGCTCGCCGCCCTCGATCTCAACCGCTTCGAGCGGGCCCGCGACCCCTCGCACACGCGGGCTCTCGCCGACGTCGACCTGCGCCAGCTTTTCGAGGCGAACAGCCTCGTGCTGCTAAAGGCCGAGTTCGTGCGCGAATCGCGCGAGCTCGATCCGTACCTCGACCTTGCCGGCTGCGAGGGGAAGGCGCGAGAGCAGGCGAAGTCGCTGGCGCCGCCGGACTACACAGCCGAGCTCGGCTGGTACCTGCTGCGGCGGCCCTAGTCCGTGAAGTTACGATGCACCGCGTGCGCGTCGAGATCTTCTACTGCCCGGTCTGAAACGGCTACGACGCACGAGCCGCGAGTCTCGCGGCTGAGCTAACCGAGCAAGGGTTCGACGCGCAGGCGATCGAAGGGGAGAAGAGCCAGTACGACGTCGTCGCCGACGGACGGCTCGTCTTCTCGAAGCAACAGCAGGGCCGCTTCCCTGAGCCGGACGAGATTCTCGCCGCCTTGGCTTAGCTGTCGAGATGCGCGATCGCCGTCCGCAGCTCTTGACGCTCCTGCTCGTTCGACGTGAACGCCTGCATCAGCCGGCGCTCGCCCTCTGCGGACAGTCGCAGATGAGTGACGCGGCCGTCGGAGTCAGACTGCTCGCGGTCGATCAGACCGGTTTCCTCCGCCCGGTGGACGAGCTCGGTAACGGTGCTCTGCGCGAGCTGCAGCCGCTCTGCAAGCTCGGTTACGGTCGATTGCTCGCTCCCATCGGCGGCGCCCTTGATCATCAACAGCAAGAGGTAGCGCTGCGGCGTCAGTCCGGACTTGCGGGCGTTCCGCTCGGCCTTGCGCAGAAAGGCGCGTAACGCGGCACGGAAGTCCGCAACGCGTGCTACCTCGCTCGCAGGAACCGACGCTTCCATAGATGGATTCTAGGAGGGTTTGGACGCTATTTCGCCAAACCCCTCCTACTTCCGTCTACGCAGGGCATTGCGAGCGCGTGCCGCGCGAGCGAGCGTCGCGGGGGCGACCGCCTGGACAATGGCGGCGGGCCGGTACCAGCGCGGGACGAATTGCTCGAGCCGGTTTCGCTCGACGGCGCGGATCACGCGCGCGGCGACGAGGTCCGGGTCGGCGACGAGCCGCTTGAGCAGCCGGCTGCGGAAGCGCGAGCGGTTCGGGAAGCCGGGAGTGTGGACGAAGCCCGGCGTGATCGTGTGCACGGTGATCCCGCTGCCCGCGAGCTCGACGCCGGCCGAGCGGGAGAAGGCGAGCTGCGCATGCTTGGAGGCGCTGTAGGGCCCCGAATGGCCGGCCGCGACCGTACCGGCGACCGAGGCGATGTTGACGACGTCGGCAGGAGCGCCGGCCTCGAGCGCCGGCAGGAACGCACGCAGGCACCAGACCGAGCCGAGATAGTTCGTGCGGACGAGCTGCTCGATCTGCCCGGGCTCGAGATCGAGGAAGCCGCCCCCGCCGCCGGGAATGCCGGCGTTGTTGACGAGCAGGCGGATTGCCGGGTGCCGCTCGCCAACGGCTGCGGCGACCCGCGCGACTTCGGCGCGGTCGGCCACGTCGCAGACCTCGTACTCGGCTCCGAGCTCGCTCGAGATCTCGCGCAGCCGCTCCTCGCCGCGCGCGAGGAGCACGACTCGCCAGCCGCGCTTCGCGAGCGCGCGGGCGATCGCGGCGCCGATCCCGCTCGAGCCGCCGGTGACGACTGCCACCGAGCTCGTGGAACCTAGCGGCAAACCCTGACGTTCCGGCGCGCCTGCGCCGAGCCGCCGCGGGCACGAGCGACCACGCGGAGCTTGTGTGGTCCTCGCTTCGCGGCGCGTGTCGCCCAGCGTGCCGTGTAGAGGCCGAGGTCTCCCCTACGAACGGTCCTGATCAGGCGCTTCCCATCGTAAAAGCGGATTGCCGTGATCTTTCGGCCTGCCGAAGCCGCGACGGCCAGTGGCGTCGACCCTCGCACGCACGAGGTCCCGAGCGGCAGCAGCCAGGTGACGGTCGGCCGTGTGGTCCCGCGGAGATTGACTCGCTTGATCGTCGTGTTCGGCAGTACGTTGGCCCCGATCTGGTCGATGTTCTTGGTCTCCTGGTTGTCCTGCGCCAGCGCCGCGCCCTTGAATAGGCCTCGCCGCACGCGCGGGGCCGAGCGGGGAATCGGGAAGAGGGCCAGGCCGCTGGACGGGTCGTACAGCGCCGCCCCGAGCAGGACGCGCGGCCGGTACTGGATCACCAGCGAGAGCGGGTCGACCCCGGAGCCCCGGTCGGTCACCCGCGCCGCCAGCAACGGCCGGCCGGCGGTCACGCGTTTCGTCAGCAGCTTGAACCTCGGCGGCGTCACGTCGTTGATCCAGGAGCGGAGCAGGTAGGCCCCCGCGAGCGAGCGGCCGGTAAAGATGTCGCGGCCAGAGTCGACGGCGACGTAGTAGCGCTTCTGGCGCGGGAAGATCGCGCCGGCGACGCCGAGGTCGAGCCGGTAGTCGGCGCTGAGCAGGTTCGCGTTGACCGGCGTGCCCGGGTACCCCTGTACGTCGTTCTCGTCGCGCGAGCCGAGGAACCAGGGCTCGACCAGGGCTCCGGCCGAGACGCCGACGATCGCCACGCCGACGTTCGCGACGGGCTGGTTGACGTGGAGGTAGTAGAGCTTCTCGCCGCCACTCTCGTTCATCTGGGCGCCCGTGTAGGTTGGGGGCGGCCCGAACGGGCTCGCCGGGAAGCGGTATTGGCTGATGTTCGACGTGCCCGTGCGCGTGTCGCCGGTCTGGAACCGCTTCAGGGGCAGCACCGGACCGATCGCGGCGCCGGGGCGCTCGACGGCGAAGTAGTACGGGACCCGCCTCACGTCGGAGCCTCGCGTGAGCGTGATGAAGCCGTAGTCATCCCCGGTCGCGGCGCTCGCGTCCGCGCGGACGACGACTGGGATCTCCGCGGTCCCGCCCGGCAGGACGGCGACGGACGCCGGCAGATCGATGAACGAGCCCGAAGTCGCCGCCTGGGCCTGGAGGCCCGGCGTCCACACGCCCGCGCCGCCGCCCGCGTCCCGAATCTCGAGCAGAAGCGAGCGCCGCGCGGCGCCGGCGCTGACGTCGAGGTCCTCGAACGAGAGCGAGACCGGCGTCGTAAAGAGCTTGGGATCGTCCGCCCGCGGAACGTTGACGAGGCCGGCGCCTTCGAGCAGAACCGAAGCCTCCTGTGTCCGAGCGGTGTCGCCCCAGGCCGCGCCGGCGGTTGACATCAGCGCCGACTTGACCTCGGCCGGCGTCCAGCTCGGATGCCGCGCGACGAGCAGCGCGACCGCGCCGGTGACGTGCGGTGCCGACATGCTCGTCCCGTCGAAGACGGCGAATGGTTCCCCGAGCGCCTCGGGCAGGGTCGCGGAAAGGATCTGACCACCCGGGGCCGCGACGTCGGGCTTGAGCCGGTGCCCGAAATCGGTCGGCCCGGCTGAGGAGAAGCTGGTGACAATGCCGC
>Ga0209808_1000482_pt1 | contig 19738 bp, 16 predicted proteins | sample GraSoiAngelo_157_FD_186171 | JGI IMG/M metagenome (GOLD analysis project Ga0209808, IMG submission 186171) | Grasslands soil microbial communities from the Angelo Coastal Reserve, California, USA - 14_1009_16_20cm (SPAdes) (version 2) | ecosystem: Environmental > Terrestrial > Soil > Grasslands ... | reverse complement strand
AGCCTGAGACGGCGTATGAATGGACTTATGGCGCTGTCGTTACGCCCGGCAAGTGGTGGAGCCCGGTGCAAGGCCTAACAATCAGCGCGGACTTCTACCACATCGATATCCGCGGTGTTACCGCCCAGTTGACTGCGCAGTTTCTTGTAGATCACGAGGACGAATTTCCAGGTCTGGTCATACGTGGCCCGTCAACTGGGCCGGATGACCCTTTCGGCCCGATCGTTCGTCTGCTCCTTCTGGAGGAAAATCTAGGGCGATTCATAGAAGAGGGCTGGGATTACGAGGCGGTTTATTCCTTCGACACCTCGAGACTCGGCCATGGTGACTGGGGCACCGTGACCCTGAGGCTCAATGGTAATTATCTTGACCGTGCCGTGCTTCAAGCAACTCCTGATGCGCGCGAAAAGTCGGTTGTGGGGAAGTTCGGCGCCGGCTTCCTCCGGACCGGTGCTGCTTTCGGGTCTGGCTCGTTTACGCACAACCGTTGGTACGCGAGTCTGTTTTACGACGGCCCACCGGGCTCGTCGCTCGGGGGACTGGATACCGGTCTCATCGTTCACTACATTGGCGACTACTGGGATGACAGACTTTTTACGTCGGACCAAAAGCCTCGCAAGGTCCGTGAATGGACGACGCTGGACTTAGTCCTCAACTACACGTTCAACTTGTCTGCCTCCGTGGCGCAGAACGAAGTCGCCGGATTTGCCAGGGATGGCGGCAAGAACTCGAAGATGAAAGATGGCAAGGGAAAGAACGTCATGCCGGTCTCTACCGCTGAGTACAATCCGTGTGGCCGGCGGGCATGGCTTAATAACACGACGATTACCCTCGGCTTAAACAACGTCTTCGACCTGGCACCGCCGTTCGTCGCCGGCTCCGGCGAAAACGGCTACGATGAGGCGACAGCTAATATCAAGGGGCGAACCTGGTATGTGGCGTTGACCAAGCGTTTCTAAAGCTGCTGTAGCATCTCGAGACTGAGCGGACCCGCGGCACAATCTTGCCCTTCTGCCGGTGGAGAAAGATTCCATCAACGGCTTAAAAATGATCAGGTATTCGGCGATGATCGCTGCCATTCGGTTGTTACAGCTCTTGGCGGAAAACTCGCGAGCCGCACTACAGGAATGCGCTGCCATGAAGAAGCGCGCCAACACCGGCTTACGTCTCGCGATCATCGCGGGCGTCCTTCCTTCGGTCAGTGCGGCGTCAGCGCAAGATGTCACACCCATGCCGCAGACAACCGGCCAGCCCGTTGTTACGGCGGTCGAAGTAATCGTGACCGGCTCAAACATTCCGACTTCCGAAGAAGTCGGTCCGGACCCGGTCGATACTTATCGCAGGGAGGATATTACCCGGCTTGGGGTGCGTTCAGCCACTGACCTTATCCAGAAGTTGCCTGCCGCTACTGGATCGGCAATCAATGAAAACGTCGTCAACGGCGGTGACGGCCGCGTGGAAATTAACCTGCGCGGTATTCTCGCTAAGGAAACTCTGGTCTTGCAGGACGGACGCCGTCTGGCGCCGGTTGGCTTTGCCGGTGATACGGTCGACCTCAACACGATTCCGCTCGGGTTGATCGATCACATCGACGTCCTGAAGGACGGGGCTTCCGCCATTTATGGCGCGGACGCGGTCGCCGGTGTGTTCAACGTTTGGTTGATCCACAGGTTCCGTGGCCTCGAGCTCTACTCCAGCTATGGCAACACCAATCTCGGCTTTGCCAATGACGCGGGTGAAGAAAGGGGATATCTCCTCGCCGGTACTGGAGACGATAAAACGGACATTGTAGTTTACGCCGAGTTTTACAATCGGGCCGCAATCTTTTCGCGCGACGCTGATATTTCTAGTAATGCGGACGTCACGCGGTTTGGCGGCCCGGATAACCGTAGCGGTGCGTTCGCCGGCCACGTGGGCCCGCCGCCGTCATTGGTACCCCCGGGTGGCCCTGACAGCTTTGTTTACCAGCCAGGTTTGAATGGTGGCGCGCTAACACCCACGCCGCACGCATACCAAGACGTAGCGCACGACCCGCAATATGTGCCCTTTGCTAGTCTTCCGCGGGAACAACAGCGCTTTAACTTCGCAGACCGAACTCCGGCACTCCCCGCGGTCGACCGCGAATATCTCTATGGCTCGCTCGACCGCAAAATTTGCGACCAATACTTGGAGCTTTTTGCCGACTTCAAATATGTGCGCACTTTCTGGGATAGCGCGCAGGCGCAGCTTCAATTTACTCCTGATGTATGGACGGATGTGACGCACCCCTTCTTCATCACTCCCACGGGGTACGGCTTCAGTGTACCGATTCAGAACCCATTCAATCCATTCACCGTGGCGGAGTACACTTCGCCTGGAGGATTTGATCCGAGGTTCCCGCAATCTCAATCAAGTGCTGCACCTCCAGGCACTCAGTTCACCACCTTCGTCAGATACCGTGCGTTGGAAGCCGGGCCGCGCACCTTCAAGATTACAACGGATAATTACGAGTTTACCGGCGGCCTCAAAGGTAATTTGGGTGAGTTTGGTGATTACTTTAAGACATGGAACTGGGAAACCGGTTTCCGTTATAGTGAAGATAGCCGAGTGGAGCGCGACGGCGGGGTCGTCGACACCGATGCTTTGCGTCAGGCATTGCTCGATACCAATCCGGCAACCGCCTTCAATCCATTCGGCCTCAACCAAAACTCGCGCGCGGTGATTGACAAGATATTCGTCACCACCCATCACCTCGGCAGGACGTCGTTGACCCTCGAGGACTTGAAGTTGATCGGCGACCTGTTCAATCTCCCGGCCGGCCCGATCTCGTTCGCGGTTGGCGGTGAACGTCGCACCGAACGCGCCAGCGATCAGCCCGACGCGCTCATCTCGTCCGGCCACACCCTTGGCGGTGTCACCTTTGCATCAACCAGAGGAAGCCGGGACGTCTGGTCCATCTATTGGGAGGTTCGTCTACCTGTTACGAGTCCCGCCTGGAACCTTCCTGGCCTCTATAGCCTGGAATTAGATTACCAGGAGCGATTTGACGACTTCAGTGATTTCGGTGGCACCGAAAGGCCGAAGTTCTCATTGCGCTGGGAGCCGATCGACTCGGCTCTGACCATTCGCGCCACCTACAGCGAAGCGTATCACGCTCCGACCCTAAGCGATTTATTCCGCGGGCCACTGGTGGGAGCTGCGGATCCTGTATCTGATCCGCGGAGTCCAGCTACCGGCTCAATCGTTGCCACGAACTTGAGCGGTAATCCGAATCTGCAACCAGAAACGGCCTATGAATGGACTTATGGCGCTGTCATTACACCCGGCAAATGGTGGAGCCCGCTTCAGGGTCTGACGCTCCAGGCCGACTTCTACCACATCGATCTCCGCGCCGTCACCGTGCAGTTGGATCCGCAGTATCTTATAAACCACGAGGACCAATTCCCAAGGCAGGTCATACGCGGCCCTTCCACCGGCCCGGATGACGCGTTCGGCCCGATCGTTCTTCTCCTACTTCCGGAACAAAATCTAGGTCGGATTATACAGGAGGGCTGGGATTACGAACTAGCGTATTCGTTTGACACCGCAAGGCTAGAGCACGGTGACTGCGGGACGCTGACCGCGACATTGAACGGCACTTATATTGATCGTGTAAGTCTTCAAGCCGTCGGTGGTGGAGCGGAACACAGTGTTGTCGGCAAGTTCGGTGGCGGCTTCCTCGGAACTGCAGGCGGTGGTTCATTTACGCACAATCGCTGGTACGCGAGCTTGTTCTACGACGGCCCGGCCGGCTCACCGCTGGCTGGACTCGATACCGGCTTTATCGTGCACTACATCGGCCAGTATTGGGATATTAAGGATTTCACCAAAGACGGCCAGGGTCGCAAGATCCGTGAATGGGTTACGCTAGATTGGATGCTCAATTATACCTTTAACTTCGCGGCGCCCGCAGCGCAGAATGAAGTGCCCGGGTATGCCAAAGATAACGGCAAGAACGGGAAGGTGACCGGGATCAAGGACAAAAACGTGATGCCGGTATCCACCGCGGAATACAGTGCATGCGGTTGGCGAGCATGGCTCAATAACACAACGATCACGCTTGGCGTGAACAACGTTTTTGATTTAGCGCCGCCATTCGTAGCCGCCGCCAATGAAAACGGCTACGACGAGCAGACAGCCAACATCAAGGGGCGAACCTGGTATGTGGCACTGAAGAAGCGCTTCTAAAACTCCTGGAGCATCTCGAGACTGAGCGGACCCGCGACACAATTTTGCCCTTCTGCCTGTGGAGAAAGATTCCATCAACGGCTTAAAAATGATCAGGTATTCGCCGATGATGGCCGCATGGGTTGGCGACAAAGATCTCGCCTGCGAACAGCTTGCAATCGTCGTCCACTCTCCGGACGACCTCAGCCACGGCAATTTGAAACTGCTCACGCTTTGGGATCCACTGCCAGCGACCCGCGCTCTGAGGAAATCGTCGCCTCCCTCGTGCCGAAGGACGCGTCAAAGAAGTGGCTGCGCCACCCTGTCGACGTGCCGATTCTCGTAACGTCCAGCTAAGGAAGAGATTCTACGAAACTTATTCGCCTACGTTTCGCAGCGGTCGAGTCCGACCAGGAATTTCTATTCGCGATGCCTGCCCTATCGACTGCGCTCGGCAAGCAGTGCGCGACTCTTTTGGCACAAAGGGCGACAATTTTTCGGAGCGGGGATTGCCTCGAGGCGAACACCTTAACCGCATCAGTTTTAATTGACCCACGCTGGGGTTTGGCGCGGATGGAACGCACCAAATCCCATGATCGATCAGAGCTCGAACCTGGTGCCAGCAGTCTCAGCACATACAGTTGCAAGTAAGACGCCGTTTGGGGCATAGACCTTGACGGTTGCGGACCCCGTATTGGCGTTTCCTGTCGAATCCACGGTTGTTTCCCCCGCAATGATCGTCCAGCCCGTAAAGACGTTCAGGGAATTAAACGTGAAGAATTTGAAGCGAAACGCATAGCTATTGTCAGTGGTATGGCGCCAAACACCTTCTCCAGGCGTCTTCAGAGCCTGCGGTGTCCCCCCGTTCGACTCCACTACGGTGCCTCCCGCCGCGTATTCTATTAGTGACGGGAAGCTCCTTATCACGTGACCTGCGCAATCGGTTAGAGTTATTTGCATCTGCCACGTCCCTTGAAGTGTTCCGCCTTGCGTGCCCTGCCCGGACGCCGTTGCGGCAACCATGGTGAGTAACGCACAGGCGACCACTAAGGGAGCCATTATGCTCTTAACTAATTTTGTTTTCATAACTGTTACTTACTTTCATTGTTTTGGCCTTCTTTAATTTCTCATCGTGAGGAATCATTTCTGGCCGTTCACTCAGGTACTCCGTAAAATTTGGCGGGGCGTTACGCGGAAAGTTGCGCGTCGGTGTAATTTCGAGGCTCACGCTGCTGCATCGAATTCTCGGATGGCAAGGAGGGCGCCGTGAGTGAGCTTCCAGCCTCGCGGTCACGCAAGCGCCAATTGGGAGCTAACTCCCTTACCGCACGCTTGACCCTCCCATGTCGGGAGGTGTCAAGCGTGCATGATATGCCCCCTGAGCAGCTTTCTTATTGTTTCTTTGCGACGCCGCGGCTGACATCTAGACCATCGGCTGCGCCCAACTGCAATTCCATAGCACCATCAACGATGACGAATGCCCGCGTGTGGTTAGCGCCGTTACTGAACCACTGCATCGTGCCCGTGCCATCCGGGTTCACTGTGTAGGTTGCGACGATGGGGTTATCGGCGGTGCCACGTTGAATGATGAAGCCGCCAAGATCGGCGGTATCATGAAACTCAAACGTGCCAAGGCCGTCAAACCACAAAACGCCGACGCTATCGGCCGGAACGTTTGTCGTGTTGTTATTCGGGTTGCTAGGTCCTAAGTGCTCGCCGTAACTGCTGTACCCATAAACGCCAGTGAGGCTTGCATTGGTATAGTTCGTAGCGAAGTGGCCGCTCGCATTAACCGTTGGGACTAGTGACAAAGCCACGGCAAAGAGCAGCACCGCTGCGAACATAATGTTTTTATTTTTCATAACTTAATTTTCTTTCTATTGTTTTGGCCTTCCGTGGCTTCCCACCGTGAGAGGTCACTTCGGGCTGTTCAGAGGTGTACTCCGTAAAATCCGCCGGTTCGTTACGCGGAAAATTAAGAAGATTAGGAACCGCCAATGTCGCGGATGCCACCGCTCGATTCCTAGCTGGCGTCCGCCGCGGCGGACACCCTACAATTGGATGCTCGATTCGACACGCCAGGTCCAGCAACCGCGGGACGCCCTACCTTTCTGTATCCGCGTTATCCGTGCAATCCGCGGTGAATTTTACTTCGGTGCAGAGTTCACGGCTGCTTTTGATCGCAGAGTTTTCGGAAAGCGGGGTTGGCGCGCAACGGATCCCAGATCGGGTCGATCCTTAAAAGCGCCGGCGTAACAACCCCTGGGCCGTAAAGCCAGCTATAATAGGGCGTTTGTAACAGCTGGGCGAGCGTTGTGATCGCACGGCGGTTTTCGCCGAAAATCGTCTGAATGAGGGCTAGGTTCTCTTGGCGGGCAGGGGCGTCCGCCGCATCTTTGGTACGGGGCAGAAGGATGATTAAACGCTCTGCTGCCGCTAGCGCCGATTCCTTCTCCCCCATGGCCGCATAAGCTTGAGATAGCCCTGCCGCAAGGTTGACGTCGCCTATCTGATCTCTGTGGAGCTGCTCGAGTGTATTGCGCGCCTGTTCAGCAGTAGCCTTTGCGCCAGCCGTATCGCCAGCACGGCGTTGCATCAAGGCAAGATCCACCTGAGCAAGACCTCTCCAGTAATCAGAAGCAAAGGGGAATTGGGCCAAGTGGGCTTGCAGCAAGCGAACCGCCTCACCGTAATTTCGTTCAAGTCTCAATTGAGTGATCTTGGTTCGAAAGGCCCAGTCCGCATTCGTTTGCGCGTTTACCTCCGCCAACAATCTAGCGGCTTCCGGCAGATTACCCTGAGCTTGATAAATAGTGGCCTTTCCCGCCGTCACATCCGGATCGTTTGGCCTAATGTCCAGCGCTCGGTCATAGATCTTTAGCGCTGTCGCGAATTGTCTAAGCGGGCCGTAAGTCCATGCCGCGCCTATAAGTAACTCCACATTACGTGGGTCGAGGGCGAGGGCTTGCTCGTGGTAGGCAATGCTTTCATTCCAGTGTCCCTCGCGTCGGGCAACTCGCCCGAGGGCCATTAGCACCTCACTGCTGCCTGGTAACGTTTTGCTGATGCGACCGAACGTGGTTCTGGCGGGCCCGTAATCACGGAGCACTTGGTATTGATAATAACCCAGGGCGAGCAGGGTTTCAGGTGAGTTCGGTTGCAGTTTCTGCGCTTTCTCCAAAGCACGCTTCGCTGCGTCGCGCCGAGTAACATCGGTGCCGCTATCGAAGTAGATACTCGAGTCCATGCGAGAGAGCCGCGCCCAAGCGATCGCAAAATTGGAGTCAAGCTGCACCGCCCGCTCATAAAAACTGGTAGCTTTCTCTTCGAGGCCGCGAGAGCTAGAGCTGGGCAAGGAGCCGGACATGCTGCGTATTTCAAAAGCCAAGCCGCGCAGGTACGCATCGTAAGCCTCTGGATTGTTTGTTGGTTTAACTGCTAACGCCTCCTCCTCGCGGCCAGTTAGCTTTGCCTGCAACGACTCCGCTATTCGTTTGGCGATCTCGCTCTCGACACCCAACATATCAGTCAAATTTCGATCATAGCTCTCGGCCCATAGGTGGGAATCGGTTTGGGCGTTAATTAACTGCACATTGACCCGCACCTGATCAGCTACTTTTTGCACACTACCCTCCAGCACGTTTGCTACGCCAAGCTGCTTTGCGATCTGGGAGAGATTGCGAGGTTTGCTCTGGTAGTGCTGCGTGGAAGTGTGCGAGATGACTTTCAGATCCGCGATGCTAGCCAGCCGCGTCAGAATCTCCTCTTGAATGCCCTCCGCGAAATAAGTGTTATCTGGATCGGGGCTGAGGTTTTCAAACGGAAGCACTGCGACTCCGTTTGTTACCGGTTGACGAATAAATTCACTTTTCCACACGATCCAGCCCGCAGCTGCCGCCAATGCGATCAGGGACGCTGCAAGTAGCGCCCTGGTTGGATTGCGTTGTAACCATTTCCTTCCTCGCGCGAAAATTCCAGTGTGCCGGGCCCGGATTGGTTCATGCCTTAGCCAACGTTCGAGATCTTCGGCCAGCGCGAGAGCGGAAGAATACCGGCGCTTTGGATCTTTCTCGAGGCATTTAAGGCAAATTGTGCTGAGATCGCGATCTATTTTCGGATTTAAGAGACGCGGTTGCCGCGGCTCGGTATCCAAGAGGAGCTTGATGGTCTCGTAGGTTGTTCCACCGGCAAACGGCGGCTGACCTGTCAGCAATTGGTAAAGTACTGCGCCAAGCCCATAGACATCTGTAACGCTGCCGATAGCTGCGTTGTTTCCCACTGCTTGTTCTGGCGCCATGTAACTAGGCGTGCCCAAAACTTCCAGTGTGCGTGTCACGGTGCTTTCTGTCTCAACCAAACGCGCCAGGCCGAAATCGGTCAGATGCGGTTCGCCTTTTGCATCCAGCAGGATGTTCCCTGGTTTGATGTCTCGGTGAAGAATTCCGTGTTCATGCGCGTAATGCACAGTGCGAGCCACCCTCGCGACTAATTCCGCCGCCTGCCGGCTCGACATCGGCGCGTGCCTGACTACTTCATCAAGCTGGCCGCCTTCGACAAACTTCATGCTGAAGTAGCATGAGCCATCACGCTCGCCGACTTCGTGGATTGGAACGATACCGGGATGCTCCAGGCGAGCTGCCGCTTCCGCTTCGAGGCGAAAGCGCTTCAGGTGCGCCTTACTCGCCCACTGGCCAAGGCTAATGACTTTTACAGCGACTGTGCGATTGAGACTCTTTTGGCGCGCACGAAACACGACGCCCTGACCACCGCGACCGATCTCCTCCAGCAATTCGTAATCGCCTAACTCTCCCAGCATCTCGGCAGCGCGCGCTGCTTTTTTTCCATCGGGCCCAGCTGTTACAGCGCCGCGTGAAAGTTTGTCCACGCCGCCGGGGTCACTGACCCCCGCTACAGATGCTTCCGAGGGCATCGCCAGCGCTGTCTTCAAGACGCATCTGGGGCAAAGCCCTTCAGGGGCGTCCGAAAAAATTTTGGCGCCGCACTTCCGGCAAATTCTGATTACCCTAAGCATTGTCGGAGTCTCCCGCGTACTCTCCCTTGGTACTCCGTAAAATTCTCCCATACGTTACGCCTCGATCACGGCAATGAGATGGCGCAGCTCATCTTCGATATCGCCGGGCGTCGCAACGGTGTGAGCAATCTCCTCTCGCAATAATGATTGATAGCGTTGGCGAAATCGGTAAAACGCCTGCCGGAGCGCATTTTCGGTCATGCCCAATTGCGCGGCGATGTCCGCCTGTGACGGCGAGCCCGGTTCATCCGGCAGCAATTGCTTCAATGAATCGAACAAGGCAGCGTTGCCTACCGCCCGGTATTCATCCTTTAATCGGCTGAGCACGTGTTCCAGAATCGTCAAAGCCCACCGGCGTTCGTAAATCATTTCGGCAGTCACTGGATCGGATGATTCCATCTCGATCCGCTCATCAACGCGCAGTCGTTCTAACGGGATCAGTCGCTGTCCTTTGCCTCGCTTGATCGCCATCGCGCGACGCCGTTCGTCGGCAAGAAAATATTTCAATGCCCCAAGCAGAAAAGAACGAAGTCGTCCTTTTTCCTTGCGGACGACACTCAGCCTTTTGCGCTCCAGCAACTGCGCAAAAAAACCCTGCGTAACATCCTCCGCCTCCTCTGGTCCAAGGCCTTGTCGTCTGACGAAGCTATACACAGGTCGCCAATAAGTGCGGCAAAGGTTTTCCAAGGCCTCCTGTGCCGCGGGCGATTCGCCCTGCGCCTCCAGCACCACGCTCCACTGAGTGGTGGTAAACGCGACCATCCCTCTTTGCGTTCTCGGAGCGACCTGATCTCCTGACGCCTGATCCTCGTCAACAGGCACGTCGCGATCCAAGTGAAAACCGACAAGAAAATCAAGGCTGTAAGTCTGGGGCGATTGGTAAAGGATTTAATCCAATTGTTAGATCATTATTCTTCTGTCGCCGTGTCGATGGCCGCCGCGGCAGCTGCCTTCCATTCGGCATTGGACGCATTCGAGTTGCGCTCAGGGCAGGCTGTTGAACGTTTTGTTCTGTGAGATCCGACCAAAGCGCGCTTTTGATTGTCGCTCATGGATCGACGCTGAATCCGGATTCGAGCGCGCCAACTTGGATACACGCACGCGAAATTCAGCGGCGCAAAGTTTTTGCCGATGTCCGATGCGCGTTTTGGAAAGAGGAACCGAGCCTGCGCGACGCGCGATTTTTTTTCGCCGACGAGACGATGAGTGAGGTTTTTGTCGTCCCGAATTTCATCAGCGAAGGTTATTTCACCCAGACAGTGATTCCGCGGGAGCTGGAGTTGGATGGTCCGATTACGACGCGCGCGAACGGACAGATTTGGATTTATTGCGAACCGGTAGGGAACAATCCGCTCGTAACCGAGCTATTGCTCGCGCGCGCCCATGAAATCGCGCCTGAGGCCGAGCCGACCGAGACTGCGCTGCTCATTGTCGCGCATGGAACGGAATTAAACGACAACAGCGCGGTGGCGGCCAAACGCGAAGCGGAACGCATTCGCGCGCGCGGCGAATTCGCCACCGTCGCGAACGCCTACATGGAAGAATCGCCATTGATCGCGGAGTGGGACCAACTCACCAATGCGCCAAATGTGATCGTCGTTCCATTTTTTATCGCAGACGGCTTGCACAGCTATGAGGACATACCGAAATTGCTCGGTATCGAATCCCAAGTTATGGACCTCTTCCGCAAAAATCCGCATCGAGTTCGGGGGCGCTCATTGTATTACGGGAAGGCGATCGGAACGGATTCGCGATTTGCCGATATCATCATTGAGCAGACGTTAAATGCGCGTAGCGTTACCCATGCCGGCTAGGAAAACAACGAAGTCGCGCCGAATGCCGGAGAAGCAGTTCCGACGCGACCGCAAAGGCCGGGCGCTTCAGGAAATTGGCGCGACGATCGTCGCCGGCGGAAAAGGACCGGGCGTGGTGGAGGAAATTGCCGAGTTAGTGCAACGCACCTGCAAATACCGCTGGGTCGGCGTTTACAAAATCAAACGCAACGATTTCGTCATCGAAGCAGCGACCAATAAAATGAAGCCAGCCTGCCCACGGTTTCCGGTCACCCAAGGATTGAGCGCCAAGGCAAAGGAAGAACGCCGCACCGTGATGGTCCCCGACGTACGCAAGGAGCCCTGTTTTCTGCCAAACTTTTGGTCGACAAAATCAGAGGTGATCGTGCCAATTATCGATGACGAACACGATCGCGTTCTGGGCGTGATTAATGTGGAAAGCGCGAAGGTCAACGCTTTCGACAAATCGGATCGCGATTTTCTCGAAGGGGTCGCCCGCATCATCTGGCGCGCCCTTCGGTGAAGGAATCCCAGCGGCTCCTCCAAGCGCTGGTGGCGGAGAACGTTTCGCGGATCGGACAACTGGAAATCGTCCCGTCTAACGGAGGATTTGTCCTCTGTCATCGGGATGACGTTGGGCGCAACGATCTGAGAAACGGCGAAATCGACGATGCATTCGAGATTGCGAAGTTCGACGAAGCCGGAAATTATCGGCCGCTGAAAACGGCGCCGAACTTGCGCCGTGGCTGGAAAATTTTCGCGCGCGACCTTTTGCAGGTCGAACAAGTAATTGATGCGATTTATCCGGGCCGGATCGCACTCCTGCGCGCATTCAAATCGGGTCAGCTCACCAGCACCTCATTGCGCGAGACCTTGAATCGTCAGAGTGGAATGTACCGCATCGCGGCAAAAATTTCCGACGAACAGATCGATGGCCTGGTTGGAAATTTTTGCCGGTCCAATGGCGGGTGTTTGCGCACAATTTTGTGGAAGCGCGATGCCAGCGGCAAAACTGCATCGTCCAAGCTACCGCCGGAGAAATTCGACCCGGCAGTGAATCAGTATTTCAGTACCGCAATGCCGGCGACCGCGGCTACAGAGTCCCTCCCGTTACTGTGTCAGGAAGCGTGTAACCTGCTCGTCGCTGCATGTCGCGATGCGGTGAAGGGAGAAAGCGCTGCGCCGTTGGCGCCCTAGGATCCCCGGTGGGGAAACCTACCTCTGTCATGTCGAGCGTAGTCGAGACATCTCTTATTTTTTGAGGAGAGAATAGCTAGAAATTCCTCGACTGCGCTTCGCTGCGCTCGGAATGACAGGATTAGAAGGCTTGCAGCCTGTGCGCCCAGCGGAGTTGCACTCCGCTGCGACGCCTCATTGCAAAAAAACAACGAACGCGCGCAACATGCCCGCTTGGCGCACAGGCCACAGGCCTGTGTTCCTTGCGATGAGTTCTCGCGATGTTTGCGGCGGTCATAGACCGCCGCTACAGCAGAAAAATGATCGTTCGCGCACGCATTGTCGTCACGATGGACGGCAAGGCGATTGAAGATGGCGCGGTGCGGGTCACTGGCAATCGCATCGTTGAAGCCGGGAAATTTTCGGCGTTTGCCTCTGACAACAATGAAATCATCGATCTCGGGGAGTCCGTTCTCTTGCCAGGTTTAATCAACGCCCATTGTCATCTCGACTACACCTGTTTGCGCGGCAAAATTCCACGACAGAAATCGTTCACCAATTGGATTCGCGTTATCAACGCGGAGAAGGCAAAGCTAACAGCCGAAGATTATGTCACATCGATCAACGCCGGTTTTGCCGAAGCACAACGGTTTGGGACGACCACAATCGCGAATTTGACCGCGTTCCCTGAGCTGATTGCGAAAATAAACCCACCGATCCGGCCGTGGTGGTTTGCGGAGCTAATTGATGTGCGCGAGCCGGAGCGCGCCAATGAGATGGTCGAATCCGCAACTGACTCGCTGAAGCGCACAGAAAATTGGGGCTTGGCGCCGCACGCGCCATTTACCGCTTCCGAGAATCTGTCCCGCGACTGCCAGGAAATTGCATTACGCGAAAATATTTTGCTGACAACGCATTTGGCGGAATCGTGCGAGGAAATGGAAATGTTTCGCGATGCGTCCGGCCCGCTTTACCAATTTCTGAAAGAGATCGGGCGCGAAATGACGGATTGCGGGTATGACACGCCGCTGAGAAGATTTTTGAGACGCCTCGGAGATGCCTCCCTAGCGGGTTGGATCGTCGCACACTTGAATGAACTGTCGGAAAGCGATTTCGACTTGCTGAGAGAAATCCGGCATAAGTTCTCCATCGCGCATTGTCCTCGCAGCCACGCCTATTTCGGGCACGTGGCTTTCCAGTTCGAAAGATTGCAACGACTCGGCTTCAACGTTTGTCTCGGAACGGATAGTCTCGCGAGCAATGATGATTTGAGCTTGTTCGCTGAAATGCGCGCATTTCAAAAGCAATTTCCCAAGGTTCCGGCGGAAAGAATTCTGGAGATGGTGACGATAAATCCCGCACACGCCTTACGGCAGGAAAATGAGCTTGGTAGAATCGAACGGGGTTTTCTGGCAGATATGATAGCTTTGCCTTTTACAACGTCGGAGAACGTTTACCAGACAATTCTCAATTTTGTCGGCAAAGTTCCATGGTTCATGCTCCATGGTAGAACCGTGGCAATTGATTAACTTTTTCCGTATTCCCTCTTTCTTTTTCTCAAAAGTGAAATATTCTCCGCGCTGCGAATGGCCAAGATCGTAATCATCGATGACGAGCCGGCGATGGTCGAAGTCATCGTCACCCTTTGCCGGGAAAAAGGTCACCAGGTTTTCCCTTTCAACGCCGCGCAGAAAGCGGTCGAGCAAATGGATTCGATTCAGCCCCACGTCGTCATTGCCGACATTCGAATGGAAACAATGACCGGTTTCGACGTGCTCCGGCACGTGCGCGAGCATCTCCGGCAAACCGCCGTAATTTTGATCACCGCCTACGCCTCGGTGGAAACCGCGGTCGAAGCGATGAAGATGGGCGCGTACGATTACGTGACCAAGCCGTTCAAGATCGACGAGCTGCAAATGACCGTACAACGCGCCCTCGATTACCAGGCGGCGTTGCGGGAGAACGTTTACCTCCGCAAGGAGCTCAAGAACAAATACAAATTTGAGAACATCATCGGCACAAGCCGAAAAATGCAGCTCGTTTACAGCCTGATTAACAAAGTCGCCGACACCGACAGCACGGTTTTGATCCAGGGCGAAAGCGGGACCGGCAAGGAATTGGTCGCGCGCGGACTGCACTTTAACAGCAATCGTCAGCATCATCCTTTCGTGGCGATCAATTGCAGCGCCTTACCGGAAAATTTGCTGGAGTCGGAATTGTTCGGCCACAAAAAGGGCGCGTTCACCGGCGCAGTGGCGGACAAACGGGGGTTGTTCGAAGAAGCGAATCTCGGCACGATTTTTCTCGACGAAGTCAATTCCATGGCGCCGCAATTGCAGACGAAACTGCTGCGCGTTTTGCAGGAGCGCGAAGTGCGGAGAGTCGGCGACAACAAAAGCTCGCCCGTAAACGTGCGCGTGGTTGGCGCGACCAACGAGGCCCTTATGCCGAAGCTAAAAGACGGGACCTTTCGTGAAGATCTTTACTATCGACTAGCAGTTATCCCGATTGAGATTCCGCCTTTGCGCGAACGTCTGGAAGATGTGCCACTATTGGTGAATCATTTTTTGCAAAAGCAGGCTGGAGCCGCCAGCGGTGAGACGAAGAAGATCGATCCCAAAGCGGTCGATATCCTTTGCCATTACGATTATCCGGGGAACGTGCGCGAACTGGAGAATGCGATCGAGCGGGCCTGCGCTTTGTGCGAGAACGACATGATTCTGCCGGCGGATTTGCCGCCGAACATCGTTGCCACCGCGCTCGGTGAAAAAGCCGACCAAGCGCGCGCCGCGATGCCAGTCGGCGAACCGCTCGACGATTTCATTCAGCAACAGGAGCGCGGTTATATCGAGGCCACCCTGGCGCATTGCGGTGGTTCACGCGAAAAGGCCGCAACCATGCTCGGGATCAGCATGGCGACGCTCTACCGTAAGGTCGAGCCTAAGAAAAAGTAGGAGGCGCTTCCGGCGGATGGTGTCCGGCCTGCTTAGCCGCGTTTGCTGTAAATGCGGAGTTGCTCGGCCTCTTTTTGCATTTCATCAAGAGCTTCGAGCGCGACTTGCTGCTGTTTCAAGATTTCGTCATTCTGCACTTTCAATTCCTGGAGCTGCTTGATGTTTTCCGCCATCTCCGCCTGTTGTTTCGCGTCCTCGGCGGGAGCAGGCGGCACCGCGTGCAGTGTAGCCGGTGTTGGTTCGGCAGTTTGAGCAACACCGAGGACAGCAGAAGCAAGCATCGCCAGGCTGATTATGAATACTCGCAGTGTTTGCATCATCGGCCTCCGCGACTTGAGTAAATTCGCGCGACCCGAATACTTTCGGCGAGGGTAGCGAGTTTCTCGTTGATCTTGACTTGATTGGCCGCGATGGCGGCCTGTTGCGCTCGAACTTCCGTTATTAGCACAGCCACCTCCGCCTGGGCGGGATTATGTTGTGGAGCCTGCGCTGGCGCGGAAGAGACGAGCGTAATGAGTGCGCAAAACGCAAACAGGAGCGTCGGTTTCATAGACAGTGCGATGCTCAAGAGCAATTCGCGTTCCCGTAAATTCGTAAGTAGCTCAACCGAGCGTTCCTCTTCGATCTGCGGCGTGGAAATTGCTTGCGAGTGCGTTACAAGACCGATATTCTTATCACAATGGCCGCGCAGGGGATGCATCAATCGCAGAATCTTTCTCTGCAGCAAGTTCTGGCGCCACAACTCCAGCAAAGTCTGCTGATTCTTCAAGCGCCGTTGCTCGAACTGCGCAACCTCGTGCAACAGGAAATGGAAACCAACCCGGTCTTGGAAGAGCTCGCAACCGACCCAGATTCCCCTTCCACCACCGAGTCAGCGGCGAGCGATCAGGAGTTCAAGGAAGAATTCGATAAACTAGCCAAGCTCGATGAGGAATGGCGCGATTACATGGCACAATCGGGTAGCTACAGCGCCCGCGCTCACGAGGACGAGGAGAAACGCCAGTTCTTTTTCGATTCCATTGCCACCACCGAGACGCTGCAACAGCATTTGATGTCGCAGCTCAATCAGCAGGTCCTGAATGCGAACGATCGTAAAACGGCCGAACTCATTATCGGCAATATCGACGACAACGGATTTCTCCAGACGACACCGGAGGAAATGGCGCTCAACACCGGCATCGCCCAGGACGATTTCGAGCACATGCTAACACTCGTCCAGAGCTTTTATCCACCCGGCGTAGGCGCGCGCGATTTGCGCGAATGCCTTCTTATTCAATTAAAGCGCGACGGCAAAGGCAGCAGCCTGGAATACAAGATCATTGCCGAGCACATGCAGGATTTAGGCAAGCGCCGCTTTCCTGAAATCGCGCGGCGCATGGGCATTAGCGTGGAGCAAGTGCAGAAATGCGCCAACAACATTGCCCAATTGGAGCCGCGGCCGGGTGCGATTTTTGCCGAGGCGCCGAAAAACTATGTCGTGCCGGACGTGACCGTGGAGAAAGTGAACGGCGAATACCAGGTCATTCTCAACGGCGACCAGATTCCGCATCTGCGCATCAGCAATACTTATAAGGACATCATGGCGCAGGATGGGAATGGAAACGAAGTGAAGGATTACATTCGCGATAAAATCCGGAGCGGAAAGTTTCTTATCAAATCAATCCATCAGCGCCAGCAAACCATTTCCAACATCGCGCATCAGATCGTTTCGCGGCAGCGCGATTTCTTCGAGAAAGGTTCCTCGCAATTGAAACCGATGACGATGGTGCAAATCGCGGACGCGGTCGGGGTGCACGAGACCACCGTCAGTCGCGCCATTAGCGGCAAATACATGGCGACTCCACAGGGCGTTTATGAAATGAAATACTTTTTCACGCCGGGCTACCAGACCGCCACCGGCGAATCGATGAGCAACACCAGCGTGAAAGAGGCCATCCTTGATCTGGTGAAAAACGAAGACGGCAACGCGCCGCTAAGCGACAAGGAGATCGTCGAGATTTTGAGCAACCGCGGGATCCCCATCGCGCGTCGCACGGTGGCGAAATATCGCACCGAGCTCAATATTCTGCCGAGCAACATGCGGCGAAAGTATTGAGACTTCGTCTGACGTTGAATCATTAAACCGTTACATTGTTAAATCGGGAAACCCTTTTAACCTTGTAACGATTTTAACCTTTTAACGATTGATGACCCCTTCCCTCCGCGCCGCTGTCATCCAGGAATGGCGCGGCCTGCCGGAGAGGCCGCCTTCGCGCGACCGTTGGCAACCGACTTCGCAATTGTTGCCGGCGTTAATGCAAAAACTCGGCCTAAAAGAGCGATTGCGCGAAAGCGAAGTGATCGACGCGTGGTCCTCGATTGTAGGCGAATTCATCGCCGCCCATTCCGCGCCGGTTGCGCTGCGGGACGGCATTCTCTATGTCCGCGTGCTCCAACCAGCTTTGCACTACGAGCTCGAGCAGATTTCAAAAATGGAAATCCTGCGAAAATTGAAGCAACGCTTCGGCGGCAAAACCATCCGCGACGTTCGCTTCCGGGTTGGGTGATCTTGGTAGCCTGTGAAATTACAGTTCGAAGATGAGATGAGAGTCCCGACCGATACGTTTTAGATTTTGCCGCCGAAACGATGGTTGTAGTGCGAAGAAAAAACTCAAACACGGATTACTTTAGGTAATCGCCGGGGGCGTCGACCCTCGGCTGCAACAGTCCTGTCAGCAGTTGGTCGGTACATAAGGCAGAACACGGTAATCGGGGTTCGCGGCACGCGCAGGCGGAAGATACAGTGTGGATGCACCGGAGAGGGGTACGGAGGCGAGTTGTGCCAACGCGATGCGGGTTATCGCCGGAGCGCAACCGGGAAAGATCGGAGCTTCGTAGACGACAATCTCGTGGGTGGGTGGGTAATGTTCGAGGAGCTTGTGAAGGAGGATGGGCAGTGAGCGCAGGTCGTATCCCGAGCGGCGATAAGTCCAGTGTCCCAGCACGCCGATCTGCCAGAGGATGAGCTGACTGGAAGGGTCGAGGATACGCCGATTGATGAGGAAGTCCGTTGCCTCGTATGACTGACATCCGCCAATGGGATCGACCCCGAGGTCGGCAAAGAGGCAATCTTCTACTGAAATACCCGGGAGCATCCAAGCAGCGTACCCCTCAGCACGCGCCCGGCGGATCGATTCGTGCGGCGGATAGGCGAACACGCCGGGGTGTCCGTAGAAAGCGCCACACACGAGAACTCCAGCGCGAACACGCGACAGGATGAACTCGATCATCTCGTTGTAGCTCTCGGCACGAGGCTTTCCCTCGCTGTAGAAACCTTGAAGCGTGAATTCCTTTCCAGGCTTTAAGCCCGCAATCAAAGCTTCTGCGACGGGGTCAGCCACCAGGTGAATGATCTCGTCGGCGCGCTGCATCCAAGCGAGGGCCTCCATCGTCAGCTGCCCAACCGTGCGGATGCCGGTGCCGACGATTACGAGTGCGCCTGCTTTATTGGCTTCATTTGTCATGCCGCACCCTACCGGGGGTAATCGGGGGCTGCACCACTAATAGCTGCGGTTGATACGCGACGAACTGCGGCAGAGACGCCGGCTGGGGGAGTCAGCCCGTTTGTGGGGGCTGGGGAGTCGATCCGATTTGTGGGGGCTGGGGACTCGGTCCGATTTGTGGGGGCTGAGGACTCGGTCCGATTTGTGGGGGCTGGGGACTCGGTCCGATTTGGGCGGGCTCGGGAGTCCCCGCTAGCCGGGCGGCGACCATCCCCGAGACACCGCTCCTTAGGGCGGTCTTATCTGCTTCCGAAAGGTTCCCAAAGGACATCACGGCTTCGGGGGCGTGCAGGAATTCACCGAGCTTCCGTGGATCAGTCGCAAGATTTGACAAGAACTCTTTCAGATCGGTCGCCTTAGTCTTTCCTTTTGCACCAGTTGCCGTGGTTTTCTCTTTCACATCAGTAGTCATAGCTTTTCCCTTCACATCAGTAGTCATAGTTTTTCCTTTCACATCAGTAATCCTAGTTCTCCTATGCAACAGATGCCGACTTCTTGACCGCTCTGCATAGAGATGGGGAATGTCTTCACGTTGATTTACAGGCTAAGGCACTGGGACTTGTCAAACTTAAAATAATATTTATTTCCTTGAAATCCTGACGATTGAAGTCGGCAGTGGAAGCCACTGCGGAAAATACCGCATTCCCGCAGGCGCAAGCGCGCCGCGCCGATAGCTGCAACATCCAATCGGACCCTGTAGGTGATGGCCAGGCACAACGCAGCCCCAACTCCAACCGGCTTTGCTGAGATGATCCACGATGATCCCTCAATACCTCAATCACATCGTCCGCTGCATCAGCAGCGCATCGGCTACGCCAAGTTCTTCAGCCGGTCACATAAGGCTGTGGTTCGAGTTTATCACGAAACGGGCAATGTGATCGAGACGCACGACAATTCCTGTTATTTGTTAGGTCCGATCTGCTCGGGGTCTGAGAGGAGCTTCTGAAAATCCGGACGGTTACGGATTGGATCCCAGACCGGGTCAATCTTCAAACGTGCTATGGAAACTTCCCAGCCCGCCGGGATGGAGAGCAAACGTCGAAGCCTCTTAATGGC
>Ga0209808_1000471_pt1 | contig 19873 bp, 17 predicted proteins | sample GraSoiAngelo_157_FD_186171 | JGI IMG/M metagenome (GOLD analysis project Ga0209808, IMG submission 186171) | Grasslands soil microbial communities from the Angelo Coastal Reserve, California, USA - 14_1009_16_20cm (SPAdes) (version 2) | ecosystem: Environmental > Terrestrial > Soil > Grasslands ... | reverse complement strand
TGCGCGGGAACCCCCTCGTCATCCCAACCGAACGTCCCAAGTCCCGCTGGCGTCAAGGCGTCTGCCGTGATGGTCACCTTCGGCGAGCCATAGCGCAGGTGGTTTAGCTTCTCGGGGGTCATGAAGCTGGTCCCGGCATAGGCCGCCTCCATGCCGAAGACACGGTCGAGCTCAGTCGGATGGCCGCAGGACTCGTGAACCTGCAGCGCGACCTGGCTGGCATCGAGAATGAGCGTCTTCACGCCACTTGGACACTGGGGCGCTGACAGCAATTTGACGGCTTCTTCGCCGATCCGCTGCCCGTGCCGGTCAAGTTGGAGTGCGGAGATGTACTCGTAGCCGCCCGCGCCCTGGTGCCGGCCAAACGAGTTGGGATACGACCGATTCTGAACCTCGTCCGGCGAGGTCGCCGTCGCCTCGATCCCGGCGCCGCTCTCGAAGAGCTCCTGTTCCGTGTAGGCGCCCTCGGTCGAGGCGAAAATTTTCTTCTGCTTGATGAACTCCATCGAGCCCTCGCGGATGGTCACGCCTTTCACCGAAGCCATCGCCTGGTCCGCCCTCAGTAATAGCTCGACTTTCTCAGTCAACGGCACAGTGAACGGATCGCGCTCGACCGGCGTTCGATAGTGGCCCCTGGATGTGACCGGCGGTCCCAGGTCAACAGGCGCCGACCGGGCGCGGGCGCTGGCTCGGGCGATCCGGATCGCACGGTCGACGACTTCCTGGACTTCGCTCGTACTTAGCCGGGCGCTGCCGGCGAAACCCCAGGCGCCATCGACCAGCACCCGAACGCCAAGACCTTCGCTGGCGTCGTCGGATACGGCCGCCAGCTGGCCATTCTTTACGGTGACGTCCTGTTGAACGCGCTCGTCCAGACGCACGTCGGCATAGCTGGCTCCCTTCACCTGGGCCGCGTTCAGCGCCGCCTCAGCCAAGTCTTTCATGCAAGAAGCTTAGCGAGCATGCAGGCCGAGCTTGGCGCTACTGGTTGGTGTACCAGTCGGCGGTCTGGTTCATCCACCAGAACTCATTGCCTTTGTAGCCGCCGAGCTTCTTGTTGTAGGCCTCCACATCTACCGCCTGATAAAGGGGAATCTCGGGAATGAGATCCGCCAGCCGTCGCTGCGCCGCAATGTATTTGTCCTTCCGTTCCGAGAGCCTGACCGAGAGCCGCGCCTGGTCCAGCGCCTGGTCGAGTTGCGGGTCGCTGAGGTACGTCGTGTTCTGACCCACGCAGCCGTTGACATCCGTCGGGATCTGCGAGCTGTGATAAGCGGTGTAGGCTAGCGAATCTGGCTCAGCCGGATAGCTGTAATTGTTCGTATACAGTGCCAGGTCGAAGTTGTGGCTGTAGATGACGCCCCCGGCGGTGCATGATCCGAACATGCGGCTCGACGGCACGTTGGCAAACGGTTTCAAGATGTCGATGCCGATGCTCTGCAGGTCGGACGCGATCACGACCTCCTGCTCTTCGCGCAGCGGGAGGGTAGTCGTGACCAGATGAAGCCGCACGCAGCGCCCCTGTGGATCGGCGCGAAACCCTTTGCAGTCGCCAGAGTCCTGTAGTTTGTAACCGGCATCGTCCAGCAGTTTGTTCGCCGCCGCCGGGTCGTAGGGGCTGTGTTTCGCATTCGGATCGAGGCACCAGGCGCCGGTCTGAATGCACATCCAGGCGTCGGGCGGCACCACCGTCTTGCCCAATAGCAGCGTGTCGACGATCTTCTGGCGATCGATCCCCATCAGGATCGCCTTTCGAAGTGTCACATCCTTGAGGAACGTGTTGTGCAGATTGATGTCGATGTGCTCCGACGCGCTATCCAGGATGGTCACCGTCGTGACATCGCTCAGCCGCGACAGCGGCGGCAGCAGCGATGGACGGAGGTCCAGTCCCATGTCGATCGCGTTCGTGCGCAGCTCGTTGAGTTCCTGGTTGGCATCGGTGTCGAACTTGACCCGGATCTCGTTCAGGTAAGGTCGACCGCCGCCGCCCCACCAGTGGGGATTGCGAGTCAGCGTCAGGTGGTCGCCGGTCACCCATTCCTTGAACATGAAGGGCCCGGTGCCGACCATGACCTTGTCGAGCGTGTCCGAACCGTTGTAACCACCCGGGATGTTGACCGTGACCTTGTCCGTTGTGATGTTCCCGGTCTTGGCCCAGACCTGCTGCAGCAGATGATCCGGCAGGATGCCGTATGGACCAGTCCCCAGCGTGAGATAGGCAGCATAGACGATGTGGAAATGCACGATCGCCGTGTAGTCGTCGGGAGCCTCGACGCTTTCCACCTGGTCCCAGCCACTGGTCGAAACCAGTGGCGTCGGGTTCTTGTCGCGGTACTTCAACCACCAGAATTCGAAGGTCGCCTTGACGTCCTTCGAGGTGAAAGGGACGCCATCATGCCACTTGACCCCGTGGCGAAGCTTCCAGGTGACGTCCATCTTGTCACCGCTCGTCTTGACGCCTCCGTTCTCGAGGGTTGGCACTTCGACGGCAAGCTCCGGCACCCAGTAGTCAGACACCTTGGGGTTGTTCGGCAGCGGGTCCTGGTTGGCCTTTACGGTGAGCAGACCCTCCATGGCCGGGTTGATATAGGCGCAGGCATGGGTGGACGCCGCCGTGATATTGCAGGAGAGCAGGCTATCCTGCTCCTGCCATGACGCAACCGTCACCTTACCGCCGGGTTTGATCGACGTAGGACTATTGCTATTCCCTGGAGCGCAGGCGACCAGCAGCACCAGGGCGGAAGCTCCGAACACTGACAGCCTCAGCCTCCATCGAGGGCGGCGATGCCGGGTGATGGCGCTGATATCGGGCAGCATTCTACGAGCGATCGCCCGGACGGGTCAACGAACTATCGTCTTTTCTAAGGTTGTCTAACAAGGCGCTTCAGTCTACCCACCAGTCGGCCGCATTCCACAACGTGGTGTCGGGCGCGGGGTTGGGTGTGAGGTTGTGCAGATGCGGGCTGGCCAGGACGACGAGCACCCGTTCGAACAGCGGCAGCTCGAAGCCGAGGCGCGCGTAGGCTCGCTCGAACGCCGCATACGACCGGGCGCGCTCGACTGCGTTCAGTGAGCTGCGCCCTCGGTCCAGGTTGCGATCGATATCCGGGCTATCGAAGCGGCCGAAGTTGGATCCGCGACCCTGGTTCTGGTCACGGGGAATCTGGGAAGAATGCTCGAGTGGATAGACGCCATCGGGATCGGGTCCGATGCTCCAGGTCCACAGCCCGGCTTCGAACTGGCCGCGCTCCAGCCGCCCGCCCTCGGCATAGCCACTGAACAGCTCGCTGGGGTGTGCCTGCGTGGCACCGACCTCGGCACCGAGCTTCCGCCACTGCGCGATTAAGTCTTGACTTATGCCGTCGCGCAACGGGCTACCCAGCGCGGTGACCAACTGGAAACTCAAGCGCCGGCCGTTCTTGCTGCGAATGCCGTCGGTTCCGACGGACCAACCATCGCCGTCAAGCAACTTCCTTGCACCACTCAGGTCGAAATCGAGAGCGACGTCGGGATCGTGAAATTGAGTCAGGGCGCTCGGAATCGGTGAGTCGGCCACCTGGGCCTGGTCGTGGAAGAATTTCTTCACAAGGGCGGGCCGGTCGACGGCCCGCCGTAACGCCTGGAGCAGCGCTGGATCGTTTTTCCAAAGCGGAGCCTGGCCGGTCAGGGGGTTCGGATCTGCCTGGTTGAAGGTGACCTGTTCGTAGGCGAGCTGGGATCGTCGTTGCACCGTCATGGCGGCACTGCTCGAGAGGGTGGCGAGCTGGTCATCCGGAAGTTCCAGCGCGACGGCAACCTGCCCGGCGCGGGCGGCCTCGCGCAGCTGGCCAGCCTCGGGATAGATCTTGTAGATCACGCTGTCCAGGTGGGGCCGCTTCCCGGACCGCCCCTGCGACCAGGTGTCGTTCCGCACCAGGGTGATGTGCCCGTCAGGGATGAGCTCCGAGATCTTGAAGGGGCCGCTGACCACGTCCGGACGCGCCCAGAACGGGTCCCCGGGCAACTGTTCCGGGGAGATCGCAGCCAGGCGGTGCTGGGGCAGGACGGCCGGAAACAGGTTCAGGTACTTCGGATAGACCCGATCGAAATGGAGCGTGAAGCGCTGCGAGTCGTGCATGTCGATGCGCGAGATCGACGCGTACCCGTCTGGGGAGAGAACGCCCTGCACCTTCGGATTGACAATCAGCCGCCAGGTGAAGATCACGTCGTCGGCGGTTAAGGGCTGGCCGTCCGACCACCGAAGGTCGGGCCGTAGGTTGTAGGTCACGTCCATCACCCCGGTGGCGTGGTTCCAGGTCACGTCACCGTTCTGAAGCGTCGGCACTCGCTGCACCAGGTCCGCGACGGGTTGCAGGTTGGCATCGAACCGCACCAGGCCCGCATAGAGCAGGGCGTCGACCTGGGCGGCGGGTACTTCTTCGTTGAAGAGCGGCGAGAAGTTGGTCGGGCTCTCCCAGTCGCCCACCACCAGGGTTCCGCCCTCGTGGCGCGCCGGCTCCGGCTGGTACGGCGACGGCAGGGGGCTGGCGGTGCCGAGCGAAAGCCCGTGCACCGACGGCAGTGAGTTGCAGCTGGCGATCAGCGGCACCGCCAGGGCCAGGACGACGGCTCTAGATGTTATCGAGGATCTTGCGGCGCTTTCGTTGAAATTCGCTCTCGGTGATGGCTCCGCGCTTGCGAAGCTTGTCCAGCTGACCCATGTCGGAGATCAGGTCCACGAGAGGCGAGGAAAGCCGCTTATTCAGATGCCGATCTTCCTTCCCGTCAAACTCGGGCGGCCTGGTGTCCCAGGTTTTCAAGTAGAAGAGCGCTTTGAGGGCCGTATACGGGATGCCAAGCGTCTCGATCCGATCCTTCTCGACGCTCAGCAGCCGCAGGGTAAGCCCGTGGCTGGCTTGACGCAACTCCCCGTCGAGATAGCCCTTGAGGACCTCGCCATCCTGGAAGCGAATCGCCACCTTTCGCTCTGCGCGCGCCCGCTCCTCCGAGCTGGGTTCGCCGGCGGTCAGCGTAATTCGCTTGATCGAGGGCAACGGGATGAGCGCACGCTCGTTGTTGCTGGCCTCATCCGGCATCTCAAGCTCGATATTTGGCTGATTCAGGCTTACACTGGCCACCCGGCCCTCCATGATCTCGTCGTCAAGAAATCGGATGGTGACGGTGGTGGCTTTTCTGGCCCCCGGACTGCCCATTTGTGGCCCTCGTGGAACTGGACGACAGCGGCATTATAACGAGCTATTCGCGGAACTCCTGCGAAAAGATCGCGGCCGTGTGACAAAGTTGGAAATTGCGTCCGAGGGTCGTGCAACGCGCGCAAGAACGGGTGCTATGATTCGCCCGCGACTCGGCGGGAGGGACCTCACGTCGAACGATTTTGCCGAGTCGGGGTGGTATTCAGGGTAGTGACGCGAGTTGCCCGGGGGCCCTCGGATCTCGATCTGATCCGCGACTATCTCGCAGGTGACGTGGCCGCCTTCGATACCCTCTTCAGGCGCTACCACAAGGCCATCTACGGTCTGACCTTCCGACTGCTGCGCGACCGGCAGCTGGCCGAAGACCTGACCCAGGAGACCTTCTTCCAGATCCTTCGCACCATTCACCGCATCAACGACAGCTTCAATTTCTCGGCATGGATCCACCGGATCGCCACCAACCTCTGCTACGACGAGCTGCGCAGACGGAAGAAATTCCCCGAAGCTCAGGAGATCGATGACGAGGAAAACGAAGATTCCGTGCTGCAAGTGCCCGATGCCGACGCCCGAAAGAGCCCGGAGGTGGCGCTCGAGATCAGCGAGCTGCGGGACGCCGTCTGGTCGGTCGCTCGGCGCTTACCCGAAAAATATCGTCTCGTCCTGACGCTGCGCGAGCTCCAGGGTTTGAGTTACGCGAACATCGCGCGCAAGATGAAAGTCTCGGAAAGCGCCGTTGAAACGCTACTGCACCGGGCCCGCCGGCGCTTCAAGGAAGAGTATCTCTTCATGGAGGGCAAGGCCCAGACCGAGGAGTCGCGCTGCCCGACGATCGCCTACCTGCTCGACAACTTCCCGCCCGGAACGCTACGCCGCGAGCAGCGAAAGATGGTCGCTCAGCATCTCGATTCCTGCCCGGCCTGCACGGAACGATATCCCAATCCTCCCCACCTCCAGCGCAACGACGTGGTGGTCCAGCTCAACACCGCCATCATCACCCGCCGCCTGACGTCGAAAGCGCGTCATCCAAAGATCTCCTTCATGGATGGCCGCGTTCAGGGCGGCTACCGCAAGCACTAGCCTATATTGGCCCCGGTGGCGACCGCGGTCCAGATCGTTTTCGACTGCGCGAATCCAGACGGGTTGGCGACCTTTTGGGCGGCCGCCCTGCACTACAAGAAGCAGGATCCACCGTCAGGCTTTGAAAGCTGGGAGGCTTTTTTGAAGGCCCAGGGCATCCCCGAAAGCGAATGGAACTCGGCCAGCGCCGTGGTGGACCCGGACGGTAGCGGCCCTCGGATCTACTTCCAGCAGGTACCCGAGGGGAAGCGGGTGAAGAACCGGGTCCACCTGGACCTGAACGTTGGCGGGCCGAGGACGGCGCCCCCCCAGGAGCGGCGCCGCCGGATCGACGCCGAGGTGGATCGGCTGGTTGGGCTGAAGGCGCGGAAGGTGAAGGCGGTCGAAGAGCGAGGCGAGTATTTCGTCAACATGCTCGATCCAGAAGGCAACGAGTTCGACGTCCAGTAAGGCCCTCAGGAGCTGGCCATGAGCTCCTCGAGGTCGAGCTGCTGGTAGTACTCGATCTCCCGGCTGTAGGGCAGGTCCGATTCGGCCAGCTGGATTAGCACCCCGTGAGTCTCACGCGGATGGAGAAACACCTCTTTCCACGTCGGATTGTCGAAGTTGGGCTTCACCGGCCGCCAGCCGAGATTTTCGAGCTCACGGGTGCGGGCTTCGATATCGCGGACCCGCAGCGTGACGTGATGAAGGCCTTCTCCCCGGTCTCTCAGAAAGTCCTGTAGGAATCCCTCTGAACCAACCGGCTCGAGCAGCTCGACAACACCGCCCCCCGGGAACTGGAACTGCGCCCAGCGAAAACCCTGGGCCGCCTCCGTTGCGCCCATGAGGTAACGCGCGCCCAGCACATCCCTGATCAGGGGGACCATCGCCGCGATCTTCCGGGTGGCGACCGACACGTGGTCCAGTCGGTCGGCCATGCCGCCGGTCGTCGCTCCCTCGGTGCCCGATTTCATGGCTATGCCAGGCGCCCCCCGGCGACGAGCAAGCGCATAACGCGGCTCGCCGCGCCCACCAGCAGAGGCCGCGCCTGCGCCATGGCATCGTCGAGCGAGCAGGGCTCCACCACGGTTGCCTCCACGCCGTCGAAAAGCAGGGAAAGCTCGGCTTCATCGGCAACGCTGCCGCCCAGCCCCACCACGGGAATGCCGGCATTCCGGGCATGCCGGGCGACGACCGCCGGCCCCTTGCCGAAGCGCGCCGTCTGCGAGTCGAGCCGGCCTTCGCCGGTCATCACGAGATCGGCGCCCTTGATCCGGTCATCCAGCCTGATCGCCTCCATCACCATCTCGGCGCCCGGGCGGAGTCGCGCTCCTGTGAAGGCGACCAACCCGGCCCCGAGCCCACCCGCGGCACCGGCACCAGGCAGCGGCTCGACGTCCCTGCCAAGGTCCCGCCGGATGATCTCGGCGAAGTGCCTGAGCGCCGCATCCAGTTCGGCCACCATCTCCGGCGTGGCCCCTTTCTGGGGTCCATAGACCGCACTGGCCCCGCTGGGCCCCGTGAGCGGGTTGGTGACATCGCAGGCGACATCGACCTCGGCCTGTTGCCAGTCGGCGTGCACGCCGCCCGTATGGATACGAGCCAGTTTCTGCAAGGCCAGGCCGCCCGGGGGCAGCTCGTGTCCGTTGCCGTCGAGAAGATGGTAACCAAGCGCTTGCGCCATGCCGGCGCCCCCGTCGTTGGTGGCGCTGCCCCCGATGCCCACGATAAAGTGACGCGCTTTTGCGTCGTAGGCGTGCTGCAGCAGTTCGCCAACGCCGTACGTCGTCGTCACGCGTGGATCGCGCCGGTCCGGCGGCACCAGCGCCAGCCCGGCCGCCTTCGCCATTTCGATCACAGCGGTTTTGCCGTTGTCGATCACGCCATAGTCGGCGTCGACTGGATGCGTGAGCGGCCCGCGTACCCGCAGCGTCCGACGCTCACCGTGGGTAGTAGCGACCAGGGCATCGACCGTCCCGTCGCCGCCGTCGGCAATCGGCACGAGCACGAGGTCGGCATCGGCAGCCGCAGCCAGGACGCCGTCGCGAATCGCCTCAGCGGCCTGGAGCGCCGACAGCGAGCCCTTGAACGCATTGGGCGCCACGACGATGCGCATCAGCTTGCGGCGTTCTGGCCGCGCGCCGCTAATAGACTGGCGTCAGCCAGTGACGGTATTTGCTATTGCGTCCCCGGACGATGTCGAAGTACAGCTTTTGTAGGCGGGTTACCACTGGGCCGATCTGGCCATCGCCGATCGGTCGGCGGTCGACGTCGATCACGGGCGAGATCTGCGCCCCCGTGCCGCAGAGAAAGATCTCGTCAGCGATGTAGAGCTCGGAGCGATCGATCGATCGCTCAACCACCTCGAGATCCAGCTCGCTCCGCAGCAGTTCCATCATGCCGAGCCGGGTGAGCCCCTCCAGGATGTTGTCGGAGGTGGGCGGCGTGAACACCTTGCCATCGCGCAGCAAGAAAATATTCTCCGCGCTGCCCTCGCAGACATGGCCCTCATGGGTGAGCATGATCGCCTCGTCGAAACCGTTCTCCATGGCTTCAGTCTTGGCAAGCGCCGAGTTCACGTATATGCCAGTGATCTTGGCCCGAGCGGGAGCGGCGTTGTCGTCGATCCGCCGCCAGGTCGACACCATGCAGCGGATGCCGCGCTCGATGTCGACGTAGTTGCCGAAGGGCGTGACGTAGATGGCGAACGAGTCTTTCAGATTGTGGAGGCGAACACCGATCTCTTCCGAGCTCTTGAAGGCCAGCGGCCGAATATAGATATCCTGTCGAAAATTGTTCTTCCGGACGAGCTCGATGCTGGTTTTGCAGAGCTCGTCCAGGCTGATCGGGATCTTGAGCTTTAACACCTTCACCGAACGCTGCAGGCGGGCGTAGTGCTCGCGCAGCTTGAGGATGAAGAGCTGCTCGTGCTCCGAGCTCCAGTAGCCGCGGATCCCCTCGAAGACGCCGGTGCCGTAATGCAGGGCATGCGTCATCAGGCCCAGCTGGGCGTCGGCGTAGCGCTTGAACTCGCCATCGAGAAAGACCCAGTACTGCGCCTGCTCCTTTTTTCGGGCCTCAGCCGCGCGCGTGATGCCCTCTGCCTTGATCGCCATCCGGGGACGACCTCCTTTTGCCCTGAACAGGCTGCGTGAACTGGGTCCGAATGTCGTTCTCCCGGACCTTGCGTCGATTATATGCCCGCTTCCGGGGACCGGCATAGGGCCCAATGGATGTAACGAAACGGGCGGGAAATGAGTTCAAAAAATGCTGTGCTAAGCTTGGGGCGCCGGTGGCACCCTTACGTATGAACCCCCGGGTGGTGCGCTGGTTCACCCCCGGCCTCCATGTCAAACGTTGGCTCGTCCTCCTGATGGTCGGGATGGTCCTGGTTAGCCTGGGCATCGGCTATGCGCTGGCCAACGTCTACCGTTCGGGCCTTGTGCTCCCACACATCTTTTACTACCTGACCCTCCAGTTCCTTGACCGATACGCGAGGTTCGGGCTGTTCGCCGCCCTCGGTCTCGGCATCATCCTGTACGCGCTCTACAAGCTGACCCAGTCCGTCCTCGGCCCCTTCCTCCCGGGGCGGGACCGGGCCCTATCCGAGATCATCTACAACTACCGGTTCCTGCAAAAAGGTCCCCGGGTGGTCGCCCTGGGGGGCGGCACCGGGCTCTCCACCCTGCTCCGCGGGCTCAAGAAGTACACCGGCAACCTGACCGCGATCGTGACGGTGGCCGACGACGGCGGCAGCTCGGGGCGGCTGCGCGCGGAGTACCGCATCCTCCCGCCCGGCGACTTCCGGCAGTGCATCACCGCACTGGCTGACGTCGAGCCCCTGATGACCACTCTCTTCCAGCACCGCTTCAAGGAGGGCAGCCTGAACGGCCATTCGTTCGGGAACCTGTTTATCATGGCGATGGCCGAGATCACCGGCGACTTCGAACACGCCATCCGGGAATCCGGGCGAGTCCTGGCCGTCCGCGGCCAGATCGTGCCATCCACCCTGAGGGACGTGACCCTGATGGCCGAGATGGCCGACGGTCAGACGCGGGTCGGCGAGTCCAGCATTCCGCATCCCAACGGTGACGACGGCAACGGCGCCGTCGCGACGGCGATCAAACGCGTCTTCCTCGAGCCGGAACCCACCATCAACCCGGAAGCCGAAGAGGCGATCTTAAATGCCGAAATGATCATCGTCGGCCCGGGGAGCCTCTATACCAGCATCCTCCCGAACCTCGTCGTCGACGGGATGGCCGAGGCGCTCAAAGCCTCGCCGGCGATCAAGGTCTTCGTTTGCAACGTCGCGACCCAGCCCGGTGAGACGGATGCGTTTCGGGTCAGCGATCACCTCAAAGCCATCGAGAGTCACATGAGCACCAACATCTTCGACTTCGTGGTGGTCAACAGCAACAACAATTTCCCGTTGCCACCATCAGCCCAAACGGCCGGCATCAAGCGAGTCGTCTACGACCCGGCGACCGTCAACCAGCGCAGCATCCACGCGGTGCTGGTCACATGAGCACCAACATCTTCGACTTCGTGGTGGTCAACAGCAACAACAATTTCCCGTTGCCACCATCAGCCCAAACGGCCGGCATCAAGCGAGTCGTCTACGACCCGGCGACCGTGAACCAGCGCAGCATCCACGCGGTGCTGGTGGACGTCGTCAACTCGCGGATCTCGACTCACCACGACCCCGACAAGCTGGCCCGCGCCATCATGAAGAAGATCTGGAGGTCGTAACCAGCTTCGGTTCACCGCGCGCCCGACGCCGCTGCCACCATTGGGTGAACGCGTCTTCGCCATAGAACGCCGCCAGCGCGAAGATCACGCCGCCGATGATGTCGACGATGTAGTGCTCGCCCAGGTAGACGATGCTGAGCCAGACGCCGAGGGTGTAAACCAGCGTGGGCCATGCCCGGCGGCCCCAGAAGCGTAAGGCGAAAAGCGCGCCCAGGAGGGGGAACGCGGCATGCAGCGAGGGCATGGCCGCGTACTGGTTGGGCGTGAGCCAGTGGTAGACGGTGGCCGGTACGGGTATGCCGGGCAAGTCCGTAAAGCTCGGCAGCGTATGGTCGATGATCTTCACGATGCCGGGAACAGCCTTCCACGGCGGAGCGACGGGAAGCAACAGATAGAAGACAAAGGCCGCGAAGGACATCGCGATCAAGGCGCGGGAGAAGCGCAGAAAGGTCCGCCGATCAACGATCCAGAAGAGGTATCCCAGACCGAGCGGAAAGGCGAAATGCAGGAAATAGAACATCGTGGCGGCGATGTCGTACCAGCTCACCTGGCCGGCGTGGTAGAAAGCCTGCTGCAACGCCAGGCTCGGCACCAGCCCGAAGCTGATCAACCGCTCGAGGGCGGTGACGTCATGGACGGGCATACCGACCTGGCCACCCAGCCCCCGCGGCACCAGCCCGAAGCTGATCAACCGCTCGAGGGCGGTGACGTCATGGACGGGCATACCGACCTGGCCACCCAGCCCCCGCAGGTACTCATACGAGAGAAAGAGAATCAAGAATGGGATCCAGTCGGCGAGAAACAGCTTGGCGCGTCCGAGCACCAGCGCCGCGATCAGCATCAGGATCAACAGCCGTTCGGGTGACACGGAGAGATGCAGGACAAAGACCAGGAACAGGGTGACCACGGCCAGGTAGCCGCCCACCAGGGAGGGGAGTAGCCAGGACCGCCGAGGGGCTAAACGAGGACCCTGCTTCGCGTCAGCCGGCTGCACCGAAAGAGCTTACCTGCGGGAATCGGGCGACCCCGAGCTTGCTGAGATCCTCCTGAGAAGCGCCGGCGGTAATGGGATTTCGCCGTGAGCGCCGTTATATTGGGGCTGAGATGGCGGAAACGGCCCCGGACGCGACGCCGGTCCGCAACCCGAGGGTGCTCGTCGTCGACGATGAGCGCAGCATCGTGGACTTCCTCCGGCTGGGGTTGCAGTACGAGGGATTTCAGGTGCAAACGGCGCCCGACGGTCAGGCCGCGCTGCGGCTGATCAGTGAGTTCAAGCCTCACGTGGTCGTCCTCGATGTGATGATGCCGAAGCTCGATGGGCTGGCGGTCGCCGAGGCCATCCGGGGCAATAAGGACACAGGGGTGATCATTCTTTCCGCCAAAGACGAGGTTGCGGATCGGATCAAGGGGCTTGAGGTCGGCGCGGACGATTACCTGGTCAAGCCTTTTGACTTCGGCGAGCTGCTGGCACGGATGCGGATCGGATCAAGGGGCTTGAGGTCGGCGCGGACGATTACCTGGTCAAGCCTTTTGACTTCGGCGAGCTGCTGGCCCGGATTCGGGCGGTCATGCGCCGGCGGAATCCGAACGCCGGCCCGCAATTGCAAGTCCAGGACATTGTCATGGACGAAAGCAGTCGCGAGGTCCACCGCGAGGGGCGCGCGATCGAGCTTTCGGCCCGTGAGTTCGACCTCCTGAGGCTGTTGATGATGCATCCCAACCAGGTGCTGGCCCGCGATCGAATCCTCGACCAGGTTTGGGGCTACAACTTCTTCGGCGACGCGAACAACGTCGAGGTATACGTTCGTTATCTAAGGCAAAAGCTCGGCGACGAGAAGCACCAGCTGATCCAGACGGTGAGGGGCGTCGGGTACCGGCTCAAAGCATGAACCACAAGCCGCGCCGCGGAGGGCGCGGTTGATCATGGCCCGTTTTCGATCCCTACGCTGGCGCCTGACGGCTTTTTACCTGGGCCTGCTCGCCGTGCTGCTTCTGGTCGGCGGCTTTGCCCAATATTTCGCTGCGCGCGAGGTTCTGTTTCGGAGCAATGCCCAGGTACTGACCAGCGAGTACGCGGCGGTTCTCACCGCCTTTCGTAAACAGAATGTGAATCGTCCGGCGGTGGCGCTGCGCGCGCTCATCCTCTCGAATCAGTTCAGCAGCCAGCTGGCGTCCCGGCACACATCGGCCGCCATCTTCGACGTCAACGGCGGGCGGCTGGCCCAGGCGCCGGCGACCCTGAGCTCGACCGAAGATGTGCCCACCCTGACGACCCAGCAGTATCTCGATGCCATCAGTGGAGCGCCGCAGCCGTACTACATCGCGACATCCAGCGATGGCTCGACCCATCTCGTCGTGCTCAACGTCATCCGCAATGGGACCAAGGCGCTGGGCCTCGCCCAGCTTTCGATCCCTACCGATGAAATCGACCAGACCCTGCGCGCCGACCGGCAACTGGCGATCATCGGTTCGCTCCTGGTGCTGCTCGCTGCATTACTGTTGAGCCCGCTAATCGTGGGCCGGGCGCTCCGACCGCTCGAGCAGGTGTCTGCCACTGCCGGAGCCCTCGCCGCCGGCGACTACAAGCAACGAGTCACCGTTCCGAACACGAACGACGAGATCGGCAAGCTGGCGATCGCCTTCAACCAGATGGCCGCCGGCATCGACCAGGCCTTCGAAGTCCGGCGGCAGTCCGAAGCGGAAATGCGCCATTTCGTGGCGGATGCTTCGCACGAGTTACGCACCCCACTGACGTCCATCGCCGGCTACATCGACGTGCTGATGCTTCGCACGAGTTACGCACGCCACTGACGTCCATCGCCGGATACATCGACGTGCTCGGCCGCCGCCAGAATGTCGACTCGGAAACGCTCCATGAGTCCCTGCACGCCATGCAACAGGAGAGCAGCCGGATGACTCGGCTGGTGAATGACCTGCTCACCCTCACGCGCTTCGAGACCGGTACCCCGCCAGACCGCCAACGGTTGGACCTCGATAGGTTTGTCAACCAGGCACTCGACGAGCTCCGCCTGGGCGAGCAGGGGGTGGTCGAGTCGCGCGACGTCCAGCCCGGGCTCGCCGTCGACGCCGATCCCGAGGCGCTGACCCGGGTCGTCCGGAATCTTGCCCAGAACGCGCTCAAGTACGCACCCGGCGCGGCGCAGCGCTGGAGCGTCTTTTCGGTTAACGGCCAGGCCGCGATTCGGTTGGAGGACGCCGGTCCCGGGATCTCACGCCAGGACCTCCCCCACATCTTCGAGCGCTTCTATCGAGGCGACAAGGCCCGCGATCGGTCAGCCGGAGGGTCGGGGCTGGGCCTCGCCATTGCCAGATCGATCGTCGAGGTCCATCACGGTCACATCGAAGCGCAGAGCGAGCCGGGAAAAGGCGCGACCTTCACCGCCTGGCTGCCGCTGGCGACCAAACCTAACGCTTGAGTCGCACGATCGCCGAGATTTCGACGGGAACGCCGAGCGGCAACTCGCTGGTCCCCAACGCCTGCCGGGTGTGCCGGCCCCGCTCGCCGAAGACCTTGTAAATCAGGTCGGATGCGCCGTTGAGCACCTTCGGTTGCTCCTCGAAGCCCGAGGCCGAGCGGACGAAGCCGCTGAGCTGGATGAACTGCTCCACCTGATCCAGCGAGCCGGCATGCTGTCGGACCAGCGCCATGATGTTCAGAGCGCAGATTTCCGCGGCACGGGCGCCGTCCTTCAGGCTCACGTCGCCCCCCACCACGCCGCGAAACTTGACCTCGCCGTTCCAGCTCGGAATGACCCCCGAGGTGTAAAGCAGCTCACCAACCTGCTGAACTGGAACGTAGGACGCCAGCGCCTTCGGCGCTTCTGGAAGCTCCAGGCCGAGCGTGCGCAGCGTTGCCTCTGGTGAGTCCACGTTCAGCATCCGCCTTGACCGGGTGGTGAGCAGGCGCGATCGACCTCCTGGGCCCTTTCACGACAGGCCGTAGCCACGAGGGTAGCCCCGCCGGCCGGCAACCGCCAGCGTGAAGCGGTGAAAGGATGGTTAACGGCGAGGGCCTGCGCGTAACAAACGGTCACGATCGATACGAGCTGCGGGTGTCGCGACGCAGCCGCCAGCGCCGAGCCAGGACCGCGGCAACCAGGGCCAGCAAGATAGCGGCGGCGACGGCGTAGCTGGCAAAGGCCGACGCGCCGCTGGAGCGGCGGACGGGGACAGATACGGCCGCGCTCGGACGGGCCGTGGCCGACGTCGCCGTGCTAGCGGAGGGCGCCGTCGTGGGCGTCACCCCGGCCACGGTGGCGGCGGGATCGGCGATTCGATAGGCCCCGGCGGAGCCATCGGTCGGATTCCAGGCGGCCGCCACCACCTGAGCCGGGTTGAGCGGCTGGAGGGCGAGCGCGGTGATTCGGGGTTTGGTTGGCAGGCCGGCGCCGAAGGTGCTCCAGCTGGCGCCCCGGTCGAGCGAACGGAAGACGCCGCCGGTTCCCTGGTCGCCGTCACTGCCCACATAAATCTGGTCGGGATTTGCCGGGTTGAAGGCCGCGATATTGAAGTCACTCGACGGCAGGCCTGCCAGCGGGCTCCAGGTGACACCGCGATCATCGCTGCGAAAGAGGCCTTGAGACGTGCCGGCCAGCACGGGCGGATCCGTGCCTCCCGACGCCGCGGACGCCACCGCCAGCGCCGAGACGATGGCGTCGCCCGGGAAGTTGCCCTTGACCACCGCCCAGCTGCCACCCAATCCCTCGGTCTTCAGCAGGTACCCGGCGCCGGCGGTGCCGTTGTCGGCACCGGCAAAGAGCGTGAACGCGTTGGTCCTGGCGAGCACGGCCACCGCCGCGATGCTCAACGTGTCGAGGCCGAGGGACTGCCAGGTGCCGGCAGCATCGTTGGAGTAGTAGACGCCCTGCGCGGTCCCGGCGACGATGAGTCCGCTGGCCAGATCGATCGCTCGCACATCCAGGTTGTTCAGTCCCTGACTCTGCGCGGTCCAGGTCTTGCCTTCGTCGATGGACTTGTAGAGGCCTGCCGTCTGGGTCCCGGCATACGCCGTTGCAGGCTGTTGAGGATCGAAGCGGACGACCCAGGCGCCGTCGACACCCGCGATGACGCGGGTCCAGGTAGCCCCGGAGTCGGTGCTGCGCAGCACCCCTCGACCCTGGGTCGCCATCAAGAGGATCGATGGATGGGCAGGGGCGGCCGCAATGGACCACACCGGCCGGTCCGGCGTCCCAGGTTGCTGCGCGCCGGCTGAGGTCCAGCGCGTGTCGGCCCCGCTCGCAGTAGTGAGGGTGACGAGCAACCCGGCGGCCAGCGTGATGGGCGTAAGCAGAACGATTCGGCGCGTAAATCTCACGAGGGTGCCCGGAAAAACGGAGTAAGGATAGCAGACGATCTCAGCCGGGCCTCAGCAATTTGGACCCAGCGTCCACGGTCAGGGCCTAATTCGAGAGAACCTCGACTACAATGCTCGACGTGCGACAGCTCTGGCGAGGGCTGCACGGTGTCCCGCAGTTGCTCCTGGTGCAGCCAGACCAGCTCGGTTACGACCTGGCTTACGCACTCGCCCTGTTGCCCCTCGTTGTCGCCGGGATCGTTTTCTTTCTACAGGATTCCATCCTGCTGTTTGCGATCTCCTTCCTCGCCGGCATCGTTTGCCTGCTCGCCCTTCAACTGGGTCGCCTGACGTTCGGACTTCCTGCCTGGATCGGTTTCAAGGCAACTCATCCCCTGGTGGCAAGCATGCTGATCGCGTGCTTCTTCTCCCCGCGGACGCCGGCGTGGGTCGCCGCGTCGATGGTGATCCTGTTCGTCCTCATCGATACGGTTGTCTGGCCACAGCTCCAACGGGTCATGCTGCATCCCGCGCTCATCGTTTTCGGCATCCTGTTCATCATCCAGCGGGAGCTGGGGATTGGCTTTGTCAATCCTTTCGATGGCCGCCACCTCGACGATCCGCTGACACTCTGGTACAAGCTGCAGATCGTCATCGACCCGGTCAAGCTATACGTCGGCAATGTCCCGGGGCCGATCGGCGTGACATCGGCCGGTGCGGTGCTGATCGGCGTCATCTATCTCTGGTACACGCGGAAGATCTCCCTCGGCGTGATCGCGGGATTTCTCTGTGGAGTGGCCGCCGTTGCCCTTGCCATTCGCTCCGATCTCGGCTTTCAGCTGGCCTCCGGACCTTCCCTCTTCCTCGCCGGGTACGTGGCCGCCGACCGCCGCCGGGTGCTGTTATCCGAGCGATTCACATTTGTCTTCGGCCTCGCGGCCGGCGCGGTGACCATGATCCTGCGCTGGTATGGCGAGGGTCAGCAGGCTGCCTGGCAGGGTTTGTTGTTGGTGAGCGCGGTGGTCACCGTGATCCTGCGCGTGCAAGCCATGCTGCGCCACCGTGCGCGGGAGACGAGCCGTCCACCGTCGGTCCGGACGCTGAGTGTCGAGTCCGGCGAGCCGGACCCGCACCGGCTGTGGGCCCCCGTCCGCCCACCCGTGCGGCAACCGGTAATGGCCGCGTCGACGGTTACGACTGCCTACAGTCGAGGATCCGCCGCGCGCCCCGTCCGATCGTTCGAAACTCAGAGCGATTCCAATGACCTCGTACGCCAGATGCGCAATGCGGCGACCCGCAGCCGTCCGCTCGGTGGTGCACCGGTAATGGCCGGTTCGCCGGTTACGACTGCCTACAGTCGAGGATCCGCCGCGCGCCCCGTCCGATCGTTCGAAACGCAGAGCGATTCCAATGACCTCGTACGGCAGATGCGCAATGCGGCGACGCGCAGCCGTCCGCTCGGTGGTGCGAGCGCAAGTCCTTTGCTGCTCTGGCCGGCCTTGCTGATCTTCAATCCGGTGGGGCTGTGGCTGACCTGGAGCAGCCCATCCATCGGCCGCACCACCAGGCTGCTGGTGAGCGCCGTGTCGGTGCTCTGGTATCTAGGGGTGGCTGGCCTGGCGTTCGTGCTGACGCATCGTTAACGCTGCGGGACCGCCCTGCATCCAGATCGTCTGGTCGCGCGAAGGGCCGACCGAGACGATGTCGATCGGTGCTGAAAAGAGCTCGCTGAGCCGATCGATGTAGCGCCGGGCCGCCTTTGGCAGGTCCTCCGGACGGCGGACGCCAGCGATTGACGAACCCCATCCGGGTAACTCTTCATAAACCGGCTGGCAGTGCTTGAGATGGCTGATATTCGACATCGGGTACGTCTGGAGCTCGCCCTTGCTGAGGTAGCCGGTGCAAATCCGAATCGGATCGAAACCGTCGAGCACATCCAGCTTGGTGAGGGCAATCGACCGTATCCCGTTGAGCGCCACGCTGTAGCGGGCCACCACCGCGTCGAACCACCCGACCCGCCGCGGGCGGCCCGTGGTGGTGCCGTACTCAACACCGACCTTGCGAATCTGGTCTCCCAGGTTGTCCGCCAGCTCGGTTGGCATCGGCCCGTAGCCGACCCGGGTGCTGTACGCCTTGAAGACGCCGATCGTCAGATCGACGGCGGTGGGTGAGATGCCGGAGCCCGTCAGCGCGCCGCCGGCGGTCGGCGAGGACGACGTCACGTATGGATAGGTACCGAAGTCGAGATCGAGCATGCTCCCCTGGGCGCCCTCGAGCAGAACGCGGTCATTTCGCGCCAGCGCATCCTGAACTACCGGGAAAATATCCTTGATGTACGGGCTGAGCCGCTTGCCGTACGCCGTGTACTCCTCGAGGATGGATTGCCGATCCAGTGGCGCGACATGATAGAGCTCTTCCAGGGTGGGATTCTTGATCTTGCCGAGGACGAAGCTCAGCTTCTTTTCCAGGAAGCGTGGTTTTAGCAGGTCGCCGGCGCGAAACCCGATCCGCCGGATCTTGTCCGCGTAGGCCGGGCCGATCCCGCGCCAGGTGGTGCCCAGCCGGTCGTCACCGCGTTGCTCCTCTTCCAGCTTGTCGAGGATGGGGTGCCAGGGCATGATCAGATGGGCGCGGTCCGAGATCACCAGCCGGTCGATGCTGATCCCGCGCGATTGGACTTGCTCCATCTCCTCCAGCAGAACACGCGGATCCAACACCACACCGTTGCCGATGACGCAGGTCATCGTCGGATAAAGGATGCCTGAGGGGATCAGGTGAAACCGGAATTCCTGGCCGGCGTTGACGACGGTGTGCCCGGCGTTGTTGCCTCCCTGGGGGCGAATCACCATGTCGGCCTTCTCGGAGAGGAGGTCGATGATCTTGCCCTTCCCCTCGTCGCCCCACTGGCCGCCTACGAGGATCGTGACCATGGCTAGCTCCCCCGTCGCCGATCGAGATTGGCGAACTTCGTCTGCTCGTCGATGAACATCAGCTCCAGCTTTCCGGTCGGGCCATTTCGGTGCTTGGCGATGATGATCTCGGCAATGTTGCGCTTGTCTTCCGCCACGTTGTCGTTGTAAAAACGCTCGCGATAGATAAAGAGCACCAGGTCCGAGTCCTGCTCGAGCGTGCCGGACTCACGAAGATCGGAGAGCTGCGGACGATGATCGGGGCGCTTCTCGGGCTCGCGACTCAGCTGCGAACAGGCGATGACGGGAATCTGTAACTCGCGCGCAAGGCTTTTCAATCCGCGCGAGATGTCGGACACTTCCTGTACTCGGTTCTCCTGGTTGCGTCCCTGCATCAACTGAAGATAGTCGACGATGATCAGGCCCAAATTGTTTGCCGACTTCAGCCGGCGCGCCTTGGTGCGCATTTCCATGACGGACACATTGGGCGAGTCATCGATAAAGATCTGCGCTTCGGACAGCGCGCCCATAGCCTGCGCGATGCGGGGCCATTCGGCATCTTTCAACAGGCCGGTGCGCAGCCGATACGAGTCGACCGACGCCTCGCTGCACAGCAGTCGCGTGACCAGTTGCTGCTCGGACATCTCAAG